>OLEC01000524.1_pt1 | contig 10871 bp, 8 predicted proteins | sample 1602381 | NCBI WGS metagenome assembly OLEC01 (sample SAMN02674964, study PRJEB24791) | human gut metagenome, SKBSTL008 | isolation source: stool | host: Homo sapiens | place: USA | reverse complement strand
AGCTATCCCCCGGGCTACAAGGAGAACGCCGGTATCTTCTGCCACAACAACCCATGGATCAGCTGTGCTGAGACCGTGCTGGGCCACGGTGACCGGGCCTTTGCTGTCTACAAAAAGACCTGCCCGGCCTATATCGAGGACATCAGCGAGATCCACCGCACCGAACCCTACGTTTACAGCCAGATGGTGGCAGGCCGCGATGCCCCCACCTTCGGCGAGGCCAAGAACAGCTGGCTGACCGGCACGGCGGCATGGACCTTCGTGAACGTAAGCCAGTACATTCTGGGCATCCAGCCCACTCTGGACGGCCTGCGCGTTGACCCCTGCATCCCCCACACGCTGGCAGGCTACACCGTCACCCGCCGTTACCGGGGTGCCGTGTACCACATCCGGGTGGAGAACCCCCACGCCGTGCAGAAGGGCGTGCAGAGCGTCACCGTAAACGGCGCTCCTATTGCGGGCACCCTCCTGCCGCTGGCAAAGCCCGGTGAAAGTGTAGAGGTCTCTGTCATTCTTGGATAACCCCCCTCACAGCAAAAAGACCGCCAAAGCAAGTAGAAACGCTTGCTCTGGCGGTCTTTTCAATACAGTTTTTTCAGCTTCAATTACAGCATCTTGGAAAGGAAAGCCTTCAGGCGAGGATGCTTGGGGTTGGCGAAGAGCTCCTGCGGGGGCTCGTCCTCCTGAATTCTGCCCTCATCGATGAAGATGACGCGGTTGGACACCTCGCGGGCAAAGCCCATCTCGTGGGTGACCACCAGCATGGTGATGCCGGTGTGGGCCAGCTCCTTCATCAGCTCCAGCACCTCGCCGACCATCTCAGGGTCGAGGGCGGAGGTGGGCTCGTCGAACAGGATGACATCCGGGTCCATGGCCAGAGCGCGGGCAATGGCAATGCGCTGCTGCTGGCCGCCGGAAAGGCTCTTGGGGAACACATTGGCTTTATCGGACAGGCCGACACGGGCCAGCAGCTCCTCGGCACGCTTGGAAGCCTCCTCCTTGCTCTTGAGCTTGAGCAGCTCCGGGGCCAGGCAGAGGTTCTGCTTGACGGTCAGGTGGGGGAAGAGGTTGAAGTGCTGGAATACCATGCCCATCTTCTGGCGCACGGCATCGATGTGGGCATCATCCACCTCGATGCCCTCAAACTTGATGGAGCCGCCGGTGGGGATCTCCAGCCGGTTCAGGCAGCGCAGGAAGGTGGACTTGCCGCAGCCGGAGGGGCCGATCAGGCAGACCACATCGCCGCGGTAGATGTCGATGTCGATGCCCTTCAGGACATCCAGGGTGGGGGTGGGCTGCTTTGCGCCCTTTTTGGTCTCACCGCCGTAGGTCTTGGTCAGACCACGGACTTCCAGGATCTTTTCAGCATGATTAGCGGTCACCTTGCGCCATCCTCCTCTCAAACTTCGACAGCAGCCATGTAAAGATCATGACTAAAATCAGATAGACCACTGCAACGCCCAACAGGGGGAACATGGCCTCGTAGGTACGGTTCATAATGCCCTGCGCCGCATACAGCAGCTCCTTGCCGCCGATGACGGTGATGAGCGAGGTATCCTTGAGCAGGATGATGAACTCGTTGCCCAGTGCAGGCAGCACCGCGCGGATGGCCTGCGGAATGACGATGACCACCATGGTGGTCATGTAGTTCAGGCCCAGGCTGCGGCCGGCTTCCATCTGGCCGGGGTCCACCGCCATCAGGCCGCCGCGGATGATCTCCGAAACGTAAGCGCCCGAGTTAATGCCCAGTGCCAGCGCGCCGACCATGGTAAAGTTGCGGCTGTTGGCAAAGATGACCATGCTCATAATGAGCAGCTGGACCATCATGGGGGTGCCGCGGATGATGGTGGTGTACACCTGACAGACGGCGTTGAAGAAGCCCAGCACCGGGTTCCTGCGGCCGGGACGCTGCTGGTCGTGCGCAACACGCACCAGTGCGACCACGCTGCCCAGCACCACGCCCATTGCCAGCGCAATGGCGGTGACCAGCAGCGTGGTGCCCACGCCCTGGATGTACTGCACCCAGCGGTCGTTCAGGATGAACGCCTGATAAAATTTGAAGAACATTTCCTGCCCGAAGTCCAGCTTCGTGCCGCTGTTGAGCAGCTCTTTCAGCAGTTCGTATTGTGCGGCCATTCGCATCCTCGCTTTCCGAAATTGTTAGAATTTTGTAACCTGTTCTTTCCAAAAAAGGGGAGGTGCCCCAGATGGGGCCGCCTCCCCGTGATACAAGATACAGCTGAATTATTCAGCGGTGATGTACTTGTCCACGATGGACTGCAGGGTGCCGTCAGCCTTCAGCTCTTCCAGAGCGGCATTGACAGCATCCTCCAGAGCGGAACCCTTTGCCATGCCAATGGCGTAGTCCTCCTCGGCGTAGCTGGTGTCCAGAATGACCAGACCGGGGTTGGCGGCAACGTACTCCGTAGCGGGTGCATTGTCGATGACAACTGCATCGACCTGGCCATTCTTTAGAGCCTGCACAGCGGTCAGGCCGTCGTCGTATGCGACCACAGCGTCATCGCCGAAGTCATCAGAGCAGTAGATGTAGCCGGTGGTGCCGCGCTGGGTGCCGATCTTCTTGCCTGCCAGATCATCGGGAGAAGCGATATCAGAGCCGTTCGGCACAATAATGGACTGGATGCCGGTGGCGTAGCTGTCGGAGAAGTCCATCACAGCCTTGCGCTCGTCGGTCACGGTAACGCCAGCCATGACGATATCGGCCTTGCCCTGCTGCACGCTCAGCAGGGCTGCGTCAAAGTCCATATCATCGATCTGCAGCTCCAGGCCCAGCTTCTCAGCGATCGCCTTGGCGGTGTCCACATCGATGCCCTCGATCTCACCGGAGTCGGTGGTCATCTCGTACGGAGGGAAGGTGGCGTTGGTGGCCATGGTCAGCTTGCCAGCCTCAACGGTGGTCAGCTCAGCGGCAGCGCTGGTGGAAGCAGCCTCGGAAGAAGCTGCACTGCTTGCAGTGGAAGAAGCGGTGCTGGAGGCGGAACCGCCGCAGGCAGTCAGAGCCAGAGCGGCAGCGGTCAGACCAGCGGCAGCCAGAAAGCTGCGGCGATTGATCTTTTTCATATTCAAACACTCCTCTGTTGATTGTATATTTTTTCACTTTCCCGGCACAATGCGCTTCATCGTGTCATCCAGGAACAGAATTAGTATATGTTGTACAAATAAAAAAGTCAAGTGTTGTGCAAAAAATCGGAACAAATGAAACCCTTTTGAAAACATTTATACATGCAGCACCACATTCTTTGTGTATATATGCATTTCACCCCGGTATTTCTTCCTTTCCGCTGCATTCTGCCGGCAAATGTTTCCCGCATAACCAACGAGACCGCCCGGTGGGCGGTCTCGTTTTTGTTTTATCGGCGTTTCTGCGGCAGGGGGATGCCCAGCACAAGCGCAATGCCCACGGCCAGCGCCACGGCGATCTTGAAGGTGGAGATGCCGTTTGCCAGCGCCAGAGCGTTGTTGCCCTGAATGAAGTAGTAGGCGCTGTAATAGATGCCCGCACCGGGCACCAGCGGAAAGATGCCGGTGAGCAGGAATACCGTTACCGGTGTCCTGAGGGTTATCGCAAGGATGCGGGCCAGCAGCGTCAGCGGGATGACCGCCAGCAGCGAGGCTGCAAAGGCTTCCATCCCGAACAGCTCCGCGATCTCGTATACCAGCCATCCCACTGCGCCCACCAGCCCGCAGTAGGGCAGGGTGCGCCTGGGGCAGGCAAAGAGGATGGCAAAGCTCAGGGTGCCCGCCCCGGCCAGCAGGAACTGCAGGGCCAGACGGCCCAGCTGCTCCCCGGTGAAAAGAAGTTCTGTCATACCACGGCCACCCCCTTCAAAAAGGCATAGAGACTCAGCACAAGGCCGGTGCCGATGGCGATGCTGGCCGCAATGAGCAGCGCGTCGATCATCCGGATGGTGCCGGACAGGTAATCTCCCTGCACAAAGTCCCGGATGCCCATGGTAAAGGCGATGCCGGGGGTCAGGATCATCAGGGTGCCGATGATGGCGTGACTGGCTTCAGTGCCCAGCAGGCTGCAGCCCAGAATACAGCACAGGGTGATGAGGGCGGCGGTGGAGATGGTGCGAAACCCGCCCCCCACGCCGCGCCGCCCGCAGAACAGCAGATAGGCGTTGGCCGCAACACCGGCCGCAGCGGCGGCAAGCCCGGCTTTCAGGTCGCCGCCAAAGATCAGCGCAAAGCAGAACGCGCCGCCCATGCCCGCCGCAAGCTGCACCCAGTCCTTCGGAAAAGGGATGCACCTGGCCTGAGCCAGCCGGGTCTCGGCCTCATCGATGGTGTCCACTTCCCCGGACGCGATCTGGCGGGAAAGCTGATTCACCGCCGCCACCCGCCCCAGGTGGGTGGTACGGGTGGGCACGTTGCGCACCTCGCTCATCTCCGCCGTGCCTGCGCTGGCAAAAATGCCGTTGGTCAGCACATAGACATGGAACTCCCGCAGGTGGAAGCTGGCCGCCATGATCTCCATGGTCTGCTCCACCCGGAACACCTCTGCCCCGTTCTCCAAAAGGGTCTGACCGGCCGCCATAATAAAATCCATGATGCGGCGGCGCTGTTCCCCGTCCGGATACAATTCCCTCTCTGCCATGCTGTGGTCTCCTTAAAATTGGCATAAAAAATGACCGCCTCAACGTTTCAGTGCCTGAGCGGTCATTTTTCTTGACGAATCTATTTGTAGTATAGTCAATCTCCGGCGGCTTGTCAAGCAGGCACGCCGTTTTTTCAGAACTTGAACAGGTTCACGATCCGCTGCCACAGGCGGGTAAAGAAGTTGCCTTCCTGCACATCGGCGGTGGTCTGGGCGGTAACATCCGCAGCGGCGACCGTCTCACCGGTCTTATAGACGAACTTCACGCTGCCGGAAGCATCCTCGGACTTACCGGCAAAGCTGGTGTAGTCCTCCAGACGGCTGGTCATCTCGTCCAGCACGGTCTTCAGGCCGTGGATCTGCTCCTCGTCCAGAGCGCCGGTCAGCTTGGAGATGCCCTCCTCATTGAACTGGTTCAGGCCATCGTTCAGCCGGACCGTGCCATCGCTGAGCTGGCCTGCGCCATCATTCAGGGTGGTCACGCCGTCATACAGGGTCTTGGTGCCATCGGCCAGCTGGGCGGCACCGTCCTTTGCGGAGTGGGCACCGTCAGCGGCGGTGGCAACACCGTTGGTGTACTGGTTGACGCTGGACACGAAATACTGGATCTGCGCCAGGCTGTTCTTCAGGGCACGGACATCTGCGATATCCTGGCTGTTCTCAGCCTGATACTTCAGCTCGTCATGCACGGTCTGCTTGGCGCTGGCAGTGCTCAGATCAAGCATGGCGCTGAACATGGAGGGGTCGTAGCTCTGCATCAGCCGCAGAGCAGCTTCCAGGTCGTGGTTGGTCTTGGTTGCGGAGAGATACAGGGCAATGTCCAGCTGGCTGTCCTTGAAGCTGGGCTCCTGCTCCCAGACGGTGCGCACCATCTTCTTGCGGGCAGCGGCCAGTGTCTTTTCGTTCATGGTCAGCACTTCGTCAATAACGGAAGCGTAGTTGTCCCAGGTCATGGGGGTGTCGATCAGGCCGCCCTCCATCAGGGTGCTGTTGGCAGAGGCCAGAACGCCATCGGCCACCTGCTGGGCACCGGCCTGCAGGGCGGCGTTATTGGAGCTCAGGGTATCCAGGCCGTTGGTCAGCTGGCCCAGACCATCGTTCAGGGTGGAAGCGCCGCTGTTCAGCTGAGAAGCGCCGTCCAGCAGGGCCAGGGTACCGTTGGCCAGCTGGGAAGCACCGTCCACCAGTTGGGCGGCACCATCCATCAGCTGGTTCATGGCATCGTTCAGCTGGCTGACGCCATCGGTCAGCTCGTTGAGGCTGCTCAGGTCAAAGGCATTGGTGCCCAGCGCATCGGCGTTGGTGGCACAGGCCAGCATGACCTGCGGTGCGGTCAGGTTCTCGACATCGGCTTCCACAGTGACGCTGTCCTGCAGATAATCCTCCACAGTGGACAGGTCATCGGGCAGCAGACCGTCCAGAGAGTCCTTCACGCCGGGCAGGCAGACGAAAGCGGCCACGCTGCTCTTGGCGGCAGATTCCAGCATTCCGTGCTCGGCGCTCAGGTTGGTGGCATCCTGACCAAAGATCACGCCCACAGCAGTGATGAGCGGGGTGACAACGGTACGCTCCTTGCCGTTGACGGTCACGGTGCCGGTCTCGTTGTTGGTCAGGTCGACGGTCACGGTCAGGTGGCCGCTCTTGCCGATCAGGTTCTCAAGGCTGTCGGTCACGCCGTCCAGCGTATAGGTGACATTTGCGGTGATGGGCAGGGCCTTGTCGGTATTGCCCTTATAGTACACGTCGGTGTCGTCGGTGTTCCAGACCAGCTTTTCGCCGTCCTGGGTGAACGCGGCATCGCTCTCGGTGTTCTGGATGTCGGTCAGGGTGCTCTCATCGGTGACATTGGACAGGCCGGAAGCGCTGTACAGGTGCTCGCTGACGGTGGTGGACTTGATGGAGCCGTCGGCGTTCATCACGGCGTAGACCGTCTCATCCTTGGAATAATCGGCCTTGGCGGCTGCAAAGGCGGGCAGGGTCATGCCTGCGGCGAGAGTCAGCGCCAGCGCCGCACTGGCGAAACGAAGCGATTTTTTCATGGTAATTACTCCTTATCAGACTTCTTGGCGTTGGAAGATTCAGGGACCAGCCAGTGCATGGTGGTGTGGCGGATGACCCAGTCCAGCAGCATCAGGGCGGCGGGCAGAACGACCAGAATGACAGCCATACTGATCAGTGCGCCGCGGGAGATGAGCCGGCAGATGCTCTGCAGCAGCTCCATCTTACTGATGGCGGCCACGCCGACGGTTGCGGCAAAGAAGGTCAGGCCGCTGGTCAGGATGGACTGGCTGCAGTGCTCCAGCGACTGCTGGGCAGCTTCCTGCGGGGTGCGGCCATAGCTGCGCTCCTCGTGATAACGGGTGGTCATCAGGATGGAGTAGTCCACAGTCGCGCCCAGCTGGATGGTGCCGATGACGATGCTGGCGATGAAGGGCAGCTGGGTACCGGTGAAGTACGGGATGCCCATATTGATGGAGATGGCGGCCTCGATGCTGGCAACCAGCAGCACAGGGATGGACAGGCTCCGGAAGGAGATCAGGATGATGGCAGCGACTGCCATGATCGACCAGACGTTGACGTTCTTGAAATCCACGTCCGCAACCTCGATCAGATCCTTGGTCATGGCACCCTCGCCGGTGATGACACCGTTGGGGTCAACCGCCTTGATGAGGTCGTTCATCTCGGTCAGCTGGTTGTTGATGGCATTGGTACCGGTCTTATAGGAGCTGTTGGCCAGAATGAGCTTGTAGCCGCCGGACTGCAGGATCTCGGTCACGCTGTCGGGCAGCAGCTCGGTCTGGAAGCCCGGACCGGTGATGGAATCCAGGCTCACCACCTGGGTGATGCCGTCCACATCCTTGAGCTCATCGCAGAGGTCAGACACCTGCGTTGCGGTCAGGTCCTCATCCACCAGAATAAAGTGGGAGGTGGTCATGCCGAAGTCCTCGCCCAGCTTGTTGGTGCCAACGATACCGGTCAGGTCCTGGGGCAGCGAGTCGAACAGGGTGTAGTAGACCTCAGTCTTTTGCTGGGCCACCACAAAGGGCACCAGCAGCACAAGAAAGACGACCACGATGGGCATTGCGTGCTTGGAAACAAAGTAGCTGAGCTTGGTCAGCTTGGGCACGATGGTGCGGTGCTTGTACTTTTCGACCTGCTGATCAAAGGTCAGGATCAAAGCAGGCAGGATGACGATGGTGCAGATAACACCCAGCGCCACACCCTTTGCCATAACAACACCGATATCGCGGCCCAGCGTCAGGCGCATGGCGCACAGTGCCAGGAAGCCCGCAATGGTGGTCAGGGAGGAAGCGGTGATGGAGGTCATGGTCTTGCAGATGGCGGTCACCATGGCTTCCTCGTTGGAGGAGCGGAGTTCCTTTTCCTCCTGATAACGGTGGAGCAGGAAGATGGAGAAGTCCATCGTCACGCCCAACTGCAGCACCGTGGAAAGCGCCTGGGTGATGTAGCTGATCTGACCCAGGAAGATGTTGGTGCCAAAGTTGTACGCAATGGGGAACAGCAGGCCCAGCATGAACAGCACAGGCGTGATGGTGCTCTCCAGCGAGAGGAACAGCACCAGCATACTGGCACCCACAGCGCACAGGATGTACAGCGGCATCTCTTTATTGATCAGTGCCTTGGTATCCTGCAAGATGACGCTCATGCCGCCAAAGTAGCAGTCGTGCCGCAGCACCTGTTTGATCTGCTGGACGGCGTTCATCGTCTCGTCGCTGGCGCTGGGCGCATCAAACCGGACGATGAGCATGGTGGAATCGTTTTTGCCGAACATGAACTGCTGGACATCCGCGGGCAGCATCTCGGTGGGGATGCTGGGGTCGATGACATCGCTGAGCCAGAAGGTCTGTGTGACACCGGGCACCGCATCAATGTCCTTCTTCATGGCGATCAGTTCATTGGTAGGCAGGCCTTCCACCGTGATCATACCGGTGGAGGCCAGATGGAAGTCGTCCTCAAGCGCTACCTCGCCGATCATGGAGTCGAGCTCCTGCGGCAGATAGGTCAGGACATCATAATTGATGCGGGTAGCAACCGCGCCGATTGCGGAAGGGATCAACAGCAGGACCGCTACTGTTAAGATCAGCTTGCGCAGACGCACGATGCTCTGTGCGATCTTTTTCATGGGAACCCTCCATACGAAAGTTGATTGGATCTGCCCTAAAAATGACCCGTGGTCATTTCTGAGCAAGCACTATTATAACCAATCGACGCAAGGTGTCAAGATAAAAAATGACCAAAAGTCAGTTTTCTTATCACAAAGCAAAAATTGTATAGCTTGTCCGGGGGCTTTTGCTCTTGCACTCTTCCCTTCTCCCTGCTAAAATATTGTTTACACGACAAAACAACGTCAGAAAAGAGGATGCAGCAAGCTATGAGCACCGTGGAAGGAAAGAAACAGGAAAAGCGCCGCGCGCTTCTGGATGCAGCTTACGAGCTGTTTCTGGAGCGGGGCACCTCCAAGACCAGCGTGGAGGATATCACCTCCCGCGCCAAGGTGGGCAAGGGCACATTCTACCTCTATTTTGCCGATAAGGGTTCGGTCACGCAGGCCCTGCTGGCCCGGGTGAGCTACCAACTGCTGGACAACGCCTGTGCCGCTGCCGAGCAGCACGCCGCCGAGCTTACCAGCTTCCCCGACCAGATGATCTTTGTCATTGACCATATCATCGAAGCCCTGCGCGCGGACACCCTGATGCTCCGCTTCCTGGAGCGCAGCTTTGTCTGGCCCGGGCTGGATCAGATCGAAGCCAGCGGCGAGGCCGAGCCGCTGATGCGCAAGGTCCTCCAGATCGTGATGTGCAGCCCCGAGATGGCGGGCCGCAGCGTGCTTCGGTGCTCAATAAGGAATTGGGCATTTATTCCTTGCACGATTTGCTATATTACTTTCCATATAAATATGTAGACCGTAGTCGGATTTATTATATTCAGGAGATCGATGGGACAATGCCCTATATTCAGCTGAAAGGTGAAATACTAAGTTTTGAGACGGCTGGAGAAGGGCGCCAGCGCAGGTTGATTGCTCATTTCTCGGACGGTACGGGGGTGGTGGACTTGGTTTGGTTCCAGGGCATCAAATATTTGGTTGGGAAGTATAAAGTGCATCAGGAATATATTGTGTTCGGAAAACCGACCTTCTTCAATGGTAGAATCAATATGGCTCATCCGGATATAGACTCTGCTTCGGATTTGAAATTGTCGTCCATGGGGTTACAACCTTATTATAATACGACTGAAAAGATGAAACGGAGTTCTCTCAATTCGCATGCCATCGAGAAGATGATGAATACGGTGGTGCAGCAGTTGCGTGAGCCGTTGCCCGAGACCCTTTCTCCCGCTATACTTGCCGAGTATCATCTGATGCCGTTGACGGAAGCTTTGGTCAATATACACTTTCCCGCTAATCCGGATTTATTGCGTAAGGCAGAGTATCGGCTGAAGTTTGAGGAGCTCTTTTACGTACAGTTGAATATCCTGAGGTATGCAAAAGACCGTCAGCGGAAATATCGCGGTTATATTTTTGAAAGGGTGGGCGAAGTGTTCAATACCTTCTACTCCCGTAATCTTCCTTTTGAGTTGACCAACGCACAGAAGCGGGTGTTGAAGGAAATCCGTAAGGATGTAGGCTCAGGAAAGCAGATGAACCGCTTGTTGCAAGGGGATGTGGGAAGTGGAAAGACGCTTGTCGCACTGATGAGTATGTTGATGGCGCTTGATAATGGTTTTCAGGCATGCATGATGGCACCTACCGAGATCTTGGCAAATCAGCACTATGAAACCATCCGTGAGCTGCTGTATGGAATGGAGGTACGTGTGGAGCTGTTGACCGGTTCTGTCAAGGGCAAGCGGCGCGAAGCTATCCTTGCCGGTTTGTTGACGGGAGACATACATGTCTTAATAGGTACCCATGCCGTTATTGAAGATACGGTGAATTTTGCTTCGCTCGGTTTGGTTGTGATTGACGAGCAGCATCGTTTCGGTGTGGCCCAACGGGCACGCTTGTGGACAAAGAATGTACAACCTCCCCATGTATTGGTGATGACGGCAACCCCGATTCCCCGTACATTGGCAATGACGCTTTATGGCGACCTGGATGTGTCTGTTATCGATGAATTGCCTCCCGGACGTAAACCGATTGTCACTCTTCATCAGTTTGATAGCCGTCGGATAAGTTTATATCAGTCCATGCATAAGCAGATTGCCGAAGGCCGGCAGATCGGAAGAGCGTCGT
>OLEC01000491.1_pt1 | contig 11380 bp, 10 predicted proteins | sample 1602381 | NCBI WGS metagenome assembly OLEC01 (sample SAMN02674964, study PRJEB24791) | human gut metagenome, SKBSTL008 | isolation source: stool | host: Homo sapiens | place: USA | reverse complement strand
TCCAAAAACAATGATCACACCTTTTTGTTCCAGTTTCTTTAATTTTTCCAGATTATCACCAAGTGCATATTTCTCTGATTCCAGTATCAGCATCCCCGGCAATGCCTTATCATTCTCCTGGTAATCCTCCAGATTTCTGCACTGTGCCATATCCCACTTTGCATAAATGCACCATCTGCTTACGGCTGTAGCCATATCCGATGAACTGTCTCCCACAAAAAGAGCATAGCTTCTGTCTGTTGTTCTGACAGCCACAGGATCTATCTGTTTATTTTTCCAGACATTTTTACCATCTTTCTGCCTTGTCGTGAAATTTGAATTTACATCATATGTGTTCTGTCTGTCTCTGATAACCATAGAAAACTGAAACAAAAACAAAAGAACAAACATCATGATTGTAATACTGAAAAAATTTCTTTTGGAAACCATTATATTAATTTTTATCCTCCTGTGTCCGGAACTGATTATAACCGTAATCTATTGCAAAATTATACTGATGATACATATTTTGTGGCATTACATAACACACAAAATCTTCTGATTCATAATATACCTTCATATCATTGGGATATCTCTCCTTAAATGCCTGTGCCCAGTAATACATCCGGGACATCAGAATCCATCTTCCCTCCCCTTGATACATAGTTATTCCACCTGAATTTGGTAATGACTGGCTGGCTGCCTTTTTCGAAATGGACTGACCACTGCCTGAGTAAAGTACCGCATAATTCAGCGGGATTTTTTCTATAAAGAAGTATACATTCTTTGTCGGAATAATCAATTTAGTGTCTTTATTCATATACTCCATATTTCGAAGGAAGCTAATTGTCTCGTAATGCCAGCCATGATCAAGCCCCATCTGTGTCTCATCATTTGCTGATACAATCGTCCATGTCTTGTCTTCATTTTCTTTAATAATATTCGACAGACACGTCAATGCTCCATTAGATACATAATCTGAACCAAATCCCGGCATTTTGATCATTCCCTGATGGATCATACTCCCAACAATGGACACAGTCAAGATAAAAGATAACACATTTCGCGGAATTGTAAATAAACGACACATAAAAATCAGATAAAGAATTCCATCCACCAGAACTGTCAGCGTTAATATCAGAAGATACACATAATAAATACTACATCTGGCAGGATCCATCAGCATCGGAAGTCCGAGCCCTGATGCACAGAGCAGCAATGTGAGAATTCCCATACAGAATCCTGCTGACATAAGCATCTCACCATAAGTAGTCTTTCGCAGGATAATAAATATCAGACCAAGCAGAATGACAACTGCAATTCCGATAAGTACCGCATATGCACACCATTGTTTCGGCAAGTTTATGATAAATTCCCCGATACGCTGAGCCATCATATTCCAGATGTTTTTTATTTTCTCCGAAATTTCTCTGACTTTATCTGCAAAAGTGGATTCAGGAGTTTCCGTCATAGCAGGAATCCTTTTTGTCTTCATTGATTTCGCATTATTACTTTTAATATTATTCTTCGAGTTTTCATTCAGACGCGCTGCCATCTCTTCCATGGTTATATTCTGGATTGTTTTATCCTCTGAAGAAGCTTCTTTATCCTCAGTATCTGATTTGCCACCATTGATGACGCTTAATCCCCAGCCAAGTGAGCCCTGCAGAGGTGTTCCTCCTGCAAATGCAATCCCCATAGGAAGCACAGCCAGAAATACACTGATAATACCAGTCATCATAATTCGTTTAAAATACTCTTTATTCAGAAAGCGCGGACAAAAACCGACAGCAATTCCAATACAGCAAAGCCCTGCAATCATAGTTCCATAAAAATGAATCGCCAGAGTCAGCGAAAATGCCAGCGCAAAGCATCCTGAGAGCAACTTTGTTTCTCTGGTTTTCAGTTTCTCCTTCTCTGTCTGAAAAAACCTGATCAGGAAGTAAACAGACGGAATCACAAAAATCATTCCGAATTCCTGGGGCAGTGATGCCCCAAAACGACTATATGTCTGTTTTGCCCAGAGATTTCCCAATATATATACAAGCACTCCTGCATATGGCAGATACAATGATCTGCATAACAATTTCATCACAGCAAGAAGTACCATGTGAATAAACAATACCTGTACAAGATAGAACACACACAGAATCGCATACGTATCAACCCTGAAAACTGTATGAAGATAATATATCATACAGTGAAATCCAAACGGATATACACCATCGGAAAAAAGATTTCCTCTGACCATCTCATTAATCCAGTTCAAATGTACCGGTATATCTGAAGCACAATATCCATAAGTGAGCAACAGGTTTCTTCCATAAATCCAGAACAAAGCTATAATAACTGCCCCTACCAGAATCCACTGAAGCGTATTACAGATTACTTTGTAATAAAACAGACGGACTGAGCGTTTTAATACTGCCTTAATCCTGTTACAGACTCTGTATAAAGCCCCCCTCATTCCCATACTTCCCTGAAGTATTTTCTTACAGATAATTCCTGTCTTTATGCAGAGTTCTCTTAGAGAAACCATGTTCACCCTGCTCCAGATCAGAATCCCTGGTACAGCAGTAAACAATACAAGTGCCCAGAAACCTGAAATATGCAAAAGCTGGACTGCAAACACAATATTTATAATATAAAAATTTCCAAATGTATAACACATCAGAAACTGCTCTGACAGTCCTCTGCCTACCAGTATCCGACGAAACATAATCGCAGGTAACAAAACTGTTAAACCTGTATAAGCAGCAAATATACCTGCAAATCTTAATATAACCAGAGTTGTCATTGACATATCTGTTCATCCTTTTACTCTACATAAATGTTCTGATCAGTTCAAGGGTTTCATTATCAATCGCAATATCCGAATCTCGAAGTTCCTGCATAACCTGAAAGAACTTCTCTTTCTTTCCACATGAGAAATAGAGTTTCATCTGACAGGTATAGCTAGACAAAACTCTCGGATATTGTTCCATTGCCCGGTCACACCACAGTGTGCATTTCTCATAATCCTTTACTTCCAACAGGCGCTGGCAGACCTTTTCATAGACAGTACTGCTGATTTTTATCTTATCAAATTCCCAGGCTTTTTGCAACACCTCCTGCATCCTCTCTGCCATGGAACGCTGTTCCAGATTTGTAAGTACCTGCTGTTCCAGAATCGGATTCATATATTCAACAAGTTTTATACAATTTTCCACCTGCTGTTCATTTTCTTCCTGGCATAAAAGATAATCTGTCTGTACTTTACTTCGAAAATCATTCAATACATCCTGAAGAACAGATGCTGCATAATGGGCAGTCTCTGAATCCTCGCTGTTTAATGCCAGATTAATCGCCGCAAGAGAATTGCGGTAATCTCCTCTGATCACATTCAGCATCAAAGTACGAAGGCTCTTCTTATCTGTAACTTCCAGGGCTTCTTCCAAAGAGACCATATTTCTCTCCATTTCCTCATCAGGACGGAGGAAATTCTCTTTCCTGTCTTTGCTAAATACAACGTCCGACAAATCCATACCCTGGGAAGAAAATAACTTAAAAAGCAGGAATGACAGGAATACAAACGCAGGACCTGTCACCGGACATAAAAGCATCATAACTGCCTTCATCCATACACTTCCGATTTTTTCTTTTCTGCAGATATAATTCCAGATCAGATAGAACACAACCACGATCAGATTTATGATCAGCAGGAAAATAAACAACTTCATTCTCTGTGACATACTGACATCATCTCCACGTATTCTGTTTTATAGCCATTCTTCTCAAATCTGTCCTGTACAATAACAGCACCCTCTCTGGTTGTGTTGGTAAGCAGGACATACAGATTTCCATCAGGCAGCATTCCCATGTAATCACTGTCCCTCATATATCCGAACATCTGCTCATCCGTTTTTTGATATTCCAAGTTCTGAACATCTACTTTAATTAATACACATTCTACAAGATTTTTCAGTTTTGCCTTCATATATGCCTGAACCAGGGACTCAAATGCTTCCGGTTCCAGGATTCTGGAATTCTGGCTATAACGCTTCTCTTCCAGTGCCTGCATATATCTCTGTGCCCTGAGGACTGCATTCTGAATCAGATAGCTGACGACTGTAAGAAAATTGGCTTGTCCAAGGGTCATTTTTTCCCAGCTTAGTCCCCACATCATAACGATCATCTGTACCTCTTCACCTTCGTAGATTCCTCTTGCCATAAGTGGATACTGCTCATCCATTTTCTTATTAATATATACCTTCTGCTCTTTTAATGCATCATAAATGTCCGTCATCTCCCTGTAACGGATTGAATTTCCAAGACTTCTCGCCTTTTGGGAACTTGCAGAAAAGATACGGGCATAATCTTTACTGACCACATTATAGAGGGCTACATCCTTTGTCTTCATAAGTTTTCCCAGCATTTCCACTGCATAGAAAATAACCTCATCCGGCATACGCTGTTCCAGTCCTGCTGTAATGCTGTAAATTTTACCGATACTGTCCTTATGGTCGATCAGCTGCTGCTCCATGACCTCTTTTACACGGACATTACTTTCATTAATATCCTGGATATTCACAATCTGTCTGTGCAAATGTTCTTCCAGTTCCTGACTCTCCAGGCGCATGATACGTATCTGGTCTCTCATATATCCTACTACAAGCCCCAGGATAAAAAGCTGTGCGATCCAGACATAAGTGTTATAATCTATCAGTACCTCAAAACTACTTCTGGTATACATCTGCCGGAACATATAACCTGCAACTGCCAATATTGCAGAAAACGTCGCCTGCTGCTGCCCATATACAATTGCAAATAGCAGCACATACAAAAGAAACGGATCCAGATTTGCAAAATATTCACTGCCCACAGTCCTGTTATTCATCATGAAAAACGGAACAAAACATACCAGATTCTCGAAAAACGGAAAAAGTGTCCTGATCAGCCATTTCCATTTTTCATAAAGCTTTTTCCACCATGAAAGCTTTAAGTCATCCCCCTTCAGGAAAACTGATTCATGTTTCTTCATATAAGAAACCATGTCTTTTATATTCTTCTCAAGATTACCAAATGCATGAACTCCAAATTCTCTTTCAAAACGATTGCCCGACAAAACACATCTTCCATTACTGTCGGAAAAAGCGACAATATTCGATTCGATTTCCATAGCTTTCTGAATCATAGCTGCAAGTTTTACTTCACTTACTACATCATTAGAAGATAAATTATAAAGACTATATTTGTGGTTGCTGGTTTTTATAAACTGGTAAATATACTCTACTGCATCATTTTCATAGAGAAGTGAAAATGTATGGTCTGTTTTTGCCTTAATATGCCCGTCACACATGCAGTTCAGACACATATCTGCACAAATATTATTTACGTCTTTTCTCTCTTTCGGAATATTGTAGAGATGATCCAGACGCAGAGTTATAATATCCAGACCTCTGTTCACCCTAAAGTTCTCACAGATGTTTTCTGCCTGTGACAGTGCACCTGCTCTGATTCCCACTCCGGAAAATGGTTCTTCTTCCTTTATATCTTCCGTATAATTTCCGTTATAAATTTCGTCAGAAGAAAGAAAGATTAATCTCTTTTTATTGGTCATTGAATAAGATACCAGAATGTTAACAAGATGGGAAATAAAAGGAACTGTCTCTCTTTCCTCTCCATCCCAATGGTAATTTGTATCAAATGCACCCATAAGAATGGTTACATCTGCATTTACACTTTCCAAAATGTCATTCAGATTCTCGCAATCATAAGAAAACTCATATTTTTCAAATACTCTTTCATATTTATTATGTCTATACTTATCTCCAGTCAGCAGACAAACTCTGTGTCCCTCTTTTCTTAATTTCAGGATCATACTGTTTATCAGGCTGCAGGAGCCTCCGACCAGCAGAATATTCATTTTTATACCTTTCTTATCTTAATTTTGTAACTCAAGTATCTCTCAGATACTATTTTCAAAAGATGATTTTTCCGAAAAAACCTGTTCAAAAGCCTGATTAATTTCTTTTTTTACTTTCTCAAAATCAATCTCATGATTACTGTCGTTAATACAGATTATTTTCTTTTTCTGTCTGAGAATACTTCGCACTAATCTGTCATTCGTCTGCTCTGCATCATAATATCCGCATATTTTCTGTACATTCTCCGGAACAAATTCTCCACTCAGTTTCTGATATTCCCGCAATACATACTGGCTCACATCTTCCCTATGTCTGAACGGATGACTGCATACATCAGACAATAATTCCGGTTCCAGCTCCCATAATTTCTGATAAGTACTTTTCTTAAGAGGAGACGGTCCATGTACCGTATAAAACCCAGTAAATCGTTGAAAAGCCAGTTCTAATACATTATACAGAAAATACATCGGAGGATATCCTATATGAAAATATGCCCATGGCTGCTTCTTTATATTACTGCGTTTATCAAAATACTTCGCCAGCAACATTGTATTATTTAAGTAAATGTATGGCATTGTCGGATCATCCACATTTGCTACATCCGGCTGAAGTGCTAACATATCTATCGGTTTTTCATCTTTAAAAAAATCTTCCATATAAACGGGTTTTAACAGAAACATATCATCATTAAAATAGACAAACTGTTCTGTTAACCCTGGAATTCGATGGAAATTCCATTCAATCGTATGTGAATTAAATGTAGGGAGAAATTTTTGAGGGATAAAATCTTCATGGCAGACAATATTCAATTTCGGATGTTTTGTATTCAGCCATTGAGGAATATGTCCCCATGTGACAAAATGAACCTTTCTCACCCATGGCGCATATTTCTCCATCCCGCGAAACCAGTACCGGAGATTATCCCAATCTCTGTACCGTTCTTTTCTATCATCCGCATTTACAGATATATCCATATCTGTGTGTCCCAGCCTTGCAGCCTTTTCTCTCTTCCATTCCAGGTCATTTCCATCTACCCAGGTAATAACAAAATCTATATCCTGCGTGTTCTTATCTACTTTTCTCATGTATTATTCCCCACATATCACTTTGTAAGCATAAGTATACCATATCTGTTTAGCTTATTACAAATAAAAAAATGCTATTCTATGAGGCTCTTATACTCACAGAAACAGCATTCCCACCTGTCGTTTGGATTAATTTTATTTTCTCATACAAACTCTGAAGTTCCCGCAAAGCAGGGCGTGCAGGTTGTGGGAATGATAATCCTAAGCACACCGTAATATAACTTCTTTTTCCGATTCAACACTTTCCCCTGGTACTTTGCGCCTTCGGTTTCCTGACCGTTTGCAAGTACCTCTTTGCTTTTTTCCATATAATCTGATTCTGTTTCGTGAATCTGCTGACTCAGTTTTTCGCTGTCAATTACCAGCATCAGTTCCATTATTGATCAGAGTGATCTTGTTTGCTTCTATCGTATCCTTTTCCCATGAAAAAATACAGGATCTTAATCTATTTTCTTCTCCATTTTTTCTCTGTATGACATCAAAAATAATATCTTTCTTTTTCTTAGTTGATTTTTTTTCTGTTCTAGCATATAATGAGCATAGCTAAGGAATGCGGTAAATTCCCATAGGCAAGACGAAAACCCTCAGAGTTGCAGCTCTGAGGGTTTTCTTGTTCGTCACGGTGAACTACTCCGTTTAGGCTGTAGCTGCCTATTTATCCCTATCCAGCCATTTGCATATGTAGTGGCTAACTACACCTACTATGACAGAGATAAGAAATGCGGTAAATACTTCTCCCATAGGAATTCACCTCCTTTCTGCTGGAGGTTCGGCAGCTTAGGTATTATATCACATATCTTCACTTTACAGAATAATTTTTTTATGTTTTATTTATCCGATGGAATGACCTTTGAAGTTCTTCAGTCGTTGTTTCTGCAGGCACATTTTTATATCCACCGGAGTTTTTGCCCCCAGCTGGATTCTTCCAATATACACCCGCTGATAGTTCTCAATGCTGACGCTCTTTCCTTCGCTTCTCAACTTTTCATAGGAACGGAAACGAACATCACGATAAACAAGGAATCATTGATGCATTTTCTATTTTACGAGAAGCTCTTTATGGATTTTGAAATTCAGTCTGTATCCGATCTGTTTTCTATTCTGTTTAAAATGGAGGGACAGACAGATTTAGAAATTGCAACCTCAAAGGATTTGGCGAATCTATCTGAAGATTCCGATAATGAATATTCTTATGCGGCAGAGCCGCCTGTCCAGTTTAGACTGAGCCATCTGTCCAGGCGGAGTGAGCCACTATAATATCTGCGAGTTTACTCGCGTAATGATTTATCTAGTCCGTAAACTTCGCGCATAGAAATATCATGTTCAATATCAATACCTCTGATATTGATCCGATAACTGTCATATGCAATACGATCTAATATAGCATCTGCCAATGGACTGTCTGAACCTCCAAGTTGATCATACCATTCTTCAAATTCATACTGAGAACAAAAGATGGTAGATGATTTTTTACGTCTTCTGTGTAAAAGTTCAAAAATATCTCTTTGTTCTGATTCAGTTGGCTTTAATAAAAGCCATTCATCTAAAATAAGAAGAACCGGATTTGCATATTTAGCCATGATCTTTTTGTAATTGCCATTGTCACGAGCCAGCTCAAGATCAATCAAAAGATCAGGTAACCGAACATACTTGGTATTAAAATATTGTTTACATGCTTCCATACCAAAGGCACATGCCATGTACGTTTTTCCGCAACCAGTTGCACCTGTGATAAAGATATTTCTATGTTCAGATATATATTCACATGTAGCAAGACGAGTGATCAATTCCTTGTTCAGTTTACGTCCGGATGTATAATCGACATCCATGATACTTGCATCTGGCTGATCAAACTCAGCTTTTTTGATCAGTCTCTTTAATCGATTACTTTTTCGGTTATTATATTCGATATCTACAATCATACCGAACCGGTCTTCAAAAGGAACTTCGTTAAATTCAGGATCATTCAACTGATTACGAAATGAATCTGCCATGCAGCTAAGTCGCATTTCAATTAATTTATCAATTGTGCTTTGATTTGTCATAGTTATTTACCTCCGATAATAATCAGCACCTCTTGTGATGCCGTGTGCTTTGTGTGTGGATTCTGTATGATCAGCTTCCGATTTCAGTTTTTTTGAACTGGTCACAAGAATGTTTTTAATGCTCTTATAACTCGGTGACGAAGTATAGGATAAGGCTTTTTTACAAGCAGTTTCCAATAAAGTATCAGAGTACTTTTCAGCAAGCTTCAGTAATCCCATACAACTTCGGTAGGTTTGCTGCTCCACACGTTTGGAGGTTAAGATTGCATTGACTGCATGATATGTATTTATTCCAATCTGTTCAGCCCATTTACGGAAACGATCACCATTCCATTCAAGATATTTCTGATGATCCTCTGGCATATGTGCTGTAACAGTACTGTATTGACCCGGACGTCCTTTTAGTCGACGATGAGAAGCAATACGATTGTGATTATAAAAGATCTCAACTGTATTATCTGTTATTTTTACATCAACTTTCTTTTTGATGTATTCATAAGGAACTGAATATAGCATTTTATCCACAGATATGTGATAATTGAACTGAACTGTGGCGGTTTTCCAGTCGCTTAGTTCAAAACGGGTAGCAGGTAATGGGGATAGCAAAGGCTTTTCATTTTCAAGGAATAGCTCCAACCGGCTACCTTCCTTTTTTTGAAAGAGTTTTTGGTTAAAAGTCAAAAGTTTTTTTCTGATAGCCCGATTTAATTCCGCAAGTGAAAAGAACTGTTCATTGCGAAGTGCTGCTGTGATCCACGTAGATATATTTCCAACGGTTCCCTCTGCATTCGGTTTATCTTTAGGACTTCTGACACGAGCAGGTATGATCGCAGTTCCGTAATGTTCAGCTAATTCCTGATAGATTTGATTGATCTGTTGATCTTTCCGTTTTCCGTTATGGATAACTGCTGTTTTACAATTATCTGGCACGAGGATCTTTGCAACACCGCCAAAATATTCATACATATGAATATGAGCCTTGATCCATGATCGTTGTTTCATATCCAAAAAAGCTTCAACGTAAGTATACTGACTGTATGTCATCACACCAACAAAGATATGTGCCTTGATGATCTCTCCTGTATCTGGATCGATGATCATTGCAGGATCACCAGCCCAGTCAACTTCGATCTGCTCTGCAGGTTTACGTTTGATATGCATGGTAGCACGATGTTTCTGCTCATCCTGTTGAATGTGATAACAGAATTGAGAATACATCAATGGTTCATCTCCATTTGCACGGCAATCTTCAATATATTCTGTCCAGAGAAGTTTTTTACTGACACCATTGCGGAGTAGTTCTTTTCGGATGTAATCATAATCAGGCATCCGACGGTTTGATCTGTTGTGTAGTTTTGGATATAACAACTGCTCTAATACTGCATCTGTCTGATCATCTGATAATGGCCAGGAAAGATTTAACTCCTTAGCACGTTTTAAAACTTTTGAAACAGTATTTCGAGAACATGGAACACTTAAAGCAATGTTCCGATTACTAAATCCCAGACTGGAAAGTCTGAGAATCTCACGATATTTGGTCATCGTTAGGACCTCCTTCATAATAGATTTACACCTAATAAAAGTGTATAAAACTATTATAAAGGAATCGGCTCAATGAATCCGGAACAGTGGCTCAGCCTAAAATGGAATGGAGGCTCAACCATGTCGGACAGATGGCTCAATCAGTCCAAGATTATTCACGATAAACCTGCACTTTCTCTTTCTTTTGCTGATCAGACTTGGTTTGAATTATCCTCTGACTGCTCTGATGAAGAAAAAGAACAAATGATAAAAGCTGCTGCCTTTATAAAAAGCTGCCTGCGACATTCCGATAAATAAATCTTTGCACAAAAAAGACAGATGTGGGAATATTTCATTACCTGCATCTGTCTCTTTCTATCCTATGCTATTTTCTACTCATGAATTTCCAATGGCAGCCCATCCGGATCATGGAAAAATGTCATTTTCTTTCTGGTATAATCATCCAGGCGTACCGGCTCTGTTTCAATTCCTTTCCCATTCAATTCTTTTACTGTTTCATCTACACTCTCAACTTTAAATGCCAGGTGACGTAATCCCAATGCTTCTGGATAATTTACACGAGCTGGAGCATTTTTTATGATAAAAAGTTCTATTTCCTGCGGCCCACATGCCAGATCAATCTTGTAATCGTCACGTTCTTTCCGATAATTTTCTCTGATCACCTTAAATCCAAGCAGATCCACATAAAAATGTTTTGATTTTTCATAATCACTTCCAATGATTGCAATATGATGAATGGTATCGAACATAACTCTCTCGCCTCCATTTTTTATATGTTGATATATTTTCTCACAGTAAGCGCTTTATCTTAGGGTGTTGCTAG
>OLEC01000475.1_pt1 | contig 11618 bp, 8 predicted proteins | sample 1602381 | NCBI WGS metagenome assembly OLEC01 (sample SAMN02674964, study PRJEB24791) | human gut metagenome, SKBSTL008 | isolation source: stool | host: Homo sapiens | place: USA | reverse complement strand
GATATTTATTTACTGTGCATCCTTGATCTTCTTGATTTCTTCGATCATAACAGGAAGCACTTTCATAACGTCTCCAACGATTCCTACATTGGCTACGTCAAAGATTGGTGCATCTTCATCTTTGTTGATTGCTACAATGTATCCAGAATTCATGATTCCTGATACGTGCTGTGTAGCTCCAGAGATTCCGCATGCAATATATAATTTTGGTGCAACAATCTTTCCAGACTGTCCAACCTGATGAATCTTTGATACCCATCCGTCTTCAATGGCTGGTCTTGTTGCTCCTACAACTCCTCCTAAGAGTTTTGCAAGATCGTCAACTAATGCGAAGTTTTCTTTGCTTCCCATTCCACGTCCACCAGATACGATAACTTCTGCTTCTTCCAGGTTGATCATCTCTGCGATTTCTTTTACACTTTCTGTGACCTTTGCTTTGATCACATCATCAGCTACTTTTACTTCTTTGGCTACAACTTCACCCTCAGTTGGGTCTTCCACTTTCTGGAATGCTCCGGAACGTAATGTTGCTATCTGTGGTGTTGTCTTGATTTTTACATCTTCCAATACAGTTCCACCATAAAGTGGGCATGTATAGATAACTTCTCCATCTTCTGCTTTGATATCTAATACATCGGATGCACATCCTGTGTTACATTTTGCTGCAACAACTGGTGCGATATCTTTTCCATCCTGTGTTCCACCTACAAATACAGCTTCTGGATTTTCTTCTTTTACTAATTCTACTAAAACCTGAGCATATGCATCGAGATTAAACTCTTTGTAATCTTCGCTGTCGACACAGATGACCTGATCGGCTCCGGCCTTTGCTACTTCTTTTGCTGCATCTGCTACTCCACCTCCAATAACAACTGCCGTAACTTTATCGGCAAGTTTCTTGGCTGGAGATAACATTTCCAATCCAACTTTGACTGGATTTCCTTCTGCAGTTTCTACATATACCATGATATTCTTACATTCTGCCATGTCCTTTGTTCTCCCTTCCTAGAATACTTTGGCATCTGCCATCATAGCGACTGCTTTTATTGCTGAATCTTCTGGTGTTTCTTCCTGAATCTTGATTCCGGCTTCTTTCTTCGCTGGTTCATATAATTTAACGATCTGAACCTTTGCATTAGATTCTCCGACTTTTTCTTTTTCAAGATCAGCAAGATCAGCTTCTTTAATATCGCCGATTGGTTTCTTTCTTGCTGCCATTTTATTCTTGATCGTTGGGTAACGTGGGTCATATTCTGGTTTTGTGACTGTTACAACACATGGTGCAGAAGCTTCTACTGTACGGTATCCTTCTTCTGTTTCCTGTTTTGCTGTCACTTTATCGCCATCTAAAGCGATTTCTGTAATATTTGTGATCACACTTGTTCCAAGTTCTTCAGCTAACATTAAGCCACCCTGTCCAAGTGCGGCATCTGTTGCTTCTTTTCCACAGAATACAAGATCAAATTTCTGACCATTGTCCGCTTCTAATTTTGCGATCACATTTTTTAGGATATTTGCGATTCCTGTTGTGTCAGATCCTTTGAATGCATCATCACTTACTAAAAATGCATGATCTGCACCAACTGCAAGACAGTTTTTCAGAGAGTTCTTTGCACTATCTTCTCCGACACATACAACTGTTACTTCTCCTTCAGAGGATTCTTTTAATCGTGCTGCCATTTCGAGAGCATAGGTGTCAAATGCATTTACAACAGGTGTTACGTTTGCTAAATCCGGTGTTCCTTCTGCATTTAAATGGATTTCTACAGAATCATCCGGAACCTGTTTGATACATACTAAAATGTTCATAGTCTTACTCCTTCTTATGTTCTATCTTCCGATTGTGTTATTTGCTACAACGATTCTCTGAATTTCGTTACTTCCTTCGAAAATCTGGAAGATCTTAGCATCTCTTAATAATTTCTCAACTGGATATTCTCTGCTGTATCCATATCCACCGAACATCTGAATTGCTTCAGAAGCTACTTCCATTGCGATATCAGATGCATAGCATTTTGCGATCGCTGCTTCTTTGGAATGTGGTAATCCCATATCCATCTTTGTTAAAGCATGTGCAACCATCTGACGAGCTGTTTCTGTTTTGATTTCCATATCAGCTACTTTAAACTGCATTGCCTGATTTTTGATGACTGGTTTACCAAACTGAACTCTTTCTTTGGCATATGCAATACCTTCATTGATACCACGCTGTGCGATACCTGTTGCAACACATCCCATCCAAGCTCTTGCCTGGTCTAATGTCTTCATTGCGATTGAGAATCCTCTTCCTTCTTCTCCAACTAAGTTTGCAGCTGGAATACGACAGTCTTCTAATACAACATCACATGTGTTTGATGTACGGATACCCATTTTATTTTCTTCATTACCTGTGCTTAATCCTGGTGTTCCAGCATCAACTAAGAACATAGAGATTCCTTTAACACCTTTTGTTTTATCTGTCATAGCTGTGATACAGTAGAAAGAAGCGATTCCTCCATTTGTAATGAAGCATTTTCTTCCATTTAATACCCACTCATCTCCGTCTTTGACAGCTGTTGTTGTTCCTGCACTGGCATCAGATCCTGCTCCTGGTTCTGTTAAACAGAAAGCTCCAAATCCACCATCAATGATCTTCTGGCATACATGTTTTTTCTGTTCTTCATTTCCTGCGATCAGTACTGGTTTTGTTCCTAATCCACTGGCAGAAATTGTTGTTGCAAATCCTGCATCTGCGATAGCCATTTCTTCGATCAGTGCCGCAACGTCTACTCTTGATAATCCTGGTCCACCGTATTCTTCTGGTACTTCTAATGAATGTAACTGCATTTCAATGGCTTTGTCATAAATTTCTTTTGGCCATTCTCCACTGACGTCGTATGCTTTACACTGTTCTTTTACTTCGTTTTCACAGAACTCGTGTACATCCTGTAATAAGTCTTTTGCTTCCTCTGAAATTAAATATGCCATCTTGATATCCTCCTAAAATAACCTTAAAAAAGCTTTGTATATGTTTTATGTTACTTGTTTATGTTTGATTGATCGTTTCCTATTAAAATTATAATTTGTAGCAGATCTTACCTGGATTTAAGATCATATTTGGATCAAAGACTTCTTTGACACCTTCCATGATCCTCATCTGAACTGGTCCGAGAGACTCTGCTAGGTAGTCCATCTTTCCATGTCCGATTCCATGTTCTCCAGAGATCATTCCACCGAATTCTGTTGCTTTTGCATATACTTTATCCATAAAGACTGCAACCTGTTTCTTAAACTCTCCTTCTTCCATGTCATTACTGCATGTATAGATATGTAAGTTACCGTCTCCAGCATGTCCAAAGCTCTTCACTCTGAAATCAGCTTCTGCTTCTAATGATTTTGTATATGTCAGGAATTCTGCAATCTTATTTGTTGGAACTACAACATCACATTCATCTAACAGTACAGTATCTGCTTCAATTGCCTCAAGTAATGCTCCGCGGACAGCCCATGCATCTTTCTTTAAGGCTGGTGTATCAGCAACTAATACATCAATTGCTCCTGCTTCTAATACTACTTCAGATGCCTGTTCAATGATATCTTCCAGTTGTTCTTCAGAATTTCCATCAAATGTTGCTAATAAATATGCTCCAATCTCTGTTCCTTCTAATTCTTTTGGATATACCTGTTTTCCTAAGAACTTCTCAGTATCCATAACAACTTCTTTTTCCATAAATTCCAGAGCCTGTGGTGCCAGATGATGCATAAAGAACTGTGGTACTGTTGCAATACAATCCTCTAAGTTTTCATAAGGAATAATCAGACTAATCACTGATTTTGGTGCTGGAATTACTTTTAATGTAAGTTCTGTGATAATACCCAAAGTACCTTCAGAACCGATCATTAAGTTTAATAAGCTGTATCCTGAACTTGTCTTTGATACAGTAGCTCCAAGTTTTACAATCTCACCTGTTGGTAATACAACTGTCATGGCACGTACATAATCTCTTGTACATCCGTACTTAACAGCTCTCATACCACCAGCGTTGGTTGCTACGTTTCCACCGACTGTTGCGAATTTCTCACCTGGATCTGGTGGATATAATAATCCTTGTTTTTCTGCATCCTGTGCAAGATCATTTAAAAGGACTCCTGATTGAATCTTCACTACAAAGTTTTCTTTGTCATATCCAAGGATCTTGTTCATCTTTGTAAGAGAGATCATAACACCGCCACCGATACTTACGGCTCCTCCTACTAATCCTGTTCTTGCACCACTTGGTGTTACAGGAACCTTGTTTTCATTACAAAGTTTAACGACAGCTGCAACTTCTTCTGTTGATGTTGCTTCTACTAAAACTTCTGGTCTAGCTTTTCCGTAGATTGCCATCTCATCATGGGTGAAATCCTCATTGATTTCATCACCCACTAAGACACGTTTTGGAGCGATCTCTTTGAATTTCTCGATCATCTCTGGTGTCACTTTGTTATACTGATACTCACTCATTTATCTTCCTCCTTAAAAGTTTATAGCTTTTTAATATCTTTTATCTTTATCATTTTCAGATCAATTTGACTCCAAAGTAGCAAACTAATCCATAGATGATAACGAATAATACGAAATATTTGATAACCTTTGTTAAGATTTCACTTTCTTTTCCTACCGTTGCTGTTGCCGCTGTCGCTACTGCGATACTCTGTGGAGAAATAATCTTTCCTGCGGTACTACCAACTGTATTTGCAGCTACCAGCCAGATCTGGTTGATATTTAATTCTGCTCCTGTACTTGCCTGTAACTTGGAGAATAGTACGCTGCTTGATGTAGAACTTCCTGTTACGAATGTTCCGATAGATCCAATCAGTGGTGCAACTAATGGATAAAAGCTTCCTGTTACACGTACGATAAAATCTGCGATAGACTGTGTCATTCCGCTGTATCCCATGATCTTAGCTGTCGCAAGCACTGCCATGATCGTAATGATCGTCTTAAACATCTGAATCACTGTCTTGCCTAAAACAACAAAGATCTCACCAACTGGACATCCCTGAATCAGTCCTCCAATAAATGCTGCGATCAAGATCAGCACTCCTGGTGTTGATACCCATGTAAATGTATATGGGCTTGCTCCCTCTCCACTATAAATTGGTACATTTGATTTGATCGCTGATAATGGATCATGAATCGCTGGTACTAATGTTGAAGTCAGAAGTAAGAACAGTAATACAAGAATGAATGGGCTCCATGCAACAAATGCATCTTTTACTGTCATCGTAGTATCATCATTATCTTCGATTTCTACATCAAATTTACTTGCCTTACCTTTCAGCATTACTTTTGCAAGGATGATCGTTACTGCCATACTGCATACAGATCCGATAACTGCTGGAAGTTCAGCTCCTACAAATTTCGCTGTCAGATATTGTGGTACTAAGAATGAAAGACCTGACATCAATGTAATAAATAAAATTTCTTTATAATCACCGATTCCTTTAGCTCCTTCATGTTTTCCTGTGATGAAAACAACAAGGAAAGGAACGAGAATTACCATGATCGCAAGTTGTAATACAACATAAGATGCTGTCATATGTGGACTAAATCCTGTTACATTTGCTGCTGTAACCGTTGGAATTCCGATGGATCCAAATGCTACTGGTGTCGTATTGGCTACCAGGCAAACAGTTGCTGCAAAGATTGGTTCAAATCCTAATCCGCAAAGGATTCCTGCTGGAATCGCTACAGCTGTTCCGAATCCTGCCATACCTTCCATAAATCCTCCAAATCCCCATGCGATGATCAGCACAAGAACTCGTTTATCTCTTGATACAGAAGTAAGCATTTTTTTAATAAGTTCCATGTTTTTCGTATGTACGACCAAGTTGTAAGTAAACACTGCTGCCACGATAACCAGACAGATTGGCCAGATTGCCATTGCAAATCCTTCTAACCCTCCTGTGAGGACATCAATAATTTTCTGCTTCCATAAAAAAAGTGCTTCAATGACTGTAATGATCAAAGCGATCGGACAGGCTACATGTCCTGCCATCTTTAATCCGCTTAATGCAATGATCAGCCAGATGATAGGAAGCATCGCTAATAAAAAGTGAATGAACATCTTAAGTTCTCTCCTTTCTTTTCAAATATGAGCGGGTTCCGATATCCTATTTTTCAGCGTATACGCGACATAGTAAGATTGGTCCTACCAGTTACTGTACTTATATGGTAGAACCAATTTGACAAAAAGTCAAGGGATTTTTTTGCAAAACGATTTATTCTTTTTCTATTTTCTTTTCTTTTTTGTAGAAATTGCACAAAAAAAGCAGCATTTTTACAAACATACTATTTTCAATCCAACCATTTTAAGCCATTTGTATAAATACTGTTTTTTATTTATTTGTTAATTTTTCATCAATTTCCACAAATTTCGTATTTCGAACTATTTTACGGAGTCTTTTTCTTTCGTTATACTATTTTGATATTGCTTCCATATGATCGTGGACAATATCACTGCAATATAGTCTGTCAATGCCTGCCCATATATGACTCCGTCAACCGCATTTAAAAGATACAATAACGGGATCAGCTGAACTTCATTGGCTAGTCCCATTTGTAAAAATGTAATAAACATATTTGCTTTGAATACAATTCCGATTGCTGCAACTGGTGCATTCCCATAGACTACGAGAGTCTAGTTTAATACGATGGTTGATACACTAGATATGTGTTATATTATCTATATACTTTATAAAACGCAAAAGAAATTATCACGAGGTGAATAAATAATCATGAAAGCTTACGAACGTTTATTAAATTACGTCAAAATTTTAACTCCAAGCAATGAAAACAGCCAAATTGTCCCTTCTTCTGATTGTCAGTTTGATCTTGCCCGAGTCTTAGAAAATGAAATGAAGGAACTTGGTCTCAGTGATGTCTACTTAGATGACAAATGTTACCTATATGGCAAATTACCTGCCACAAAGGGCTATGAAAACTGTCCTGCGATCGGATTTATTGCTCATATGGATACTGTTTCTGATTTCTGTGATCACCCAATCCGTCCGATCCTTACGAAGAATTATAATGGAGAAGCTCTTCCTCTTGGAGATAGTAGTCTGGTTCTTGATCCGAAAGTTTTCCCTCATCTTTCTTCTCTCAAGGGCCGTACTTTGATCACATCGGATGGTACAACGATCCTTGGTGCGGATGATAAAGCTGGGATTGCCGAGATTCTTACGATGACAGAACGTCTGATCCATGAAGAGATTCCTCATGGTCCGATCAGCATTGCATTTACTCCAGATGAAGAAATCGGAAGTGGTGCCGAGTATTTCGATATCAAGCGGTTTGATGCTGATTTTGCTTATACTTTGGATGGCGATACCGAAGGTGAGATCCAGTTTGAGAATTTTAATGCCTGCAAAGCTGAGTTTGAGATTACTGGTTTTAATGTACATCCTGGTTCTTCAAAGGATACGATGATCAATGCCTCACTTGTAGCTATGGAGATCAACTCTTGTCTACCTTCTATGGAAACTCCTAGAAACACGGAAGATTATGAGGGATTCTATCATCTGATCAATATGAATGGTGATGTGAGTCATGCAACATTGCATTATATTGTCAGGGATCATGATCAGGGACTATTTGAAGCAAAGAAACAGACGTTACGTTTGATTGAGAAAAATATGAATGAAAAATGGGGTGATGGTTGCGTCACTTTAACCATTACAGATCAGTATCAAAATATGGCTGAAGTTATTAAGGATTGTCCTCATTTGATTGAAAATGCAAAGAAGGCTTGTGAAAATGCTGGCGTGGATCCGTTGGTTCTGCCAATTCGTGGAGGTACAGATGGATGTCAGTTAAGTTTCCGAGGACTTCCTTGTCCGAATCTTGGAACTAGTGGACATGCTTATCATGGACCTTATGAACATATTAGCGTTGAAGGAATGGATATATGTGTTGATGTTATTGTGGAATTGATTAAATTGTATACTGAAGGTTGTTGATGTATAAATAGAGAAAGAACAATATATTAGGGTCAGAAATTCTATCATTTCTGACCCTAATATATTGTTCTTTCTCTATTTATACACTCAAATCTTTCAGTATACACTACTTACAGATAAGATACTTCATTCTTCACTTTTCACTTCTTTACGAAACTCTTCCTGCATCCATATGATACACTTCGTCTGCAATTCCCATCGTGGATTCTCTATGAGATACTAATACCACGGTTCTTCCTCGGCTTTCTTCTTTCAATGATTTCAGGATGATTCCTTCATTTAAAGAATCTAAGTTACTTGTTGGTTCGTCGAGTAATAACATTGGGCTGTCGTGCAGGAAGGCTCTGGCGATTCCGATTCTTTGTTTTTCTCCACCAGACAGGGTATCTCCGAGTTCTCCGACTTCGGTGTCGTAGCCATTTGGCAGGGACATGATCATGTCATGGATAGAGGCTTTTTGGGCAGCTTTTATGATTTCTTCTCTTGCTGCGCCTGGTTTTCCGATTGCTATATTGTTGGCGATGGAGTCGTGGAAGAGTTCTGTTTCCTGAGTTACGTAGGATTGTGTATTTCTTAGTGTCTTAGTTGGGATTTCTTTCACGTTTTCTTCTGAGATCTTTATGTTTCCTTTGTTTACATCCCAGAAGCGCATCAGAAGTTTCAACAGTGTGGACTTTCCGCAGCCGCTTTTTCCACAGATTCCGATGACTTTTCCTTGTTTCATATTGATGTTGCAGTCTTTTAGGATGACTTCTTCATCATAGGCAAAGGTTACATCTTCTACGGATGCACCTTCAAAACTTATATCAGCTTCTCCTTCTGATTCTTCTACCATTGGTTCTTCTTCGAGTAAGGATAACACTCTTTCTCCACTTGCTAATGTCTGGTTTAAATTATTTGACAGGCTTGACAATGCAGTTACTGGGCCAAAAGAACCCATCATAGCGATCGTTGCAAGCAGCATAGCATCAAATGTAACATTTCCTGCCTGATATAAATGATACATTAAAAAGAACATTCCAAACGAACAACAAAGGATCACAAGGTCTGTGACAGCTCTTTGCATAGCTTCCATGCGATTCAGGTCTTTTTGCACTTTTCCTAATTCAATGGATTTTTCACTTATTTGTGCTTTTCTCTTTTTACCTTGTCCATACTGAATCGTTTCGTCTATTCCACGGAGAGATTCTAAGACAAAACTGTTCAGTTTTCCGAATCCGCTTCGGAATTCCATTCCTTTTTGTCCGCCTTTTTTTCCATTTCTTAATGGGATCACGCAGCCTACCAGAAGATAAGAACAGACTGCAAAGATTCCTGCATAGACATGAAATCTTCCGATAAATACAACCATGATCAATGAAGTTAAAATTGCGATCATGATCGGAGAGATCGTGTGTGCATAAAATACTTCTAATAATTCAATATCGGTTGTGATGATTGAAATCAGATTTCCCTTTTCCCTGCCGTCTAATTTAGCTGGGCAAAGCTTCCGAAGTACCGCAAATACCTGATGTCTGATGATCGCTAACAGTTTAAATGCAATAAAATGGTTACAATACTGTTCTGCATAATGGAGGATTCCACGCATCACTGCAAAAACAACCAAATTGATCAGATATTTCGTCACACGCTGCCCTTTCATAGCAAGAAGTGCACCATGTCCTGCTGTGATCGTCAGGAAAATGGCACACAGATACCCTAAGGTTCCAAGAAGCACTGCCGCTGTCATAATGTGTGCCAGTGGTTTTACAAGACCGATCATTTTCCCCATAATCTTTATGGAACTTCTTCTTTGTTTTATTGTATTTTCCATCTTACACCACCTTCTTCTTTAAAGACTCATTCCATGACATATTTGCAGCATAAGATTCCAGTTCCTTCTGCTTATCAAATAAATGCTGGTATGCACCTTTTTTACGCATTAAATGTTCGTGTGTTCCCTCTTCTGCAACAATTCCGTCTTTCATCATATAAATGCAGTCAGAATCTACAACATTGGATAATCTGTGGGAAATAAACAAGATCATCTTTGTCTTTGATAATTCCCGAATGACATTCATGATCATTTCTTCACTTTCCATATCAATATTGGATGTCGCTTCGTCAAATATGTAGATCGGTGTATCAAACAGCAGCGCTCTTGCAAGTGCCAGACGCTGTCTCTGACCACCTGAGAAGTTTTCCCCGCGTTCTGACAAGACAGTCTGTAATCCATCCTGTTCTTTTAAAAATGCCAGAAGATTTACTTTCTCTAACACTTCTTCCATCTCTTCTTTGCTTGCATCTGGTTTTGCCATACGGAGATTTTCTTTGACTGTTCCTGCAAATAAATAACTGTTATGTGTGATCTTCGTCATATGGGACATCAATTCATTTTCCATAATATCGGAGATATCCACACCACCTATCTTGACACTTCCAGTATATCCACGATTTCTCGCTGTTAAGATCCCTGCCAGTGTACTTTTTCCGCAGCCAGATTCCCCAACAAAAGAAATAAAGCTGTTTGCGGGGAAGTTCATTGTGATTCCTTTTAAGATTTCACGATCTTTTTCATAAGCAAAATGAACATCATCAAGTGAAATCTCTAACTCTCCCTGTGGAAACTTGGATTCTCCGCTCTCTCCTTCTTCCAGATCAAGCAGTCCAAAAATCTTATCACTCGCTGCCATACCATTCATCGCAATGTGGAAAAATGATCCTAACAATCTTAACGGAATAAAAAATTCTGAAGCCAACAATAAAATGATCAATGCTCCGCCAATCGTGATATTTCCAGCAATATACTGATGAATCGCTGTGATCATTCCGACAGCAGCGCCACCGTAGGCTATGATATCCATGACGCTGGTTGAATTTAACTGCATTGTCAAAACTTTCATCGTGATCTTACGAAAATTCTGCGCTTCCTCATCCATCTCGACCGCTTTCATTTCATCCGCCTGATAGATCTTTAATGTTGTCATTCCCTGAAGATTCTCAAGAAAACTGTCTCCTAGTGTTGTGTATAGTCCCCAGTATTTATTCAATAATTTCTTTGCGAGTTTCTGCACCGCAACGATTGAAATCGGAATCAATGGAACGCAGATCAGCAGTACCGCACTTGCCTTTAAACTGATAAAGGATAAAATGATAAATAATGTTACTGGTGCTAAGATGCTGTAAAACAACTGCGGAAGATATTTCCCAAAATAAATTTCAAGCTGCTCCACACCTTCGGTACTCATCTGTACGACTTCTGATGTTGAAACATGTTCCCGATAAGAAGCCCCTAAACATAACAATTTCTCATAGATCTTTTCTCGTAAAATTCTTTTCACATCAACACTTGCTGCAAATGACGCCCTTGTTGCCATCTGATCACATAAGAAACGGATCGCTACTGCAACCACCAAAACCATAAATGTTGTAAGGATCACCTGATCACTCATCTGGTGCATCAAAATACAGTCCACCATTCTTCCAATGGAAAAGATCGCTGCGATCTGCCCTAATAATGCGATCCACTGCCACAGGACCATCTGTACAATATATTTTTTTGTATGGGAAAGTAATTTTACCAATCTTGTTTTAATCATTATTTATATTTAGTAGAGGACTGTATTATAAGTTGTAAAGTATTGATAAATAAGCAT
>OLEC01000461.1_pt1 | contig 11811 bp, 8 predicted proteins | sample 1602381 | NCBI WGS metagenome assembly OLEC01 (sample SAMN02674964, study PRJEB24791) | human gut metagenome, SKBSTL008 | isolation source: stool | host: Homo sapiens | place: USA | reverse complement strand
CACCACCTCATCAGACAGATTCGGCTCCATCTCATGTGCTTTCTTTGAATCAAGAATTTCAAGTCCCGGCACGCCATTTGCGATTCCCTGATTGTAAAGCTCCTTAAGCCTTGGCATATCGTCCTCGCTAAAGCACACTATCAGCGAGCCGTTTCTTCTGAACTCAAAATCAAGCTGCTTCGAAAGCTCGTCCATCATCTCATTTCCACGGATATTCATCTGTGCCATAAGTGTACCGGTCTTACAATCAATTCCGGAATGGACAATAGCACTGTTTGCCTTTGAGGTGCCACAGCACACGTCCTCCTCCTTTTCCACCACACAGATGGACAGGTTATATTTCGAAAGCTCTCTGGCACAGGCGCTTCCCGATACTCCCGCTCCTATAATTACTACATCATACATGTTATTTTCTCCTACCAATTTCCATGCATTGTTTAATTGCCGTATCACTAAGCTCATTTAAAACAATGCAAGCATAAGCTATTATTCATCCTTCGCCCAGTTAAATGCGCAGGCGACAGCCTTTTTCCACATTTTAAGCTTCTTTTCTCTCAAATCAGCCGCTATCTCCGGCTCAAACACACGGTCAATAGCCCAGTTTCTCTTTATATCATCCATGCTGTCCCAATAGCCCACTGCAAGCCCTGCGAGGTACGCTGCGCCCATGGCTGTTGTCTCCACACACACAGGCCTATTGACCGGTGCATTGCTGATATCAGCCTGCATCTGCATGAGCAGATTGTTGGCACTGGCGCCGCCGTCCACCTTAAGCGATGTGAGATTGATGCCCGAATCAGCCTTCATTGCCTCAAGCACATCATTTACCTGAAATGCCATTGATTCCAGAGTTGCCCTTATGACATGATACTTGTTTACACCTCTCGTAAGACCCACAATAGTTCCTCTCGCATACTGATCCCAGTACGGTGCCCCAAGCCCTGTAAATGCCGGCACCACATAACAGCCGTTTGTATCCTTTACCTTTCTCGCCATGTACTCTGAATCAGTTGAGGAATCGATAAATTTCATCTCATCGCGGAGCCACTGTATTGAGGCTCCTGCCACAAATATTGAGCCCTCCAGCGCATATACCACCTTGCCGTCTATGCCCCAGGCTATTGTGGTTACGAGTCCGTTCTTTGATGAAACAGGCATCTCACCTGTATTCATGAGAAGGAAGCAGCCGGTGCCATATGTATTTTTGGCTTCTCCTGCCCTAAAGCAGGTCTGTCCAAAAAGTGCTGCCTGCTGGTCTCCTGCCGCTCCCGCGATAGGAATCGGTCCCCCGAAGTACACCGGATTCACCTCACCATACACACAGCTTGACGGCATAGGCTTTGGAAGCATGCTCTTTGGTATGTCAAGCTCCTTAAGTATCTCATCATCCCACTTTAAGGTATTGATATTAAACATCATGGTTCTTGATGCATTAGAATAATCCGTAACATGCACCTGCCCCTGAGTGAGCTTCCATATAAGCCACGTCTCGACTGTTCCAAACAAAAGCTCGCCTCTTTCGGCTCTCTCCCTTGCTCCCGGCACATTGTCAAGGAGCCACTTGAGCTTAGTTGCCGAAAAATAAGCATCTATCACAAGACCTGTCTTTTTCCTAAAGTTCTCGGTAAGCCCCTTCTCCTTCAGTGAATCCGCATACTCTGCCGTGCGCCTGCACTGCCATACTATCGCGTGATAAACCGGCTCTCCCGTATTTTTGTCCCACACAATCGTGGTCTCTCTCTGGTTAGTAATGCCTATCGCACATATGTCGGCTGCCGTAGCCTGTATATTGGCCATTGCCTCCTTTGCCACCTCAAGCTGTGTGGCCCAGATTTCCTCTGCATCGTGCTCCACCCAACCCGGCTTCGGGAAAAACTGCGTAAATTCCTTCTGTGCCACGCTGCACATCTCGCCCTTCTCATTGAAAAGTATACATCTGTTGCTGGTAGTGCCCGCATCTAATGCCATAATATACTTTGCCATGTAAAAATCCTCCAACTCTCTATATTTCCAGCCTTTTTCCTTCTATCTTGCTACAGCTCTTCCTCTACCATGCTCTTCTCTCTGTTGAACGCATCATAGATACATGGAATTACTATAAGCGTAAGGATGGTTCCGTATACGAGACCTCCTATTATTGCGATTGCCATCGGCTTTATCATATCTGAGCCATCTCCGATACCTATCGCCGATGTAAACATTGCGAGTATGGTGGTCATCGCTGTCATCAGTATTGGACGAAGCCTTGTACGGCCTGCGTCTATGATTGCCTCATGCTTGCTCATGCCCTCTCTCCTGGCCTGATTGATGTAATCAATGAGCACGATTCCATTATTTACAATGAGACCTGCCAGCATGATAAAGCCAAGCATTGATATGATTCCAAGCTCATTTCCCGTGATGAAAAGAGCTATAAAGCCTCCTGTAAACGCAAGAGGTATACAGAACATGATAATAAACGGTGAAAGCAATGACTGGAACTGCGCCACCATGATAAGATAGATAAATATCACTGCAAGCACAAGCATAAGTCCAAGCTGACTCATTGACTCATTTATTGTCTCATCCTCGCCCTCCATATCTATTGAATAGCCATCAGGAATACTAAGTTTATTAATTTTTGATTTAATTTTATCGCTTAGTAATGTTACATTATGGTTTTCATCAACCGCACCTGATACTGTAATATATCTTGTCTGAGCATCTCGATGAATGGTACTCAGTGTCTGTTCCTGCGAAATAGTGCAGATATCACTGAGCGGAATCTCCTTTTCACTGCCATCATTATCCTTATAGGTAAATGTAAGGTTTTTGATGTCGTCCACAGTCACATCAGACTGCTCTGCAGATTGTAAGTATACCTCATAGTCCTTTATGTCGGTCGTAATGGTTGTTGCGCTCTTTTGAGATGATATCTCACTGGATACGAGCTGGTATACCTGAGCCACCGTATAGCCATACTTTGCTGCTTTTTCCTTATCCACAGTTATCTTAAGCTCATTGATTGTATCTCCAAGACCGTCATCTATATCTGTCACTCCATTTGTGTCCTTAAGAATATCCGCCACATCACCTGCAAGCTTCTGCAGCTTGTCTATATCATTACCCTTAATCCTGACAGAGAGACCACTTCCGAAAAACTCTGATGAGTCCATAGCCTGCGAAGATGCTGTTACCTTGCAGTCCAGATTCTTTGTGCGTTTTTCAATTTCATCTATTACCTTATCCGATGAAACATTCGACTTCTCATCAAGCAATATATACATGCTCACGCTGTCGCTTCCTGAGCTCATCAGGTTCATGGTCGAGCTGCCGCCTGCTGTAGCTCCTATTGTGTCTATGCCCTTTATATCAGATATTTTGTCCATTACCTTATCAGACAGCTCTGTAAGCTGCTTGAAGTCAAGCTTTTCGTCATCCTTTGCCTCTATGGTAAGTGAAATCTGATTTGACTCCATGTCCATATCCATAAATGTCATTCCCCTTGACATGCAAAGTGCGCCACTGCCGACTAAAAGCACTACTGCCGCAATAAATACCACCGGCTTAAATCTAAGACATGTGCCGAGCACATTTCCATACCAATCCTTAAAACGGTCAAACCATGGATGCTTTATATCCTTCGTCTTTTTGAGCATGCCTGAAGCAATTGCCGGTACAAATGTGAGTGCCACTACAAGAGATGCCATAAGTGTAAATGCTACAGTAAGAGCCAAATCTACAAAGAGCTGTCTCGTGATTCCATCAGTAAAAATGATTGGCGCGTACACACTTACCGTGGTAAGTGTAGAGGCAAAAATGGCTCCTGCCACCTGATTTGCACCCTCAACAGCCGCCTTCTTTACCGAATATCCCTCTCCCCTTAATCTGTAGATATTCTCGATTACTACGATTGAATTATCCACCAGCATTCCTATTCCAAGCACAAGTCCCGACATAGAAATGATATTTAAGGTGATATCCGTAAAATACATAAGCACCACTGCCACAATAACCGATAGCGGTATAGATGCTGCGATAACAAGCGTTGGCTTTATATCCTTTAAGAACAAAAGCAATACGAAAATAGCAAGTATTGCTCCCACTATCATATTTTCCATAACACTCTTTACTACCATGTCGATGTATACGCCCTGATTCATGAGCACTGTGGTGTGTAATCCGTCATTTTCCTTTTCCAGCGAATCAAGCTTGTCCAAAAGACGGTCTGTGACGTCTCCTGTAGAGTAGCCGGTCTGCTTCTCCATGGAGAGCATTATTCCGGGATTACCGTTGACTATCGCATATGTCTCATCCGAATTGTCAGTCATCTCAACATCTGCCACATCACCGACATGAATAGGAGCTATTCCATCAAGCTTCATATCCATAAGCACTAGATTTGTTAAATCATCAATTGATTTTATCTCATCTCCCACCTGTACTATGTACTGCGTGCCATTTGAATCATTTACATAGCCTGCAGGCATATCAAAGTTCTGTGCGACGAGCAGCTGCGAGAGTGAGTCAATTGTTAAAACTGCATTTAAGTTTGACTTGTCAAGTGCATCATCCTTACTCTTTTCAAGCTCCTTTTTTGAGCTGTCAAGAGATGCCGCTGCTGTTGCAAGCTGTGCCGACTGCTGTCCTATGCTTATCGAGCTGATGGCTGCCTGACTGTTTAGATTATCATAGGCATCTAAAAGTGCTGTCTCTCCTTGTGCTATCCGGTCAAGCCCGCTTTGGCACTGCTCTATACCTGTATTCACCTGAATGAGAGTCTGTGCTATCGCTGACGCTGCCGCAGGCAGATCATCTGCTGTGTTTACCTTGATTCCAAGCGTCGAGAGACCTGAAAACTGTGTTGCAATCTGCTTATTAACCTGCTCAAGTTGCGCTTTGAGTGCTGTGCCCGCTTCACCCGGTGCATTTGCGCCCTCTTTGAGTGACGGAATTGTCTTTGTATATGTATCACTATTCATGAAGTCTGAAAGAGCTGACTGAATTGTTTCAAGCTGGCTCTTCTGCTCATTTAAGCTTGAAAGTGTACTCTCTAGCTGAGTCTTCTGCTCTGCAAGCTTTGCCTTTTGCTCCTTTAGCGTATCCACTCCCGCGCTCATCTGATCCGATGCCGATGTGATTGCGTTTTGTCCGCTCTCTATCTTTGCGCTTGCATCATCCATCTGACTTTTTGCATCGTCAAATTTCTTTGAAACGGCATTATTTATTTTCTCATTGAGCGCATCTATCTTGGCCTGATTCATCGTGACCTGTATCTGCTCAGTGAGCTCACCTGTTGCAGTCACTGATGCGACTCCTTCTGTACTCTCAATTGCAGGCTTAAGTGTGTTTTCCACAAAGTCTGTGATTTCCGACTTGCTTTTCCCATCCATATCCACAGCAGTCATCATGATTGGAAGCATGTCCGGATTTATCTTCATAATGGTCGGAGTACCCACTCCATCCTTCCAGCCAGCCTTGACCTGATCTATTTTCTGCTGCATCTCTATCACTACAGAATCCATGTTGGCATTCTGCTCATACTCGCATGTCACCAGAGAATAGCTGTTATATGACATTGAGCTTACGTTTTTGATATTGGACGTAGTTGCCATAGCTGCTTCAAGCGGCGCGGTGACATCGCTCTCCACCTCCTGTGGACTTGCTCCCATATCTGTTGTCACGATAAGTGCATACTGAAAGCTCATATCCGGCAGCAGATCTGTCGTCATCCTGCCGAGCGATACAACACCGAGTACTATTACCAGCAGTACTCCTACAAGTACAGTAAAAGGCTTTTTTACACTATATCTTGATATCATCTGACCCCTCCTTTTTCTTTTCTTTGATAATGTCCTGCATTAGTTTAATAGACAATGTGATTACTGCGATTTTCACAATAAATTTAATTCGCTGTTATACTTTTATTATACAATGTTGCGGATTGCAACTCAATTGGTTTATACTTTTTTAAGAGATTTTGACAATAAAAAGACACCCAATTATACGATCAATATAATTCGATGTCTTTAAATATCTTTTAATATCTTTTATTGATTTTAGCTTCAGATGCCCTCTTCCTCTGTCTCATCCTCATCATCATTGATACCTGCAACAGCACTTGTAACGGCTCCGATTACAGCGACCAGCGCAAAGATGATAACTAAAAAAATAACTATAAAGAATGCTACTAAAAAACCTGTATCTGTCATATAATTTACCCCCATAGCTGTCTCACAGCTTCTTTAAAATATAGTTTTAGTTTAACACACTTGTCTGTAAATAACAATATCGTACAGGGCTAAAATATTGACTAAATATTGACTTAAATATTGATTTATGAAATTGCTCAGTCCTTGATCTGCATACCGTTTGCATCCATATGATAGCCTTCTGTCATGATCAGCTTTGATACCGGAACTATCTCATAACCCATGTCCTGCAGCTTCGTGAGCATCTCATCGAGTGCCTGCGAGGTGTATTTTGCGCCTAGATGGCAGAGTATTATCGAGCCACAATCCAGGCTTTTGTGATTGCACACTGTATCTATAATGTTTTGCATACCATAGTTTTTCCAGTCGAGTGAATCCACATCCCACTGGATTGGATAATAGTCACAGCCATACACTGTGTCAATCAGTTCATTGTTGTACGAGCCGTATGGCGGTCTGAATACCTTCATATCCTTTCCGGTCAGCTCCTTGACCTTTTTGTGCACATCCATTATCTCTGTCTTCATCTCGCCTGCAGTGATTGTTGCCATATCATAGTGGTGCTCACTGTGATTTCCGGGCTCATGCCCTTTTTCAACCAGCGTCTTTACACATTCAGGATTATCACTCACAAACCCTCCTGTCATAAAAAATGTAGCCTTTACGTTGTGCTTGTCAAGTGTCTCCATCATACTGTCAAAATCCTCTGCTCCCCAGGCACAGTCAAATGAAAGGGCTATCTTTTTTTCTGTTGTCTGAACCGAATATACAGGCAGCTTTCTGTCCCCGAACTGACTCACAGCACTGCTAAGTGTCTCCATCACCTCTATATTTTTCAGCTGCGATATGTCATACTCTCTGCCATATAAAGCGCCTGTAATAAGAAGCGCCGACAGCAGCACTCCAAAAAGGAATCTGTGTCGGCGTTTCTTTCGTTTTGTCCCATTATGTAGTTTTGTATTTTGCATGTATGCTCTGTATTCACTCATGCTATATACTATTCTTTATTATCACAAATTATGAATAATGAAATAACTCTATTTCAGTTCTTCTGCCCTTCCGATAAACTCAAGCACTACCTCAATCGACTGATGCGCAGCCTTCTCCGCAAAGGTCTGGTAGTCTGTCTCGCCGCCATCGCCGTCTGATATTGAGCGAAGAATGGCAAATGGCACCTTATTCACATAGCACACATGACCGATGCTGCCTCCCTCCATCTCTGCTGCGATTGCATCAAATGTATTCGAAATATAATCCTTCTGCTCCTTTGTGGCAATAAACTGATCTCCTGTTGCGATATTACCCTTTTTGTAGTGGATATTCCTGTCAGCTAAGCATGAGCACATGAGCTCCACCATTTTTGTATCTGCCGGAAGCAGAATCATATTGATGCCTGAGAGAAGTCCCTTCGGATCTCCGATTGGCGATGTATCCATATCGTGCTGCAGCACGTTTGTGGCTACTGCCACGTCAAGCACATTTAAGTCCTTTGTCAAAGTTCCTGCCACTCCGATATTGACAATCATATCTACATCATATTTCAAAATCATGGCCTCTGCACATATTGCCGCAAATACCTTTCCTATTCCGCATTTTGCCGCAACAACATACTGATCACCGATTTTACCCTCAACAAACTCCACTCCGCTGTAAACCTCTGTCTGTGTGTCTGTCATCTGAGCCTTTAAGTCATCGACCTCCATCTGCATTGCACCAATTACACCTATTGTCATTTTATTTCTCCATTCCTGCTATCTTGCTATTATATTATCTTTCTATATAACTATCCAGAACCACTGAGAACCCAAGACCGATGCGTCATACGCACATGTAAGCATCAGATTTTCCTGTACTCAATACAACTTCTGTCAAAGCTTAATACCTGTTTACTGTGGATAAGTAAACTCCATATTTGTCTGGCTCTCAAGCACCTTAAGATATGCACGGCACTCCTTCTTTGCCTCATCAAGTGACAGATTCTCGTAATGTCCGCACTCTATGGCTGATGCACCAAACACCGGTCCATCATACTCTAGTATCTGTTTTAAGACCTCTTTGGTGATTTCAAAAACCTTTCCCGGCTCGACATCCCTCACAACGAGATAGAAGCCTGTCTGACAGCCCATCGGTCCAAAATATACCACATCATCTGCAATCTCAGAGTTTCTCACACATGTTGCAAACATATGCTCCACTGAGTGCATAGCTGAATTGGTCATATAATCGCCTGCATTAGGTTTTCTTGTACGAAGGTCGTATGTAACGATTTCTCCATCTTTTCTTGAAATATAAAATCCAGGTTTAAGAATATTATGATTGATTGTAAAGCTTTTAATTCTTTCCATAAAAATGTTTCTCCTTACTTAGTTGCTGCCTCAAACTGCTTCAGATAATCCTCAAATACATTGAGTGCATCATCCACAGGCTTTGGTGTGCTCATATCGACACCGGCACTCTTTAGCAGCTCGATTGGATTCTTCGAGCATCCACCGCACAGGAAATTTCCTATATACTTATCCACAGCAGGCTTTCCCTCCTCAAGTATCTTTTTTGAAAAAGCAACTGCTGCCGAATAGCCTGTCGAGTACTGATATACATAGTACGGTGTGTAAAAATGCGGTATGCGCATCCACTCATATGATATCTCATCATCCACGCGCATATCCGGTCCGTAGTACTGCACATTCAGCTCATGCCACAGTTCATTTAGCACATCCTTGGTAACCGGCTCACCCTTTTGCATTTTCCGGTGAGCTATATGCTCAAACTCTGCAAACTGCGCCTGCCTGAAAAGTGTCGTCCTGAAGCCGTCCAGAAAATGTGTCATGAGATATTTTCTCTCATTCTCATCCTCACAATGCTCAAGCATATAGTGCATTAGAAGCGACTCATTGCAGGTGGATGCAACCTCTGCCACAAAAATCAGATATCCCGCGTAGGTAATGCTCTGATGCTCATTTGAATAGTATGTATGCATCGCATGTCCCATCTCATGAGCCAGCGTAAACACACTGTCCAGATTGTCGGCATAGTTCAAAAGCACATACGGATGAGTGCCGTAAGCGCCCCATGAATACGCACCGCTTCTCTTGTTCTCATTCTCATATACATCTATCCAGCCACTCTCCATGCCAGACTTAAGTGTGCTGACATACTCATCTCCCATAGGCTCAAGCGCCTTTGCCACAAGCTTTTTCGCCTCATCATAGGTGTAGGTAGTCTGTACATTGTCCACAATCGGTGCAAATAAATCATACATATGCAGATGCTCCACACCCAAAAGCTTCTTCCTAAGCGCCATGTACCTGTGCAGAGCCGGCAGATGTGCGTGAACCGTCTCAATCAGATTGTCATATACGCTCTCAGGAATATCGCCACCGGATAAATACATGGCCCTTGCGCTGTCATATTTTCTGACCCTTGCATAAAAAGTGTCATTTTTCAACTTGCTGATGTACATCATAGAAACAGTATTGCTCCACTTCTTGTACGAATCATAGACTCCACGGAACACCTGCTTGCGCAGGCTTCTGTCCTTGCTGCTTAAAAAATCTATGAAATTGCCATGCGTGATACGGATTTTATTTCCCTCGACATCAGTGATATACGGGAATTTGATATCCGCATTGTTGAACATGCTGAATATATTCTCCGGCGCTGCAGCCATCTCACCGCACTGCGCCAGGATATTCTCCTCTGCAGCCGATAAGGTATGCGCTTTCTGACGCATTATCTCATCAATCGCACGCTTATAGTGCACAAGCTCATTGCTCTCACTGTAAAAGCTCTCAAGCCTTTTATCATCTATCTGCAAAATCTCCGGACTCGCAAATGCCAGCGCACCTGATGCCTGAACAGTCAGTGTCTCTGCCTTTGACACATATGCCTGATATTTCGACACGGCAGTGTCCTGATGCGAGCGCTCATTCGCATAAACCACTATACGCTCCAAATAATAAGACAACTCATCCTGCTTCTTAAAAAAATCAAGCAGCGTTGCTGCACTGTCGGCCAGATGTTCCTTAAATCCGGATAGCTTTTCTGCAAGCTGTGACGCTTTTTCACACTCAGCCTCCCACAGCTCATCTGTCTCATACATATCCTCAAGCTTCCATTTGTACTCGTCTGAGATTTCATCTCTCTTTTGAAGCCTTTTCTCACTCATTTTGTGTTACCTTCTATCTTACTCTTTTTATTTAGAATCCCACACATCTGCTCTGCAAAATGCATATAGACGTGTGGGATATGTGTGAATTATAACAATTAAGCTCTACTTTGTAATTAAAGTGCCCATACCACCTGAAACTGTCTTGCCCTCTTTGTTGAGCTTTGTGATAAGCACTGAACGGATGGCAGAGTCACCGATAAAGTCGATAGCCGCCTCAATCTTTGGAGCCATGGTACCCTCATCAAACTCGCCTGCTGCAAGGTACTTCTTTGCCTCATCGACAGTCATGGTATCAAGCGGCTTCTCATCCTCCTTGCCATAGTTCAGGCAGACCTTGTCAACGCTTGTAAGTATAACAAGTCTGTCAGCATCAAGAGTATCTGCAAGCTTTCCGGCTGCAAGATCCTTCTCAATAACAGCGCTTGCGCCCTGAAGCTTATTATCCTGTGCTAAAACAGGAATTCCGCCGCCACCGCATGCGATAACAACCTGATCCGCATCAACAAGAGCCTTAATAGCATCCTTTTCCACTATATCAACAGGCTTTGGAGCTGCCACAACTCTTCTGTAGCCTCCCTCGACCTGTGTCACATGGTTGCCCTTCTTCTCCTCTTCCTCAGCCTCAGCCTCTGTCATAACACGGCCAATGATCTTTGTCGGATGATAAAAAGCCTCATCATATGGGTCAACAACCACCTGTGTAAGTATTGTTGAAACGGTCTTGTAAATTCCTCTGCCAAGAAGCTCTGTACGGATAGCATTCTGTAAATCATATCCTATATATCCCTGGCTCATTGCAGAGCAGACTGCTGTAGGTGTAGCTGTATACTCAGGATAAATCCTGCAAAACTCAGACATAGCGGTGTGAATCATGCCCACCTGCGGTCCGTTGCTGTGTGTGATAACAACCTCATAATCGTCCCTGATAAAATCTGCAACTGCCTTTGCTGTATGCTTTGTAGCCTCGTGCTGCTCCGGAAGAGTTGTTCCAAGAGCATCGTGTCCGAGTGCAATAACTATTTTTTTCTTCTTCATGCCGACCTCCTATGCTGCATCCGCTCAATGTGTATTATATCTCATAATCATAAACCGATGTGTATACTATGATAAATCTAGATATAAACCATCAATTTTGAAGAATTCCTATGCGGTGCAAAAGTAAAATTATTTATATACATTATCTAATATTTTAGGGAATTTGTCTAGTACTTTGAACTGATTTGAACAACATTTCCGCCACAACATAGCGAACGTAAGCCGCGCATAGCAGCGGCGCACACGTAAGCACAATTCCGCCACAGCGTAAGGGACATAAGCCCCGGGCACCGGTGGCGCACACGTACTCTTGCAGGAGCGAATAGCGAAGTGGCTTAGATACTGTAGAAATTATGCCCATGAATCGAGTAGGAGGCGGTGACTAACCGCCGTCCTCTCACAGCACCGTACGTACCG
>OLEC01000457.1_pt1 | contig 11864 bp, 10 predicted proteins | sample 1602381 | NCBI WGS metagenome assembly OLEC01 (sample SAMN02674964, study PRJEB24791) | human gut metagenome, SKBSTL008 | isolation source: stool | host: Homo sapiens | place: USA | reverse complement strand
TCTACACTCTTTCCCTACACGACGCTCTTCCGATCTTGTGTCCCTTGCCGGTAGCGGCGAGGCTTCCGTACAGGGTTACTTGGAATGCGGCTGCTTCGGGATGCCTTTCCAGGAATATCTGAGCTGCCTTGCGCGGCCCCATAGTGTGGCTGCTGGATGGACCGGTACCGATGCGGTAGAGTTCTTTGATTGATTTCATATATTTCAGATTTATGATTTAGCTTTAACTATCAGTTATCAACTGTCAATTATTCATTAACTCAAGTCCACAACGGTGATGCCTGCTCCGCCGAACTGTATATGTTCGTCGGCAAAGTGGCGCACTCCGGGAACGGTTTCCAGATATTGGCGGATAAGCGTGCGCAGGATACCCGTTCCAGTTCCGTGAAGGATACGCACGCGTGACATGCCGACAAGGATGGCATCATCAATGAAATAGGTAACGGCTTGCAAGGCTTCGTCGCCACGCATGCCGCGGACATCAATGTCTTGTTTGAAATGTAGTTTCTTCTCGTACATGCTGTCCTGGGTTTGGACACTGATGAAAGTGCTTTTGGTGGACACATCAGCTTGTTTAGGCTGCGCGTTGGTACGTTCCAGCCTATCTAGTTTTACGGTAGTTTTGATGCTGCCGAACGCGACGACCGCATTCTTGCCATTCACTTCCATTACTTCTCCCACAGAGGTTTGTCCCTTTATTCTGACGTTGCAGCCGGGGGTGATGGCTGCAAGGCGTTCTGCTTCCTTCCGCGCCTGCTGTTCTGCCAAAGCCTGGGCGGATAGCCCGTCATCTTTTCCTTTGCCTGCTTTCTTTTCTTTTTTCCGGTTTTGCTTCTCTTTCAGCTTTTCCATTTTGCGGGCAATTTTTTCTTCCAGTTCCTTGTTGGTAAGCGATTCCATTGATTCGCGGAAGTTCGTCAATTCCTGGCGGGCCTGGCGTGTCTTTTCTTTTTCTGCTTGGGCTTCTTTGATGGAGCGTATGGTGTTCTCGATGCGCGCATTGGCTTCCTGCATCAATTGCTCCACTTCTTCTTTCGCTTTGTGCAGAATCTCCTTCCGGGATTTCTGCAAATCTTCGATTTCGGTTTGATAACGCTCGATAGTCTCTTCCATGTGCTTTTCACGCTGGCGTATTGTCTGGCGTTTGCCTTCCCAATAGCGTTTGTCGCGCACAATGTCTTGCAGGTACTTATCGGCATTGATGTATTCGCTGCCCACAATTTCCGAGGCATCGGCGATGACATCTTCGGGCAGACCTATCTTGCGGGCAATCTCTACAGCGAACGAACTGCCAGGATTGCCTATCTGCAACTGGAACAGTGCTTGCATCAGATGGCGGTCATAGAGCATGGCGCCGTTTACTACACCTTCGTGGTCTTCGGCAAAATGTTTCAGATTCTGATAGTGTGTGGTGATGACACCGAACGTCTGTTTTTGGTTGAAGCGTTTCAATACGGCTTCGGCGATGGCGCCTCCTATTTGGGGTTCTGTTCCACCACCGAATTCATCAATCAGGATGAGGCTCCGTTCATTGCAACTTTTCATCATGATTTTCATGTTTGTAAGGTGGGAGGAATAGGTACTCAAATCATCTTCAATGGACTGCTCGTCACCGATGTCAATGAATATGCTGCTGAATATTCCGGCATGACTGCGTTCGTGCATCGGGATGAGTAGTCCGGATTGCAGCATGTATTGCAATAAGCCTACTGTCTTTAGGCAGACGGACTTGCCGCCTGCGTTCGGACCGGAGATAATGAGGATACGTTGCTTTTCATTCAGTTCGATGTCAAGCGGTACGACTTTTTTGCCATGTTTGGCGAGAGAAAGTTGCAAGAGTGGGTGTACCGCCATTGTCCAGTCCAGCAGTTGCTTGTTTTCGAGAGCCGGTTTCAGTCCGGATATTTGCTCGGCAAACAATGCTTTGGCACGTATGAAGTCTATTTCGGCAAGGAACTCATATGATAGCAGTACGTCGGAGATGGAGGGACGCAACTGGTTGGAGAAGTCCGTCAGGATGCGGATAATTTCTCTGCGTTCGTCACCTTCAAGTTCTCGTATGCGATTGTTGGCTTCCACTACTTCGGCAGGCTCGATGAATACGGTTTTACCACTGGCCGACTCGTCGTGTACAATACCGCGTATTTTCCGTTTCAGTGCCGGTGCAACGGGAATGACCAGACGGCCGTCACGCATGGTGGGCGTTACGTCTTTGTCCACAACGCCCTCGGACTGGGCATTTCGTAGAATACTATTCAGTGAGCGGGAGATGCTTCCCATAGTACTTGCCAGTTCCCGGCGGATGCGTGCCAACTCTGTAGAGGCATTGTCCTTGATTTTTCCGTAAGGGGAGAGGATGCCGTTTATTTTTGCTATGAGCTGTGGGAAAACGGTGATGTCTCCCGCCAGTCTTTTCAGACAAGGGTAGGGGGAAGCGCCCTCTTCCTCATCATCGTCGCTTTTCTGTAGGAAGCGTACAATATCACGTATGGTTTCCAGTGAACGGCGCAGGTCAAATAGCTCTTGTTCATCCAGATACATGCCTTCCACGCGTATGCGTTTCAGTGACGGACGTACATCAAAAAAGTATTGTGCCGGGAAGTTGTCTTCTTCTTGGAGTATGCGTACAAATTCAGTGACTTGGTCCAAACGCTCCTCCACCTCCCCAAAGTGGTCGGAGAATGCCATGTCCATCACCCGTTCTTCGCCAAGTGTACTGAGGCATTTTTCTTTCAGCAATTGGCGTATTTGGTCGAAACCTATTTTCTGTTCAAAGTTCTGCGGATATATCATGGTGCAAAAGTACTATTAATTCATGAAAAAAGAGAAAGGAAGTTTGCAGAATTAAAAATGATTTGTACCTTTGCACCGCTTTAAGGAAAAAGTACTTCTCGAAGAGGAAGTTTTTAGGAGAGGTGGCAGAGTGGTCGATTGCGGCGGTCTTGAAAACCGTTGTGCTGCGAGGCACCCGGGGTTCGAATCCCTGTCTCTCCGCAATAAACGCTGAAAATCAGCAAATTGCAAAATAAACACCCAGTTTTACACCCAAGAATGTAAAACTGGGTGTTTTTGTATTATTTAAGAAATGGATTTTTGCTGGGGTTTATTAAACAAGATACTATTTCTTCTTAAAATAAAAAGATACATCAAAGGTTGCCTATGTACATGCGAATGCATTAGATAGGCAACCTTTAGTTATTTAAGTGGCATTGCATTACTTAGGAAATGTGGCTTCAATTTGTTTGGCAACACGTTTTATAGCACCTCTAATGTCTGCAGATACGCTCAATCCTAATGTACTGTATGCACCACGACATGAAGCTATCGGGCGACCCGTGAGGAAATCTATGAAATTCACAGTTACAATGGATTCTTCTTCTAAAATATCTACCCCATATTTTACCATAAGCAGTTTTGACTGTTGTGTTGCAGTCATTTCATTTATACGCATATCACTGACCAACGTAAGTCGAGAGCCTTCTACTGCATCAAACAACTGTATTTCGTATTCCATCAGTTGGGCAGGAATGTGATAGGTGTCATTGTTGATGATTGAGGCATATTCATATTTAGACAAATCTGCATTTTGCGACACAACGCTTTTAGAGGTTGTGCAAGATGATACGGCTATTCCGATAAAAAATAGGAATGTGATAATTACTCTATTCATAAATACTTATTTAGGTTCGATATGCAAATAATAGCTTTCTTCTGCCGATTCCTCCTCATCAGGAAGCTGATGCAACATCAGCATGCGGGTGGTTTCGTTTTCCCAATACCTTTCAGCCACTACACCTTTTTCAGGCAGACATTTGAATAGACTTTCTTTGCCGTTGGCATTTTCTCCAGTACCAATACTGTTTTCCATCAGTATCATGACTGCCTTTTTAGTTGTCGGCAGAAAGTCTGCATCCGGCAGCAATTTATGGTTTACTGGGACAAATAGAGAATAAGGATTATAGCCCTTGGCAACAATGTCATACAACTTGTACTCATAATTTCGATCCAACAGACAATAGGCCGTCAGATTCGTAGGCTTCTGTAGATTAATTGCGCCCCATTCAAGTCCCAAAAAATCGCGGTCATAAAGCGTGATGCGATGCGAAGTTTCATATTCCACTTTTCCATCGCGGTAGCCTTTCAGATGGCTCTTTACCGTACCGCTCTTGAAGAAGTGCGAACTCCATTGTGTAGTGATATGTGTTTCTGCGCTTTCTGCAGAAACTTTGTTTTCAGCCACTTTGAATGTGTGAGGAAAATCATCTGCGCTCCACACAATAGAATCATAATAGTGTGTGAACTCAGGGATGTCTATGGGTGAATATTCACCGTTTATATCCGTGATTCGAAAGGTAATCAAATCGAGAGGCGCCGGCAGCGGACTTTCAATCCTCATAAAGGGAGTATATTCGGACATTATCATCTTGAACTTCGCTTCTTCTGGTATAGGTTCTTGTTCTGGATCTGTTGGTCCATCATTGTTAATAGCTCTGGATAAACAGATAAGCGTATAAACCTTTCTTTCTCCATCATTGGCTGAAATCTGAATCTCTTCGTGTGCAACATCATTAGAAGTCGATGGAGGAAAGTGAATTTTCACCTGATTGCCTTCTATCTTGAGGGTGGCCCATCCACAATCGTATACGTAAGAATCTCCTGATATGGGGTTGAGCACATCATAATTCTCGCAAGTCATTACCATATTGCCTCCCTTGCCATTCGTCTCAAAAAAATAGGACGGAGAAACGTCTGTGGTTGATTTTAAAAATTGGACGTTTGCAGGCGTAATGATTTCATATGACCACTCCATGGGTCTTGCTGGTAAAACATCATCCTTGTCGCAAGCCGTTAAGAGCAGGCAGACAAGCACCATAAAAGGCATGAACATTTTATTCATATTCGTATCATATACTCTATTGGCCCCATTCGAGTGGCTAAATGGATGATGAGAAACGTGAGCCAATTATGCTTCATCCTAAGCAATCAGATGAACATACCGTTTCTTTGATTTTTTATTCTTGGGTAGATGATTCTACACAAATGTAAAATTAGTCATTTAATCGAGATTTTGCTTTATGTTGAACGAATTTATAATTTGAATCCTCTGTTTTTTTGTTCTCTCTGCACCGAATTACGCAGATTCTGCTCTAACTTTTCCCATTGTTCCTTAAACCATTGTACTATGGGCTGTCGGTTTATGGTCAGCACCAACTTATGTTCTTCGGTCAAATCGTCCTCAATCTTGCAGACCGCATCCTTTATTTTGAATGACTGTCTATGCTGTGTGGAGTACAGCTTGCCACTGCAAACGATGGGCTTCCTTTTAGCCAAAAGTACGTCTATCATTTCCTGTGTAAATCCAGCTGACTTGCAGAACTTCTCCATTTGCAGCATTTCTCTCATAATGGGGAACCATTTGAACGCTTTGCCGATGATTTCATTCAGCTCTTCTATTTTCTTCACCTTCATGTTCAGCTCCTGTCGGTGTACCTCCTGCTGGCAGTGTTTCTCTGTGCTGTGACGCTCTTCCTGCATCCTCATGTGGTCGTTCAGCAGACGAATCTGATTGTTACGTTTGTCTATTTCACCCTGTAGCTTTCCGTTGGCTTGTTCCAGCTCCTTCAGCTTACCGCTACCGAAAAGAGAACCGACACCGCTGGCAATGGCTGTCATGGCATCCGTAGCCTTGTTTTTCAACTGCTCGGTTCTGGCTTCACTTTTGATTTTAGCCAGCTCGCTTTCCGCCCGTTCCTTTTCGGCAAGCAACAGACCGATGTTTTCCTGTATGTCCTCTGTCTGGTTCAGCAGGTCACGGTAGTATTGGGCGGTGGTGGTATGCCGGGCTTCCGAGCCGACAATGCCTCGCTTCAATCCGTATTTGGCCATAGCCAGTGCATACCCGTCCTGATAGGCTTTCAGTTTATGCCGGGTCATGATGTCATTGGCTGACAGCCGTGCTGCACCGCTCGGTTTCTTGCGGTAGTTTTTCTTCACCAGCTTTTCTGACTTCTTCTTTCTGCGTTCAGTCTGGACGATAGGGATGAGGGTGGCATGGATATGGGGTGTTTCCTCGTCCATGTGCAGCACGGCCGAAACCACGTTCTCGCTGCCGTAGGTACGTTTCATCCATTCCACGTTGTCCCTGCACCATTCATCCAGCTTGCCTGCCTGCTCTATCTGCTTCATGTCCTTGGGGCTTCCCGATAGGATGAAGCGGATGGCACGTACCTGGTTGGTGCCTATCTTGCGTGTCAGTCCGGCACTTTTCAGCCTGTGGCTGATGGCTTCGTTGCGGTTGGTTACTCCACTGGGGAACTCAATCAGCTCACGGTTGAGATGCGTCCGTGTCGGATCTGCGTTCTTCGGGGTGGTCTTTCTTTCGATGTGGTCGGACATCTTGCTGTCCGACCCGTGCGCTTTGTCAAGATGCAATACTGCGAATCCCATGTTCTTCCTTTCTTTCTGATTCGTTAGACATTTGTTTTCTTACCCCTCTTGGGGGCGGCATAGCCGTTCATCGGGGGTGTCCAGAGGGGTGGAACCCCGTTGGCTCATTGGGGGATTTTTAGCGTTACTTGTAATGCGGCTCGAAAAATCCCCTAATGAGCTACGACTTTTTCAGCATGGAAAAGTCCACGCGCCCGTCCCTACATGCTGAGCCCTCTGCCCCGTTTGGTTGGTTCCTCCCCGGTGGCTTCTTTTCCCTTTTGTCGGCTTGCTGTTTCAGCTTTCATCCGGATGGCTTCCGCCTGCTTTCCGGCTCTCTGCTGTTGTAAGTATTCGTTCAAGTCCTTGCATCCTCTGTAAATCTGCGAAGCGTCCCGGATGTATCGGTCTCTGCCGTATTCCATGCGGATTTGCCGGAGTGCTTCCAGTCCTGCATGGTCGTTGTCAAAAAAGCAGTGGATGCGTTCGTAATTGCCCAACGGATAGAGAGCCTTGTTTACATTCGATACGGAGTTCAATACAATGTAGTCCTGCCCGTCCAATTCCGGATAATTTGGGCAGCTCTCTTGTCTCAATGTCAAAAAGGAGAGGTAGTCCATAAATCCCTCGAACACATAACAGGTATTCCTCGCTTTTCCCGACTGCCTGATGTGGGAGATTTCCTTTGGGGCGATGCAGCCCTTGAAATAGCGGTTGCGGATTTCATATCCACACGAACCATTGGGAAAGGCGATGGCAAAGTACCGCTTGCCGTTGTGAGTGAAACGTGCTTCACTACATTCTCTTTTCGCCAGTTTTATGTTAATTCCTCTACCTTGTAAGTAGGCAAGCAGGGCAGTAGATGACAGCGGAACAATCTCCAACTGTTGGAAGCTCGGCTCGGAAGAGTTTTGCTTTCCAAAAGAGAAAGATACCGGGCGCACGTGCGGTGTCTGCTCTGCTATCCGTTTCAAGATGTAAGGTACATGGTCGGTAGCGTACAGATGTGCAGCCAGTGCAATGATGTTTCCGCCCTTTCCCAAACCGAAGTCATACCATTGTTCACGTTCGGTATTCACTTTGAACGATGCTTCACTCTCTTCCCTAAACGGAGATTTGTACCAAAGGTTGATACCTTGTTGTTTTACTGGTGAATAACCCAAGCTGTGCAGGTAGTCGGCTATTCGTATGCTTTTAGCTTCTTCTATTGTCATTTTCTTGCGGATTTGTTGGTGAATGAAAAATGATGATTTGATGAATTTGGAATTTAACACACTGTTAAACAGCGTTATATCGGCTCATCTTTTTCTCATCAGATTGCTTGCCAAAAGAGAAATGATGTTTTCTTTTTTCATCAGCAATCGTTGTTGATGAGTGTTTGATGAATACATATCTATCTGTAAGGCAATATATTACTTCCCTTATTCATCATTTCATCAAAATAATTAGATAGCGGTCAGTTGTTCTTTCGTTACCGTATAAAACCGACCAGTTTTCCTTTTCGGCTCATAGTGGCACTCACGATGGGGTGCGAACTCATAAGCGGTGTAGGATAGCGAATTGTGTGCAGAAGTAAGTTTCCATACTTCCTGCACAACTTTCCTCACTTGATACTTTTCAACCTTGACCTGTGAATAGAGTAGCAAGGTTACAAGGTCGTTCAGGCAGAATGATACGCTTTCCACGTTCATGTTCGACATGATGTCAAGCAACAACTCGGTCATTTCTATTTCCAGTCGGTTGCGGTTGCTTCGGATTATTTTCTGCAAGGCTGCGGTATGTGTCAGTCTTGGGTTGAACCACATACGGCTTTCCTGTGTTGTGGATAGTTCCCTTTGGGTCAGGAAATAAAGAAATGCGGGTATTTCCGCTTTTAGCTTTTGCAGAAAGTTGGTATCATCACTCTGCAACGGCATTATCTTCCGCACCCAGTAGCGTGTTTCTCCTGCGTCTATGAGTATAGGCAGATATTCGTTGTTGGAACATAGCACGAACTTGGCGAAGAAAGCAATCTCCGTTCGGTCTTTGCCTTTGGCTTCCACCTTGTAGGTGAAAGTGGTGCTCAGGTTTTTCAACCGTTCGCTGTCTTCCCTGCGGTTGAGCAAAACTTCGTCCACAACGATTAGTAGCTTTCCTGCCCAGTCGGAATTGAACTGGCTGCGGAAATCTTCGTTGGTGTTGAAAGTCACGTTGTTCTCAAACACGGCTTTCAGGAAGTTCAAGAACGTGCTTTTGCCTGTGTTGCGTTCTTCTGAAACAAGTAGGACAATAGGCAGCTTCTGTGTCGGCTGTAGATACAGCAGTTGCATATAGTCCATACCCAGCTCGTATTGTTCCCCGAAGATGTGCCGCATCAAGGATTGGATGTGGGAGAAGTCCCCCTGCTGCGGTTTATGCTCTATAGGCTCGTAAAGGTTCAGAAATCCCTCAATCTCCTTTTGGTAGTTCAAATGATTGGGAACTGTGCAAAAGCCGTCATACTTGGGAACGGTGGCAAGATAGTTCTTTCCGTAGTCCTGCCGTAATGTGCTGTTGTTCCATACGACACGTTTCTTTTCATAACCGCCATTGGCACATGGCTGATTGACCACCTTGTACAAAGTTGTTCCTACGCGCATATATTCTTCCTCCTTCATAGGCTTAGATTAAAGGATTGTGTTCACCTAAAATTCTCTGAATGTCGGATTGTCGGTATCTGACCTTGTTTCCAACCTTTACAGGCTTCAGATAGTTTTTCTTAGACCAGTGCCAGAGTGTGGTGTCACAAACATCGCACATTTTTTTCACTTCCTCTTTGGTGAGGTACTTTTCCTTTTTTGCTTCCGCAATAGCTGTAGAAAGTTCATGCTTCGCACGGCTTATTAACTGGTTGGAGAATAAAAGCAAATCTTCTCCTGTTACTTCCAACTTAATGTTGCCGTTGCCGTTTTGGATAATTGCCAATAAGTCTGTCATAGCCTTCTTAAAACTGCCGGTTGTAAGGCTTCTCGTTCTGGCAGTATTATAAACGAAAAGCCACTACCCCGATTAGGATAGTGGCGCAAATATATAATGAAAATCAATCGTAAAACAATGATATTCAATTCGTTAAATTCGTAAAATCAAAAAGCGAATTAAACGAATTTCAATTGGATAGATATGCTTTCAATTCTTCGATAGCTTCATGGTCTTCACCAATGTCTTTTACCAGTTTCTTGCTGTTTCCAAACGGAGAAGTGAGATTTCTGTATGCTTTCTGGATGCCTCTTTCGTGGACGATTTCTTGTTCCTTGAACTGCTCGTACAGTGCGTTTCTGAAAGTCCTGATGGGACACTTCCGCATGAATCGGTATTCCACCAGTGCGATAAACAGTCGTGCTATATCTGTTTCCGTAGCATGGGTTTTCAATCGTGTGCCAATTCTTTCAATCAGTATGTCATGCCTTTCTATCAGAAGTTCTGGCAACGTGCGTGTGTCGGCTTTGCGTCCTGCGGTCTTCGGTTGTTCTTCTGATAAGGTATCTGTGTCTTCCTCGTCCGTATCTTCATCTTCTTCTATTGCCCATTCCACAAGAGTGTTCTCTTCTATGGCTTTCTGTTGCTTCCTGAAAACTTGCCAGTCCTCTTTACTTCTCATTCCATTGGTGATGCTTTTTCTTATAATGAACTTGACCATGCCGGAAATAAGCCATTTGTACAATTTAGGTATATCCTTTCTTTGGGTCAGTTCCTCTCCCTGTTCCACCATGCATTCATAGCTCCGTCCGTAATACAGCCATGCGAGCATGGCGGGGACAATACTTTTCTTGTTTGGGTTATGAAACTCGTTCACTATTTTCTCGGCAAGGTCTGAATGCAAAAGGATATTTTCCAGTTCTTCAAAGTCGGGTGTTCTGTCATCGCCTATCCTTTTACGTGCGGCTTCCTTGTATTTCGGTGCTAATTTCGTGGCTATCTTGAAAACTTTGAAGAATCCTTTAAACTTCTTGTCGTTCATTTCCTCTACGAAATCGGCGTATTCATCCGGATGGTTGTCAAGCCATTCCTTTATCAGTCTTTTGAAATTATCATATTCCTGTTGTCCCATACAAGTATCAGTCTAATAGTTTTACAAGGTCTTTCTTCATTTCTTCGTCAATATCCCTGTATCGTCTGAAAGCTTTGCTTCCCTCCTTGTGTCCCGACAGTGCGGAAACAAGGTTCGGGTCTTTCACTTTTTTATAGATATTGCCGATAAACGTACGTCTTGCCAGATGGCTGCTTGCCACTTCATAAATAGGTCGTTTGACTTCGTTATGAGTCAATGGGTCTAAGATAGTTACGATTCGGTCAACTCCAGCCAATTTGAATATCTTTTTTATGGCATCATTGTACTTTTGCTCGGATATGAACGGCAACAGTTTTCCCTCATATTCTTTGTAGCGTTCAAGGATTTCTTTCGCTTTGTCGTTAAGTGGAACACGTACCGTAACCGGATTCCCCTCTTTGGTTTTCTTGGGAATATATTCTATGGCTTCATTGACCACATTTAGTTTGGTCATACGGTATAGGTCGCTCACTCGACAGCCTATCAGTGTTTGGAATATAAATATATCCCTCTGTATTGCCAGTTGTGGGGTGGCAGAAAGGTCTGCATTAAAAATCCTGTCCCTTTCTTCGAGTGTTATATAATAAGGTGTACCATATGTACACTCCTCTATCGGAAACTTGTCGAAAGGTCTGTTTGTGGTGCGTTTGTTATCGAAGCACCACAGGAAGAATGTGCGTATTCTTGAAAAACAGTCTATCAGCGTGTTTTTGCTTCTGGGCTGTGGTGTCCTCTTTTCGGGAATGGCTTCATAAATGCTCGGGTAAAGTTCATAATACTGGTATTCGTTCTGAAAGAAATCCCACATATCCCGAAGCGTGTCAGGTGTTACCAAATCCACATCAAGGATAAAGCCCTTTTGTCCTCTCTTTGTAGCCCTTACATATAGTTCATAACGCAGTAAGGCTCTTTTGACAACCCGGAAATTTTTCTTTCGTACTTCCGACAAAGGGTGCTTGTTTAGAAATTCATCGAATAGTTCTCCGGTGGTAGGTTTGATAACCACTTGCTCTGGCATGAAGTATTTTTCAGGATGGTAGAATTTATCAAGTGTTATTTTTAGCCACTCTTTGTTTATGGTTTCCTTTTCCTGTTGATACACTTTTTCTATATAGGTTTTCAAATGGCGTATCTCTTCGTTTATATGAGTACGCATCTCTTCATTGCAGACTGCTTTTGTTTTTACACATTCATCTTTATCATCCCATAGGTTAGGATTGATAGCCAACTGGGTAGGAGCAACGGAGTCTAATTGCCTGCCGTTTCTAAAGCGTACATAGATTGTAGCCATTGATTCTGTATCATATCGCTTGGCTGCTTTTTTAATGATAAAGGTTACTTTCATGGGCGTACGGGTTAAGTTTCTATTCTG
>OLEC01000437.1_pt1 | contig 12286 bp, 10 predicted proteins | sample 1602381 | NCBI WGS metagenome assembly OLEC01 (sample SAMN02674964, study PRJEB24791) | human gut metagenome, SKBSTL008 | isolation source: stool | host: Homo sapiens | place: USA | reverse complement strand
CGGATACTGTCTGCCTAAGGATACCAAGCAACTGCTGGCTAACTATGCAGATGTGCCGGAGAACTTGATCGAGGCTATTGTCGAGAGTAACAGAACTCGTAAAGATTTCATCGCTGACCGCGTCCTAAAGCTGGCTGGTTATTATGGTTATGACGAGGATAACGAGTACGATAAGGAACAGGAAAAATCTGTGACCATCGGTGTGTACCGCCTGACCATGAAGAGCAACAGCGATAACTTCCGTCAGAGTTCTATTCAGGGTGTCATGAAGCGTATCAAGGCCAAGGGTGCAACGGTTGTGATTTATGAGCCGACTCTGAAAGATGGTGAGACATTCTTCGGATCAGTAGTGGTTAATGATCTGGATAAGTTCAAGGAAATGAGCCACGCCATCATCGCAAACCGTTATGATAAGTGCCTTGATGATGTGAAAGAGAAAGTGTATACACGCGATATTTTCCAGAGAGATTGAGTTTGTTTGTGAGGGAGGAAACAGTTATGAAAGGCATTATTTTAGCAGGAGGTTCAGGCACACGCCTGTACCCGTTAACAAAGGTAACAAGTAAACAGCTTTTGCCAATCTACGATAAACCGATGATTTATTATCCAATGTCCGTTCTGATGAACGCCGGCATCCGTGATATTTTGATTATTTCCACACCGCAGGATACTCCTCGTTTCGAGAATCTGCTGGGGGATGGACACCAGTTTGGTGTGAATCTGACCTATGCTGTTCAACCTTCTCCGGATGGACTGGCACAGGCCTTTATCATTGGTGCCGACTTTATCGGTGACGATTCTGTGGCTATGGTGCTGGGCGACAATATCTTTGCCGGCCATGGATTAAAGAAAAGATTGACTGCCGCAGTAGAAAACGCTGAGAGCGGCAAGGGTGCAACCGTGTTTGGCTACTACGTGGACGATCCGGAGCGTTTCGGAATTGTTGAGTTTGACAAGAACGGTAAGGCCATTTCTATTGAAGAGAAGCCGGAGCATCCGAAGAGCAACTACTGTGTCACCGGTTTGTACTTCTATGATAACCGTGTGGTCGAGTTTGCAAAGAACCTGAAACCGTCTGCTCGTGGTGAACTGGAGATTACCGATTTGAACCGCATTTACCTGGAAGATGGCTCCTTGAACGTGGAGCTGCTGGGGCAGGGCTTTACTTGGCTGGATACTGGTACACATGAGAGCTTGGTGGATGCCACCAATTTTGTGAAGACTGTTGAGCAGCATCAGCATCGCAAGATTGCCTGCTTGGAGGAGATTGCGTACCTGAATGGCTGGATCAGCAAGGATGAACTGATGGAAGTCTATGAGGTCATGAAGAAGAATCAGTACGGTCAGTATCTGAAAGATGTCATGGACGGCAAGTATCAGGAGCATCTGTATTAATAAAAGAAAAATCAAAAGATAAGTGTAGAGGAGAATAGATCATGAATATTATTGTTACCGGCGGCGCTGGTTTTATTGGTAGTAACTTTGTATTCCATATGCTGAAGAAGTATCTGGATTACCGGATCATCTGTCTAGACAAACTGACTTATGCAGGAAATCTGTCCACGCTGGCACCTGTTATGGATAATCAGAACTTCCGCTTCGTGAAGGCGGATATCTGTGACCGCGAAGCTGTGAATAAACTGTTTGAAGAAGAACATCCGGACATGGTTGTTAACTTTGCAGCAGAGTCTCATGTAGATCGTTCCATCGAAAATCCTGGAATCTTCCTTGAGACAAATATCATGGGAACACAGACACTGATGGATGCATGCCGTAAATACGGAATTAAGAGATATCATCAGGTATCTACAGACGAAGTATACGGAGATCTTCCGCTGGATCGCCCGGACCTCTTCTTTACAGAGGAGACACCGATTCATACAAGTTCTCCATACAGCAGCTCAAAGGCAGGAGCAGACCTTCTTGTTCTGGCATACCACCGTACCTACGGACTGCCTGTAACAATCAGCCGCTGCTCTAATAATTACGGACCATATCACTTCCCGGAAAAACTGATTCCGTTAATGATCGCCAACGCATTAAATGACAAACCACTTCCGGTATACGGAACAGGCGAAAACGTTCGTGACTGGCTCTATGTAGAAGATCATTGCCGCGCAATCGACCTGATCATCCACAAAGGACGTGTTGGAGAAGTTTACAACGTCGGCGGACACAATGAAATGACAAACATTGATATCGTTAAGATCATCTGCAAAGAACTTGGCAAACCAGAAAGCCTGATCACCTACGTAGCAGACCGTAAAGGTCATGACATGCGTTATGCAATCGACCCGACTAAGATTCACAACGAACTTGGCTGGTTACCGGAAACAAAATTCGCAGACGGTATCAAGAAAACAATCAAATGGTATCTGGATAACAAGGAATGGTGGGAAACTATCATCTCCGGAGAATATCAGAACTATTATGAAAAAATGTACGCACACCGCGGGGAGGCATAATTTATGAGAATTTTTGTAACAGGTGTAGGCGGTCAGCTTGGACATGATGTTATGAACGAACTTGCGAAACGCGGCTATGAAGGTGTGGGAAGCGACATTGCTCCTTCCTACAGCGGAATCGCTGATGGCACTGCAGTTACCACAATGCCTTATGTTCAGATGGATATCACTGACAAAGCTTCTGTAGAAAAAGTCATTAAAGAAGCAAATGTTGATGCTGTGATCCACTGTGCTGCATGGACAGCTGTAGATGCTGCCGAAGATGAAGAGAATCAGCCGAAGGTCCGTCTGGTAAATGTAACCGGAACTCAGAATATTGCTGATGTGTGCAAAGAGCTTGACATCAAGATGCTGTATCTGTCCACTGATTATGTATTCGATGGTCAGGGAACCACTCCATGGGAGCCTGACTGCAAGGACTATAAACCATTAAATGTCTATGGACAGACAAAGCTGGACGGTGAACTTGCCGTATCCGGCACAGTTGATAAGTTCTTTATCGTCCGTATTGCATGGGTATTCGGCAAAAACGGCAAGAACTTTATCAAAACCATGATCAACCTCGGAAAAACTCATGATACTCTCTCCGTAGTCAATGACCAGATCGGTACACCTACTTATACCTATGACCTGGCAAGACTTCTGGTAGATATGATCGAAACTGAAAAATACGGTTATTATCATGCAACCAATGAGGGCGGATATATCAGCTGGTATGATTTCACAAAAGAAATCTTCCGTCAGGCCGCTGCCATGGGACACCCGGAATATCTCCCGGAAAACATGACAGTCAACTCCGTCACAACTGCAGAGTATGGCGCTTCCAAAGCAGCCAGACCGTTTAACAGCCGCCTGGATAAGAGCAAACTGACAGCCAATGGTTTCACACCACTCCCCACCTGGCAGGATGCACTTGGACGGTATCTGAAAGAACTGGATTTCTAAATAAAAAAATCCGGCAGGACACCCAAATGACAGGTGTTTTGCCGGTTTTTTTATTCTTCTCTATGCAGTTTTCTTCTTCTGCGCTGTCTGCCATACGCAGCATCCCACGATCAGAAGTATTCCCACAACATCAGTCATCAGTGACGGATCGATCAGCATCAGTCCACCTGCTGCCATTAAGACACGAACCAGTACAGACATTTTCACTGACAGGAAGCCTTCCAGTGAGGAGGACAATCCAAACACACCGATCAGTGAGGTGATAAAGATCTGAACAACCTTAAGCGGTGTGGTATCGATCAGCAGCATTGCCGGATTGAAGCAGAATACATAAGGTACGATAAATACTGCGATAGCCAGCTTGGAGGCTGTAAATGCAGTCTTCATCGGATTGGCCTTCGCTATGGCTGAACCTGCGTAGGCAGCCAGCGCTACCGGCGGTGTGATATCTGCAACAATACCAAAGTAAAATACAAAGAAATGAGCTGCCAGTGTAGGTACTCCCATACGTACCAGGATCGGAGCACAGGTTGCTGCCATGATACAGTAATTGGCAGTGGTAGGTACACCCATACCAAGTACGATACAGCACAGCATAGTCAGAAGCAGTGCAATGATCAGTTTTCCGTTTGCAACACTGATGATTCCGTTGATCAGGTCATTGGCAAGTCCTGTCATGGTGATGGAACCGGAAATGATTCCTGCAACACCGCAGGCTACTGCTACGGAGATAACACCTCTTCCTCCTGCTTCCAGCGCATCAATACATTTGGTAACACTGATTCTGTTTTCTTTGTCAAAAAGACTTACGATAACAGAAAGAACGATTGCATAGCTGGCAGCCTTCTGCATGGTCATATAGTTTCCGGACACCCAGATTACCAGCATGACCAGAGGTAATAACAGATAGATTTTACGGATCAGAAGCTTAAATACCGGAAGTTTTTCCTTCGGAATTCCGGAAAGTCCTAATTTCTTTGCTTCCAGATGTACAGAAATAAAGATTCCTGTAAAGTACAACAATGCCGGCAGAATCGCCCTGACAATAATGTTGGAGTACGGTACACCCACAAAATCTGCCATAAGGAATGCGGCAGCTCCCATGATCGGAGGCATGATCTGTCCACCTGTGGAAGAAGCAGCTTCTACTGCTCCGGCAAATTCCGGTTTGTAGCCTGTGTCCTTCATCATCGGGATTGTAACAGAACCGGTTGTTACTGTGTTACCTACAGAAGAACCGGATACCATTCCGCAGAGTGCAGAACTGATAACCGCTACCTTTGCCGGTCCACCTGCATATTTTCCTGCAATGCAGTTAGCCAGCTGAATAAAGAAGTTGGAGATTCCTGTTCTCTCCAGAAACGCACCGAAAATAATAAATACCACAATATATTTAGAGCATACATTTACAGGTGTGGAGAAAATACCCTCTTTTGTGTAGAAAAGATTCCGCACCAGGAATTTCACTCTTCCCAAAAATGCCGGATTGGTAAGCCCTACAGCCAGTGCATAGATCAGGAAAAAACCTGCCACAAACAGGATCGGTAGGCCCACGCATCGTCTGGTAAGCTCGATCAGTGCAGCAATACCGATAATACCGATCACAATCTGATAAGGGGCAAATCTGGTACCCTGATTGATGATCTGATTTGCAGAAAAAGTAAAATACAGAAAAGCACCTGTGCCTGCGATCATAAAAATAATATCGCCAATCGGCATGTAGTTTTCTCTGATATCTCCTTTTTTCGCCGGATAGGTAAGAAATCCGATAAGAATGATCAGCCCCAGAAAAGAAGTCAGTCGGATTTCCTCCAGGAAGGTTGCAAATAAGGTAACATAGATACACCACAGAGAAAAGGCAACCAGCAGGCCGCGTACAGCCAGCTTATATTTGCCGGTCCACACACGAATATTGGATTCGCGGTCGTATTTCTTCATTACTGCATCTACATCTGCTGTGCTCATGTTCTCAGAACCAGCCTGCCCTTCCGGGGATGTGTTTGCTTTTTTTATCTTATTTTCTTTCATCCTGACTATTCCCCTTTCGTATCCACTGTAATTCCATGCTCTGCATAATAACGCGCCGCACCCTTATGGAAAGGAATGGTCATACCGGAAGTAGCGTTTTCCAGAGAAAGCTCCGCTCCTTTTGCATTCTCAGCAGAAATCTCGTCTGCATGGTCAAAAATTGCCGCAGTCATATCATAAACTGTATCCTCATCCAGAGATTCGGACACTACGATCGTCGCCTTGACTGTGATGGTTTCTACAGGCTCATCCTGTCCCGGATAGGTTCCTGCCGGAATCTGGTAGGATGTATAATATGGACAGTCACTCAAAATTGAATCCCTGATCGCGCCATCAATATTGATCATATAGACACCATTGGTAGTTGCAAGCTCTGTGATAGCTGTTGTAGGTGCACCTGCAACAATAAACGCAGCATCAATTTTCCCATCCTTCAAAGATTCCTTGCTGTCCTCAAAAGACAGATACTGGGGATGGATATCATCCAGGGTAATGCCGCCTGCATTTAAAACATCCAGAGCATTGAAATATACACCGGAGTTTGCCGCACCGATAGATACGCTCTTGCCCTTCAGATCTTCCACTGTCTTAATGTCAGGATCCATGGTAAACAGCTGGACAGTCTCTGCATACAGGCCGCCCAGAGTCCTGAAATCATGGGTTGCACCGTCCTGTTCAAATGCTCTTACGCCGTCCCATGCATAGGCCATTACATCTGACTGGACAAATCCAAGCTGAAAATCTCCGTCCTGTACTGACTGCAGGTTCGCTTTGGAACCACCTGTAGAAACTGCTGTAACCTTTACATTTGTATTATTGGTAATATACTGGGCCAGTACACCACCGTAGGAATAATACGTTCCCGCCGTACCGCCGGTACCGAACGTCAGACGTTCTTTACTTTGTCCGCAGCCGCTCAGAAGGCTGACTGCAAGTGCAAGAGTCAAAACAAGGCCAACAATCCTGCCAGCTTTTCTCCTGCCTCTGAAAAGCTCTTTGTTTCTCATAAATCCATCTCCTTCAGGTACATAATATTTTGAATTATAACATATTTTTTCAAAAAATGATAATCTTTATTGAATAATCTTACAAAAAACGTTACAATAAAGGAAAAACATGGATAACAAAATAAATAACAACCCAATGGAGGTATCTATTATGTCCGAAAGAAAATACCCTGTCATCACAATCAGCCGGGAGTTTGGTGCCGGGGGACACAGTATTGCAAGAGTAGTTTCAGAAAGGCTTGGTATCCCATATTACGATCGGGATTTTGCAAAACAGGCTGCTGCCAGAAGCGGATATTCCCAGGAGGATATTGATCGTGAGGGTGAAAATCTGAGCCGCAGCGCCAGACTTCTGGACAACATTCTGAATAACTCTGCAGGTTATTTCAGTTCCCATGATGCTATTTACCAGGCTCAGAAAGAGCTGATCCTTCAGTTCGCAGCAGAACAGGATTGTATTATTATCGGCCGCTGTTCCAATCTTATCCTGCGAAATGCCGGTATTCCCAGTCTGGATATTTTCCTTCATGCAGATGTGAATCTCCGCACAGAACATATTCAGAAATTAGGCTTAAACGGAAAGGAAGATCCCAGGAAATATCTCACCAAAATGGACAACCTGCGTGAAACCTATTTCAAAACCTATACAAAACATGAGCTTGGCACTTATCACGATTATGACCTGTGTCTGGATACCGGAACCCTTGGATACGATAACTGTATTGAGATTATCACTTCACTTGCAAAACAGCAGGGGTTGAATCTGAAGCATCAGTAGAAGGACCGCTGCAAGCTGTAAAACAGCAACAAGGCTGTGGCAATCAGAAAATCTGTGCCACAGCCTCTTTACTTCAGTCCTTTTAACAGTTGTTTCTAAATTTCTTTTATTTTACAAACTCATCCAGAGAACGGATCTGGATTCCTTCTTTTGCAAAAGCCTCTCTGATTTTTTCCACAAACGCCAGAGCCTTGGCTCCGTCTCCATGAACGCAGACAGAATCTGCCTGAATATCAATATCTTTTCCTGTAATTGCAGTAATCTTTTTCTCTTTGACCATACGGATCACCCTGACAATAGCCTCATTTTCATCAGTGATCACAGCACCTTCCTTACGTCTGTTTACCAGAGTACCATCTTCTTCATAGGCGCGGTCTGCAAAAACCTCCATAGCTGTACGCAGGCCCATATCCTGAGCAGCCTTTGCCAGCTGTCCGCCGGAAAGAGCAAGTACGATCAGACTGCTGTCAAATTCTTTGATTGCCTCACAGATCGCAGTAGAAAGGGCATAGTCCTCTGCAGCCATATTATATAAGGCTCCATGAGGCTTTACATGCTGCATTTTTACACCGGTTACTCTGCAGAATGCATCCAGTGCACCCAGCTGATAAAGCACATATGCTTTTGCCTCTGCAGGGGAAACACTCAGATTTCTTCTTCCGAAGCCCATCAGATCAGGAAAACCCGGATGTGCTCCTATACGAATTCCCGCTTCCTTTGCCATTGCCAGCGTATTTCCCATAACTACCGGATCTGAAGCATGATAACCGCAGGCTACATTTGCAGAAGAGATCAGCGGAATGACCTTATCATCATTACCGATTTTATAGTTTCCAAAACTTTCTCCCAGATCACTGTTTAAATCTACTGTATACATTTACCTTACCTCTTTTCTATTTATTTCCCAGAGCGTGTTTGAAAAATCACTCCCTCAATCCGTATACAGGATCCTTACCTACAATCTTATCCCTTAATTTTCAGTACATTCTCAATAAATCCCGTATCTGCCTTTCCGTCGCAGAATACCTGATTCTTCATAATCTGATACTGGAAATCAAGGTTTGTCTCCACACCCATGACCACCATCTCATCCAGCGCAGAGCGCATTTTCTGCAGGGCAGCCTCTCTGTCAGGTGCATGAACGATTACCTTCGCAATCATGGAATCATACTCTGACGGAATCTTATAGCCTGTATAAAGGGCAGTATCCACCCGGACTCCGTTGCCTGCCGGAAGATGCATATGCTGTACTACTCCGGGACTTGGCATGAAATTTTTCTCAGGAATCTCTGCGTTGATACGGCATTCAATAGCATGTCCTTTAATTCGGATATCTTCCTGTTTAAAGCTTAACTCCTCTCCCATAGCCACACGAATCTGCTCAATGATCAGATCTGTGCCTGTAACCATCTCTGTTACTCCATGCTCCACCTGGATTCTGGTATTCATTTCCATGAAATAGAAGTTGCCTTTAGGGTCTACGATAAATTCAATCGTTCCTGCATTGGTATAACCTACTGTTTTCGCAGCAAGAACTGCATATTCATTCATTTTCCTGCGAGTTTCTTCATCAATGGCAGGGGACGGGGATTCCTCGATCAGCTTCTGATGATTTCTCTGTACCGAACAGTCACGCTCTCCCAGTGCCACCACATTTCCATGACTGTCTGCCATAATCTGGATCTCCACATGGCGGGGATTTTCTACAAAACGTTCAATGTACATGGTATCATCCCCAAAAGCATTGGCTGATTCTCTCTGTGCCATATTAAACTGAAATTCAAATTCATCCTCATTGGCAGCCACACGCATTCCCTTGCCACCACCGCCTGAGGAAGCCTTGATCATAACCGGATATCCAATCTCTTCAGCCAGTTTTTTACCTGTTTCTGCATCGTATACAGGTTCCTTTGTTCCCGGTACAACCGGTACCCCGGCATCCATCATGGTTTTACGGGCATGGGATTTATTTCCCATCTTATCGATCACATCCGCATCCGGTCCGATAAAGGTAATTCCGTTTTCTTTGCATTTGCGGACAAACTCACTGTTTTCTGAAAGAAAGCCAAAACCGGGATGGATAGCATCTGCTCCCATATTTTCTGCTGCAGCAATGATCCGGTCCATGTTCAGGTAGCTGTTTCTGGCAGGACCTTCTCCGATACAGATACGCTGGTCTGCCAGCTGTACATGAAGGCTCTTAGCATCTTCTTTTGAATAAACAGCTACACTTCGGATCCCCAGATTCCTGCAGGCACGTATGATCCGAACTGCAATCTCCCCACGGTTGGCGATCAAAATTTTATTAAACAATATGAAAGCCTCCTTATCCTACAGTCTCTTAACACGGAACAGAGGCTGTCCATATTCTACTTTCTGTTCATTACTTACCAGAACTGCTTCAATCTCACAGTCATAGTCACTCTGGATCTCATTCATAAGCTTCATAGCTTCCAGAATACACACTGTCTGTCCTGCTTTTACCTGATCTCCCACCTTTACAAAAGCAGGTACATCCGGAGCAGATGCAGAATAGAAGGTTCCTACGATAGGAGAAGTGATAAACAGACTTTCCTCCTCTTCTTCCTCTGCTTTTTCCACAATTGTATTCACAGGTGCAGATGCAGCCACAGGAACTCCCGCTGCAACTACAGGAGGATGATCCAGCTTGCTCATTGTAATCTTTACATCCTTGTCCTTATATGTGAATTCATTAAGGGATGAATCCTCAATAATCTTTACCAGTCCTTCAATCTTCTCTAAATCCATCGAACATTATCCTTTCTGTCTATTTTATATTATTTTTTACGGTTATTCTTCAAACAGCTTGCGCAGTCTCTTTGCCACCAGACGGCAATCCAGAACCTCTTTACATGGCTGATGAATGATCTTTCTCAGTCCGTCAAGTTCTTTCATTTCCTCAACATAAAGAGCCTGAGCCTCCTGTACGGTAATTGCCTTGAAATGTATCTTATCATCTGTTTTTCTCTGTACCAGCTTGGGAATATCCACAGATGCCACTGTGGCAATTTTCCCATAACCGCCCGTTGTCTGACGGTCAGCCAGCAGAATGATAGGTTTACCATGGGAAGGTACCTGTATAGCCCCAAATGCGATTCCGTCGGAAATAATATCCGAAGTCTTCTTAGGAGCAATAAACGGTCCCTCCAGCCTGCAGCCCATACGGTCAAATTCATTTGTCACTGTATACTCACTGCCCAGGAAAGTCTTGATGCCCTGTTTGCTGAACATACCATCCTGCGGTCCCATTACTACCCGCAGTGTTGCTTCTGTCTGATCAAACTCATCCATATCAAGCTTTCGGGAAAGGAAAAACGGCAGATAACGTCTCTTAATACGAAATCCGATATAATCGTCCGCTTCCAGTTTTCTTCCCTTAAATCCGCCCAGACCACTCTTTAAATTGGTGCATCGGCTTCCCATCACTACCGGAATCTCCAGATATCCTCTGCTGTCCAACGCTCCCGCCAACTTTTCCACAATTTCCTTTTCTTTTTCCCCAATTGACATCGTCAGCAGCTGTTGATGTATCATATCAACAAGACTTTCCGATTTTCCTCCCTGTGGAGTCCACCAGTCTTCTGGCGACTGATGCCCGCCGGTATATCTCCAGTCGGTATCCTCCGATACCTCTGCTTCTGTTTCATCAGTTTCTCGCACATCCTTCTTCACCAGTTCTTCTATCGGCACATCCATCATTTCTTCCAGTTCAATCAACGGATTCTCCAATGCTGCCTCCTGAATACACACAGCGAGTTCCTGTGCATTCATTTGCAGGATGCGTGCCTGCTCAATCTGCTTCTGATATACCCTTTGTTTCTGCTCAACCTTCAGTTCCAGTCCCATCGAATTTCCTCTTTGCTACTTAATCAGGCTTTTAAACAATTCGTATAGCATCGACAATTCATATTCATCCAGTCTGATTCTGTATTTTTTTTCTGCTTCTGAAAATACAATCCGTGAAATCCGATAGAACTCCTGCTCTTGCTCAGATAATTCCCGTTGTTCTTCCTCATAATCATCCTGTGCGATCATCAGACGTTCAAACATAAATGCAATGTGCATATACAAATTTAGTCTCACATACCCCGACATTTCCAATGTATAATACTGTTCATACCGCATCAAAATCAATTCTACTTCCTGAACTACAACCGCAGGGTTCAAAAACTGCAGACGGCTTACAATACCTTCCATTGAGAAAAACTTTACAAATTCTCTTTTGAGCACTTCAAACCGCTCCGGATTGATCACTGTCTTTAAAGAATCCCACAGCACCTGTTCTCCACTTCCATCCAACACGTCATACATACTCAGCCATGGAGTTTTTACTCCTTCTGAAAGTGAAGAAGTCGTCAAAATCAACAGTGTCTGCTCAAAGGATTTTTCATCATTTTCATCCAAAGCCCGAATCAGTTCCTTATAATCCATCGTAATAAAATCAAGCCCACAGTCTCCGAACACGCTTTTCATCATTTCCTGAATCTTCTCCGCAATTCCCACTCCGGACATACAGGATATGACAATATTTTTTCCTTGTGAAAGGCCTTCAAAAAACTGTACATCAAAACTACAGAGTTTCTTTGTACTCTGTGTAATTTCCGTAAAGGAACTATGTCCCAGCATTTTAATTCCGATATCGAGTGCAATTGCCGTGGAAACATTATTGATAATCATCAGATCCCCTGACAGACTGTTTTTGATCAATGTATACATTCTGCTGAGAGAACCTGTATCTACCAGCAGAATCAGTCCTCTTCCCCCCGGGATATCTTCCAGATAACTCTTTACTTTCTCGATCGTCGCATCAAAAGAAGAATCCATCGGCATATCAATTGCTTCAAACACAAAGGTTTCACATGCCTGGTTCACCACTTTTGCAATACTGCTTGCCGTGGTATCTCCGTGCGCAGCAATCAGACCTGCCAGTTCAACACACTCTGCAACATATTCATGCAAAGCAAGTGTAAACAAAAACAGAACATGCTTTCCACAGCCTTGTTCCAACGATGCCACTTTCTCAAAAAGGCGTTTTGCAATAT
>OLEC01000422.1_pt1 | contig 12627 bp, 10 predicted proteins | sample 1602381 | NCBI WGS metagenome assembly OLEC01 (sample SAMN02674964, study PRJEB24791) | human gut metagenome, SKBSTL008 | isolation source: stool | host: Homo sapiens | place: USA | reverse complement strand
TAGAGCACTTCCTTGGTAAGGAAGGGGTCACGGGTTCAATTCCCGTCATCAGCTTGCTAAGAATAGCTTATTTACTGGGTTTGTGAGGTGCCAGTAAATCAAAGTTACTCAAGATAATCAGGACATAGGTTCTGATTATTTTTTTTGTGCAATTTGCAGTTCCGGGATACTGCTCAGAATTGCAGTTTTTGTACTGAGACTCTTCCTATTCCTGAAGATGATTTTAGGATGATATACTCGAATAAACCCAGTATTATTTTATAAACTTCTAAGAACTGTTTGTACTTCCAGAATGACAAGAGATATGTTATACTTACAGTGTTGTCCAACCGATACCCGGCAACGGGAGGAGGTGAAGTCTATATGGAGAATCTTGCTGTTTCTTTTCTTGTCACCTTTATGGCAAGCATAGCTGCCTATTATGTTTGCAAATGGTTAGACGGAGATAAGTAGGGCAACACTAACCTGGCAGTTTCTTGTCTGCCATAAAAAATAAGAAGAAGCCCCCAGTATTCGCACTACTGAGGGCTTCATTCTTTTTGTCTACATGGACTTGCTATTTCTTTTCGCCTACTGGCATTATAGCATATGCAGATCAGGAAATCAATATGCAAGTGATTCTGAAACATTCTGAAACAAATAAAAAAGAGTAAACTATCTCCTTGGTTTATGCCTTATTTTTCGTTAATATTCACCAATGTCGAACAGCTCGTCAAAGGTTATCTTCAGATTCGGAAACATAACCAGATGTAAATCTTCTTTATTCTGGGCTGTGACAGTCTTATAAAGATACGGATAACCAGTGCCATCTTCTTTGAAATCGAAGAGATAAATCTCTACAGATTTTTTTCTCCAGTCAACGATCCAATACTCAGAGACACCGACCTTGCAATAAATATTCATTTTTTCATGTCGATCATATTCTTCTGTGGCATTGGACAAAACTTCCATCACAAAGCGGGGAATGCCAGTGAAAGAAATGTTCTTACGGTCTCTCAGGTTACAGATGATTGATACGTCAGGAATGATTACTTTATCATCATTTTCACGCCATTCATACTGAACACCATCACCAAAGACACGACATAAGCTGTCTTTGATTTGGCTGCCGATCTTGATAACAAAGTTATTGATAACCATAGAATGTTCCAGGTAAGTTTTACTTAAATCTTCAATTGGTAGTGCATTACTCATATTGCCGCACCTCCTTGATATGTTGATATAATTATAATATTTTGCAAGATGTTAGTCAAGGATATGAGCTGCTGAAAGAGAGTGCAGATGAGTCTGAGAGTTACTGTTCACACACCACTGTCCCGCAAGGTGTTTTGGCATGAATATGCCAAAATCCCGAGACATACAAGCCAAAATTCCATTGCCGCAGGCAATCTGGAATGAATTTTGGCTACGTTACTGTGAACGGAGTGAACAGTAACGTCTGAGAAATATAAGGCCTGTCACTGTTGTGTAAACGGTTGACAGATGGAATTTCCAATGATAATATAAATTCATTCGACATAAAAAATATTCAGTTGTATTTTTTATATATAGATGTGTGAAAAAACAGTATAAAATACGACAACAGGAGGGAAAAAGATGGAGAACGAAACAGTTTCCAAAAATTTTATTGAGAATATCATTGATAAAGATTTAGCAGAGGGTGTTTATGACACCGTGCATACGCGTTTCCCGCCGGAACCGAATGGATATCTTCATATCGGTCATGCGAAATCTATTCTTTTAAACTATGGTCTTGCACAGGAATATAACGGCAAGTTCAACATGCGTTTTGATGATACAAACCCGACCAAAGAAAAGAGTGAGTTTGTAGAATCCATCAAGGCAGATATCAAATGGCTTGGTGCAGACTGGGAAGACAGACTGTTTTTTGCATCTGACTATTTCGGACAGATGTATGAAGCTGCTGTAAAGCTGATTCAGAAAGGCAAAGCCTATGTATGTGACCTGACAGCAGATCAGATCCGTGAATATCGTGGAACTCTTACAGAGCCGGGTAAAGAAAGTCCATACAGAAACAGAAGCGTAGAAGAGAACCTGCAGCTTTTTGAAGAGATGAAAGAAGGCAAATATGCAGACGGAGAGAAAGTGCTTCGTGCCAAGATCGATATGGCATCTCCGAACATGAATATGCGCGACCCGGTTATCTATCGTGTTGCTCATATGACTCACCACAGAACAGGTGATACATGGTGCATCTATCCAATGTATGATTTCGCCCATCCCATCGAGGATGCGATTGAGGGAATCACACATTCCATCTGTACTCTGGAGTTTGAGGATCACAGACCACTGTATGACTGGGTTGTAAAAGAATTGGAATACCCACAGCCGCCGAAGCAGATTGAGTTTGCAAAACTGTATCTGACAAATGTAGTTACAGGTAAACGTTATATCAAGAAATTGGTAGAGGAAGGCATCGTAGACGGATGGGATGATCCGCGTCTGGTTTCCATCGCAGCACTGCGCCGCCGTGGATTTACACCGGAATCCATCAAAATGTTTGTAGAACTCTGCGGTGTATCCAAAGCAAACAGCTCTGTTGACTATGCAATGCTTGAATACTGCATCCGTGAGGATCTGAAACTGAAACGTCCACGTCTGATGGCTGTTCTTGATCCGATCAAGCTTGTGATCGATAATTATCCGGAAGGCGAAGTAGAATATCTGGAAGCTCCGAACAATATGGAGAATGAAAAACTGGGAACCCGTAAAATACCGTTTGGCAGAGAACTCTATATTGAGAGAGAAGACTTCATGGTAGATCCGCCTAAGAAATATAAGAGAATGTTCCCGGGCACAGAGGTTCGTCTTATGAACGCATATTTTGTAACCTGTACAGGATATGAAGCTGATGAAGATGGAACTGTACGTGTTGTACACTGTACTTATGATCCTGCAACAAAGGGTGGCAATGCGCCGGATGGCAGAAAAGTAAAAGGAACCATTCACTGGGTAGAAGCAAGTCAGGCAGGAAAAGCAGAAGTACGTCTCTATGAGAATATCGTAGACGAGGAGAAGGGTGTATACAACAAAGAAGATGGTTCTCTGAATGTAAATCCGAACTCTTTGACAAAAGTTACTGCATATGTAGAACCAGCACTTATGGAAGCAAAAGGCTATGACAGCTTCCAGTTCGTAAGAACAGGATTTTTCTGTGCAGATATCCATGATTCTAAAGAGGGTGCACCGGTATTCAACCGTATCGTGTCTCTGAAGAGCTCATTTAAACTTCCGAAAGCATAATGAGACTGAAATAGTAATATAATCAGAATAAAAAGGGAATGTTGCTTCTACGATTGTATAATCGTGAAGTAACATTCCTTTTTGGTTACGTTACTGTGAACGGTAACGTTTATTCTTCAGATTCAGATGCAGCGTCCATAGTCTCTTCAAAATTCTCGGGTTCATCGGCATCTTCTTCCTCTTCTGCATCTTTAATCTCAACTTCAGCAGCTTTATCGGAAGACTTCTCAGAATCGTCTGTATCAGCAGCTTCTTCGTTTTCGGTGTCATCTGTTGCAGACTGTTCGCCTGTATGTTCCCAGGACTGGAAATCTTCGGCAGGTTCCTGATCTTCCTTAGCAGTTTCCTTTTCATCAGTCAGATCGAAATCATCAAAGTCATCTTCAAAATCAAAATCCTCTTTACAGGATCCTTTTTTGGCAATAAGGGCAGCTACAGCACCGGCAGCAGCTGCTGTAAGGGCACCTATTGCAACATATCCCCAGTATTTATTAATTTTAGCCATGATAATCATAAACTCCTTTCTGATATTTTCCTATTTTTGACAGCGAGTCAGGATAAAAATATCTTTTACTCCTGACACCATTTTATTCAGCTATAGGTTATTGTTATTTTAATACTTTTCAGATAAAAAGAAAAGCGAAATTTTATGGAAAGAGTTAATGAAAGCAGTTGCATACCAAAAAGATACAAGGTATACTATGACAGGAAAGAAGAGGTTATTATGAGAAAAATTATTTTGGCATCTGCTTCACCCAGACGAAAAGAACTGTTGGAACGGGCTGGCGTAGATTTTGAAGTGTTGCCTGCATCAGGTGATGAGAATCGTATCTCAGACAATCCGGGAGAGGCAGTAAAACAGCTGGCTTCGGATAAAGCAGCTTCTGTTATCCGCACTATGAAAGATAGTGCCGACGGAACAATTGTGATCGGATCTGACACAGTGGTAGTGTTTGAGAATGTGATCCTTGGCAAACCTCATGATACAGAGGATGCAGTGAATACATTAAAGAAACTTCAGGCAAGTACTCATCAGGTATATACCGGCGTTTCTGTATGGGAAAAGAAAGAAAAAGTCTGGACAGAACATACTTTTTATGAAAGTACAGATGTGACTTTTTATCCGGTTTCAGATGAGGAGATCAGAGAGTATGTTGCTACAGGAGAGCCTATGGATAAGGCTGGAAGCTATGGCATCCAGGGACTTTTCGGAATTTATGTAAAGGGGATCAACGGAGATTACAATAATGTGGTAGGACTCCCGGTTGCCAGATTATTTTATGAAATGAAGAAATCAGGAATTAACTTAAGAGGATGACAAAAGATGATTAAAGCATGTATATTTGATTTGGATGGAACACTGGCTGATACGCTGGATTCCATGGCTTATGTGACTAATATTATTATGGAAAAATTCGGGTTGAAAACACTTCCGGTGGATAATTTCAGATATTACAGCGGAGAAGGGGCAAATATGCTGATCCGCCGCGCACTTAAGGATGCGGGGGATCCGGAACTTGCGCATTATGATGAGGGACAGAAGCTTTACCGGGAAATGTTTGAAGCAGATCCGATGTATAAAGTAGTTCCCTATAAGGGAATGCCGGAAACCTTAAAGAAATTGAAGGAACATGGAATGAAGCTGGCAGTTTGTTCAAATAAACCTCATCCTGCAGCTGTGAAAGTAATTGCGCAGCTTTTTGATGGGGAATTTGATATGGTAGTTGGTCAGAGTGAAGCAATCCGCAGGAAACCGGCACCTGATGGTCCGCTTATGGTTGCGGAAAAATTTGGTGTAAAACCGGAAGAATGTATGTATGTGGGAGATACAAGTACAGATATGAAGACCGGTAAAGCAGCAGGAATGTATACAGTAGGTGCGCTATGGGGCTTTCGTGACCGAAAAGAACTGAATGAGAATGGAGCAGATCTTGTCGCTGAGAAACCGACAGATCTGGTAAAGATTTGCGAGGAACATGGAAATGATTAAGTTGGTTGCAAGTGATCTGGATGGGACGTTACTTTTACATAAGGCACAGTCTCTGCCTGAAGAAATTTTTTCGCTGATCAGGCAGTTAGAGGAACTGGGGATTATGTTTGTAGCAGCCAGTGGAAGGCAATATCCGAATATGACAAAGCTGTTTGCACCTGTTGCTTCAGAGATTTCCTATATTTCGGAGAATGGTGCACTGGCAGTGGATCATGGAGAGGTACTGTATCAGGATTCTTTTGACAGAAAGCTGGCAGGGGAGATTATTTCTGCAATCCTGGAAAAGAAGGATGCCGAGTTTACCTGTTCTGCAAAGGATTACCACTACCTGATGCCGAAGACAAAGAGATTTCATGACCATATGTTATATGAAGTAAAAAATGAATGCAGATTTGTAAACAGCATGGAAGAGATGACGGCTCCTATCATGAAGCTGGCTGTGTTTGAACCGGCCGGCCTTACAGAAGAATCTGTGAAATACTGGATGGACAGATTTGGAAAAGAATGTGTTGTTGTCACTTCGGGAAATGAGTGGATTGATTTTATTCCTTTTGGAACAAACAAGGCAAAAGGAATCAGAGAATATCAGAAAAGATATCATATTTCGCCGGAAGAATGTATTGCGTTCGGAGACGAATATAATGATATAGAGATGCTTAAAGCGGTAAAATATGGCTTTGCCATGGAGCATTCCAAGGAGGGGGTACGGGCAGCTACGTCCTATATGACAAAACAGGTTGAACCGGTCCTTGAGAAGCTGATCCGGGCAAAGGGAAAGATTGAGGAGGTTATTTAAATTGTTTACAGAAGAATGTATTAATACGTTTCTTGAAAATCAGGAGCAGCTTTTTCCACAGGCGGTAGCAGAATCATATGAAGCAGCGGAAGCATTCCTTGAGGATTGCATGGCGCAGGTTGTGGATTCTATTGAAGAAGTGAGAGAATATCTGGAAGAGTCAGGCGCTGATGTGGAAGGAATGTCAGATGAAGAACTGGAAGATGCAAGTGAAGTATTTGCTCTGCCGGATGGAAAATATCTGATAGTAGAAGGATAAAAACTGTTCGGTCAAATTATGGATATCACGTGATATATCGGAGAAATAACTGTAAAATACAGTTCGGTCCCTGAATATTGGAGAAAATTGAACTCTGATACTCAGGGGCTGAAGTTGTTTTAAGGGAGAAAATACAGATTACATTTCCGGAAAATGCGATGCTATAATGCTTTTATAAAGAGAAAAACGGTGCTGTGGTCTGTGATGGGAATGAAAAGGGCAGACAGACACAGAAGCATCACAGAACTGTAATTATTCAGTACCTTCAGAGTGGCTGCTGAATAATTACAAATTTTATTATAAATGAAAAGGAGGACTACAGATGGAGAGAAAGAGATTTCTTGCAGTTGTAATGACTGTGATGATGGTTATTTCAATGATTCCATCCATGGTTTTTGCGGCAGCTCCGTCAGGAGAATTGGGCGGTAAGCTTAAGATTAAGGGACTGGCAGCTGTAGGCGTAGTAGTGAGTGCAGATTATGCAAAGGTTACACCGGAAGAGGTTACGGATGAAGATTTTACTTTTTCCTGGTCAAGACAGACCGGGGAGAAGGAGTTAACACAGGTAGGTACTGAGAAGACCTATACGATCACTCAGGATGATCTGGGATGCAGACTGGTGCTTGATCTGACCCCTGTAGATGGAAGCGGACTGACAGGTACTCTTACTGCAAAGACGTTAGAGGTAGCTGCAACTGAAGAAGAGGCGAAAGCAGTGGAACAGGAAGCAGAGGATACACAGCAGACAGAAACGGCAGATGGAACAGAGAATGCACAGCTGGAAGAAACGGCAGATGGAACAGAGGATGCACAGCTGGAAGAAACAGCAGATAATGCAGAAGGCAGTCAGGATTCTGAAAATCAGGATGTAGATAGAACAGAAGATGTACAGCAGGATGCAGGAAATGAACAGGAAGATGGATCTCAGAACACAGAAGGTCAGCCAGAGGAAACAACAGAAGGTACTGATGATCCCCAGATGAAAATTTATACAGAAGATCAGCTGCAGGTGGATGAGAATGGAAATGTGCAGACAGATGGATCAGAGAAAGATGGACAGGCAGCAGGTGAAGATGATAAAGATAAAAAGACTTACGAAGCGACTGTCACTGTAGAGGACAGCGAAGATCAGATCTGTGATTTTGGAACAGTAAAGAGTGATCTTGAGGATGTGGAAGCACAGTATGTGCAGATTACGAACACCGGAAATGAGAACTTGAATTTTCAGGAGATCAGTCCGGAACATTTTATGGTTCAGGATATTACAGAACCGCTGAGTGCAGGTGAATCTGTAAGCGTATGGATACAGCCGAGGGAAGGGCTGGAACCGGGTGAATATGATGATATGATCACATACCGGACGGAAGAAGGTATTGAGGTTTCTTTTGAAGCGAAGATCGCAGTTGAAGGTGAGGATGATTCATCAGATGACGAAGATCTGAAGCCTTCGGATGAGCCTTCTGCAGAACCGACAGAGACGCCGGATGACAGCGAGGCTCCATCGGCAGGTGACAATGCAGATGCATCTCTTGAGGCACAGTCTCTTGAGGTAAATACAGGAAGTCTTAATTTCAGCGATATCGAAGAAAATTATACACAGGCCAATGAGACACTGTCCGTAACCGTAACAAATACAGGGGATGGAACTGTCACTTTAAAGATACCGAAATCAGATTATTTTGAGGTGATGAACGAAGATGGAAGTGAAGCTGTATCAGGAATACAGATTGCAAAAGGTGATTCTCTTATGTTCATGGTACAGCCAAAAACCGGTCTGACGAAGGGTGATTACAGTGATACCCTGATATTTGAAAGTGAAGAGGATTCGGAAGTAGCAGTGCAGGTAACGGCGGAAGTATCTGTAAAAGAGGCAGAACAGGAACAGATCACAGCAGTTCAGGCAGATCCGGAATCTTTCAGTTATGATGATCTGAAGGAAGGTTATGATACTCCTGAAGCGACGACCATTACACTTACCAATACAGGAAATACAACTGTTTCGCTGATGCAGCCATATGCAGAGTATTTTGATATTGGGGAACTTTCGGCATCAGTGCTGGAGCCGGGAGATTCTGCTGCATTTACAGCAGTACCGGTGAACGGTCTGAAAGTCGGCAATTACCTGGACAGTATTCAGATAGCCCAGACCAGTTCGGAAGGACAGGAGGATGTATTGACAACAATCAAAGCTTCTGCGACTGTTTCGGAAGTGAAAAAGATTTATAAATTATCCGTAACACCGGAAGAACTGAATTTTGGAAAAGCAAAAGAAGGATATAGTGAGGCACCGGAAGCGCAGAAAGTTACAGTGACGAATGAGGGGAATACAAATGTAACTTTAAATGCACCGTCAGGTAAAAACTTTAAAATCGGGAAACTTTCAGCCACAGAGCTTGCACCGGGGGAGAGCTGTACATTTAAAATCCGCCCGAAGGCGGGTTTAAAGGCCGGCTCCTATACAGAGTCAGTTGTGATTGATAATGAACAGCAGATCAGTGCAGAAGTGAAAGTTCAGTTTACGGTTAAAGCTGCCCGCAAGGCGAAAATTGCAGATCCGGCAGATAATAAGATTACAGGAATCAGTTCAGATGGATATACAACACAGTCAAAGATTACATTTACAGCAGTCGGAGCGGGTATGGACAATGAAAGTCCGGGAAAGGGAGATGTCCGCTATGTACCGTATAACTGGAAAGTGATCAATACAAATAGCTGGAGCAGTGCACCTTATACTGCTGCATTTGGAATTACGAAGGCCGGAACCTACACATTGACAGTTACATTTGACCGTCAGAAGTATAATGGAAGTGAATGGGAGAATACAGGGGAGCAGGATACTAAACAGGTGAATTTCAGTATTACACAGGCGCAGACTGTAACCGCAACTCCGACTCCGCAGCCGAATGGAGCAACTGCGAAATCAGCGGTAAAGACAGGAGATACGACTAACATCACACTGTTTGTGATTATTCTGGCGATTGCAGCGGGATGTATTGTGGGAGTTGTGGTATACAAAAGACGAAAGAAATAAGAGTTATCTGAAGAAAAAATACAGGGGAATATGTAAAATATAAAATTATTAGCACTCATTTTTAGTGAGTGCTAATTTTTTCTTGACTTTTGGAATAAATGGTATTACTATATCTTTCAGAGAAGCAACTTACAGGAGTCAAAAGCTATTTCAAAGGATAAACAGGAGAGGATAGTTTTGGCTCCGGAGGCAGAGCAGATAAGAATGCAGTATATTGACAGATAAAGTTGCGGCAAATGATTAAAAACAAAAAGGAGTGTGGACAGCATGGCTGTAAAACATGGAAATTTATCAATTAACAGTGAAAATATTTTCCCAATCATCAAGAAATGGTTATATTCCGATCATGATATTTTTGTAAGAGAGCTGGTCTCCAACGGATGCGATGCGATCACTAAACTGAAAAAACTGGAAGTAATGGGAGAATATACTTTTCCGGAAGGATATAAACCGGAGATTCAGGTAATTGTTAATCCTGATGAGAAAACTTTGAAATTCATCGATAATGGTATTGGCATGACTGCTGATGAAGTAGAGAAATACATTACCCAGATTGCTTTTTCAGGTGCAACTCAGTTTCTTGAGAAATATAAAGACAAAACTACAGATGATCAGATGATCGGTCATTTTGGACTTGGATTTTATTCTGCATTTATGGTGGCGGATGAAGTGCATATTGATACACTTTCCTATACAGAAGGTGCACAGCCTGTACACTGGTCCTGCGATGGCGGAACAGAATATGATATCCAGGAAGGTAACAAGAATACGATTGGTACAGAAATCACCCTGTTCCTGAATGAAGACTGCCTGGAATTTGCAAATGAGTACCGTATGCGTGAGATTCTTGAGAAATACTGTTCCTTCATGCCGGTTCATATTTACCTTTCCAAAGCAAATGCACCTCAGGAATATGAGACAATTGATGAATCTGAGTTAAGAGACGATGATGTAGTTGTTGAACATATTCATGAGGAAGCAAAGACAGAAGAAAAAGAAAATGATAAAGGTGAAAAGGAAGTTGTTGAAATTTCTCCTGCAAAGGATAAAGTAAAGATCAATAAACGTCCGGTTTCCATCAGTGATATTAATCCTCTCTGGATGAAGCATCCGAATGAATGTACAGATGATGAATACAAGGAATTCTACCGCAAGGTATTTATGGATTATAAGGAACCGTTATTCTGGATACATCTGAATATGGATTATCCGTTTAATTTAAAAGGTATCCTGTACTTCCCGAAGATCAATACAGAGTATGATTCCATTGAAGGAACGATCAAACTTTATAACAATCAGGTATTTATCGCAGATAATATCAAGGAAGTAATTCCTGAATTCCTGCTTCTTCTGAAAGGTGTGATCGATTGTCCGGATCTTCCATTGAACGTGTCACGAAGTGCATTGCAGAATGACGGATTTGTACAGAAGATTTCTGAATACATTTCCAAAAAAGTGGCAGATAAGCTTACCGGAATGTGCAAGACTGACAGAGAATCTTATGAGAAATACTGGGATGATATCAGCCCGTTTATTAAATATGGCTGTATTAAAGATGCTAAGTTTGCAGAGAAAATGGGAGATTATGTACTCTTTAAGAATCTTGATGGCAAATATCTCACATTAAAGGACTGCATTGAAGAGAATAAAAAAGAAACAGAAGAAACTGAGGCTCAGACAGAAGAAAAGAAAGAAGATGCAGCAGAGTCTGAAAACAAAGACAATGCGGAAGCGAAAGAACCTGAGAAGACAGTAATTTTCTATGTAACTGATGAAGTTCAGCAGAGTCAGTATATCAATATGTTTAAGGAAGCAGGAAAAGATGCCGTTATCCTGAAGCATAATATTGACAGTGCATTTATTTCCAGTCTTGAGCAGAAACATCAGGAAGTTCAGTTCTTGAGAATTGATGCAGATGTACATGATTCTCTGAAGGATGAAGTTGCAGAAGATGAGAAGGAAGAATTCCAGAAGACAACAGACAGCCTTGTTGAAATCTTCCGCAAAGAGCTTGGCAATGAGAAGCTTGATGTTAAAGTTGAAAAGCTCAAAGATGAGAATGTGGCATCTATGGCAGTTCTTTCTGAGGAAAACAGAAGAATGCAGGAGATGATGAAGATGTATGGTATGGGAGGCATGGATGCATCCATGTTCGGAAGCCAGGTAACACTGGTACTCAATGCTAACCATCCACTTGTTCAGTTCCTTGTAACGAACAAAGACAGCGAGAACGTGTCAATCATCTGCAAACAGCTGTATGATCTTGCAATGCTTGCTCATAAGCCGTTAAACCCGGAAGAGATGACAGCATTCGTTAAGAGAAGCAATGATATTATGATGCTTCTGACAAAATAATAAAGTAAAATGATGAGAAACATGTTCTATGAGTTTCTCATCATTGGCAGTAATAAGTTCAGCCGCTTCACGATTATTTGACCGTGAGGCGGCTGTTGTTATGTGCGCCTTGCGTCGCACGTCACTAAAGGATTTCAAAATTTACATCAATTCAAATTCAATCTCTTTTTTCAAAAAGAACTTCTTCACCATCTCATCCCATTCGCGTTCCAGGGTCTTATCCATTATAAAACTCTTGAAGGAAGTTCCGGTCACGCAGGTGAGATGAGTTCCATCGTAACGTATATTCAAATAGAGTCCCTGCACGTCGGCAGGATTAAGTCCCAGTTCTTTCTGTTCGATCAGACGGGAAATATTCTTTGAATTCAGGCTGAAGACAAAATGAAAACCGAGCGGTGTTTTCTTTCCCTTAATTAAGGAAAAACAAAATTCACGCAGATTTTTCCAAAGAGAATATTCCGGAATCTCTTCTTCGGAATCAAAGAAATCTTTCTGTATATACCCGTCAATCCGAAAGGTATTAAACGTAATAATCTCTCCTTCAATAAAAGAGAAATTGTCAAATGTCTCTTTTAACAGAAGGTGAGACATGAAGTTTTTTACATTTGTTAAAGTCAGTGAAATCATAGAAATCAGATACCTCCGCAGCTGTTTAAGTTCTTAATCGTCTACCTATCATTGTACTAAAAGGAATGGCGAGATACAAGCGCAGATTTGTTGACTTTTATTGCTAAAAAATGTACTATTAAAACAGTATGGGATTCTATACAGTATATAAAAAACAGAAAGAATATAGATATATGAAGAAAACAATAAAAAGAAAGCAAAAACTGGGAATCCGGATCGGGGTCGGATGTGCGCTGGTCATTACAGTGATACTCCTGGCAGTGCAGGGTGTTAGCAATCTGACAAAGAAGCCAGTCGACACCAGT
>OLEC01000403.1_pt1 | contig 13091 bp, 10 predicted proteins | sample 1602381 | NCBI WGS metagenome assembly OLEC01 (sample SAMN02674964, study PRJEB24791) | human gut metagenome, SKBSTL008 | isolation source: stool | host: Homo sapiens | place: USA | reverse complement strand
GGTACATTATCATTTCAGAATGAATTAAAATAGAGGATAGAAACAGTGGAAAGATTCCAAAAGATCGTATGGCATGAGAAATACAAGGAGACATACGAGAGACTACAACAATTAGAAATAGATCGAAAGTTTTGCGGTCATGATATAGAACATTTTTTGTCGGTGGCAAGAATCAGTTATTTGATGATCCTTGAAAAAAGACTTCCTGTGTCCAAAGATATCATTTATGCGACAGCACTGCTTCATGATCTTGGGAGAGCTGATCAGTATGAAAAGGGAATTTCTCACGAGGAAGCGGGAGCGATTCTTGCCGAGGAGATCTTAACGGACTGTGGATATACCAGAGAAGAGAGAAAGTTTATGACAGATACGATCTTAAGGCATAGAGATATGAAAGAAGAAAGCGAAAGTTTTGCATCAATCTTTTATCGTGCAGATAAACTTTCAAGAGATTGCATCCACTGCAAAGCAAGACAGGAATGTTATTGGCCGGAAGAAAAGAAAAACAACAAGTATATATACTAGGAGAGATGCTATGATTATTGGAAATAAGACATTTGATACGAAACATCATGGATACATCATGGGAATTTTGAATGTGACACCAGATTCATTTTCAGATGGAGGAAAATATGATCATTTAGATGCGGCACTAAAGCATGCTGATGAGATGGTCAGAGATGGAGCAGCGATCATTGATGTTGGAGGAGAATCTACAAGACCTGGATACACGTTGATCTCTGATGAAGAAGAGATCGCAAGAGTCACACCTGTGATCGAAGCATTAAAAAAGGAATTTGATGTGCCAGTATCCCTAGATACTTATAAATCAGGAGTTGCAAAAGCGGGAATCGAGGCTGGAGCAGATCTGATCAATGACATCTGGGGGCTTAAGTGGGATGGAACTATGGCTGCAGTTTTAGCAGAAACAGGAGTTGCTTCTTGCTTGATGCATAACCGTAAGGATACAGATTATAAGGATTATTTAAATGATGTGGTAGCAGATTTAGATGAGACGATGAAGATGGCAAAGGAAGCTGGAATCAAGAAAGAAACGATCATGCTGGATCCAGGAATTGGATTTGCCAAGGATCTTGATCAGAATTTAGAGCTTATGAACCATCTGGAGTTATTAAATCAGTGGGATGTACCAGTTCTTCTTGGAACATCTAGAAAATCCATGATCGGTTTAACGCTGAATCTTCCATCAGATCAGAGAGTAGAAGGAACTGTGGCAACAACGGTCAGTGGATATATGAAAGGATGCAGATTTTTCAGGGTTCACGATGTTAAAGAAAATATGCGTGCGATGAAGATGATAGAAGCAATTTGTGCAAAATAGGGAGAACAGATGATGGATCAGATTACAATCAAAGATTTGGAAGTTTATGCAAATCATGGTTTGTATAAAGAAGAGAAAGCACTTGGGCAAAAATTTCTGGTATCTGCAATTTTATCGCTTGATACGAAACTTGCAGGTGTCAGTGATCAGATGGATTATTCCGTTGATTATGGTAAAGTATGTCATAGGATCAAAGAGATCCTTACAGAAAATGACTTTAACCTGATCGAATGTGTGGCTGAAACAGTGGCGAAGAAATTATTACTTGAGTTTTCATTGATCAGAAAACTAGAGATAGAAGTAAAAAAACCATGGGCGCCGATCGGATTGCCACTCGACTATGTTTCAGTGAAGATCAAAAGAGGATGGCACAGAGCGTATCTTGGAGTAGGATCAAATATGGGAGATCGTATGGAATACATTAATCAGGCAATCAATGCGATCGAGGCACAGGATGATACAAGAGTTGTTCATGTTTCCAGTCTGATCGAGACCAAGCCATATGGCGGTGTGGTACAGGATGATTTTTTGAATGGATGTATTGCTATTGACACATTAAAAGAGCCAGAAGAACTGTTGGACTTTCTGATGGATGTTGAAGCACAGGCGGGAAGAGTCAGAACAATTCATTGGGGACCAAGAACATTAGATCTTGATATCCTGATGTATGATGATCTGGTGATGAATGAGAGAAGACTGACGATTCCACATAAAGAGATGCACAAGAGATTATTTGTATTAGAACCATTAGAAGAGATCGCTCCATATCTGATGCATCCGCTTCTTGGACAGACGATCACGCAATTAAAAGAAAAGATAAAAGAGGAACAGTAACTTATGAGAGATTTGACGGAGATAAGGCAGCAGATCGATCAGATCGATCAGAAAATGCTTGCATTATTTAAAGAAAGAATGGGATGTTCTGTAGAAGTTGCAGAGTATAAAAGAGGAACAGGAAAGGCAATTTATGATCCTGTTCGTGAAAGACAGAAAATTGATGCCTTGACAAAAGACGAAGATGAACTTATCATTAAAAAGTCTGTCGAAGAGATGTTTCTTCAGATGATGAGTATCAGCCGAAGATATCAGTATAGTCTGTTATCACAAGAAGATGCTTATATTGATCAGACATTTGAAGAAGTGGAAGCACTGGATATCAATGAAGATACCAAAGTTGTATATCAGGGAATTCCAGGGGCATATCAGGAACAGGCAATGGTACAGTATTTTGGAGAGGATGTCAAGAATTTTTCTGTACCAGAATTTAAAGATGTTGTAAAGACTCTAGATCGAGGAGAAGCTGATTATGGAGTATTGCCAATAGAGAATACTTCAGCAGGAACAGTCAGTGGAATTTATGATATGATCCTTGACTATGACATTTGCGTCGTGGGAGAAGAATCTGTAGATGTAAGGCATGTATTGGCTGCAATTCCTGGAACGAGCTTAGATAAGATTGAAAAAGTATATTCTCATCCACAAGGATTGATGCAGTGTAAAGGATTCTTGGATGAACATCCAGACTGGGATCAGGTAAAAGTTACAAATACAGCGATCAGCGCAAAGAAAGTAGCAGATGATAATAAGCCTGTGAAAGCTGCAATCTGCAGTGAACGTGCTGCAAAGATGTATGGACTTGAGATTTTGAAACGTGAGGTGAATGATGAAGGAAATAATACAACAAGATTTGTGATCATGTCAAAGAAGAAACAGTACAGAAAAGATGCGGGCAAAGTCAGCATCAGTTTTAGCGTGCCACATGAATCAGGATCTTTATACAATATTCTGACGCATTTCATGTTTAACAATGTCAGTATGAGTAACATTGAATCCAGACCACTTCCAGGAAGAAAGTGGGAATACGGATTTTATGTGGATGTGATCGGGAATCTGGATGATCCTGCGATCCGTAATTCCCTTGCAGGAATTAAAGAAGAAACCAAAGATTTCAAAATCTTAGGGAATTTTTAAGAGAGAATGAAAAAGAGAGAAAAAGGAAAAATAACTGGGGAAATACAAACGAATGGAAGGTAAGGTAAAATGACACAGACAAATGGTGAAACGAAATTACAAAAATTTCACAGCGTCATGCAAAAAGTTCTGAAATATGGAATTGTTTTAGCATTGATCGCATTTATCGTATTGGTTTTGATGAACAAAGACCAGTTTTCCGAAAAAGTTGCAAAAGGAACACCAGAACATAAGCTGACGAAGATTGAAGTGACAGATGGTGATAAGGTTGTTCAGAAATTTAAAGCAGTTTCACATACGATGGAACGGTTGGATATCATGATCGACCGAAACGAACAGACAGGAAGAGCTGGAAGTATTGATCTGAATGTAAAAGACAGTAAAGGAAAATCTATTTTCCACATTACTCCAACACTGTTAGAGGTTGACGGACTGACAGATATGAAAGCAACGATGCGTCGTACTTTGCGTAATGAAAATAAATGGTACAAAGTAGTCGTGAATCAGAAGCTGAATAAAGGGGAAACTTATACGATCGAGATAACAGGAAAGGGTATTAAGGCCGAGCGCCCATTATATCTGTATACATCAAGCAATATGGGGAAAATCTATCAGTCAGCTAAATTAAATGGTGTAACACAGAAGAATTTTCATGTTAGAACCAGAGTGTGGACGACACAGATTGATGTATCAGCAGTTGTTTTAACAGTAGCGATCACACTTGCTTTGATCATTTTAATTCTTATACCATTAAAGATTCCAGAAAAATGGAATAAGAGATTCACATGGGCATTATTTATCGTCAATCCATGGGTCGCATTTTATATGGTAGAAAAAGTATTCTATAATCCGATCAGTGTGATGAATAAATTGGCATTTGGAATGAACATCCTATGGTACTATATATTGTTCTTCATTTTATTACTGATCTTTAACCGTGTGAAATGGGCGTTGCTCGTTGGAGATGTATTTTTATATGCAGCTGCGATCGGAAACTATTTTGTATTAGCATTCCGTGGAACACCGATCACGCCGGCAGATATTTATGCACTTGGAACAGCAATGGACGTTGCAGATCATTATGTATTAAGTTATGATAAACCAGCAATCGTTGCGACGGTTGTATTATTGGGATTATGTGTGTTTGCATGTAAACTCGATACATATAAGATCTTCCATTGGAAGAAACGTCTAGTTGCATTACTGATCACAGCAATCGTAACAGTAGGAAGTTCTTTCTTCTTGACAAGAGTAGACTTTTTGTCAAAGAAAGGTGTTGCTGTAAACTTCTGGCAACAGAAGAAAGGATACTTAAAAAATGGATATATTTTAAGCTTTTTAATGAATATTCAGTATACGATCGTTTCCCAGCCAGATGGATATAGTCCAGAAGCGGTAGATAAGATCGCAGATAAGTATCAGGTAACACAGGGAACCAATAAGAAATTAAAACAGAAACCAAATGTTGTCGTGATCATGAATGAAACATTCTCAGATCTGAATGTAGTAAATAAGATCAAGACAAACAAAGAGGTTATGCCATTTATCAATAGTTTAAGTGAAAATACGATCAAAGGACATATGCTGGTATCTGTTTTTGGTGGAGGAACCAGTAATTCAGAGTATGAGTTCTTAACAGGAAACTCTGTATCATCTCTTCCATTAAACGGAAATGCATATACACAGTTTGTAAAACATAAGGTGCCAAGTCTGGCATCTCAGTTAAAACAGCAGGGATATGATACACTGGCATTCCATCCATACAAAGCACACGGATGGAACCGAGATACGGTATATCCGCTAATTGGATTTGATAATTTCTTAGATGAGACATCTATGAATCCAAATGGAGAGAAATTCAGAGGATGGTATAGTGATGCAGAAGATTACAATAAGATCATAGATATCTTTAATAAGAAAAAAGCGGGACAGCCATTATTCTTATTCAATGTAACGATCCAGAACCATGGTGGATATCTGATCGCAGACAAGAACTTTAAGGAAGAGATCAAGATCAAAGATGAGAAGGCAACAGATACAGCAAACCGTTATTTATCACTGATCCATGAATCAGATCGAGCATTCGAGAAGATCATCAACTACTTTAAGAATCAGAAAGAGCCAACGATTGTTGTAATGTTTGGAGATCATCAGCCAAAACTTGAGGATTCTTTCTATGAGCTGTTATATGGAAAATCTCTAAACAGCTTAAGTTTAAAAGAACTGCAGAAGAAATATACAGTTCCATTTATCATCTGGGCAAATTATGATATTGATGCAAAGAGCGATGTGGAAAATGTCAGTGCAAACTATTTATCAAGCCTGATGTTACAGCAGACAAACTTAAAGATGTCAAGATACAATGAGTTCTTATTAAATATGAGAAATGAAGTCCCAGCATTAAATGCCAATGGATATGTTGATAAAGATGGAAAGAACCATGAGTTGTCTGAGAATAATGAATATACAAAACTGATCACACAGTATCAGTATCTACAGTATAACAGTCTGATGGATAAGAAACATGTAAGTACAGACCTGTTTAGTGTAAAAGATGGAAAATAAATCAAAGCTTTGGACACTCTGCCTTGACAGAGTGCCCAAAACGATATAGAATGAAACGTGTTGTCATGTTGTTAAATATAACAGCATTATAAATAATATAAGAAAAAGTCAAAGTAATTGATTTTATTAGGAGGATACACATATGGTAAAAGCAGTCGTTGGAGCCAATTGGGGAGACGAAGGAAAAGGTAAGATTACAGACATGTTGGGTGAAACATCCGATATTATCGTTCGTTTTCAGGGAGGAGCAAATGCAGGTCATACGATCATTAATGACTATGGTAAGTTTGCATTGCATACATTACCATCTGGGGTATTCTACAACCATACAACTAGTGTGATCGGTAATGGTGTGGCATTAAATATCCCTGTATTATTCAAAGAGATCGAAGGAATCGTAAGTCAGGGTGTTCCACAGCCAAAGATCTTAGTATCAGATCGTGCACAGATGGTCATGCCATATCATATTTTATTTGATCAGTATGAAGAAGAACGTTTAGGAAAGAATTCTTTTGGATCAACAAAATCTGGTATCGCACCATTTTATTCAGACAAATATGCAAAGATCGGTTTCCAGGTCAGCGAATTATTTGATGATGATTCTTTAAAAGAAAAGATCAAAGCAGTATGTGAAAAGAAGAATGTTTTATTAGAGCATTTATACCATAAACCACTTCTTGATCCAGATGAATTATACAATACATTAATGGAATACAAAGAGATGGTAGCACCATATGTATGTGATACATCTCTGTTCTTACATGAAGCGATCAAAGAAGGAAAGAATATCTTATTAGAAGGACAGTTAGGATCATTAAAAGACCCTGATCACGGAATCTATCCAATGGTTACATCATCTTCTACATTAGCAGGATATGGTGCGATTGGAGCCGGAATCCCTCCATATGAGATCAAGAAAGTCGTTACAGTTGTAAAGGCATATTCAAGTGCTGTAGGAGCTGGATCTTTCGTAAGTGAGATCTTTGGAGATGAAGCAGATGAACTTCGCCGCCGCGGTGGAGATGGAGGAGAATTTGGAGCAACTACAGGACGTCCAAGAAGAATGGGATGGTTTGACGTTGTAGCAACCAAATACGGATGCCGTATGCAAGGAACAACAGATGTTGCATTTACAGTATTAGACGTACTTGGATACTTAGATGAGATTCCTGTATGTGTTGGATACGAAATTGATGGAGAAGTAACAACAGATTTCCCAACAACAGGAAAACTTGAGAAAGCGAAACCAGTATTAGAAGTACTTCCAGGATGGAAATCTGATATCCGTGGAATCAAAAACTACGAAGATCTTCCAGAAAACTGCCGTAAGTACATCGAGTTCGTAGAAGAGAAGATTGGATATCCGATCACTTTGATATCTAACGGACCAGAAAGACATGATATCATCAGACGTGGTTTTGAGGATTAATTATTAAGGACAGATCAATATGAGCAAAGAAAGTGCAGATAAAGAACAGAAGAGAAGTTTCAAGCGTGAGGTATTTAGCTGGATCGCATGTATTGTTGTAACGATTCTTCTGACAGAATTTATCTTGAATTTTGTAATTATCAATGCGAATATTCCAAGTGGTTCGATGGAGAATACGATCATGACGAATGATAAACTGATCGCTCTTCGAACATCCTATTGGTTTAACGATCCGAAACGTGGAGATATCATTATCTTCAAATATCCGGATGATGAGACAGAATGGTTTATTAAGCGTGTGATAGCACTTCCAGGAGAGACTGTGTTGGTAAAAGACGGTAAAGTATATATTAATGGAAGTAAGAAAGCACTCAGTGAGCCATATATCAAAGAAGAACCAGTAGAAGATTTTGGACCATATAAAGTACCAAAGAACGGGTATTTTGTGATGGGAGATAACAGAAATAATTCAAATGATGCCAGAGAATGGGAGACCCATTATGTTTCCAGAGATGAAGTCTTAGGAAAAGCATGGTTTAGGTATTACCCATCGATTAAAGTGATCAAGTAAATGACCAAAGAGAAAGGCAGGAAGATAAGATGGATACAAAGATCATCAATGCAGAGAATGCTCCAGCAGCAGTAGGACCATATTGTCATGCAGTAGAAGCAGGAGATTTCGTATTTACATCCGGACAGATCGGATTAGATCCACAGACACAGGAATTAAAAGAAGGTGTCGTAGCACAGACCAAACAGGTATTAGCGAACTTAGGTGCTGTATTAAAAGCATCAGATCTTACATTAGATAATGTTATCAAAACAACAGTGTTCTTAGCAGATATCAACGATTTTGCAGAAATCAATGAAATCTACGAAGAAGCATTTGGAGATAACAAACCAGCAAGATCTTGTGTACAGGCAGGAGCTCTACCAAAAGGAGCACTGATCGAGATTGAAGTTATCGCAGTAAAATAAATAGATGAGTTATAGAAATCCCTGAGAATGAGTTGTAAAAGATTCATTCTCAGGGATTTCTTATTTTTATAAAAATATTTATGATCAGAGTGTCAATAAATTCAGCAAACGATCGTTATCTTCTTTCTTCTGAATACAGAATCGGATAAATTCACCGTCTAGTCCATGGAAACTTGTACAGTCACGGATCATCAGGCCAGACTTAATACAACGTTCAAACATTTCAAAAGAAGTTGTGCCATCTAATAATTTTACAAGGATAAAGTTTGCATAAGCTGGATAAATCTTTAGGTTATCGCGTTTGGATAAAATATCAATGCAGCGTGTACGTTCAGATTGTATATAATCCTTTGTTGTTTGAATATAATCTGTATCCATAAACATAGCTTCTCCTGCAAGAGCAGCAAGTGTATTGATCGTCCAAGGATTTTTGATACTGTTCATACGTTCAAGGAAAGCAAGATTTCCACAGATTCCATATCCAAGTCGCAGTCCTGGAGCGCAGAAGAATTTGGAAGTTCCACGAAGTATCATGAAATTATCGAATTTTGTTGTTAGGGATACTGCAGAGATCGTATCAATATCAGGTGCAAATTCTACATAAGTTTCATCGATCATAACGAAGATATCATGTAATTTACAATGAGTTAGGATCTTTGTGATCTCTTCGGTATTCAAAGCGCTGGACGTCGGGTTGTTTGGGTTACAGATCGCAAGAAGATCAATATCATCGGTAAGCTTTGAAATCAGGTCATTAAGATCTAGTTTAAAATCAAGATCTTCTCTTAAAAAATATTCTTCTACATGTCCGCCAACCAGATCGATCTCTCTTGTATACTCAGAATAAGTTGGAGAAAGCAGCAAGGCATGTTTTGGACGTAACAGCTGCATGGTCAGACTGATCATCTCAGTTGCACCATTTCCAACAATGATATGTTCCATTGGGACATTGCAGTAAAGTGCAAGGGTGGAACGAAGTTCTTTATAATCACGATCAGGATATTCGCTGATCGATTCAATATGAGAAGCCATACTTTTCTTTAACAAAGGAGATATTCCGAGCGGATTGACATTCCCGGCAAAGGGAATGATATCTTCTTTTTTGATTCCATAATAAGCTTCTACTTTCTCAAGATCACTTCCGTGAAATTCTTGTTTTTTTTCTGACATGGTAATTCCTCTTTTCCTTTTCTATTGTGTCGAAATTTGGTATAATACATATTATGCGATAAGTACGCATGGGTGTACTTGAATTTGTATTTTTGATATTTACATCATAATTATACCCACAAAATCTTTTGGTTGGCAAGGAGCAGAATAAGATTATGTCAGAATCATTGGAAAATTTTACAAATATCGTGAAAGAAGATATAAAAGAGGCAAAAACACTCTTTTTTTCTGAAGCGTTTAAAGAAGAATATCTAAAAGATCGAAGAGAAGAAAAAGAGCTTTATCATCAGCTTTTGCTGGGGAGAAACAGGAATCAGATCTTGGAGGAATTTTTGTTGAGTTCAGGACAGAAAAAGCCGGTTCTCTTGAGTGCAGCAAAGACGATCTATCAGGCAACGATCATGAATCTTGATGAACCATTGGAGATAAAAGTCAAGAGAGAAGGATGGGGGTATCTGGTAGGGAGAATAAAAAGTGACGGAACTTTCCTGTCTCTTCACAAGAATACATTTCAGGCAGAGGATTTTGAAGATGGCACTCTGACGATCTATGCAGATATGAAAACAATTCCGAAGGATGGAGATATCGACCATCTGATCATTCAGACTGTTTATCAGACTCTGCAGATCGAGGTTGTCTATAAAGAACAGAAAAGTGAAAGAAAAAAAGAAGAAGAATTCCGTCAAAAGAAATTGATCGAATTATATGTGGATTTCTGTACAGGAAGGATTACAACAAGTCAGCTTTATGAGAGAGGAAATATGGTTCTTGATAAGATGCCGGATGATCCGGTTAAGAATCGTATTTATGATCTGATGAAACTGCATCTTTCTATTCTTGAAGGAAAAGGAGACTTAGAAGAAAAGATTCCAGAAGATGCATCGAAAGAGCCGCTTTTGATCGCGCAGGGCTATGTTTGGTATCTTCAGGCATTTTATGATAAGGAAGAAGAAACGATCATAAGATCAAGAGATGAGATTAAAGAACTCTATGATCAATGCGAAGATGGAAAAATCAAAGGATATCTGTTCTGGCTTTATATGAATCTAAGCGAAGAATTGATGAAGGATGCTAAACTTCGAATGGAACTGATCAAAGAATTATATCAGGAAGGATGTCAAAATCCGCTTTTGCAATTTGAAGGATGCTGTATTTTAGGCGAAGATGAACAGCTGTTGGATGAGATTGATTCTTATGAATTATGGGTGCTTGAATTTGGTGCAGAGGAGAAAATCCTGAATTCCAAACTCATTGGAAGGATTTGTTTTTTGATTTCAAGAAACAAGGTATTTTCAGAAGAAGTCCTTTGGTTGTTCCTTTGTATTTATAAAGAATACCGTCAGAGTGATGTGCTGCAGGGGATCTGTGCACTGATGATCCAGGGCAATTGTATGGACGAGGACTGTCATCCTTATTATGAGGAAGCACTTCAAAGAGGAGTACAGCTCATTGGCTTGCAGGAAGCTTTTTTAAGAACGATTCCGAAGGGACAATATCCATTGCTCCCAGAAGAGATCTTAAGATATTTTACGTATAGTAAGAGTCTTGGAAAAGAAGATCAAAGCCGCCTGTTTGCAAATGTTGTACAGAACAGAAGAAAATACCATAAGGTGTTTGCAAATTATGAAGAATTGATCAGAGCTTTTTTAAGAGAAGAATTAAGAAGAGGTCAGATCAATGAAGATCTGATCTTATTATACCGGTATTATTTTGAAGAATTGCTGGAAGATGAGAGATCAAGACAGGATTTAGGTAATATTATTTTTGTCAGACAGTTGATCTGTGATAATGAATTTATCCAGAAAGCGGAGATCAGTCAGAGATGGAAGAAGAATCTGGATGTTTGTTACTTAAGAGAAGAAAAGATCTATGTAGAGATTTTTGACGAACATGCATCATTTGTGTTTTTTGACAGTGAGGAAAACAGATACATTGGATCAGTGGCTTATCAGTTAAAACCAATCTGGACGAAGGAGCAGATCCAGGCATATTGTGAGGCAGCAGACGGAACGAATGAGCATTTTGTTCTATATAAAGGTGCAGCTTTTGAAAGAAAACAACAATTAAAAGACGAAGACTTCCCAGTTGTGTTATCTGCATTAAAGAGTAGAGCACTGGATGAAGACTATGAACAGCAGTTATTTGAAAAAGTGTTGGATTATTACTGGGAACATGAGATGTCTGAAGAACTGAAACGTGCACTTTCTTATGTGGAATGGAAGAACTTAAAAGACGAAAACAGAATTCATATGATCCGCTATTTCATAGCAGGGGAATTGTATAATGAGGCTTTGAAAGGAATCGAACAATACGGATATCAGTTTTTGGATAAGCAGCAATTGTGTACGATCTGCTTATATGCACTGACAACATTAAGTACCAGACGCTCAGAACTGTTGGTTGAGATGTGTGAATATGCATTCTCAAGGGGAGAGGAAAACAGTGAGATCGTTGCATATCTGCAAAGATATTTCCACGGAACCAAGGAAGAGATGCTGGCAATATTTGAAGCAGGAAACAAAGGTGGTATGTATGACCGCATTTTTGTGGAAAGTGTGTTAAAAGCCTGTATCGCAGATGGTGTGGATGGAACAGAATTTAAGGTATTTTCTACTTATATTCAGCAGGTACAGACAGATACGGCATTGATCGATGCGATGTTAGTAGAATATGTGAATTTTGCATATGAACAAGATCAGATACTTCCAGAGGAATTTTATGAACTGATCGGAAAGAAGATCGATATCGGAAAGATGGACTGGATGTATCAGCAGCTCTATCTTGATTATTATAAAGATAAAAAAGAGAATTTAAGTGACAGATGTAAAGGACGCATCGAGAAAATCAAAGATCATCAGGTGGTTCAGACGGATCATGTTCTTCCAGTGTTGTTCCAATATCTGGATGTGATAAAACTTCCAAAGTATCTTTGTGCCAGAACATTTATAGAATTTCGTGCAAAGAGTGGGCAGACAGTGATATTCCATTTTATGGATGGGACAAGTGCAGCATGGAAAGAGGAAGTGATGAAAGAGCTGCTTCCTGGATATTATGTATTCTCAGCTTCTATATTTGATCATGAATTAAATGACCATTATGTAACCATAGAAGGAGAAGAAAGAAGATATCGTGACCAGGTGGTCGTGACAGATCATTTGAAGTACTGCAAGGGAAGCCGCTTTTATGAACTAAATGAACTGATCCGGCATCAGCAGGATGGAAAACTCCAGATGATGATGGAGAAATATGCAGCAAAGACAATGATGGTGCAATTTATAAAACCAATGACAGAGGAATAAGATATGCAGACGGCAATACATTTTGAAGGAGATCTGGCATATATTTGTGTGTCAGATCAAGGAGAGATTAAGGAAGAAGAACCTGTCACTTATGGCAGATCCAGAGTGGAATTTGTCATTTCGACAGCACAGGCACAAAAGGAAGGAACGATCGGAGTTGTTCTTGATGAAGCAGCGCCGCAGATCGTACAACAAGCAGAAGAACAGTGTATCCGTGCAGGAATCACAAAAGAAAGGGTAAGATTTTTTACCAAAGAAGAAGCAGCGTTGGGAGTTGTTGGATTCCGTGGAGATAATCTGTTGCGTGGAAATTCAGTGATTTTTGATTATACCAAGA
>OLEC01000398.1_pt1 | contig 13161 bp, 10 predicted proteins | sample 1602381 | NCBI WGS metagenome assembly OLEC01 (sample SAMN02674964, study PRJEB24791) | human gut metagenome, SKBSTL008 | isolation source: stool | host: Homo sapiens | place: USA | reverse complement strand
ATTCCTCTGTTCAGATTGAAACAACTGTAAAAAGCGGTAAGGTCTTCGTTTCTGTAAAAGATTACGGAACCGGCATTCCCAAAGAAAGCCTGGGCAAAATCTGGGATCGTTTCTACAAAATTGATGCATCCCGCGGAAAAGACCGTAAAGGCACCGGACTCGGACTCTCTATAGTCAAAGAGATCATCAATGCACATAACCAGAATATTGATGTGATCAGTACAGAAGGTGTGGGAACCGAATTTATCTTTACTCTGGAGAAAACGAAATAAATTTCTTTCACTTGAAAAATATTGTCTTAAATATACCTGTAACAACCCTCTTACCTGGAGCGTGTCTGAGAGGACTGCTATAAAAAATACCGTAACAAAAGTATATATCATTTACTTTTATTACGGTATTTTTTTATTCTATGGCAATCCTCGTAAATAATGCATTTAAGACATTTCACCCACCTTAACTAAACGGTGTTCTCAGCATTCTGTCTTCATTTACGAGATAGATTCCTCTCGGTGTGATCCTGATTTCAGGAATCACAGGAAGTGCCATAAATGACAAGGTGATAAACGGATCAAATCCTTCTTTCACTCCCATCTCATGGGCCTTCGGAATCATTTTTGCAAGTGCTTCGTTTACACTCTCGTAGCCGGCATCGCTCATCAGTCCCATGACAGGAAGTGGTAAGGTTCCATAAATCTCTCCATTGCATACCAGAGTATAACCACCTTGCGTCCGCATCATTTCTTTTACAGCAACAGCCATATCACGATCATTATCTCCTACTACAATAATATTGTGGGAATCATGAGAAACACTGGAAGCAATGGCTCCGCCGCGGATTCCATAGCCTTTTATAATGCCCACTCCCATCTTGCCCGTATTCTTATGACGCTCGATCACTGCAATCTTCTGATATTCCCCGTCCGGAGCAAAATATTTCTCACCATCCGATTCTATCCATGGAACCTCTTCCAGAACATCCCTTGTCACAATCTGTTTTTCAAGCATCTGAATCACTCTTGCCTTTGTTCCCGGATGTTTCAGTTTCAGACGTTCTTCACTGAACCCAGATACATGAACTGTATTTTTCAGATATGGAGGACATGGTTTCAATTCTGCTTTCTCATCTTTAATGATCTTCTTACCACAATGATATACATCTACAACATTCAAATCTACCACATTATCCAGAATGACAAAATCTGCCTGTCTTCCGGGTGCGATCATTCCAAGTCTGTATAAACCATAGCATCTTGCAGGCTGGATCGTTGCCATCTGCAGTGCTTTCTCAACCGGAAGTCCAAGCTGTACAGCCCGCTTCACATTATAATTGATATGCCCCTCTTTACGAATTTCTTCGATATGCTTATCATCAGTACAGAAGCAAAAACCTGACGTATCTGTATGGTGTTCCACAATCCCCTTCACAATAGCATCCAGATTTCTTGCTGCACTTCCCTCACGTATCAATACCTGCATTCCATTTCTTGCCTCAGCCATTGCATACTCATAATCCACACACTCATGATCTGTGTCAATTCCGCCAAGTACATATGCAGCCAGATCCCCAGGTGCCAGAAACGGTGCATGGCCATCCTTCACTCTGTCCTGAAACAACTGAAGCTTTTCATGCATGGCAACACTTCCGTTAATCACAGAAGGCGCATCCATCACTTCACCCAGTCCCAGAATCCTCGGATGTTCCAGATATCCTTTCATTTTTCCTGCTGTAAGAATACACCCGTTATCATCCACATGAGTCGCCGGAACACAGGAAGGCATCATCACATATACATTCGCCGGTGCATCTTCTGTCTGATCCAGGATATAATCAATTCCATCCGTACCGGATACATTTGCAGACTCATGAGGATCTACAATAAATGTTGTAGTTCCACACTGTGCAGCCTGCCGGACCAGCTCACCCGGCGTCACCAGAGTAGATTCCAGATGCAGATGACTGTCGATAAATCCCGGACAGATTACTTTTCCTTCCAGATCAATCTCTGTCTCTCCTTCATATGTACCGACTCCGATCACAATTCCATCTGCAACAGCCACATCACCATCAATAAATTCTCCTGTACCAGAGCTGAACACACGCCCATTTTTAAACACCAACTCAGCCTTCTCAATACCTCTTGCCATCTGCGAATACCTGCGATACATCTCAAGTTCCATAAAAAAACCTCCCTTCGCTCCCTTGAAAGCCCTCCTGCGCCACACATTCATTATTACAGTAAAGCTTCCAATATATTATCATATTTACTTGTTTTTTCAGACTTTTTATTGTCCCAATCATTTTTTTCTATATATTTCATTATATATTATCATCTGTCTTTTTAATTTGCAACCTGTTTTTTCTTTACCAAAGCAACTTTCCATCAACTTTTAACGGCTTTACAAAAAGGCTGCCGGATATCTCCTGCAGCCTTTTCATATCACTTACATCTCTATATTTACATCATATAATCTTTGATCACATCATGATCTCTGAGTACTTTCTCGACCACAGTTCCCTTAACAGCTTTCAGAAGCGGTTTCTTCAGCATATCCAGTGGTCCCGGAAGTTCGATCTCCAGTGGAGATTTTCCATCCATCAGCTTCACACTGCTATCCAGTAATTCTCTGATATCATAAACACTGCCCCATACTTCCGGCACACCTCTGTCAACACCCAGAAGTCCATACACAGCCTCCATAGCAGTTCTTACGGAATATTCAGTAGTAAATACAGTATCTCTTGGTGTATCGGCAAACTGTCCGAGGAATGCGAAGTTTACACAGCCATCCGGAATAACATCAGGTCTGTCACCCTTTGTTCTCGGCATAAAGAATGCTGTAATATAAGGCATCATGGTCGGTACACAAACTGCACTGTTCTCAGCCATGTCTTCAATCTGGTCAACCGGAACGCCAAGATGATAGAGCCACTCTTCTGTGATTTCCTTACCTGTACACTCCTTCATAGGCTTCTTGATATAATCACCAGGTACATCTGTAAACAGACCATATACCCATACACAAACCTTGTCTTTGTCCTGATCCTTGAACTGTCCCTGTCTGTTGATCGTCCAGCTTAATAACCAGCTGGAATCCTGACAGCTTACAATACCGCCTGTAACAACCTTGCCTGTTCTCGGATCACGTTTGCAGATATCTGTAATATAAGGAATGATCTTATCATCCAGAGTAGTCACTGTTGCTGACTCCCAATTTGTCTTAGCAATATCAGAACAGAATTTCTCAGGATGTCCGAAGGACGGATCCTGTTTTGCGATATTTTTCCAGAGACTCCAGCATCCACTTGTACGAACTTCTGCATCTCCGTTCGGTGCATGATTCTGATCGCCATAGATGGTTCCCTCTGTACAGCTTCCGTTTGTCACAAATACAAAGTCGTTTTCTGTAAGAACAATTCCCTTTTCTACGCCATTCACCTTACACTCGATTGCTTTTGCAATCTTCTTATTGCCTTCAAACTCAAAGAGTACGTTTGTAACCTCTGTATTGAACTGGAATTCAACGCCTGCTTCTTCCAGATATTTCTGCATTGGCAGGATCAGGGATTCGTACTGATTATATTTTGTGAATTTCAGGGCACTGAAATCCGGAAGTCCGGAAATGTGATGGATAAATCTCTGGAAGTACAGTTTCATTTCCAGTGCACTGTGCCAGTTCTCAAATGCGAACATGGTTCTCCAGTATAACCAGAATGTGGAATCAAATACTTCATCGTCAAATACATCTTCAATTGTCTTGTCATAAAGATCTTCATCCTTTGTCATGAACAGCTTCATGATCTCCATGCAGCCCTTCTGGCTCAGATTGAATTTACCGTCTGTATGAGCATCCTTGCCTCTCTCTTTTGTTGCACGACAGAGAGAATAGTTGGGGTCTTCCTTATTCAGCCAGTAATATTCATCAAGTACAGATATACCAGGTGTTTCAATGGATGGAATACTTCTGAAAAGATCCCATAAGCACTCGAAATGGTTTTCCATCTCACGTCCCCCACGCATCACATATCCGCGGCTCGGATCAAAGATACCGTCACATGCACCGCCTGCAATATCCATTGCTTCCAGAATGTGGATATTCTTTCCGGGCATCTGTCCGTCACGTACAAGGAAACAGGCTGCTGCAAGAGAAGCCAGTCCGCTTCCTACGATATAAGCATGTTTATCATCTACGCCTTCCGGCTTTCTTGGACGTGCAAATGCTTCATAGTTACCGTTTGTATAATAAATTCCCTTACTGTTTTTCTCATATTTTCCACGTTCTGTATTGCGATATTCACTTGTATTATGAAGTGCGTCATAATCTTCTTTTTTCTTTGTCTCAGCTGTTTTATACTTCTTTCCTGCTGCCACTGCTGCCACGCCTGCTCCAACTGCCAATGCGGATACAAGTCCTAAACCTTTATTTTTACTCATAATACACATCCACCTTTCTTGAATTCTTCTTTAAAAGTTCTTTCAGTTCTGTGATTTTAAATGCTTTTCGTTCTCTCTGCTTTACCCATTTCCCGGAAACTCTTTTGCCTGCCGGAAATCTCTTGATTTCCCGGCAAGACATCTTCATGACTTTTACATTCTTATCTGTATGTTTCCCATATCATAAGCATTTCATCCGTCTGAATTATCTGTTTGTTGCTATGGCTGTATATTAACAGTTAAAATATGATTCTACAATTTACAAAAGCCGCCGAATGATAAGTTTTTTATCACCCTGCAGCTTTTGTAAAGAATTTTTATATGATTATTTTTCCATATTATTTTTCTGAAAGTTATGAATGGATGTAGTCACTGTATCGTGAAGCGTCAGATCCATCATTCTTACCAGATCTTCAATATTTTCTTTCATTCCTTCCCTGATCCACTCAAGCATGATTCCCACAAAACCATATTTATAGAAGTCTGCAATAAATTTCTTATCCTCTTCTGTGATATTCAGACCCTTGCTTTTTTCTTCCACCACACCCACGATCAGATCATAGGTTAATTTAAAAAGATAATTTTCTATCCGCTCCCTGTCCACATTTCTGTAAACATTCATAATAAACGGTTTGTTTTCCAGCACTGCCTCAAATATCTGGGTCAGCCCTTCTGTCCAGGACTCAGAAGTCTTTTTGCCCTGAAGGGCTTTTGTCCCATCTTCCACACAGGACCATTCAACCAGATCATAAATATCCTTGAAATGATAATAAAAAGCCATGCGGCTTATTCCACAGTCTGTGGTAATATCTGTTATCGTGATCTTGTCCAGAGGTTTCTTCAGAAGAAGCCGTTTCAGGGATTCTTCCAGAGCTGCTTTTGTGGTATTTGGCATATAACTCCTCCTGTCTGCTTACTGTGATTATTTCCAGTCGTAGTTTCTCAGGTGCCCTTCCAGATTCATGTGGTCAAAATTATTCTGGCGCAGTGCCTCGTACAGAACAATTGCTACGGAATTGCTCAGGTTCAGAGAACGGATATCTCCGATCATAGGGATTCTTACACAGGTTTCCTGATTATTGACCAGAATGTCCTCCGGGATTCCTGCGCTCTCTTTTCCAAACATAATGTAGCAGTCTTCTTCATAATGAACATCAGTATAAGTCTGAGGTGCTTTTGTTGTTGCATAGTAAATTTTTGCCCCGGGATTCTTCTCCAGAAAGTCCTCAAAGTCCAGATATGTAGTTACATCCAGATCTTTCCAGTAATCCATTCCTGCTCTCTTTAAGGCTTTCTCACTTAAGGAAAATCCCAGAGGCTCGATAAGATGGAGTCTGGTTCCTGTTGCCACACAGGTACGGCCGATATTTCCTGTGTTTGCAGGAATCTCCGGCTCATGAAGTACAATATTTAATTTTGCCATTTTGTTTTTATTCCTCTTGTTATTAATCGTCTGTCTTTTCTTAGAAAATTGTCTCTTAAGTTTCCTGCAGTTACTCTTTGAGAAGTTGCTGCAGTTCATCCTCTGCCGGACGTTCCAGATATCGGGCACTGCCGCCACTGTAGAGAAGCCGGTCATTGCCACTGTTTGTCTGACCGATGACCTCTGCCATAAATCCCTCATTGCGAAGTCTCTGTACCAGTGCTTCACCTCCGCGGATTCCAATCAATACTGCTCCATCTGCCTGAAGCTTATATGGATTCAGGTCAAAAATCTCGCACACTTCTATGGTCTCCTGACGAATCGGTACCTTACGGAAGTCTGCTTCCAGTCCTACTTCTGAAGCTTCTGCCATCTTCCAGAGCGCACTTAAAAAGCCACCCTCACCCATAGCATATAATGCGCTGGCATCTGCCTCCTGCGCAATTTTCCAGACAATACTGCCGGCTCCATAAGCATCCCAAAGTGAAACGCAATTCTGAATAAAACCGGCAGAGAATCTCTCTGCCAGTTTGTCCTTTTTATTTTTTGCTATTACAGAGGTTCCTTTCAGAGCCACCGGACATGCCACCACCAGTTCATCTCCCGGTTTCAGGCATCCGGTTATTTCTGCCCTCAGAGCCTCCATTGCCGCCTGTCCCAGTCTCATTCTTTTCCTCCGAAAATTTATTATACGATCAGAGACAGAACTGTCGGCACTACCATTGCCAGTACCAGAATGATTGCAATAATTGCTGTGATCACTTTACGGTTCTTTGGATTAAACATTCCCATTTCTCTTCACCTCTTTAATCTCTGTTCAGGTTCTCAAACACATCTTTCGTCACATCTGTCACATGAGCGTTGTTAGTCAGCGGATCACGGTCTGCATAGTTAAACAGCAGCACTGTTCCATCTGCAAATACTTCCACATGTGCATTCTTTGCCACTTTTTCCCGTTTTCTGAAGTCCCATATCTGTCTCTCAAAAGGCTTCTGATCTCTGGCAAAGCCAGGACGGCTTTTCAGGTTTTCTCTCAGATAGAGATCATATACCATCTGGTCTTTTACCTGATCCATGGAAATCTCCGGCACATCCTCAAGAAATTCCAGCAGGATCTCATATCTTCGCATTCTTGTATGAGAAACATCACCATAGCCCTTTTCCATGTAAAAGCTGCCCAGTCTCTCATAAATCGAGAAAGCATCCGGGAAAAAGTTTTCCAGATATTCAAGTGTATTCTGGAATTGTCCACTATTATAATACACTTCCACCATATTTTCCACAGTTTTCAGCTTCAAAACGTGGTCATAATCCAGCCATTTCGTGGAAAGTACCTCATAAGGCTCCTGTGTTTTGTATACAATACCATATTCCCTGCACATCTCCATCATATGGGAACCCTTTAACACCTTCAAAAAGCCCAGCTGAAGCTGCTGTGGTTTCAGTGCATAAACATCATTAAAGGAATGCCGGAAGCTGTCGTAATCTTCATAGGGAAGTCCTGCAATCAGATCCAGATGCTGATGGATATTTCCAAAGCTATGGATTCTGTCAACAATTCCTTTCAGTTTTTCAAAATCCATAGTTCTGTGAATTGCCTTAATCGTGTCCGGATTTGTTGACTGTACTCCAATCTCCAGCTGAATCAGACCCGGGCGCATGGTGGACATTTCCTGCAGTTCCTCTTCTCTTAACAGATCTGCTGAAATCTCAAAATGGAAGTTTGTCACACCATTATCGTGTTCATTAATATACTTCCAGATTGCCATTGCATGGTCATGTTTACAGTTAAAGGTACGGTCTACAAACTTTACCTGCGGAACCTTATTGTCTATAAAAAACTGCAGCTCTTTCTTTACTGTCTCTGTATCTCTGAAACGCAGTTTTTTATCAATGGAAGAAAGACAGTAACTACAGGAGAACGGACATCCTCTGCTGCTTTCATAATAAATGATCCTGTTCTTAAACTCAGACAAATCTTTGTAAATGAACGGAATACTGCTTAAGTCCATGATCTGGCGCCATCCATTATGTATGATCTGATCTCCGTCTCTGTAACAGATTCCTGTCATATTTTTCAGATTCTGCGGATTTTTTTCCACATAATGTCCGGCAAGTTCTTTAAATGTTTCTTCACCTTCCCCGACCATAACACCTTTAAATTCTGAGTTTTCTGTCAGGAATTTCTCCGCATCATAAGAAACTTCCGGACCGCCGGCCCAAAAGTCGGCGCCCGGAAGAATCTTTATCAGATCTGCCATCAGTTCTTTTACAAAAGAAAGGTTCCAGATATAACAGGACACGCATACCACATCAGGATGCTCCAGATAAATATCACGCATGATATCATCTTTCTGCTGGTTGATGGTATATTCCTTTAATACAATATGATCTGCGTAATCAGATGCATATGCCTGCAGATCATAAACAGCAAGATTAGAATGAATATATTTTGCATTGCATGCCACTAATAAAATCTTCATAAATCTTTAGCCTTCCAGTGCACTCTTCAGCTCTTCTTTGGAAGTAAGACCTACGAAGCGTTTCACTTCCGCACCGTCTTTAAACAGGATCAGTGTCGGAATGCTGACTACACGAAACTGCTGTGCAAGTGCCATATTCTGATCTACGTCTACTTTTCCTACTGCGTATCCCTCTTCTGCCAGTTCTTCTACAACCGGACCCTGACGCATACATGGTCCACACCATGTTGCCCAGAAATCTATAAGAACCGGTTTCTCAGATTTTAATACTTCTGTTTCAAAATTTGCTGTTGTAATCTCTTTTGCCATGATTTATATCTCCTTTGCTTATTCTTTATAAAAATTTGCAATGTAAGTTCTCTGGTTTTATAATATCAATACTATAACCCTGTTAAATTTTCAGTTTTTATTTTAGATTTTTTATTTTAAAGATCTTACATACTTCCCTGCATTAATACCTGCCTGTGCTCCCTCATATACAGCTTTCGCCACTTGAAGAAGTCCGCCTGTACAGTCACCTGCCGCATAGAGTCCCGGGATGGTTGTTTCCATATTTTCGTTAACTTTAATGTTTCCTTTTTCCGTAAGTTCAGCTCCCATCTGGCGGGCAATCTCAGTACTGCCTGCAGTTCCCATTGCAATAAATACACCGTCTGCAGGACAGAAATCATTTACCTGCTGACCTGCTTCCCCATTTATTTCCTGTGCCTGTACATCAGGTGCAAGACGGATTCCGGATACCAGATCATCGCCCTCTACAGACTGGATCTTCATTGTGTTTACATTGACATTTTCTTCAGGTGTAAATTCCGGTTCTTCACCGTTTGTATAAATGGTTACTGTAGAAGCAGTATTGGACAATTCCTTTGCTTCATGCATGGCGAAATCACCGTTTCCAAGAACTGCTACATCCTTGCCTCTGTAAAAGAAAGCATCGCAGATTGCACAGTAACTGACACCTTTTCCCTCAAATTCTTTAACACCCGGGATCTTCGGTGCAGCGCGCTTACTTCCTGTTGCAAGAATCAGACTCTGAGTCTCGAATTCACCTTCTGTAGTTTTTACCACAAAAGTATCAAACCCGCCGACTCCCAGAACCTGTGCATCCAATATTCGTACGCCCAGTGCTTTCGCCTGAGCGATTCCTGTATCATATAATTCCTGACCGGACAGCGGATGTTCCAGTCCGTAATAATTTTCTATTTTCTCTGCTTTTTCCAAAGCACCGATCCCATTATTGATCACCAGGGGATCCAGATTTCCACGAACTGCATAAAGCGCAGCGGAAATTCCTGCAGGTCCGGCACCTATGATTATCACTTTTTCCAAATTCTGTCACCTGCTCTCTGTGATTGTTCTCAATACACTGTGATAGATACTGAATACAGCAATTAATTACTACGATCTATTCCAATAAATCATCAACTGTCATTAACCTGTTCTGCTTTTTCAGTATAATCATCAGCTATTGTTACTATACTACGTTTTCTGAAAAAAATCCATGATTTTATTTGGATAATTTTGGTATAATTTGGTTAAATAAGTTTCTCGATTCAGCGACATAATAAATAAAAGCGAAGTGCTGTTCACTCATGAACCATGCATTTCGCTTTTATACATTATTTTGTATGATTTATTTATCCAACCAGAGGATATTTGTCTGTAAGTTCTTTGACGATTGCCTTTGCCTTTTCCTGGCTGCCTTCTTCTTTTAAGGTCATAGCAATTGCTTCTGCAATCTTGTCCATATCTTCCGGTTTCATGCCTCGTGAAGTAACTGCTGCTGTTCCGAGACGTACACCGCTTGTAACAAATGGAGACTGGGGATCATTTGGAATTGCATTCTTATTGCAGGTAATGTTTACGTCATCAAGAAGATTCTCCATTTGCTTGCCTGTAACGCCCAGACTTCTGAGGTCTACAAGCATCAGATGATTGTCTGTACCACCGGAAACGATATCAATTCCTCGTTTCTGAAGCCCTTTGCAAAGTGCCTGCGCATTCTCAATGATCATCTTTGCATAATCCTTAAATTCCGGCTGAAGCGCTTCTTTGAAACATACTGCCTTGGCAGCGATCACGTGCATCAGAGGACCACCCTGGATTCCCGGAAATACTGCTTTATTAAAGTTAAATTTCTTTGCATTCTCTGCGCTGCTTAAGATCAGGCCGCCTCTTGGTCCACGCAGAGTTTTGTGTGTGGTTGTAGTCACAACGTCTGCATAAGGAATCGGGCTTGGATGCTGTCCACCTGCTACCAGACCGGCGATATGCGCCATATCCACCATCAGATAAGCCCCAACTTCATCTGCGATCTCACGGAATTTCTTAAAATCAATAACTCTGGCATAGGCACTTGCACCTGCTACGATCAGCTTTGGTTTATTCTCAATGGCGATTCTTCTGACTTCTTCATAATCGATCACGCCGTCATCATTTACTCCATAATATACTGGCTTGAAGTAGGTTCCGGACATATTCGCAGGGCTTCCATGTGTCAGATGTCCACCGTGGTCCAGATTCATACCCATTACAGTATCTCCCGGCTGCAGCATTGCAAAGAAAACCGCCATATTTGCCTGTGCTCCGGAGTGCGGCTGTACATTTGCATATTCACATCCGAATAATTCTTTCGCACGTTCGATTGCAAGAGCTTCCACCTCATCCACGCAGGAACATCCGCCGTAAAATCTCTTCCCCGGATATCCTTCCGCATATTTATTAGTAAGAGGGCTTCCCATTGCTGCCATAACTGCTTTACTTACCCAGTTCTCTGAAGCGATCAGCTCAATATGGGAATTCTGGCGTGCAAGCTCCGCCTCGATCAGATCTGCGATATCCTTGTCTGTCTTTGCTACGTCGTCGATTGAATACATCTTCGTGCTCCTCCTTTGTTATACGCTCAGTAATTATTCCGATTATAACCAATTCTATCCATCATGTCAATCACCAAAAGACATTTGTCCGTGTACCAAAATATTTTATGATATAAATTAGGATACCACATATTATGTTTCTCTGCTGAGCTCTGTAGCAAATAACAGATTCGATTCGATTAAAACGCTTTTTTAATCTGTTTTACCAGTGCATCCACATCTTCCGCTTTCACAAGAAATCTCTCGGTTCCATTGATTTCCAGACTATCATAAGTATCATCATATGCAAAATATTTCAGAGTTACTTCCGGAGCTTCTTCTGTGTTTCTGTGGAATATTACAGTCAACACTTCTTCCTTATCTGCTGCATCTTTTGTTTCTTCGACTTCCGAATCAAGCATTATACTTTGAAGTGCCTGATACAATTCAGTAAATTTCTCCTTCTTTACAGTTTTCTTTCCAAATTTATAATCGCTGCCGTCCAGCTTCATCGTATATGTTTTCTTTCCGATGGTCATGTCTGCACTGCCAAGTGTATCAATATTTACCAATGCCGGAATCTTCAGAATCAAATTAAATGGTTTCAGTTCCAGAAGACTGTTCACTGACTCTTTTGAAAGCAGATAAACAGCCTCTTCGTATCCTTTTACACATGCATAATAGTCACCATTCTCATCTGTATTTCCGATAAGGATCGTTGCTGTTGCATCTGCATCCTGCGTTTCTTTTGCTGTGTCATCGTTAACTGTATTTACAAAATCTACTGTAAAATATGTCTTTGTATTATCCAGTCCGGTATCTGTATTTGCTGCATCGACGCCGTTGCTGAGATCAAAAGCAGCCAGCACTCCAAACATTTCATACATATTCTCTGTGTTTACTGTTGCAATCTCATCATACGGATTGGTAATTTCCCAGTAGTCGAAATCCATCTTATAATCTGCCGGTTCCTGTTTGATTTGAAATACTTCTTCGCCGCCCTTTACAATGGAGAATCTGCGGATAGAATAGACAGACATTCTTGGATGTTCTACAGTTTTTAAATCTGTATTTTCTGTTTTATCATCTGTCTGATCAGCAATTTCTTCTTCCACAGCTGCATCTTCTGCTTTTGGCTCTTCTGCAGTCTCAGAGTTTTGTTCTGCTTCATCTGCCCATACAGGACAGGATATAACTGCTGTGCCTGCTGCACCGGCAGTAAACATGGCTGTCATTCCAAGAAGTAATATTTTTTTAATTTTGTTTTTCATGTCTGTGTTCCTCCTGTCCATATATAATATGGTTTTTATTTTATGTTACTTTTCGCAATTGAAACAGAATACTTACTCCGTTCGGTTAAAGTGCAATTTCTACCTCAGCAGGCTTATGTCCTGTCAGTTCTGCACTTCTTGTATCCGGCTGGGATACTCCTGCAAATAAACGGAAATGTTTTCCTGCGATGTAACGATTTCCATCTTCATCAACTATATTCATTGCTTTATTAGAAATTGTAAATTCTACAGATTTCTCTTCTCCCGCTTTCAGAGATACTCTCTTAAATCCGCAGAGACTGTAGTTACGAACTGCAAGCGGAGAATCAAGGTCTTTGATATACACCTGAACAACTTCATCTGTATCTACTGTTCCATTGTTCTTAACAGTTGCTTTTAACATGATATCGGACTCTGCTGATACTTCACCGACAACCTCTGCTTCTGTTACGCAGGTATCACTGTATGTAAGTCCGTATCCAAATGGATAAAGTGCCTCTTTTTCCATATAACGGTATGTACGGTTCTTCATGCTGTAATCTGTAAACGCAGGCATTCCCTCCAAATCCCTGTAGAATGTGATGGGAAGCTTTCCTGAAGGTGAAACCTTTCCGAACAGCAGGTCTGCCACTGCTTTTCCTCCCCTTGCTCCCGGATACCATGCGAGCAGGATTCCATTGCAGTTTTCATCTG
>OLEC01000388.1_pt1 | contig 13336 bp, 10 predicted proteins | sample 1602381 | NCBI WGS metagenome assembly OLEC01 (sample SAMN02674964, study PRJEB24791) | human gut metagenome, SKBSTL008 | isolation source: stool | host: Homo sapiens | place: USA | reverse complement strand
TCCTCCCTGCGGAAATAGATGCCGTAGCCCTGCTCACTGGATACGATGGTCGCGCCACGGGAATACAGGTCCCGCAGAACTTCCCCCATCTGCTCCGGCGGCAGCTGAACGGTGTCGGGCCAGTATTTTGCCCGCAGCTCGCAGAGTTTTTTCGCCGTCACGGAATCGAATTCCGCCTGGCTCCACAGGTTGCGCTCCACCTCCCGGGGCAGGCAGCGCAGGGCAAAGGCTTTCTGGAAGCCTTTATCCTGCAGCAGCGTTGATTGTTCCGGGCTGGTGGGCACTGCCACCACAAAGCCTGCGCCCCGCAGTTTCTGCTGGGCACACAGGGTATCCACCAGGCCCGCAAGGAGCAGGCTTCCCTGCCCGCACAGACCGAACAGATAGCTGCCCTGGCGGCCCTGCAGGGTCACCGGCACAGCCAGTGCCACAGCCTCAATGTGGTCGTTTTCCTCCGCGACGTAGACATTCTGCACCCCGGCAAAGCGCTCCACAGCGCCACGGACAAACTCCTCCGTGTCGCCGCGCTGGGCCTGCCACAGGGCCAGCACCTCCGCCCAATCGGACGGCTGCATCAAACGGTACATGATATAGGATGCCTCCTTTTGTTTCAAATAACAGCGAGAGCAAGAGTTCTGACCTCTCCCTGAATATCCTCAATGCTCCGCATCTTCTCCCCTGCCGTGCAGTGGACGGTATCCCAGCCGAGGTGAGCGGCGCAGTATTCTGCCGCCCGGCGGCTGCGGGCCAGATATTCGGTGTCCTTTTCATGGACATCCTTCCTGGTCTCGTCGCCATGGTAGCGGGCAGTCATCAGCCGCTGGCTCACCGCCGGGTCAACCTGCAGATAGATCACCTTATCCGGTGCAGGCAGGCCCAGCAGGTGGTATTCATAGTCAAAGAGCCACTGCAGGAATGTGTCCCACTGCTCCGGCGGGAGCTTCGAGCACTGATGCACGGCGTTGGAAGTGGTGTAGCGGTCAGCGATCAGGATGCCGCCTTCCTCGTAGAACTTGCCCCAGTCCGACTTATACCCCGCATAACGGTCCACCGCATAAAAGCTGGATGCCGCGTAGGCGTTGACATCGTCAGGCTTGTCGCCAAACTGCCCGGCCAGATACATCTTAACCAGCGCACTGGAATCACTGTCATAATCCGGGAAGGTGATCTCTCTTACCAGATGATCCGTCACCGTCAGGTGCTTTGCCAGCAGCTTGGCCTGCGTGCCCTTGCCGCTGCCGTCCAGCCCTTCCAGAACGATCAGCTTGCCTTTGCTCATACACCAGCCTCCTGCTTGATGGCCTCATACTTTGCGCGGACTTCGGCAGTTCTGCCGCAGCACATCTTGCCCTCGGGGCAGGGGCCGCTGACACAGGCCGGGCCGGCCTTGGCAAAGATATGGGGTGCCACCGGGTAGACCAGCCGGAACATCTCCTCAGCCAGTTGACGGATCTCCCACTGAGCGCGGGAGCAGCAGCGCAGATGGAAGAAATTCTGCAGACTGCGGGCGTTCATGGTCACGACCATCTTCGTCTCGCAGGCGTTGGGCAGCACGAAGCGGGCATCCTCGTTGGCCTGTTTGGAGGCCTTGGCGCGGGCCTGCTTTTCGGGCATTCCCTCTGCCATCAGGCGGGCAGTGTGGCCGTCCTCCAGCTTTTTTGCAAGGTCCAGGTAGCGCTTCGCATCCTCATCCATGCTCTCAAGAAAGGCTGCCTTTGCCTCAGGGATGGCCTCAATCTCCGGCGGGATGACATAGTGGAAGTCGTCCAGCCGGACATACCGCTGGCTCTGGACACTGAAGGATGCGATGCGGTGCCGGGTGATCTGGGCCAGCAGGGTGCGGCTCACACCCTCAATGCCAAAGGTGAAGCTGGCATGTTCAATGGGGCTGGCATGACCCAAATCGCTGAGCATGGTCAGGAACTTGGCCGTTTTCTCCTCAGTCAGGCCGTCCAGCAGGTCGGTGATATGGGCATCGGAGTAGCAGAGCTTGGCCGCTGCCGCCACCACCTTTTCCGGTTCCGGGGTATGTGCGATCAATCGAACGGTCATCATAGTTTTCTCATTCCTCCGTGATTTTCGTCAGCGGCGCAAAATTTGCCATGGTTTTCTTCACGCCGACCTTTTCAAAGTTGATCTCCACGATCTGGTCTCCGGCAGCGGCCTTGACCGCCAGCACCCTGCCCCGGCCAAAGACCTTGTGCTCCACAATGTCGCCCACCTCGTAATGCTTTGGGCCGGTGGATGCCGGGCGGGAAGCTGCCGGGCTCCCCGGAAAGCTCACGGGTTTGGATGCTGCCTTGGGGGCCGCGGGGCGGCCATAGCCCACACCAAAACCGGAGGAGCCGGACGCGCGCGGGGCGCTGCTTCCGCTGCCAAACCCGGAAGCACTGCTGCCACGGCCTGCATAACCGGAGCCGAAGCCACCGCGCTCAGAGGCATTGTATTCCCGGTTGAGGTAGCTGCCGCCGGTGCGGCCGCCGAAGCTGCTGGAATTGCGGCCCCAGCCGGACGCGCCGGAGTAGCCCGAGGCCCCGCCGGGAACGGTATCACTGTAACCCCAGCCCATGGAAGAACGGCGCTCCAGCGCCGGGCTGCGGGTCTCTTCTATATACTCCGGCTCGATCTCGCGCAGAAAGCGGCTGGGTTCGTTGCGCTGGGTGCGGCCGTAGAGCATCCGGGAGACACTGTTGGAGATATACAGCTCCTTCTTGGCGCGGGTGATGCCGACATAGGCCAGACGGCGCTCTTCCTCCAGATCTGCCTCGGAGTATTTGCTCATCTCGCTGGGGAACACGCCCTCCTCCATGCCAATGAGGAAAACATAGGGGAATTCCAGACCCTTTGCAGAGTGGATGGTCATCAGGACCACCTGGTCAGCGCTCTCGTTGTAGCTGTCAATGTCGCTGATGAGGGCGATATCCTCCAGATAGCCTTCCAGTGAGGCATCCTCTCCGTGCTGATCGCAGTAGTTTTTGACGTTGTTGACCAGCTGGCCCAGGTTCTGCAGGCGGTCTGCCGCATCCTCGTGGCCCTTGGCCGCATCGGCTTCCAGCATGGCCTTGTAGCCAGTCACCTCAATGACATCCTGGGCAAATTCGTCCAGCGTCCTGGTTTCCAGCGATTCCTGCAGTTTTTCGTAGATCTGCCAGAATTTCAGCAGCGGCATGATGGCACGGCTGAGTTTGGCGTATGCATCCGCGTGGGAGATGACTTCCAGCATACTGATCCCCTGCTGGGCGGCAAGGTCAGCGATCACATCGACGGTGGTATTGCCGATCTTCCGGGCAGGCTCGTTGATGATGCGGCGCAGGCGCACATCATCCCGGGCGTTCGCCACGATGGACATATAGGAGTGGATGTCCTTGACCTCTTTGCGGTCATTGAAGCGCTGGCCGCCCACGATCTTATGGGGAATGCCCGCGCGGGTAAAGTAGCTTTCGATGGGGGCCGACTGGGCATTCATACGGTAGAGCACCGCATGGTCCGCCAGATGCCCGCCCTCTTTCAGGTGCTCACCGATGACATCTGCAATGTGCATGGCTTCGTCCTGCTCATTCTCGGCAGTGTAGACCTGCACCTTGTCGCCCTCGTCGTTCCGGGTCCACAGGGTCTTGCCCTTGCGCTCGGTGTTGTGCTGGATGACGCAGTTGGCAGCATTCAGGATGTTGGAGGTGGAGCGGTAATTCTGCTCCAGACGGATGGTCTTGGTGCCGGGGAAGATGCGCTCAAAGTTCAGAATGTTCTCAATGGTGGCACCGCGGAAACGGTAGATGCTCTGGTCATCGTCACCGACAACGCAGATGTTCTTTTCCGGGCCGGTGAGCAGGCTGACCAGCCGGAACTGGGCCACGCTGGTATCCTGATACTCGTCCACCAGCAGGTAGCGGTACTTGTTCTGGTAGAACTCCCGCACATCCTCGTGCTCCGCCAGCAGCTGCACGGTCTGGTAGATCAGGTCGTCGAAGTCGAAGGCTCCTGCCTCCCTGAGCTTTTTCTCGTAGGCGGCGTAGACTTTGGCGGCAATGGCTCCCTTGGTGTCCCGGGCCGGGGTGCGCAGCGCCTCCTCCGGGCTGACCAGCTGATCCTTCCAGCGGCTCATCTGGTTGATGGCGCTCTTGACCGGGAAGAACTTATCGTCCACGCTCAGCTCTTTGTACACGGTCTTCATCACCCGCTGGGAGTCGTCCGTGTCGTAAATAGTAAAACTGCGGGGATAGCCGATCTCCTCGGCCCAGCGGCGGAGGATGCGGACACAGGCGGAGTGGAACGTGGAGGCAAACACCTCATCGCCCTCTTCCCCGCCCAGCATATTGCGCAGACGCTCTTTCAGCTCCCCTGCCGCCTTGTTGGTAAAGGTGATGGCCATCACGTTCCAACTGCGGACAGCGTTCTGCCGCAGCATCCCGTCCAGCCAGGCGGGCGCATCGGTGCCGGTCATAATTGCCGTTTTCAGGGCCTTGACATCATCCTCCGTCACCTCACGGGGGGTCCAGTCAGAGCCATGGGCTGAGCCAAACCGAATCAGGTTTGCGATACGGTTGACCAGAACAGTGGTCTTGCCGCTGCCTGCACCGGCCAGAATGAGCAGCGGGCCGTCGGTGGTAAATACCGCCTGCCGCTGCATATTGTTCAGGCGGCCAAACTGCTTTTCAATATAGGTATCGCGCAGAGCGCAGAATTCCTGTTGGAGACTTGCTGCCATTGTTTCACCTGTTCTTCTATAAAATCACTTACTTTATAAGTATATCACAATTCAAGAGGGTTGTACATAAAAAACCGCCCTTCCTGTACAGCACAGGAGGGGCGGCAGTGTTCAGATAAAGCTTAGCCGAAGATGTTGATCAGGATACCGGCAGCAACTGCGGAACCGATAACGCCAGCGACGTTGGGGCCCATGGCGTGCATCAGCAGGAAGTTGGAGGGGTTCTCGCTCTGGCCGACCTTCTGAGAAACACGGGCGGCCATGGGAACAGCGGAAACACCAGCGGAGCCGATCAGGGGGTTGACCTGACCGCCGGTCAGGGCGTACATCACCTTGCCGCACAGAACGCCTGCAGCGGTACCAAAGGAGAAGGCGATCAGACCCAGCACGATGATGAACAGGGTGCGGCTGTTCAGGAAGGTGTTTGCAGAGGTGGTGCAGCCAACAGACAGAGCCAGGAAAATGGTGATGATGTTCATCAGCTCATTGCCGGCAGTCTTCTGGATACGATCCACAACGCCGGACTCTTTCATCAGGTTGCCCAGCATCAGCATACCGACCAGAACGGCAGCATCAGGAACGATCAGAGAAACAATGATAGTGACCATGATGGGGAAGATGATTCTCTCGGTCTTGGACACAGTGCGCAGCTGCTTCATCACGACCGTACGCTCTTTCTTGGTGGTGAGCGCCTTCATAATGGGCGGCTGGATCACGGGCACCAGAGCCATGTAGCTGTACGCCGCAACGGCGATGCTGCCCAGCAGCTCAGGTGCCAGACGGGAGGTAACGAAGATGGCGGTGGGGCCGTCTGCACCACCGATGATGGCGATTGCAGCGGACTGCTTCTGGGTGAAGTCCACAATGCCGGTAGCAGCCAGCAGACGAGCGCCCATGTAAGTACCAAAGATACCGAACTGAGCGGCAGCGCCCAGCAGCAGGCTCTTGGGGTTGGAGATCAGGGGGGCGAAGTCGGTCATGGTACCGATGCCCAGGAAGATCAGCGGGGGGTAAATGCCCAGCTTGACACCCATATAAAGCATATCGGCCAGACCGCCGTTGTTCAGGATCTCGATCCACATCGGGTGCTCGAGACCATCACCAACGAAGTACTGCATGTGGATAACGCCGCTGCCGGGCAGGTTGGCAAGGATCATGCCGAATGCCATGGGCAGCAGGATCAGGGGCTCAAATTCCTTCACGATGGCCAGGTACAGCAGGAAGCAGCCCACGCAGATCATAATCGCGTAGAGGTAGCCGCCCGGCTCACCGAACCGTGCAAAGCCGGAACTCTGGAAAATACCGACCAGAGTATCGATAAACTGTGTCATGTTTTTCCTCCTGTGTTAAAAAGGTGCGGTGGTGTCGTTGACACCAGCCTTGCTCCAGCCATTTGCAGCACGGCGCACGGCCTTCAGGGTGTACTTGCCATTGCCCATGGCATGGATGGCAGCCATAATTGCGGCAACCACATCGCCGGGAATGCCTTCCTCCACCACAGGGGCGGGAGCAGCCTGCTGTACGGGGGCAGCGGGCTTTGCGGCAGCCTTGGGAGCAGCAGGCTCCTTGGCTGCCTTCTTCTTGGCGGCCATACCGTCGAAGATCTTGCCTTCCAGCGTGATGATGAGCATCAGCAGGATGAGGATGGCAAACACCAGCACGATACCGGTAATGGTGATAACCACATCAGAACCCAGATTCATGGTCTTCCTCCTAATAATAATTTACTCCGCACTCCGGAGCAGGCCCCGGCGCGCAAAAAGCGATTTGACAATATTATACAATATTTCCCGACCCGATTCAACAAGTATGAACAAAATTTTGTTGCAACTTTTCCAATTTCTTAACGAGCCGGGTCAGGGCCCCGGTTAACGGCGGCCCATGCGGGGGGTCGCATCCAGGAAGCCGGTCTCCAGCTTATCGTTCAGGCCCAGGCTCATGGCGGTGCCCAACGCCACGCAGTTCACGGGATCGGGCGAGACGGTCACATCCACCTTGAGCTCCTGGCTCAGGTATTCGGGCAGGCCGTGCAGCTGTGCGCCGCCGCCGGTCAGCACCACACCATTGCGGAAGATATCGCCTGCCAGCTCGGGCGGGGTCTTTTCCAGCACCTGATGGGCGGCAGTGCCGATCTGCTCACTCAGCATCATCACAGGCTCGTAGAGGTCGCTGGTGGAAACATTCACCTTGATGGGCAGGCCGGTCAGCAGGCTGCGGCCCTTCACCTCCATCGTCTCGTCAAAATCAGCCTTCTGGGGGCAGCAGGCGACGTTCTTTTTCAGCTGCTCTGCGGTACGCTGGCCGATGGCAATGCTGAACTTGTTGCGGACATGCTTCAGGATCTCGTCATCATAGTGGTTGCCCGCCACACGGACACTGGTGGCCTTGACCTTGCCGCCCAGAGACAGGACAGCGATATCGGTGGTGCCGCCGCCGATATCAATGATCATCCGGCCATCGGGCTGGGTGATGTCGATGCCGGAACCCAGTGCAGCGGCAATGGGCTCATCGATCAGGTAGACCTGACGGGCACCGGCGGCCATCACGGCCTCCACCACGGCATCACTCTCAATGCCGGTGATGGCAGCGGGCACGCAGACAGCCACCCGGGGCTTGACCATGTGGGAGCTGTACACCTGATTCACAAACCGGCAGATCAGCTCCCGGGTCATGGTGTGGTCGCTGATGACACCGTCCTTCAGCGGGAAAATGGCGGAAATATAGTTGGGGGTGCGGCCTACCATGGCCAGGGCCTTGTCGCCCACCTCCAGCACGGAGTTCTTGCGGGTATCCATTGCCACCACGCTGGGCTGGTTGAGCACGACCCCCTGCCCTGCCTGTGCAATGATAATGGTCGTTGTGCCCAGATCGATGCCGATGTCATTCTGTGCCATAATGAAACGTTCCTTTCTCTGCTCCCCTGTTTTCTATCGTAAATGCCCGTTCGGGCGGGAAATCAAATCAATTTATATTGTAGCATAAGCCAGTAAAAAAGTATAGACCAAACCTCTCCTAGTAGGAGAGCTGACGCAAAGCGCCTGAGAGGTTATTCTGCCGCCATCTGTTCCGGCGGCAGATTCTCTTTCAGCAATTCGCACAGGCCGCTGTACCGCAGGTTCTGCCGGACATTGGACATCATCCGGTTCACCACATCCCGCCGCCCGGCCACGATGCACAATTTGCGGGCGCGGGTCACGCCGGTGTAGAAGAGGTTGCGGTAGCAGAGCCTTGGCGGCACCTGCGCCACCGGCAGCACCACCGCCGGGAACTCGCTGCCCTGGCTCTTGTGCACCGTGATGGCGTAGGCGATTTCCAGCTCGTTCAGGTTTTCCGCCGGGTAGAGCAGGCGGCGGTCATCCATCCGCACCACCATGGAGCGGTCGCGCATGTTGATGGATTCCACAATGCCGATGTCACCGTTATAGGTTCCCACGCCCTGCTCCCCGCCAATGCGGTTCCAGACGATCTCGTAGTTGTTCCGCACCTGCATCACCTTATCGCCCACCCGGAACACCCGGGAGGCGCTTTGGAGCTGGGGCTTGCCCTTCTGCTCCGGGTTGAGCAGGTTCTGCAGCTCCACATTCAGCGCCTGGGTGCCGGTGGGTCCCAGCTTGGTGGGGCAGAGCACCTGAATATCCCGGACAGGGTCAAAGCCATAACTCCGGGGCAGGCGGGTGGTGACAAGATCGCACACCAGTTTCTGCGCCGCATCGCCGTCCGATTCCAGAAAGAAGAAATCGTCTGTCTTGCCGCCTTTCTGCAGCGGCTCACTGCTGATGATATGGTGGGCGTTCTCCACAATAAGGCTGCGTTTAGCCTGCCGGAAGATCTCGTTCAGGCAGACGGTGGGCACCAGCCCGGAGCGGATGACCTCGCCCAAAATGTTGCCGGGCCCCACGCTGGGCAGCTGGTCGGCATCGCCCACCATAATAATGCGGCAGCTGTACCGCAGGGCTGCAATGAGCGCCTGAAACAGCTTCACATCCACCATACTCATCTCATCCAGAATGACCACATCGCATTTGAGCAGGTTCTTGTCATTGTGGATGAAGCTGACCACGCCGCCGGAGTAGTCCACCTCCAGCAGGCGGTGGATGGTAGAGGCCTTGCGGCCGGTCAGTTCACTCAGCCGTTTGGCCGCACGGCCCGTGGGAGCACAAAGCGCCACCCGGTCTGCCTGATGCTCCAGCAGCTGCAGGATGGCGTTGACCGTGGTGGTCTTACCGGTGCCGGGGCCGCCGGTCAGCACAAGGCAGTTTTCGGTCATGGCCTTGCGGATGGCTTCCCGCTGCAGGGGCGCATAGGCAAAGCCCTGGGTCAGCTCCAGCACCTGAATATTTTTATCAAGGTCCCGCACTGTCTGCTTTTCCCGCTTTGCCAGCAGGGCCAGCCGGTCGGCAATGGCCTGTTCTGCTTCCAGCAGGTCAGGCAGATAGATATACGGCACCGCATCCAGCATCTTTACGCCAAGCTGCCCGGTCTCAATGCAGTGGTCCAGCGCACGGGCCAGCTTTTCGGGCGGCTGCTGGATGAAGTGGGATGCCGTGTCCAGCAGCTGCGCACGGGGCAGACAGGTGTGGCCGTTGCCCGCGTTGTGGCGCAGGGTGCGGAGAAGCGCCGCTTCCAGCCGCTGGGTGCAGTCCCCTTCCATATGATAATACTGTGCAATGCTGTCGGCATGGCGGAAATCCAGCTGCAGGGGTTCCCCACAGAGCAGATAAGGGTTCTGGGAGATAGCCTGCATGGCACCGGGGCCAAAGACGCGGAATACCTCCATGGCGCGGCGGGGGCTGATCTCAAACTGGGCCAGATAGGCGATCAGCTCCCGCATTCCGAACATCCGCTTGAACTCCTGCTGGATGCGGTCGGCCTTGTCTGCCGAGATGCCGGGGATCAGGGTGAGCTGGGCGGGATCGTTGGCGATCACTTCCAGCGCCGCCGCGCCGAATTTATCGATGATCTTATTGGCCGTGCGCGCCCCGATGTAAGGCAGGGAGCCGCTGGCAAGGAAGGCGTACACTGCCTCCAGATCCTTCGGCATATCGGTCTCGCATTCCTGGGCGTGGAACTGGCGGCCATAGGTGGCGTGGTTCTCATATTTACCGCGGCAGACCACGCTCTCGCCCGCATGGAGCTCGCCCACGATCCCGCACACCACGGTGACCGTGCCGCCGCCGGAAATTTCAAACACCGTGTAGCCGTTGTCCGGGTTTTCGTAGATGATATCCTCCACCGTGCCCTCGATCTGTTCCAGCTCCATGCTCCTCACCCCCTTGTGATATAATTATTTATAGTATAATCGTTTTGGTGTTATTTGTAAAGGAATCGGGCAGGCTCTGCTCTATACAACCTCTCAGCTTTGGTGTCGCGTGAGGCTTTCCCTCTTCGCCAAGGCCTCCCCTACTAGGCAACAAAAGAGCCGCCCTTCTGCGGTTTCGCAAAAGAGCGGCTCAATTTTTACAAGTTTGCGTGCGGTCTTGCTTTTTCCTGTTTCAGCTTCCGGAACACAACGATATACGCCGGGATCAGGAAGAAGCAGGCAAAGAACCATGCCACCGGGTTTGCAATACAGGCGGCAAAATAGCCCCACAGCGGCACGAACAGGAAGCCCACCAGAGCACGGGCGATCATCTCTGCCACACCGGCAAACATGGCCAGGCTGGAATAACCCAGACCTTGAATGGTGTAGCGGTAAATGATAAGGACCGCCAGCGGGATATAGAACACGCTGTTCCAGAAGATGAAGCTCTGGGCGTTGGCCATAATCTCGGTCTGGCTGCTCTCAAGGAACAGGCCGATCAAAGCCTTATCCAGCACGCGCAGGATCAGGAAGGATGCCACACTGTACACACAGCCGATGCCCAGGGCAGTGTTCACGCCCTTGTTCACACGGTTCAGGTCGTGGGCACCCATGTTCTGGCTGGCGTAGGTGGTCATGGCCGTGCCAATGCTCTCCAGCGGAACGGACAGGAACTGTGCCGCCTTGCCGCCTGCAGTCTGTGCTGCCACAATGTCACTGCCCAGACCATTGACTGCACCCTGCAGCACAACGGAACCGATGGCCGTGATGCTGCACTGCAGACCCATGGGGATGCCCATGCCGCACAGCTTGACACAGTGCTGTCTGCTCAGGCGGCTTTCTTCTTTGTTCCAGCGCAGCTCATTATAATGCTTGAGGATGTACCACAGGCTGCCCAGACCGGCCACTGCCTGACTGAACACGGTGGCGAACGCCGCACCAAACACACCCATCTTGAAGGTGATGATGCAAAGCAGGTCCAGCCCGATGTTCAGAAAGCTTGCCACCAGCAGGAAGTACAGGGGCCGCTTGCTGTCGCCCAGAGCGCGCATCAGGGCGCTGGTCATGTTATACAGCAGAGTGAACGGGATGCCGATAAAGATGGTGCGGATGTAGATATCTGCCAGATCAATGATGTTGTCCGGGGTATTGGTCCAGACCAGAATGGAACGGGTCATGGCCACTGTGACCACGGTAAGCACTGCGGCAAAAAAGACGCTCAGCCAGACGGCATTGGCGGTGTAGCGGCGCATCTCCACATAGTCTTTCGCACCGAATGTCCACGAGATGGGGATGGAGAAGCCGCAGGCAATGCCATTGACAAAGCCCAGCACCAGATAGTTCAGACCACCCACACTGCCGACTGCCGCCAGCGCTTCCACGCCCACAAAGCGGCCCACGATGATGGTATCCGCCAGATTATAGAACTGCTGGAACAGGCTGCCCAGCATCAGCGGCACCGCAAAGGCAAGGATCAGCTTGAGCGGGCTGCCCTGCGTCATATCTTTCGTCATACACACGTTCCTCCTTGGGAAAGCATCACAGACCTTATCACACGAATTTTTTTCCGACAAAAACGCCCTGCCGCGCAATGGGCAGGACGTTTTTGTTCATGTGGGTATTATATCAGGTTGCGATGAATTTTCAAGAGGTTTTTTCAAATTTTTCAGTGCTTCCCGGCCAGATGCTTCAGCAGCTGGAACAGAATGCTCCAGAAACCCGTTCCGGCATTGCCCGAAGGCGGGGTATCCTCATCCGGAACGCTCAGCGGCGGGTCATTCTGAATAGTGTGCGAGGAACTGTCTGGTACGCTCTTCCCGGGGGTGGTCGATGAGCTGTTTGGCCGGGCCTTCTTCCACGACCACGCCGCCATCCATGAACAGGATGCGGTCGGCCACATCGCGGGCAAAGTGCATCTCATGGGTAACAATGATCATCGTGGTCTTGCGGTCAGCAAGATCACGCAGGACCTTCAGCACCTCGCCGGTCAGCTCCGGGTCAAGGGCGCTGGTGGGCTCATCAAAGCAGAGGATATCCGGGTGAAGCGCCAGCGCGCGGGCAATGGCTACACGCTGCTGCTGGCCGCCGGAGAGCTGATGCGGGTAGTGGCCGGCCCGCTCCGAAAGGCCCATCTGCGCCAGCAGTTCTCTTGCCTGCTGTTCCAGCTCCGCGTGGATGGCCTTTTTATTCGCCTGATACTCCGGGCGTTCCTTTGCCAGCAGTTCTCCTGCCAGCATCACGTTCTGTAAGGCCGTGTACTGCGGGAACAGGTTGAAGTTCTGGAACACCAGACCAAAATGGAGCCGCTTTTTGCGGATCTCACTTTCCTTCTGGGTGGCAGGGTCGGCGGCATCCCACATGGTCTCGCCGTTCACCTTGATCACACCCGTGTCAGGCCGTTCCAGAAAGTTCAGGCAGCGCAGCAGAGTTGTTTTGCCGGAACCGGACGAGCCGATGATCGCCAGCGCTTCCCCCTGCTCCAGATCCAGGGAGATGTCCTTCAACACATGGGTCTCGCCAAAATTTTTCCCGATACCGGAAGCTTCGAGCAACGCCATAATCTATCTGCCTCCTTAGCAGCGGAAATAATCGAGCTTTTTTTCAGCCCAGTTGAACAGGATGGTCAGTGCGCCCACAAACACCAGGAAGAAGAGCGCGGTGGAGAACAGCGGCCAGATCAGGCCCTTTGCGCTGTACTCCTTGGCCATCATAATGATCTCCTTATTGGCAATGGTGTTTGCCAGCGAGGTATCCTTGACCAGCGTGATGATCTCGTTGCCCATGGGGGGCAGGATGCGCTTGACGACCTGAAGCAAGGTCACCTTGAAAAAGATCTGTGTTTTGGTCATGCCAAGCACCTGCCCGGCCTCAGTCTGCCCCTTGGGCACTGCTTCAATGCCGCCGCGGTAGATCTCAGAAAAATAGCAGGCATAGTTGATGGCAAAGGCCACCACCGCCGCCACCATCCGTCCGCCGGAGCCGGAGGGCCAGGGGTTGTTCATGCCCAGCAGGCCGGGGCCCAGATAGATCACGATGATCTGCAGCATCAGCGGGGTGCCGCGGATGATCCAGACAAAGGTCTTGACCAGCCCGGCCAGCGGCTTGCAGCGGCTCATGGAGCCAAACGCCACCACCAGCCCCAGCGGCAGGGAGAACACCAGTGTCCAGAAAAAGAGCTCACAGTTGAGCAGAAACGCGCCGGAAAGGCGCTCAAGAATCACAGCCACAAATACACACCTATCAATTCAAACGTACGTTCGGTTTTACTCCGCCAGAGTCAGATCATATTTCTCGGCCAGAGCGCCCATGGTGCCATCGGCCTTGAGCTCGTC
>OLEC01000360.1_pt1 | contig 13907 bp, 7 predicted proteins | sample 1602381 | NCBI WGS metagenome assembly OLEC01 (sample SAMN02674964, study PRJEB24791) | human gut metagenome, SKBSTL008 | isolation source: stool | host: Homo sapiens | place: USA | reverse complement strand
GTGCGCGGTCTCCGATCGAAAGGTAGGCAAGAATATTTCCGATATCTCCAAATTCGATCTGAATGTCGTATTCATCACGCAGAATATCATAAACTTCAATTCCTGCGAGTCCGATATCTAACGTATGTACACTTAATTTTGTAATATCAAAATCAAAAACAGAATTTCCATTTACCAGTTCTTTTCCAAATGCATAATAACCACCGATTGCATTGATTTCTTCTCTGGCATATTCTGCCATATCTGCTACCTGATGGAAAATCTGACGGCCACGCTGTGCAAGATTCCTTCTTGAAATGTCAAGACTCGACATCAGAAGATAGCTTCCTGATGTTGTCTGTGTCAGATTGATGATCTGCCGCACATACCCGGCATGTACGTCCGGACCTGTAAGAAGCAGACTCGACTGTGTAAGACTGCCTCCGCTTTTGTGCATGGATACGGACGCCATATCTGCGCCTGCCTCCATAGCTGAAACAGGAAGTCCGCCACCGAAATAAAAATGTGTTCCATGCGCTTCGTCTACCAGACACATCATTCCTGCCTCATGTGCCATCTTGACAATTGCTCGCAGATCACTGCATATTCCATAGTAAGTCGGATTATTTACCAACACTGCGACTGCCTTTGGATGCTCTTTTATCGCTTTTGCTACCTGTTCTCTCTGCATTCCCAGGGAAATCCCAAGCCGCTGGTCTACCTCCGGATTTACATAAACAGGGATCGCACCACATAAAACAAGTGCATTCAACACACTCCTGTGAACATTACGTGGCAATATGATCTCATCTCCACGTTTGCAGGCAGTCAGAACCATTGTCTGTACAGAACTTGTCGTGCCCCCTACCATTAAAAATGCATGTGCTGCTCCAAAGGCATCTGCTGCCAGTTCTTCTGCTTCCCGTATTACAGATACCGGATGGCAGAGATTGTCCAGTGGTTTCATACTGTTGACATCGACACCTACACATTTTTGTCCGAGAAATTCTGTCAGCTCCGGATTTCCTCTTCCCCGTTTATGACCAGGGACATCAAATGGCACAACTCTCATTCGCCGGAAAGTCTCCAGAGCCTCATGGATCGGTGCATGATTCTGGTTTAATTTAAAACGACTCCCTTTCATATTTCCTCTCTTTCCAGGTTCCTTTGTCAAAACACTTTCTTAATACAGAAAAAACGCAGATAAGGGCGCTAAGCCACAAACCTGCGTTCGGTATGTATTCGTCTGTTTTATTCTCAGCTGTAACAGAAAAGGCAATATCTTCTCTTAGATTTTTAAATAAAACTTCTGGATCATGCGTGTCAGAGTCTATATAGCAATCATACTTTTACTACTCTTATTGACCGTTTCACAAGTCTGCGCACGTTCTGCGCAATTTCATGGCTGTAAAGGAACCAACTTATAAAATTTGAGCTTTCAACTCAATCAATAATGGCAGCTTGCGCCGCCGGTCGGCAGTGGACCCGGCTGTCCGTATGGCCTTAGCCCCGATGGGCGGTCCCAGGTAATTTGCTTTGAAAAGACTCTGACACGCTTTGTCTCTCAAAATCGATGATATCTTATCATGCTATGAGGGTGGTGTCAATACTTTTTGGGAAAATAAAGCGGAAAATGGGCAAGCGGATCGCATGATGACAAGGACACTGTAAAGACATGGTAAAAGTGTGGCAAAACACTTTGCACAGACACGGCAAAACGCTTTTGCTTGACAAATGAAAGAAATTCTACTATACTGATTCTTACCGGTGCGCCATCGCCAAGCGGTAAGGCAGGGGACTTTGACTCCCCCATCGTAGGTTCGACTCCTGCTGGCGCAACTGAAAAAGAACCCGCAGGGGGCCTGGGTGTCAGGTTCCCTGCGGGTTTTATTTTTTTGTGAAAAGAGGGTGTTTGTGTGAACGAAGAGAATTCTCTGCTGACCGGGGCAGTGCGGCCCGCGCTGCTGCGGTACGCGCTGCCCATTATCCTGAGCATGGTGGCAACACAGTTTTACGCCGTGGCCGATACCATGATCATCGGCCTGCGGCTGGATGCCGATGCGCTGGCGGCAGTGTCCAACGCTTCCACGGTGCTGATGATCTTTCTGTTCATCTCCGGCGGCATGGAGCTGGGCGGCGGCCTGCTGGTGGCGGCGGGCAAGCCCACTGCCACAAAACATGAGATGACAGAGCTGCTGTACAACCTGCTGTTCGTGGATGAGGTCATCGCCCTGTTGACCACGGCAGTGGGCTTTGTGACCCTGCCGACCCTGCTGCGGCTGATCAACACGCCTGCGGAGATCCTGGATACCGCTGTGCTCTATGGGCGCATCTATCTGCTGGGGCTGCCATTTCTGATGCCCTACGATCTGAGCAAGGAGTGTGTCATGGGCTGCGGCGATTCCAAAACGCCGCTCAAGGTCATTGTGGCGACCAGCGTGATGAACATTGTGCTTGACCTTGTTCTGGTGGGGCCCTTCGGGGTGGCCGGTGCGGCGGCTGCCACAGCGGTGGCGCAGGTGGCGGGCGCGGTCTACATGGTGGCGTTTCTGCGCCGCACCCAGATGGACGCGGCCTTCTCGCCCCGGATGCTCAAGGCGCGCTATGCCAGGGATATCTTCCGGCTGTCGGCTCCCAACAGTGTCCAGCAGGCCAGCGGCACCATCATCACCACGGTCAAACAGGGGCTGCTGGGGGGCCTGGGTGTGGAAGCCATTGCAGGCTTCTCCTGCGCAGGCAAGCTGTCCAGCCTGCTGATGATGCCGGTGTTCGGCTTTGTGCAGTCCACAGTGTTCTTTATTGCGCAAAACACAGCCGCCCTTCAGCCGGGCCGTGTGAAAGAGGGCCTGCGGGAAGGGCGGCGGATCTTGTTGGTGTATTCGCTTGGGGTGGTGGCGGTCTGCATCGGCCTGCGGGAACCGCTGCTCCGGCTCTTTACCACCGACCCGGCAGCGGCCAGCTACGGCTGCACCATGCTGGCCTTTGAGTCGGTAACCTACCTGTTTGTGGCACAGAAGCATCTGTTCGAGGCCCGCCTGCGCGGTGCCCAGAAGATGGGGCTGTATCTGGCCTCCAGCCTGGGGCAGATCGCCCTGAACCTGCTGGCCTGTGTGATCCTGGTGCCCCGCATCGGTTTTGCAGGCTTCTGGATGTCCAGCTGGATCAGCGCACCCATCGGAATGCTGCTGGCGGCGGCGCTGGCGAACCTCTCAGGCGCTTCGCACCAGCTCCCCTAATAGGGGGGCTTGCCTCTCCTATTAGGAGAGGTGGCATCCCGCCGGGATGACGGAGAGCTTCAGCCAATCACCTCATACTGAAAATACTCGCACTTGACCTTGCTGCCCACCTCGATCTCGGGCGGCAGCAGGGCCAGCGCAACGGGATTCAGCTCGTCGCTTTCAATGTCGGTGCGGCGCAGGTTGACATAATCGCCGTCAAAACTGACGACCTCGTAATACCAGGGGCCCATAGGATACCTTCTTTCATTTGAGCTTTTCTTTGAGCTGTCGCTTTTTGGAGCGGCGGCTTTTTTAATGCTTCCGTCTTTTCTTTTCGTCCCAGGCAAAGTGCCCGGCGTAGAGCAGGAACACGGGCAGGGCGGCAAGGGTGACAGTCCGGCTCAGGCGGATGCCGTCCGGCTGATAGACAAAGTCGATGGTGACCGTTCCAGCGGGGCAGAGGACGGCCATCAGGCCCTCGTCCACCCGCAGGATCTCGGTCTCCTGCCCATCCACATAGGCCGTGAAGCCGTCATCGTAGGGCACGGAGAAGAACATCAGGTTGGCCCTGTCCAGCGTGGCCTCGGCGTGGAAGCCTGCGCTGGTCATCTCAAAGGCGGTGCAGGCAGAGGCCCGGCGGTCGGCGCAGTCCTGAGTGTAGCGGGTGTAGGTCAGGTCGTTGAGTTCTGCCGTGGGCAGGGGCGTGAGGTACTGCCCGTAGGCCACCGCATCCTCCTCAGTGAGCACCAGTGCCCGCATGAGCAGGTTGGAGCGGGTGGGGGTCACGGTGTCCTCGTACTGGGCCTCGGTGAGGTAGTAATCGTAGGTGAAGCCCATGGGAACGTAGTTCTGGTTCTCGTAGAGAACATAGCCGTCCAGGGTATCGTAATACGCCCAGCCCTCATCGGCCTCAGCGTGGAACTGCTTCTGATGCGCAAGTGTGGTCAGCAGGTATCTGACGCTGAGCAGGCCGCGCAGGGCGTAGTTGGAGAGCTCGGGCTGACTGCGCACATCCCGCTTGACCCCCAGTGCAGGGTAGAAGCTGAGGATGCTGGGAGCGGCGGTGCTGCCGAAATACTGCAGGCAGCTCTTGTCCAGCCACAGGCCCAGATTGTCGTGGGTCTTGTAGGTGTCAATGCGCCAGTCGCCCTCGGGCAGATCCTCCTTCAGGGCCAGCGCGTTGATGTACTGCTCCACAAGGTCACTGTCGGTGTTCCACTGGCCGAACTTGCCAATGCCGATGTGGACGATGCCGAACAGGCAGCTGAACGCCAGCACACCGGCCAGCAGGCGGCGGGCAAAGACCCTGCGCTGCTGCCAGCGCCTGCAGATGCAATGGTAGACGGCCAGCCCGCCCAGACCAAAGGCGAGCACGGCGCAGTACTGGCCCGGATTCTGCAGCACGCCCAGGCTCCACTCCTTGGTGGTGGCATCCTGCACGGGCACCAGTGCAAAGGCCAGCGTGGCGATCATCACAAAGGCAATGCTCCGGGCGGGGCGGGCGAGGTCGAGGCTGGGGTCCTCCCACGCGCTCACCGTCATGGCCGCAAGGATGAGCACCGGCATATAGAACCACCGGGCATAGTAGCTGGAATTGAGGGCATAGAACGCGCTGTTCAGGATGGGCACCAGCGCAAATACCATGCAGACGGCAATGATCCGCTTTTTGCTGTCGCCCTGCCGGGCACGCCAGTAGGCCACCACACCGGCCAGACTGCACAGGGGCAGATAGGCTGTCATGCTGGTCCATTTGATGATACCCTCAGACCAGATGGAGGTCATATAGGGGGAATCCGGGGGCAGCACCCAGCTCAGCAGGATGGCCAGATACTGCTGGGGTTTGGAATAGGTCAGAAAACCCCAGCCGGAGGAAAGATCGATGGTGCGCGGGTTCTGCAGCACGCTGAGGACAGTGGGCCAGAGCACCACAAAGCCCAGTGCCACGCCCAGCAGGCTCTCAAAGGCCAGCTGACCGAAGAGGCGGGGCGTGAGCCGAAACTCCCCGGCGGAGAGCTTGCAGACGAAGTAGATGACAAGGAAGAGCACCTGCCCCACAAAGAAGAAATAGTTGTTGAGCAGGTTGAGCGCCACCCAGAACGCAAAGGGCCCGTGGCGGTGCTCATACATTGCTTCGTCCAGCGCGGCCAGCATCCAGGGGAAGAGGGCCAGCACATCAATGAAGTGGTTGAAGAAGATGTTGTACAGCCCCCAGCCCGAAAAGGCGTAGAGGGCCGCGCCCAGCACCGCATAGTTCGGGTCTTTGACGTAGCGGCGCAGGTACAGATACGCGCCGCCGCCCGCCACCGCGAACTTGAGCACCAGCAGCGGCACCATGAGGTAGGGAAGCCAGTTCTGCGGGAAGAGCAGGGAAAACCAGAAGAAAGGGGAGCCGTACAGGTAGAACGAATAGGCGTTCATGGCTCCGCTGCCCAGGTCAGTTGCCCAGGAAAAGGTGTTCTTCACGCCTCCGTATCCGGCGGGGTAGCCTGCCCCCTTGAGAAAGCCGTTCATGTAGCGGTAAAAGCTGATCTGCTGGCTGTTGAAATCGCCTGCATAGTGGAAAAAGCCGCCGTCCAGCAGATAGAACGGCAGGAAGATGAGGGCGGCTGTCAGGGCGCAGAGCCCCACGGTGAGCCAGAACTTGTCCTGCTTCTGCCCCAGCATCCGGGGCGAAGAATGAAATGCAGTCATGCGTCAGTCCTCTTTTCAGTATCGGAAATTTCCCGCTTACGGGAACGGCACCTCGCGGGTGTCATCGGGGTCCTGCGCGGCCCTGCGCTGCTGCTCGAACACCGCGTCGATGAGGGTGTCGAGGTCAGAAAGGCGGCTCAGCTCACAGCAGTAGCGCCGCAGGCTGGCGGCTCCCTTCAGGCCCTTCATGTAGTGCATGGTCTGGGCCCGGGCCTGGGGCATGGCAACGAACTCGCCCTTCTGCTCCACCATCTCCTCCACCTGCCGGCGCAGGGCGTTCATCCGGGCCTGCAGGTTCGGCTCCTTGGGGGCGGGCAGGCCCTCCAGCGCGGCGTTCACCCGCTCAAAGAGCCAGGGGTCGCCCAGAGCGGCCCGGGCGATCATCACGCCGTCGCAGCCGGTTTCCTCCACCATCCGCACAGCATCCTCGGCGGTGCGGATATCGCCATTGCCCAGCACGGGAACGTGGACAGCATCCTTCACTGCCGCGATGATGGACGGGTCGATGCCCGGGGTGTACATCTGTTCCCGGGTGCGGGCGTGGACGGCGATGAGCACCGCGCCCGCCTGCTCACAGGCCTTGGCGCATTCTACGGCCGTGACGTGCTCCGCGTCCCAGCCCTTGCGCATCTTCACGGTGACGGGGCGGGAGGTGTTTCTGAACACTTCCTCCACAATGCGGCCGCAGCGGTCGGGGTCAAGCATCAGCTTGCTGCCTGCCCCGCCCGAGACGATCTTGGGGGCCGGGCAGCCCATGTTGATGTCCAGAAAATCGAACGCGTACTGCTCCACGGCGGCAGCGGCCTGCCCCATGATCTCGGGCACTTCGCCAAAGATCTGCACGCCGTAGGGGGCACCGTTGGGCTCGGCCTTGAGCAGGCTGACGGTTTTGTGGTCGCCGTATACCAGCGCCCGGCTGGACACCATCTCACTGACGGTAAAACCGGCTCCGTGCTGGGCCATCAGCCGCCGGGCCGGGGCATCGGTAAAGCCCGCCATGGGGCCGAACACTGCCCGGTGGGGCAGGGAGATCTCCCTGATCTTCAAAGGGGTGTTGAAAGGTTCCATGATACTCCTTAGCGCTATCTGATTTAGTTGATAACATGATAAAATTTGGATTATAAGTATACCATATTTCCGGCGGCAGAACAAGAAGCGGAACATCTTTCTTGTCAGCGCGGGATTTTTCCGGTATACTGGGGACAAAAGGAGGAGCGGCTGGAACACGGCAGCCAGCTGCACAAAAGAGATGGAATACAGAGCATGGAAAAAGCAGAACGGCGCAGGGGAGAGCATCCGCACCTCCCTGCTGGGCTACGGCTGTATGCGGTTCCCCACCACACCGGAGGGAGCCATTGACGAGCCCCGGGCCGAAGCGCTGCTGAACGCCGCGCGGGATGCGGGCGTGAACTATTTTGACACCGCCTACCCCTACCACGGCGGCCAGAGCGAGCCCTTTGTGGGCAGGGTCATTGCAAAGTGGCCCCGGGAGAGCTTTTATCTGGCCACCAAGATGCCGCTGTGGCAGTGCGGGAGCCTGGAGGAGGCCCAGCATATCTTTGAAGAGCAGCTCCGGCGGCTGGGCGTGGAGTACATCGACTTCTACCTGCTGCACTCCCTGCACGCCGCCCGGTACGACCGGGCCAAGGAAATGGGCATCGTGGACTGGCTGTGGGAGCAGAAAAAGCTGGGCCGCATCCGCAGCTTCGGTTTCTCCTGCCACGACAACGCGGCGGGCCTTGAGCACATCCTGCGGGATCAGCCCTGGGATTTCTGCCAGCTGCAGTATAACTATCTGGACACCGATGACCGTGCCGAGGAGATCTCGGGTGACCGCGGCTATCAGCTGACCGAGGAGCTGAACATCCCCCTCATCATTATGGAGCCCATCAAGGGCGGCACGCTGGCCAACCTGCCCCCGGAGGCCGAAGCGCCCCTCAAGGCCCTGCGGCCCGAGGCCTCGGATGCCTCCTGGGCCCTGCGCTGGGTGGGCAGCCACCGGAACGTCCATGTCATCCTCTCGGGCATGAGTGCCGAGGATCAGCTCACGGATAACCTGGCCACCTTTGCCCGCTTTGAGCCGCTGACCGCTGCAGAGACCGCCGCGGTGGAGCAGACCGCCGCCTTCCTGCACAGCCGCATCAAGATCGGCTGCACCGGCTGCCGGTACTGTATGCCCTGCCCCATGGGGGTGGACATCCCGGACAACTTCAGCATCTGGAACAAGCTGGGGATGTTCGGCCAGCCCGAGGCCATCAAGCACCAGTGGGAAGCCCGCTTCCCCGATGCCGAAAAGGCCAGCCACTGCGTCCGCTGCGGCAAGTGCGAGGCGGCCTGCCCCCAGCATCTGCCCATCCGCAATGCGCTGGCCCAGCTGCAGCAGGAGCTGGATCGGCTGTAATCTGCATCAGAAAAGCCACCGGCAAAAACCGGTGGCTCTTTTCTCTTATTCGCTCCACTCCATCCCGATCTTATCCAGCATTGCGCGGCGCTCAGGGGTGAGCTTGGGGTCGTGGGTGGTATCCCACTCCCGCATCCGGCGGAGCCAGTCGCCCAGGCAGAAGCCGGTTTCGTCGGATTTGTAGTTGGCGGCGGCGTGGAGGTTGCCGTGGGCCTTGTAGTAGGCCTTGGCCTGCTGATAGGCGGTTCCCCACTTGGCATCCCGGGCATCCCACACCATGCCGATGCTGTTCAGCTTTTTGATGTGGGCGGGCGTGACCTGATAGGAATCCGGGCGGTTCTTGCGGGCTGCACGCAGGTTGGAGATCCACACGCCCAGCCGGACACCGTCGCTGTCCACATAGCTGGCGGGGACCAGCAGATGTTTGTATTTGCGGGCGTAACGGGCGGCACTGCGGAAGTTCCGCTCCCAGTTGGCCTCGCGCACGGTGCCGTGGTCAGCAGCGGGATCACTGGGGCGGCGCTCGCCCTTGAACAGGATGCGCAGCAGCTTGCGGCGCTCGCTGCTCAGGGCGCTGCTGCCGGAGTTCAGGGCCTGCCGCTGGCGGCTGACCCAGCTGCCCAGCCAAACACCGTCCGTGGTCTTGTAGACAGAGGGAATCTCCAGATCGCCGTGCTCTGTCTTGTAGGCCAGAGCCAGATCATAGCGCTCCTGCCAAGGGTCGTACTTTTCCCACACCATGCCCAGCTTGTCCAGCAGGGCCTTGCGCTCAGGGGTGACCCGGGCGCTGGAGCGGTCCGGGTTCAGGTAGGCATAGCGCTGGCGCGCCACCCATTTGCCCAGCAGCACTCCGTCCGGCGTGACATACTCCGAGGGGACGTTCAGGTTGCCGTGCTCATGGTAGTAGGCGGCGGCAACATCGTACAGGGACATCCACTTGCGGTCGTTGCGGTTGGTCCAGTCCATGCCCAGAGCGTCCAGCCGCTCCACCTGTTCCTGAGGCAGCTCGCCTGCCTTGTGAGCGGCGCGCTGGGCCCCCAGCCAGACCCCCAGACCGAAGCCGGAGGGCGTTTCGTACTTGATGGGCACTTCCAGATCGCCGTGCTCCAGATAATACTGGGTGGCGGCAGCATAGTTCTGCTCCCACAGGTCGTTGGAGGTGCTCCACACCATGCCGATGGCTTCCAGCCGCTCGATGCGGTTCTGGGTCAGGTTGCCGCCCAGATAGCGCTGGCGGTTGTAGACGATCCATTCGCCCAGTGCAAAATCATTTTTATCGCGGTAGCGCACCGGCACCAGCAGGTCGCCGTGCTCGGTGCGGTATTTCTGCGCGGAGGCAAAGCCTTTTTCCCAGGCGGCCTCCAGCCGGTGGTTCCAGCGGATGCCCAGCTTTTCCAGCTTGGCGGCCTGCTCCGCCGTCAGGCGGCCCGGGCGCTGCCCGGCCTGTACCTGCCGCTGGAGCTCGAGCCACTTGCCCACGGGCACGCCGCTGTGGATGGTATAGCTCCGGGGCAGCTCCAGGGTACCCTCTTTGGCGGCGGCATCGGCGGCGGCCTGGCACAACACCTCCCAGCGGGCCTCCATCTCCCGGCGCAGCTTGCCGTACAGGCGGTAGGTCTGCTGCATGGGGCGCTCCTGCCGGAAGCCCGGCGTTTTGCTGCCGGCTCTGGTCATGGCCTCGGTGCAGTCACGCTGCAGGGTGCGGCCATTGCCCAGCCCCTCGAACTGTGCCACAAGGTCGAACACCGGCACGCTGCGGCTGCCTGCAGCCACCAGCGCACGGCAGAGCATCTGCTTGAAGGTGGACATCAGGCTGGACTGGCGCACCAGAATGACCCCGGCCAGCCCCTCCAGCGGCTGCTGGACTCCCGGCGCGTTGACGCAGAGCAGAACCTTGGGGCCGGGGGCCGTATCAGAGAGGAAGGTCTCCACGGCGGCAGAATCCGCAAAGCAGGCGTGATCCGCGGCGTAAAAGCGGATGGCAGGGTCCACAGTGCGCAGCAGCTGTTCCAGCTCCGTGCCCAGCTTTTCCTGATAGGCGGCGGATTCAAACAGGACCAGATAATGGCCGCTGGTATCGCTGAGCAGGCGGGGCAGCAGAACGGTCAGGTTCTCCACCTGACGCAGAGACCAGCTCAGCTCTTCATATTGAACGCGCAGGGAGGTGTCTCCCTTGGGCATACACAGATTTTTGATCCGGGCGCGCAGGGTGGCCAGCTCCTCCTCCTGAGGCCAGAGCAGGGCTGCATAGGCCGAGGGCACCGGCATGGTCCCGGCGGCCATGGCCTCGGCCACAGTCATGTGGGAGACGATGCAGTCGGCAAACAGCTCCTGCGCGGCGGCGCAGACGGGGGCACCGTTGGGCACACCCAGCCCCAGCACCTTTGCCTGGGGGCACATCCGCAGCAGCTTCTGCACCGACTGTGCCCAGCACACGGCGCTCAACTCATGGTAGCAGTCCAGCACGATGCAGCCGGGTTTCTGCTCCCCCAGCCGCACCCACTGCTCCGGGGTGGCAGCGGCCAGCTTTTCGCAATCACAGAAGCGGACATTGCCGGGCAGGGTGCCGCCGTTGTAGCGTGTCAGCTCTGCCTGCCGCAGGGCCAGACGCTGTGCACCGGCCACCAGCCAGAAAAAGGTGGTCTGGGGGTGAGCCTCCACCACCTTCCAGGCAATACAGCTTTTGCCGGTGCCGGTGGGGTGGAACACGGCGGCCCGGTTCAGGGTCTCCAGAGACTGTACAGCTTTCTGAAAAGCGGCTTCGTTGACGGGATTCAGGGTCATCGACATGGTGGTAGTGTCCTCTCCGAGTTGCATGTTTGACATCGTTGGATACAACGAAAATATTTCATAGAATTAGTTTATCGCAAAAAACATTTTTCTGTCAAGCCCTTTGAAGAGAATTTAGAGCAAAACTCGGGAAAAGAATAAAAATAGTGTGGAATCTGTGGCAGAAACTGCGAACTTTGTGCGCAGCAACGGGGATACTGAAAGTGGAAATGCATCCCGGAGCGGAGAGAAAGTATGACCTATGGCAGGAAGAAGGCTTCTTTTGCCCCGGCAGAGCTGCCCGGGCCGCACCGGGGAGATCCGGGCAGGAGGGCTGCTGCGGAACATCCAAGAAGCATTTCATCTTTGCGACCGAAAAAATGAAAAATTCCCTCTTGACTTTATGAAAATAAAGCGTATAATGCAATCAACAAACCGATGAGGCGGAAGAGAACCTGCAAGCGCACTTACAGTGAGCCCGAATGGTGAAAACGGGCAGAGAGCGGGGCAGAGTTCGTGGGCCGCCGAGGGCCGGGCGAACAGGGCAGTGCCTTTAGTAGCTTGGGACGGAAGCCTCCGTTACAGGGCAGGGGAGTGTTGGCTCTCCGTTGAGGGGCTCCTGCAGTTTTCCATGGTGGGAAGACGAGCGGAGCAAGCAAGGTGGCACCGCAGATTCGAATTTCTCGACTCTGTCCTTGTGGATGAACACACAGGGACGGGGCTGTTTTTATTTTACCCGTTCCGCAGGTGGAGCGGGTTTTATTTATTTTTTGGGCCGCCCGCTCCGGGAAAGGAGCAACCGCTATGAAAACCATGAACATGATCTCCCGCCGCAGCTTCCTGAAGGCTACCGCCGCAGCCGCTGTCGTATCCGCACTGGGCCTGACCGGCTGCGGCTCCTCCGGCTCTTCTGCCGCAGCATCCAGCACCGCTTCCAGCGCTGCCGGTTCCGCTGCCGCCGCTACTGAGGCAGGCCAGACCTTCAAGGTGGGCATCGTCAACTATGTGGATCATGCTTCCCTGAACCAGATCGTGGCCTCTGTTGAGAGCCGCCTGGATGAGGTGGGCGCGGAGAAGGGCGTGACCTTCGACTATGCCGATTACTACGCCAATGCCCAGGCTGACCAGTCCAACCTGAACCAGATCGGTGCAGACCTCGTGGCCGACGGGGTGGACGTGATCGTGGCCGTTGCCACCCCCACCGCCGCCACCATGCTGGCCGCTGTGGAAGATACCGACATCCCTGTGGTCTACTCTGCCGTCACCGACCCTGTTTCCGCCGGGTTTGACGGGGAGGAGGGCATCACCGGCACCTCCGATGCCCTGAACACCGAGGCCATTATGAACCTCATCACTGCCATCAACCCCGACATCGACACCATCGGTCTGCTGTACGACCTGAGCCAGGATGCCTCCACCCAGGCCATCGCCGATGCCAAGGCGTTCTGCGACAGCAAGGGCATCAAGTACATTGAAAAGAACGGTACCACCACGGCTGAGGTGCAGATGGCTGCTGAGGCCCTTGTGGCTGCCGGTGTCAAGGCAGTGTTCACCCCCACCGACAACACCGTGATGACCGCCGAGCTGTCCATCTATGAGACCTTTACCGATGCAGGCGTGATGCACTTCACTGGTGCCGACAGCTTTGCACTGAACGGTGCCTTTGTGGGCTACGGCGTGGATTACGTCCAGCTGGGCGAGGCCACCGCCGATATGGTAGTGGAGCTGCTCTGCGAGGGTAAGACCCCCGCCGACCTGCCCTATCAGACCTTCGACAACGGCATCGTGACCATCAATACAGAAACGGCCGCAGCATTGGGCATGGACGACAATACCCTGAACATGATTAAGGAAGCCTTCAAGCCCTACTGCACCGAAATTGTGGTAGTGACCACGCAGGAGAATTTCTAAAAAGGAGTACATCAACCATGCTGGCGAGTATCTTTTCGCTCAACGTGATCCAGACGGCGCTGGAGCTGGGCTGCATTTACGGTCTGGTGGCGCTGGCGCTGTTTCTGAGCTATTCGATCCTGAACATTGCCGACCTGTCCACCGATGGCTGCTTCACCCTTGGCTGTGCCGTGGCCTGCCAGGTGGCGCTGACAGGCCACCCCATTCTGGCCCTGTTCGCGGCTATGGCAGCGGGTGTGTGTTCGGGTTTTGTCACTGCCTTTTTGCAGACACGTCTGGGCGTTGAGAGCATCATGGCAGGCATCATCGTGAACACCGGCCTGTACACCATCAATCTGGCGGTCATGGGCTTTTCGTCCACGATGTCCCTGGTCAAGACCGATACGGTATTCTCACTGGCAAAATCCGCGCTGGCCTTTACGGGCGGCTGGTATAAGCTGGTCATCGCGGCGGTGGTCATTGTACTCGCCTGTGCCGCCATGGTGGGTTTCCTGGGCACCCGGCTGGGCCTTTCCATCCGCGCCACCGGCGACAACGCCGCCATGGTGCGGGCCTCCAGCATCAACCCGGCCTTCACCATCACAGTGGGCCTGTGCATCTCGGGCGCGCTGACCGCCCTTTCCGGCGGCCTGCTGGCCCAGTACCAGAAGAGCAGCGACATCAACGTGGGCACCGGCATGGTGACCATTGCACTGGCTTCCCTTATCATCGGCGAAACGCTGGTGGGCAAGCGCACCATGGTGCGCCGGGTGCTGGGCGTGGTGTTCGGCAGCTGCCTGTATCGCTTTATCGTGGCCGTGGCCCTGCGCTTCAATGTGCCTGCCGCCGCCATGAAGCTGGTGAGTGCCCTCATCGTGGCTGTGGCCATCTCGATGCCCGCCATCCGGGCAAAGTTTGCCTTTGAGCAGCGCAAGATCGGAAGAGCGTCGTGTAGGGAA
>OLEC01000310.1_pt1 | contig 15281 bp, 10 predicted proteins | sample 1602381 | NCBI WGS metagenome assembly OLEC01 (sample SAMN02674964, study PRJEB24791) | human gut metagenome, SKBSTL008 | isolation source: stool | host: Homo sapiens | place: USA | reverse complement strand
GCCCGCCGGGCTGTCCTCTTCCATAAACAGCGGGTCGAACACGAAGGGATATTTCCCGTGGTCGTAGAAGCCTCGCCCGGCAAGGGTCGGGTCGTTCTCGCTGGCGTAGAGCACCACGCCGTTGCAGAACTTGCAGTAGTGGAGCAGGGTGCGCCCGGCCTCGTCCGGCTTTTTGTAGTACCAGTCCACCACCACGCTTTTTTCGGTGGTGTCCAGCCCGCCGTCGTGGAGAAAACGAGGCACATCCAGTACACTGGCGCTGTGGCCCTTCAGCTGGGGCCAGCGGCTTTCCAGCTGTTTGGTGTTCTCCATGCTCAGGGAGAAAAAGTGGGGCGAGGCCTGGATGTCCGCCACGCCCGGCTCCCAGTAGAGCATGAGCAGGTTCATGGGCCGGATGGCGATCTCTCCCACGCCGCCCCGGGCCTCCGGGTCCCAGAACACGCCCTTGACCCCGGTGCCCTGCTTGAGCTTGCGCCACCAGGTGTCGCTGTACACCTGCTCATAGTCTGCCTGCTCCAGCACCACCGGCAGGATGCTGGAAAGCACCTGTGCGGTCTGCGCATCGTCTGCCGCCCGGGGCAGAACGTTGGGGGCCGGGTAATTGTCCATGGCATCGGCGTGCTTGTTGGCAATGCTGTTGAACAGCCACCCACTGGCAGGCTGGGGCTTGCCCTCCATCATGGGGTTCTGGTAGTTCTTCCAGTGTCCCATCCGGAACCACAGCTCGTTGTCCACAATGCGTTTGTCCAGCGCGGCCTTTCCGGCCTTGTATTTCTGTAAAATGGCCGTGGCTTCGGCCACTTCTTCTGCCCCGATGGGGGGCTTTTCATCGATCATTGCTTACTCCTTTCTTGTTAGCTTCCTCACCCTCTCAGTCTCGCTCCGCTCGCCAGCAGCCGGGTTGCGGCTCCCAGCGTCTGCTTCACTCTGTTCGCATCCTTGCTGGCCGCTGCCCCAACAACTCCTCCCTCAATCCGCCGCTGGCGGCGGTCGTCGTCGTTGCTCCCAAAGTGGGAGCTTCTGACGAAACTGCAAACTTTGCAATAACTGCCAAGGCCTCGCCCTTCGGGAGAGGTGGCAGCGCGTCAGCGCTGACGGAGAGGGTGAGCCGCCTATACCCTGTAAAATCTCGCCCTCCGGTGCAGCTCCAGCGGGTCGTCCCCCACCGGAGGCTGCACGGTCTGCCGGGGCGGGGAGATGGGATTTTCCATCAGCACATAGCGGCACTCGTCATAGATATGGTCCTCCTGCCGGGTGTCGATGTCCTCCACATTGCTCTCGTCATAGACCAGGTTCGGAAGGGTGCGGATAAAGTGCCTGCAGGTGCTGAACACCTGAAACATGGGCCGCCCCTCCCCATCGAACGCCAGCCGGTAGTGGAACTGCATCTTCCCCGCCAGGCGGGTGTGGTCACCGGGGACCCAGTGGAGAAAATGGGGGCCCCGCTCCATCATGGCGGCAATGCTCTCGCCCCGGCTCTCATCAAAGATGGCGGGGTCGGCCACCCCCAGAATGGTGCGGCCCTTGAGCATCGGGTCGTTCTGCTCTGCCTCCCGGATCCGCCTTGCCTGCTCCACCGGGTCGATGCGCAGGCCCTCGTTGGGGCGGCCCGTACAGCCGTACAGCTCCTTGATGCGGTAAAGCCTGCCCTCCTCATCCGCCGCGTACCACCCCACTGAGAACGGCTTCGAGAAACCGAAATCGTACCCCCGGTAGATCTTCCAGTGTCTGGGGATGGCAAAGGGCGCAATGACATGGGTCCAGCGCTGGTCCTGATAATGCCCCGGGTCGTTCCGCCACTCGGTGAACACCTGCCCCTGAAAGCTGTCCCAGCTGCCGTAGAGCAGGGCCTGCTTTTCCGCTTCGGGCAGGCTTGCCAGACTGGCAAGGTAGTCCGGGTCATTTTCCAGCAGGGCGGGGTTGTCGAACACGCTGGACGGGATAAACACCCTTGCCCGCTCCAGCACCTTCTCGGTTCCGTCCGGCATCCGTACCGGGAACTGTTCCACAATGGGGGTGCCGGGCGGGGCAGGCGTGATGAACCGGGCTTTCACCCAGCCGTGCCCCACACCGCCGGGATTGGTGGTGGCCCGCAGGTAGACCCGGGTGCCCGGGCCGGTAGGGCGGTTGCGGCTCATCATATAGCTGTACTCTTCCCACTCGAAATGGGTCAGCTCATCGAACCCGATGAAGTCGAAGGCCTTGCCCTGATAATTTGTGCGGTCCTTGGTGTACTGCATGGAACCAAAGTAGATCTTGGCCCCGCTGGGGAACACCCACACATGGCTGGTGGCGTTGTACTGCGCCGTGGGAAAAGCCCGCTTGTAGTAGGCCATGCTCTTGTCCACCAGATCACTGAGCTGGGGGTAGGTCTTGCGCAGGATGAGCCCCCGATAGTGGGGGATGTGCACCTGCCGCAGGGCCTCGATCACCAGCGCGTCACTCTTGCCGCCGCCTGCCGCGCCCCCGTACAGGGCTTCCGGTTCCGGGCGGCGCATGAACTCCGCCTGCCGGGGCTGGGGCCGCCATACGATCTCTGCATTCATACGTCCTCCACGGCTGGCAGAAGCACCACGCCGCACGCCCGTGCCTCGGCATCCGCGCCCTGATCGTTCAGGGTCTTGGCCACCGCAGCCAGATCCTTCAGCACCGCCGTGGCCTCCTTGAGCCCTTTCATCAGGGCCGGGTCAGAGCCATCGCCACGCTGGGCCTTCTGCCGGACATTCAGCTCCTTGACCTCCTGCGCCAGCATGGTGCTCAGGGTGTCTGTGGCCTTGTGCAGGCTGGCAAGGCTCTTGTCCCTGCCCGGCTGTTTTGCTTGCGCCATCCTGTGTTCTCACATCCTTTCTGTTTGGCTTGGCACAAGGATACCAGCTTTTCGTCTCCTGCAACAGCGCGCACTTTTGCAGGGCCGTTTTGTACTTTTGGTGTCATAGAATCCAATCCGTATAAAATAATCTTTCATTTTTCATCGCTGTATCGCACCGTGCAGAAATCTCCGTTTTTCTCCCGGATTTTCCATGCGCAGACACATCAGGTGCGTGAAGCGCCTTTTGCGCAAAAAAGCAGGCACTCCGCCCGCCCCGTCCGGGGCAAATGCAGAGTGCCTGCTTTCGTTACAGATTCAGTTTCGGTTCTGCTTACAGGGTCTCGATACGGTCAAACAGCTGCTTGCCTGCTTCCACAGCGTCCTTGCTGCCAAAGGCCACACGGGTGGCGTTTGCCATCCGGTCTGCAAGGTCTGCGGCCTGTGCCCGGATCGTTTCAGCTGTCACGTTGCACATGGCCTTGCGGTCCGCGGCCAGCATGGCATCGGTGATGCCGCAGAAGTACCGGCGGTCCAGCTCCTTGGCCTCAGCGTTGGGCTTTTTGGGCGAATCCATCTCGGACACCGCACCCACGATGAACTCGGTCAGGTCTTTTTCGGTGTACTCCCGGCCTGCCAGCACCTCGGGGGCCTTGGCAAAGGTCTCGTAGCTCTCGGTCAGGTGGGGGTCACGGTAGGTGTACAGTCCCTCGGTCTGGGCACGGGTCAGCATTCCGGTGCCGTAAGCGCCGCCCACCTCACGGATGTTGTGCCACAGGTATTCGTAGCTCATAATGCGGGCCAGCACCCGGCGGTCGGCCTGCCGCTCCATGGGCCAGGTCAGGATATCATAGTTCACGCCGCCGTCAATGATAAAGGCCTCGTTCACGGGGGCCGTCAGCACCTCCGTGTAGGGCCTGGCCGCAGTGCGGCCCTGGGCAGCAAAAGCACTGCCGGGCAACAGGGCACGCAGCTTTTCCAGCGCTTCCTCGCTGCCATGCAGGCTGACGGTCAGGGCTGCATGGTTCAGCACCTTTTCCCGCACCGCCTCCAGCTTTTTGCCCATGGCGGCCCAGTCGGCCCGTTCCAGCAGGCCGCACAGGAAGTGGTACCCGGTCACGCCGCTGCACCGCTCGCTCAGGGCATACTCCACTGAGTAGTGGGCGGCGGCACGCACGGCAGCGTACTGGTTGCCCTGCCGGATGAACTGCTGCTCCATGTTCAGCTTCTGCTGGCTCAGCACCCGGGCAAAGGCTTCCTCGGCCTTGGGGCCGGTCAGGCAGGTCTTATAGAGGTACTCACTGCCCAGCGCAATGGCCTTGTCCAGATTCCGCTCCAACAGGCTCATGTTCCAGGTGAGCTTTGCGTGGCAGGGGCTGCCCTCCTGCCGCCCGGTCCAGAAGCTGATGCAGGCCATGCTGTTGCCCAGCCAGGTGGCGCGCTGGGTCTGCAGCTCCCGGGCAGTGTGCTCCGGGGTATCCAGCTCGTCCAGAATATCGGTCAGCAGGTCAAGATACTGCACCTCTTCCGGGGTGCACTCGCCCAGGTCGTAGTAGAAATTCAGATACAGGCTGCCCTTGGAGGGGTGGTGCAGCAGCTCCGCACCGGCCAGCGGTTCCACCGTACCGGCAGCGCTCCTGTCACCGTTGCCCAGGTCGGCCACGGTCAGCGGATGGTCCAGCACCAGCTTGCCATCGTTGCGGGCAGGGGCAGCATCCTCTTCGTCCTTCTTGGGCAAGGCCGGGGTCTGGATCACCTGCACCGGCTCGGCCAGCAGCAGATCCTTCAGCAGGTCGTTGAACCAGCCGGTGGAAAGCTTCTCCCGCAGGGAAGCAAACAGTTTGTCGGTGTGGAGCAGCAGAGCCGGGTCGCCGGTGTGGAGCCAGCCGGTGGCGGCATAGATGGCATCCAGCACACCGTCGGGCAGGCTGCCCGGGCGCTCCAGGGAGGCAAACTCCATGGCGTTCAGGCTGGCCAGCAGCAGCTCCTCGGGGATGCCCCCTGCCAGCAGGTCGGTCACAGCCTGTTTCACGCCAGCTGCAAATTTGGGGGCAGTCTCTGCGGTAGCCCCCCGCAGCACCAGCTCCAGCGTGGGCTGCAGGGTGCTGTCGTCAAAGCCAATGTCGATATCCGCGCCCAGCTTCTGCTCCAGCAGAGCTGCCTTCAGCGGGGACTGGTTGGTGCCCAGCAGGGCATCCAGCAGGATCTCCACGCCCAGCTGGCGCTCCCGGTCAGCAAACGCGCCGGTGTACCAGGCCAGCGCACACTGCACCTGATCCGGCTCGGGGTTTTCGGTGTAGTACGGGATGTGCACACGCACACCGTTCTGCTGGTCCTGCACCGTCAGTCGGGGGCGGCTGGTGCCCTTGGGCATCCTGCTCAGATAGTGCTCATCCAGAAACGCCAGCTTCTCGGCCATATCCATCTTGCCGTACAGGGTGATGCAGCAGTTGTCGGCACTGTAATGACGGCGGTACACCCGCTGGTATTTTTCATAGGTCAGGGCCGGGATGGAGGCCGGGTCGCCGCCGGACACAAAGCCGTAGGCCGTATCCGGGAACATAGCCCGCTCCAGCGCGTTCTGCAGCTGCGCGTCCGGGGAGGCCAGCGCACCCTGCATCTCATTGTAGACCACACCGCTCACCGTGCCGTCCGCGTCCCGGTGCCAGCCCTCCTGCTCGAACACGGCCTTGTCCACCATGGCCAGCGGGCAGAACACGGCGTTCAGGTACACGTCCATCAGGTTCCTGAAGTCGGTCTCGTTGGGGGTGGCAAAGGGATACACGGTCTTGTCCGGGAAGGTCATGGCGTTCAGGAAGGAGGCCATACTGCTCTTGAGCAGCTGCAAAAAAGGCGAGGTCACGGGATACTTCTCGCTGCCCGCCAGCACCGAGTGCTCCAGAATGTGGAACACACCGGTGTCGTCGGAGGGGAAGGTGCCGAAGCCGATGCCGAACGCCTTGTTGGTGTCCTCGTTCTCCACCAGCAGGACAGTGGCCCCGCTCACATCGTGGTTCAGAACCGTCAGCACACCGTGCTGCTCCGGGCAGTCCTCGCGGCGCACCAGCGTATAACCGGGATAGTTCATGTTGTTTCTCCTTTGGGTCATATTTTTTCAAAGTGTTTGGCCCTATTGTACCACGCCTTCCGGTAAGACGCAACGAACAAAAAAAGGCCCTCCCAAAGGGAAGGCTCTTGCGGTTAAACCCCACCGTCATCCCTGCGGGATGCCACCGCCCCTGGTAGGGGCGGCCTTGGCAAAGAGGTGATGCTTTACGTTATGCCAAGGGCCCCACTACTAGGGGGGCTGTCACCGCAGGTGACTGGGGGGTTAAATTCACTTTTGATCCGACACCCGGAACAGTACGAATCCCACAACGAACAGCACGATCAGGCTGCCCACGCCCACATTGGCGCTGCCGGTCAGCTGGCTGCCCACACTGACGATCATGGTGCCCAGAAAGGATGCGCCCTTGCCGCAGATATCGAACAGACCGAAGTACTCGCCCGATTTTTCCGGCGGGATGATCTTGGCAAAATGGCTCCGGCTCAGTGCCTGGATGCCGCCCTGGAACATGCCCACCACAACGGCCAGCACCCAGAACTGCCACTGGTGCTTCAGGAAAAAGGCAAACAGCGCAATGCCCGCGTAGGCTGCGATGCAGACCGGGATGAGGGTGCCCGAGGGGTATTGCCCGCTCAGCCGCCCGAACACCAGTGCCGAGGGGAAGGCCACGATCTGGGTGACCAGCAGCGCCAGCAGCAGGCCGGTGGTGTCCAGCCCCAGGGCCGTGCCGTAGGCCGTGGCCATATCGATGATGGTGTACACGCCATCGATGTAGCAGAAAAAGGCCAGCAGGAACCAGAACACCTGCCTGTCCTCTTTCAGGTGGCGGAGGGTGTGGCCGATGCGGGCAAAGCTCTGCCGGATGGCATGTTCCTGCACCTCCACAAAGTGCACCTGTTTATACTGGCGCAGCAGGGGCAGGGTGGTCACCAGCCACCAGACGGCGGTGATCAAGAGGGCAAGGTTCAGCGCTGTCATCTGGGAGATACCGATGCTCCCGGCCCCCAGCACCAGCGCCAGACAGACCACAAAGGGCACACAGCTGCCAATGTAACCCCAGGCATAGCCTTTGGAGGAAACCTCATCCATCCGGTCCGGCACAGTCACATCGCTGAGCATGGAGTCATAGAACACCAGACTGCCCGAAAAACCCACCTTGGCAAAGATGAAGATGAGCAGGAACGGCAGCCAGGTGCTTGCCATCCCCATGGCGCAGCAGCCGATCACACCCACTGCCACGCAGAAGGTGAAGATGGGCTTTTTGTAGTTGCGGGTATCGGCCAGTGTGCCAAGGATCGGGCTGAGCACCGCCGTGATGACTGTGACCACCGAGGCGGCATAGCCCCAGTAGGCCAGATACTCCACCGAGCTCAGGCCGCCCTCCTCAGCCAGTGCGTTGAAGAAGATGGGGATCAGCGTTGCCACCAGCAGCACAAACGCCGAGTTGCCCACATCGTATAAGATCCACGCCCGTTCCAGGCTGGTCAGGCGAAATTTTTGCTTTGCTTCGTTCATTTGCATTCCTCTCAAAATTCTCCGAAGGTATGGTCATAGGCCTTGTCCAGCGGTGCGCCGTTGGAGAGCCCTTCCACATATTCCGTGATGAGCCGCACCGCCAGCGGGAGAGCCTGCTGATACAGCGCTTCCAGCTCTTTGTCGCTGGCCTCGCACCGGGGATTGGGCTGGAGGTTCGCCACCAGCCCGTGCATGACATCATAGGTACCTGCCGCTTTCAGGGCCGTCAACACCACCCAGCGCTTGACCGGGCTGGTAGCCTGCAGCAGATGGTGCACCCGCACCATGCCCCGCATGGCTCCGTAGGTCTCGTCTGCTGTGACATTTTCGTAGAACGGCGCAATGATCTTTGCAAACTCCCGGTTGGGGCGGATATGCCCCGCCGTGAAAAAGTGCATCGGGTCAAGCCCGTCCTCCCGCATCAGCTGGTTGTCAAACTCCGTCTCGATCTCGCAGTGGCTCACACCGCTTTCCCGGGTGTAGCGCTCCACATAGGGGTGGCAGGTGCTGTCCAGTGCAAAGTGGCAGACGAACCCCAGCGCATAGGCCAACGCAGCATTCTTGTTGCGGGCCGTGTTCACCACGCCCCGGGCCCGGGTAAAGAACACTCGGCCCGGCTGCTCGTGCATGGCGTTGCCCAGCCGGTTCACGGGGTTGGACTGCAATGCCCGGTAGTAGAACATCAGGTCAGGCCCGTGCAGGCCCATATCATACAGCGGCCGGTATGGGGTGATCTTTTCCCGCAGCTCCCTGGGCAGCTGCACCAGAACATCCGCACCAAAGCGGCGGTGTGCATACGTAGATGGCATATCCTCTCTCCTCCTTTTCGTACCAGAATCAGTATAGCAGAATCCCACCCCCGCCGCCACCCTTCCTGGTCTGATTTGTGTAAAATTTTTGAGATATTTTTCATCACGCCCATCCCATAGCGCAAAAACGCCCCGCCGGTCTCCCGGCAGGGCGCTTTCGCAGGGTGGTATTGCAGACCAGTTCGGTCTGTGAAACACCCGGCAGCTTTCAGCTATTCCAAACGATCAGTCTTTCTTCACCATCATCTTGCTGGCCTTATAGATATCGCCGCAGCCCAGAGTGATGACCAGATCGCCCTCCCGGGCGTTCTGTTTGACCCAGTCAGCGGCAGCCTCCAGGCTGTCCACCAGCACAGAGTTGGGGATCTGCGCCGCCAGCTTTGCGCTGGTAATGGTGGGGTCGTTGGGCTCGCGGCTGCCCATGATGGGGGTGATCACCGTGATATCAGGGATCTTGAACACATCCACAAAGTCGTTGAACAGCATCTTGGTCCGGCTGTATGTAAACGGCTGATGGACTGCGATGACACGATTGTAGCCCAGCTCCTTGGCGGTGTTCAGGGTCGCGCGGATCTCGGTGGGATGGTGGGCGTAGTCGTCCACGACCACCGCGCCGTTGCACTCGCCGTAGACCTCAAAACGGCGGCCTGCCCCCTTGAAGTTCAGGGCAGCGTTGGCGCACTCCTCCACGGTCAGGCCCACAGAGCGGCAGACAGCACACATGGCCAGTGCATTGTAAATGTTGTGGCGGCCCGGCACTGCCAGACGGATGTGGCCCAGCTCATTGGTATCCCACTCCTTCAGATCGAATTCAAAGAAGCCTGGCTTGTACTCCTGCACGTTGACAGCACGGTAATCGGCCGCATTGTCAATGGCAAAGGTGCGCACGCGGCGGTCCAGGGTGTACATGACATCCATGGTGTTCTTATCATCTGCATTGGCAAAGATCATAAAATGGGTCATCAGGGCAAAGCGCTTGAAGGCAAACTTCAGCTCGCCCATGCTGCCGTAATAGTCCAGATGGTCGTTATCGATGTTCAGCACCACGGACATATAGGGGGTCAGCTTGAGGAAGGTCTCGGAGAACTCGCAGGCCTCGATGACGATATCATCACCCTTGCCGGCCTTGCCGTAGCCGCCGATGAGGGGCAGCTTGCCGCCGATGACTGCAGAGGGATCACGGCCTGCCAGCTCCAGTGCGGTGGTGATCATGGAAGTCGTGGTGGTCTTGCCGTGGGTGCCGGAAACGCAGATGCTGTCCTTGTACAGGCGGCTCACATAGCCCAGCAGAACACTGCGCTCCACAGTGGGGATGCCATAGGAAGCGGCAGCGTTCAGCTCCACGTTGTCCTTGGCAATGGCGGCAGAGTAGACCACCAGGTCAGAGCCGATCACGTTGTCCGCAGCATGACCCAGGCTGACCTTCACGCCCATCTCCCGCTCCGAGCGGATGATGCTGCCGTCCAGCACATCGCTGCCGGAGATATCATATCCCTTGGCAGTGAGGATCTGGATCAGCGGATACATACCGCTGCCGCCGCAGCCGATGAAGTGGATCTTTTTTACATGATCCAGCAGATGCATGGTATAATCAGTAACGAACATAAGCAGGCAAACCTCCAATAAACAAACGGCCGCAAGGCAGACCGAATCCATCTTAATTCTTGGGTACTACTTATTATATAATTTTTGGCCGACAAAATAAACAGTTCCGAGCGAATTTTCGGAAAGAACCAGAAACTCCGGCACATTTTTGTGACATCTGTACAGATATCCCATGGATTTTCGCCCCTTTTGCACACTTCATAAAAGATTTACATTTTTTATCGGCTTGATAGCTAACAATTTTGAAGTATTTGTGGTATGATAGTTGCAAATTTCGAACTATCACACTGCCGCCGGACGCGCGGCTGGAAAAGAGGAATCTCATTTTGAACATCAAGATCACTGCGGACAGCACCTGCGATCTGTCCGAAGCGCTGCTCCGGCAGTGGAACATCAGCCTGATCCCCATGCACATCCTCATGGGGGAGGAAAGCTATCTGGACGGCGTTACCATCCACCCCGCCGATGTATTCGCCCATGCCCAGAACGGCGGCAAAATGCCCAAATCCGCCGCCCCCAATCTGGTGGAATACACCGACTTCCTCGCCCCCTTTGCCAGAGACTACGATGCCGTCATCCACATCAATGTCGGCTCCAAATTCTCCTCCTGCTTCCAGAACGCCCGGCTGGCGGCGCAGGAGTTCGGCAACGTCTATGTTGTGGACAGCGAGAATATCTGCACCGGGCAGGGCTATCTCGTTCTGCAGGCAGCCAAGTGGGCCGCTGACGGCCTGCCGCCCAAGAACATTTCCATGCGCTTACAGGGCCTTGCCAAGCGGGTCGAGTTGAGCTTTGTGCTCAACCAGCTGGACTACATGGCCAAAAGCGGCCGCTGCTCCGGCGTGCTGGCCTTCGGGGCCAACATTCTGGGCATCAAGCCCAGCCTGGCCGTCATCGATGGTGAACTGAAAGTCGTGCGGAAGTACCGGGGCAGTCTGCCCATCTGCGTGGGCAAGTACATCACCGACCAGCTGGCGAACCGGGAGGACATCGACCGCAGCATGGTGTTCGTCTCTGCCACCCAGGCGAAGCCCGGCTGCATGGAGGCCATCAAGGCCGGACTGCGGCAGTACGGCAATTTTGAGAATGTCTACGAGACCGACATCGGCACCACCATCGGCGGCTATTCCGGCCCCGGTACCATCGGCATCGTGTTTGCACGCAAGCAGTAAATTTCTCCCTGCACACAAAAAAGACGCGCTCATCACAGAGCGCGTCTTTTTTGCATGATATCCGGTTTTCTCAGCTCAGCCGTCCACTCTCTACCGAGAAGCTCAGGTCGGCCACGGCCATGGTGGATCTGCGATGGGAGACCAGCAGGACAGTCTTTTCCCTGCACTCATCCCGCACGGCCTTGAGGATGATCCCTTCGTTCAGGCTGTCCAGATTGGAGGTAGGCTCGTCCAGCAGGAGAAAGGGTGCATCGTGCAGGAAGGCACGTGCCACACCGATGCGCTGGCGCTCACCGCCGGAGAGTGCACCGCCCAGCTCGCCCACAGGGGTATCATATCCCTTGGGCAGGCTGTTGATAAAGCCATCCAGCGCGGCCTTTCTGCAGGCAGCCTCCACCTCGGCACGGGTGGCATCGCGCCGGGCGATCCGGATGTTGTTTTCAATGGTATCGTCAAACAGCTCCGTTTCCTGGGTCACAAGACTTTCCTGGGCGCGCAGGGCGGCAGTGTTCACGGCGCGGATGTCACGTTCACCAAACCGGATGGTGCCGCTGCTCACATCCCAGAAGCGCATGAGCAGCCGCAGAAAGGTGGATTTGCCGCTGCCGGAACGGCCCGTGATGCCCACGATCTTCTTTTCCGGGATGGTCAGGCTCAGGTCGTGGAGCACCTCTTCCCTGGCGTAGGCAAAGCTGACATGATCAGCCTGTGCACCGGTAAAGGTGGTATCCGCGCCATCGGTCACATCGGCAGTCACGGGTTCCTCGTCCAGCAGGTCGAGGACACGGTCGGCACTGGCGAACACCTGGGTCAGGCTGGCACCGAGGTTGGCCAGCGCCACCACCGGGCCAAAGGAGCTCAGGGCCGACAGGGTGCAGACCAGCACCCCCTCCGCGCCCAGCTGGCCGTTCTGATACAGCCGGATGCTCACCCCCAGCACAGCCAGCGCCGTCAGCACGATGAGGGTGTTGGCGGCACCCACGGTCACGCCCTCGCGGTACTTCATGGCCTTCTGCTTCTCCCCCAGCGTCTCGCTGTGGGCCGTGATGCCCTCGGCACGCGCGGCGGTGTTCTGGTACTGCAGGATATCCCGCAGACCGCGCAGGCTTTCCAGCAGATAGCTGTTGGTGTCGGCCAGGGCCTGCCGGTACTCGCGGGCGGCTTTGTCGCCCCGTCTGGCAGACCACACCGGCAGAGCAATGCCCACCAGCAGATAGCCTGCCAGCAGCACCAGCGCGGGCAGAATATGATAACTGGCCGTAAAGCAGGTCATGCCGGTCACACAGAGGATCGCGATGCAGACCGGCGAAATGGTGTGGGCATAGAACACCTCCAGCTGCTCGATGTCGGCGGTGATCAGGGAGATCAGGTCACCCCGGTCACGGCCCTCCAGTTTGGCGGGGGTCAGGCGGCGGAGCGCGCCAAACACCTTATCCCGGATGAGGGCCAGCAGCTTGAAGGCGATATAGTGGTTGGAAGCCTGCTCTGCGTAGCGCAGCACGCCGCGCAGCAGGGCAAAGACAAGGATGCAGGCAAAGGCCGTGCCCACGCCTGCCAGCGGGCTGGGCAGGCCTGCCGCCGTGAGCAGGGCAAAGCCGCCGAAGACCGTGATAAAGGTGGCGCAGAAGTGGCCGATGACACCCATGACAATGGCTGCCAGCATGATGGGCAGCATGGGCTGGACCAGCACGATCAGCCGTGCGGCAATGGCAAACGGACTGCGGTGTTTTGTGTTGTTCATGCGCTCACCTCCCCAAGGTCTTCCAACTGTTTCTGGGCGTTGTACAGGCGGCTGTACACCCCCTGTGCCGCCAACAGGTCGTTGTGCGTTCCCTGCTCGGCGATGCGGCCTGCCTCCAGCACATAAATGCAGTCGCTGTCCACCACATTGGCCAGACGGTGGGAGATCAGGATCACTGTTTTCTTTCCCGCCAGGCTGTGGATGGCTTTCATTATATCGTTCTCGCTCTCGGCATCCACATTGGAGGTCGCCTCGTCGAACACATAGATGGGTGAATCATGCAGCAGGGCACGGGCCATGGCAAGGCGCTGGCGCTGCCCGCCGGACAGGTTGGAGCCGCCCTCGTGGAGCGCCGTTGCAAGGCCGCTCTGGCTGCGGCAGAAGTCTGCAAGGTTCACCTGCTCCAGGGCCGCCCAGAGCTCGGCTTCGGCTGCATCGGGCCGGGCCATCCGGAGGTTGGCTTCTACCGTACCCTTGAAGATGGCCGCATTGTGGGGCACCAGTGTCAGCAGGCGCAGGCGGTCGGCCTGCTTCCATTCGCTGACCGGGATGCCGCCCAGCGTGACCTCTCCCTCCGTCGCGGTGCGGGCACCGGACAGGATGGCCGCTATGGTGCTCTTGCCGCAGCCGCTTTCGCCCACCAGCGAGACAAAGCTGCCCTGCGGGATGGTCAGGGACACATCGTGCAGGATGGTGCGCTCCTTCTCGTAGCCAAAAGTGACATGCTCCAGCGCAAGGGTGCTGTCGGCCGGGTCGGCAGTCTTTTCGCCATCTTCAGGCTCCTGGGCAGAGAGCAGCCTGAAGATCTTCTCAGCCGAAGCCGCACCATTCATGGCAATGTGGAAGTAGCTGCCCAACAGGCGCAGGGGCAGGAAGAAATCCGCCGCCAGCAGGAGGATGGTCAGGGCGCTGGTCAGGCTGAGCTGGCCCTTGGCAAAGGCCGATGCCGCGCTGATGATGCCAAGACCCGCACCGCCGTAGGCCATCAGGTCCATCAGGGTCACGCTGTTCAGCTGCATGGTCAGCACCTTCATCGTGATCTTGCGGAACCGCTCGGCCTGGGCATTCATCTCCTCGTGCTTCCAGCCGTCCGCCTGATAGATCTTCAGGGTGGTCAGGCCCTGGATATTCTCCAGAAAGCTGTCGCCCAGGGTGGTGTACTCGCCCCAGTAGTTCGCCAGCAGCTTCTTGGCGAACTTCTGCACCGCCACAATGGACAGGGGGATGAGCGGCACACAGCACAGCAGAAGGATGGCCGAGCGCGCGTGCACGCCCACCAGCAGCACAAACAGGGTCACCGGGGCCAGCAGGCTGTAAAACAGCTGGGGCAGATACTTTGCAAAGTAGGTGTCGATCTGCTCCACACCCTCGCTGGCCAGCATCACGGCTTCACTGGTGGCCACCGTCTCGCTGTAACCGGCCCCCAGCCGGGTGAGCTTTGCATAGATGCTGCTGCGCAGGGTGCGCTTGACATCCTTGGAAGCCCGGTCGCTCATATCGGAGGCGCAGAGGGTAAGGCCATAGCGCACCGGTACAGTCAGCAGGCAGAGCAGCATCCCCTGCCAGAGGGCATTGCCGGTCAGGCTGCCCGCAAACACGCCGCCGATGAGGCGGGATACCGTCATCACCAGCACCACATTGCACAGCATCCCCAGCCACTGGAACAGCACGTTCAGCCCCACATAGTGCAGGGCCTTCCGATCGAAGGAAAGCAGTTTTTTGTTGATCACGAAGCGTTCTCCTTTTCAGATTCATCCGGGCCGAACAGGCGGTCATATTCGCCGGTAAAAGCCCGTTCGGGCAGGGCCGAAGTCAGGGCCAAAGCGGCATTATAGCGTTCCTCCTCGGTCATGTCGATGCGCACAGGCGGAAAATGCGTCAGCACCGTTTCCAGTTGAGCCCTGACCGCCTTTGCCACAAAGATGCCCCGATCGGTCAGATAGATCTTGCCATAGTGTTCCTTCACGATCATTCCCCGATCCATCAGCAGGTTCATAATGCGCACCACACTGGGCTTGGTCACGTTCAGCTTTTCGGCAATGCTGCGGGAGCAGATATCCAGATGCGTCTGGGAGACCTCATAGATGGCCAGGAGATACCGCAGATGGGCTGCTGTCAGTTCCATAGTATCACTCTCTTCTATAATAATGTAAGCCGCTTCCAATGTTATCCAAAGCTAACTTTTTTCATTCTAAAAAAGGGCGCGGGCCGATTGGATGTTCGACCCGCGCCCAGCGGTTTTTACTGATCAGTGGCAGCCGCTGCAGCCGCCGCAATTGCCATTGCAGCCGCCTTCGCCGCAGCCCCCACAGCCGCCATGCTTGTGGGAGTGCCATGTGGCCCAGCCCACACCGCCAAACACGATAGCACCTACAATGATGGTAGGCAGATTAAAGTTCGTGGCCAGGAATTCCATCATACAGAACACACCCTTTCAAACTGGACAGATGATTTTACTTGATCTTGGAAACGTCGATCTTGACCTCGTTGTCGCCAATATACTTATTGGGGCGGAACATCAGGTACAGGAATGCGGCAAAAATCACGATTGCCACGATGGTGAAGA
>OLEC01000283.1_pt1 | contig 16116 bp, 20 predicted proteins | sample 1602381 | NCBI WGS metagenome assembly OLEC01 (sample SAMN02674964, study PRJEB24791) | human gut metagenome, SKBSTL008 | isolation source: stool | host: Homo sapiens | place: USA | reverse complement strand
GCAGCAGGACTTCTTTCCAGAGCAATCGGCAAGCAGCTTACCTGCGTATTTGTAGATCATGGCCTTCTTCGTAAGGATGAAGGTGATGAGGTTGAAGGTGTATTCGGACCGAATGGTCAGTTTGACCTGAACTTTATTCGCGTCAATGCACAGCAGAGATATTATGACAAGCTGGCAGGTGTTACAGAGCCTGAAGCAAAACGTAAGATTATCGGTGAAGAATTTATCCGTATTTTTGAAGAAGAGGCCAAGAAGATTGGTGCGGTAGATTTCCTGGCACAGGGAACTATTTATCCGGATGTTGTAGAGAGTGGTCTGGGCGGAGAGTCCGCAGTGATCAAATCTCACCACAATGTAGGCGGACTTCCGGATTTCGTTGATTTCAAGGAAATCATCGAACCGCTCCGCGACCTTTTCAAGGATGAGGTTCGTAAAGCAGGTCTGGAGCTTGGAATTCCGGAGAGACTGGTATTCCGTCAGCCATTCCCGGGACCGGGACTTGGAATCCGTATTATCGGTGAAGTTACTGCAGAGAAGGTTCGTATTGTACAGGATGCAGATTTCATTTATCGTGAAGAGGTAGACAATGCTGCAGCTGAGTATAAGAAAGAACATGGTGAAGATCCTTCATGGATGCCGAACCAGTATTTTGCAGCACTGACAAATATGCGAAGTGTAGGCGTTATGGGTGACTTCAGAACTTATGATTACGCTGTAGCGCTCCGCGCAGTGAAGACTATCGACTTCATGACAGCCGAATCTGCTGAGATTCCGTATGCAGTACTGAATAAGGTTATGAACCGCATTATTAACGAAGTTAAAGGCGTTAACCGCGTATTCTATGACCTGACCAGCAAGCCGCCGGGTACGATTGAGTTTGAATAATATATTAGAGCCAAGAAATGCCTATTTTACGGGCTTTCTTGGCTCTTTCTATGTCTGGTGACAATCAAATGACAATACTTTTTTAATATTATTGTAAATAATTTCTTTTTATTTAGCTGGGAATTGACTTTTCCAGTCTAAATAATCTTTTTCTGTAATCTCTTCATTTCTGAATTTCTGGTACATATCAGCCCATGCTCCAATATTATCCAGCATATTTAAAGAATCATGTCCTTTGTCTTTAAACATGAGTTGTGGTACGCCGGATTCATCCCGGTAGGCGTGCAGACCATATTGATCCTCTAAAGCAAATAATGCGTGCATGACACTAACATAAGTATCAAAGTTTGGATCAGACATGGCGTATGGACTGATCTTTAATGAGTTTGCTATTTTTTCCAATTGTTCTGATGATGGAAAACGATTCCCAAGTTCATAATTTCTAATTGCCGATTCGCTCAATCCGGACATGATTGCCAATTCTTTCTGTGTATATCCTTGATCGATCCGGAATTTTCTTATTTTCTCACCTACTGTCATAGGAAAACACTCCTTTGCTGATTGTTACTTAAAAGTATAGCATAAACAGTTCAAAAATGAAATATAAAAATAAACCGTTCATTTTTGAAATTATTCTATTGACAGTACGGAAATGAAATGTTATGATGCATATACACCGTTCGATAATGAACTGAAAAAAGAAAGGAGGGATATAGATGGCTAGTAAATTATTTATATCAGCAAAAGAAGTAGCGAAAGAATTAGAAGTATCTGATTCCTATGCGTATCGTTTGATCCGTCAGTTAAATGCGGAATTGGAACAAAAAGGTTTCGTTGTTGTCAAAGGAAAAATCAGCCGTAAATATTTTGAAGAACGAGTTTACGGTATGAACGAAATGAAATAGCAGGAGGTGATGTTTTGACAGTAATCAAAAACCAAAAGTCAAATACTTACGAGGTAAGAACCTATTATAAGGACTGGACCGGCGTAAGAAAGCAGAAGACGAAAAGGGGATTTAAACGCAAATGTGATGCCCAGGAATGGGAAAGAGCGTTTAAATTAAAGGAGAATTTGAGTCTGGATATGTATTTTGAAGATTTTGTAGATCTTTATCTGAATGATATCAAATCCAGAATCAAATATAATACCTGGCTGACGAAAAAGCATATTGTAGAAAAAAAGATTCTCCCATATTTTTCGAAAAAGAAGTTGCAGGAAATAAAACCTTCCGATATTCGACAGTGGCAGAACACCATGATGAACTATCGAAATAAACAAGGAGAAGGCTATTCACAGGTCTATCTAAAGACCATCCATAATCAGCTGAGTGCAATTTTGAATCATGCAGTTAATTTCTATGATTTGAAAAGCAATGCTGCACGCAAGGCAGGATCTATGGGAAAAGAAAGAACAAAAGAGATGCTTTTCTGGACAAAAGAAGAGTATATGAAGTTCATTGAAGCGGTGGCGGATAAGCCGATCTCCTTTTATGCATTTGAAATTCTATATTGGTGTGGAGTCCGTATGGGAGAGTTGTTAGCGCTGACACCGGCAGATTTCGATTTTCAGGCTTGTACTATCCGGATCAATAAATCTTATCAAAGATTAGAGGGGAAGGATATTATTACGGATCCAAAGACTGTGAAGAGTAATCGTATGATCACCATGCCGGAATTTTTAAGCGAAGAATTAGAATCGTATATAGGAATGCTGTATGGTTTAAATGAAAATGACAGGATATTCCAAATTTCAAAAAGCTATCTTCATCATGAAATGGATCGAGGTGTGAAGTTGTCAGGAGTGAAGAGAATACGAATCCATGATTTACGACATTCTCACGTGTCATTGTTGATCAATATGGGGTATTCTGCGGTGGCAATTGGAGAAAGGGTAGGGCATGAAAGTGTGGAAATCACATATCGATATGCGCATTTATTCCCGACAATCCAAACAGAGATGGCGGAAAATCTAAATCAGGAAAGAGAGGAATATCTAGATGAGTGAAAAAAATAGGGATAACAAGAATCGGTGGCGTAATGTAACTATAGCGTTTCGAATGTCTCCGGAAGAAAATGAAGAGCTGGATTTAAGAGTAAAACTTTGTGGATACCAGACGAGACAAGAATATATCATTGAAAGCGTTTTACATCAAAAAGTCACAGCAGTAGGAAATCCATTGATGTTAGTACAGTTTAGAAAACAGCTTCGAGGGATTGAAGAGGAACTGAAAAGGTTAACTATATTAGAGGATGCCGATGAAGAGTTGTTTACACCTATTCGAACAATGTTGGAGATATTAAATGCATTTGCAGAAGAAAGAAACTATGAAAGAAGGAAAAAAGAAAAAGCCCAGAAATAATCTGAGCAAGTTCCTTGATTATCAGAATAACTGATATACCATCCTAACAACTTGAGTATATCACAAAATTGTTGTTGCAACAATTGTTAAATTCTGTTTGCCAGGGACTTGCCCGGTTGGGCAGGAGGTGGAAATGGAAGATAATTATAGAGAAGTAAAAAAGGCAGAACCATGCCTGAAATTGATCCACATGGATCAGGTTGAAGTGGAAGAAATCGAATGGCTCTTTTATCCCTTCATACCATACGGGAAGGTCACCATTATTCAGGGAGATCCTGGAGAGGGGAAAACCACCGTGGTGTTGCAGATCATTGCAAAGTTAACAAAAGGAGAAGCAATATTAAGTGAAACAAGCGAAGGGAAATCCGAAGAGGCAGGTGTAGAGCCAATCAATGTGATTTATCAAACAGCTGAAGATGGATTGGGCGATACGATCAAACCGAGATTGTTAGCGGCAGGGGCAGATTGTTCCAGAGTCTTGGTAATTGATGACCAGGATCAGCCATTAACCATGGTAGATGCAAGGCTGGAGGAGGCGATTATACAGACGAAAGCAAGACTTGTAGTATTAGATCCAATTCAAGGCTTTCTAGGGGCTGGTGTTGATATGCATAGGGCAAATGAGATTCGTCCATTGATGAAAAGAATTTCTGTATTAGCAGAGAAATATCAATGTGCCATTATTCTGATCGGTCATATGAATAAGAATAGTAATGGAAAATCATCCTATCGTGGATTGGGTTCTATTGACTTTCAAGCGGCAGCAAGAAGCGTGTTGATTGTTGGAAGAGTGAAAGATGAACCGGAAATCCGAGTGATCTGTCATGTAAAGAGTTCTCTTGCTCCGGAAGGAGATGCTATCGCCTTTCGATTAGACAAAGAAAAAGGATTTCATTGGATTGGAAAATATGACATCAGTGCAGATGACTTATTGTCTGGTGATGGACGAGGGCAAAAAATCCGAAGTGCGAAAGATTTTTTAAAAGAGATCTTAGCAAATGGATCAATGGAACAGGCAAAAATAGCGGAAGAAGCAGAAGAACGAGGAATTAAAAAGAAAACACTTTGGAATGCGAAGAAGGAATTACAGATTGATTCTGTGAAGATAGGAAATAAATGGTTCTGGATGTTACAAGAAGAGTAAAGGAAGATGGCAAGATTACCATATCTTAAAGAATAGGGAATCTTGCCACCTTGATTAAAAAGGAGTGAAGTGATGAAAAAAGTACAGATTGATTATGAACTGTTTCGAAAATTGATCTTTTATCATTTGGGTTCAGATGATCAGTATGAAGAAGATATTCGAAATGGCTTGGAAGAAAAATTGGATGCATTAGTCAGACATGAACTCTATACGAAGTATAAGACTGCTCCTTCTGAGGAAGAGCAGGAGAAAGCACGACAGGAATATTTAGATAAGCGTGGAGTGTCAGCTAGTTATCGATGGTGATGTTTGTTTGGGGAATATAGAACAGGAGCGTGGCACGCACCTGTGAATATCAAACAAGGAGAATTGCTGTAGGGTGTAGCCGATACAGTACTGGCTGATTTGAAAGCTCCCGGCAGGGCGCAAGGGTACTTTTGATGGACGTTAGGCTGTCGAAAGTGCTTTTGCGTTACTTTTGACAAAAGTAACAAAACATGATCGCCATATCTGGCGTTTTAAAATGAAGGAAAGGAGATTTATTGAAGAGGACAATTAGTTTTATGACAGGGAAAGGCTCCCTGAACCATAATAGTAGAAAATTTCATGCAAAGAATACGGATCCGAATAGAACCCATTGGAATGTTGAATATTGTAATGAAGATATCAAAGATGTATATCATGAATTGTTTGATGATGCCTTGAAGCGTTACAACGATAAGCAGACTCGGAAAGATCGTAAGATCGATGATTACTATGAAAAGATACGTTCTGGAAAACAAGAAAAATTATTTCATGAGGTTATCCTTCAGATCGGTGATAAAGATAATATGGGATCAGAAACGATGGAAGGACAACTTGCTGCAAAGATATTAGATGAATACATGAAAGGATTTCAAGAACGGAATCCTACGTTGCGAGTATTTGCTGCACATCTACATTTAGATGAAGCAACACCACATCTACATATTGATTTTATTCCTTATGTTACAGGAAGTAAGCGAGGACTTGATACAAGAGTATCTTTAAAACAAGCTTTATCGTCATTAGGATTTAAAGGCGGTTCCAGAAGTGAGACGGAGCTAAATCAATGGGTGCAATCGGAAAAGCAAAAATTAGCTATGGTCATGAGAGAAAATGAGATAGAATGGGATCAGAAAGGAACTCATGAACAACATCTTTCTGTATTGGATTACAAGAAAAAGGTTCGAGAACAGGAAGTAGAAGAATTAACGGAACATAAGAATTTATTGGAACATGATTTGCATGATATCAGTGAATGTGTGGATGAGATCCAAAAGGAAAAAGCGCAAGCAGAAAAAGAGAGAGATGCAGTAATTAAAAAGACAGAAGTGTTAGAGAAACGATTTTCTGCACTAAATTCAAAAGCTGGACTTGTTGACTCACATGCACGTGAGTATGGATATTATCCGGAAGAATGGCTGCCAGAAGCCGGAACTTTAGAGTCAGCAAAATCTTATCGGAAGAGAATATTTCCTTTGGTGAAAAAAGTTGCGAATATGATACAGGCATTATATAGCAAGTATTTGGATTTGAAAAACAAAAATCAAAAGCTGTCAGATCGAAACATAGATCTTGAAAATCGTGTAGATCGGTTGAGAGAGGAAATATCTGTTATAAAGAAAGAGAATGTAGCTTTGTTAAATGTGGCATATGATATGGATCGTGTTGTAGCTGTTTTGGGAGAAAATAAGGTCAAGGAAGCAATAGAAGTGGCAAAGCATTTGGAACAGGTAAATGCAAAGCAAAAAGGTAAGAAGAGACGTACAGATAGAGAGGGGAGATAAAGGGAGTCGAAGAAATCAAATCTATGTTTAGAAAGTACGGTTTAGATGTTGACTTTTGAAGTATAAATTAGAGAGAGTAGATTTTATACAGAAAGAAATAAAAGAGAGGAGAATAAATAGTGTAATAAATAAATAGTGTAATATAAGTAAGCAGACAGTTTTTTATAGCTGCTTTTATATGGTCTGAAAACTTGTCTGAAAATTTATTTGAAAAGTGTAACTAGATGGCATAAATTATTGCTATGAAGTATGAAGGTATTAAATATAATCAGGAAGGAGGTTGTTAGAGTGGACGATGATGAAATCGTGGAATTATTTTTGAAGAAAGATGAATCTGCAATTATTCATACTGCTGAAAAGTATGGTTGCAGATTACGTTCGATTTCGCAACGAATTACTGCAGATATTTTAACTGCTGAGGAGTGTGAAAATGATACATACTTCGAAGCATGGAATAGAATTCCACCAAATGAACCCAGAACGTATCTTATAGCATTTTTGTCAAAAATCATTCGTAATATATCTATTAATAAATGCATAGAGAAAAATCGATTGAAGCGCAGAGCATATATTGTAGAGCTATCTAGTGAAATGGAACAGTGTATTCCAGCGGTGAATGATGTTGAAAGCTATGTTGATGGAGTTGAGATAGGCAGGGTAATCAGTACATTTCTTCGCAAACAGCCTAAAGAAAAGAGAATAATTTTTATGCATAGATACTATTATTGTGATACTGTTTTGTCGATTGCAAAGCGTTTTGGATATTCGGAAAGTAAAGTGAAAATTATGCTTTATCGTATGCGAAAAGACCTTCGAGTCTATTTAACAAAGGAGGGATATTTTTTATGAATGGAAAAGAATTATTGCAAAGTATGAGTGAGATAGAAAATGATTTAATCATTCAGTCAGAATTTGAATTTCATCAAAAGAAAAAAATAATTCATGTTAAAAGAAGGATAGCAATTGCAGCGTGTTTATGTTTGTGTTTATGCGGGACAGTGCCTATATTGGCATTTGCCGGCAATGATTTTGCACATGAACTTCTTTATTCGATTTCTCCATCAATAGCTCAAAAACTTAAGCCGATTAATGTTTCGTGTGAGGATAATGGCATTGAAATGACAGTAGTTGCAGCGGAAGTAAATGGCGAAAAAACAACCATTTTGTTGTCAATGCATGATAAGATTGCTAAAAGACTAGATGAAACAACTGATCTTTTTGATAGTTATAGTATTTGCACTCCGTATGATCAAAGTGGAGGATGTTCTCTTGTTAGTTATGATGCTGGTACGAATACGGCAACATTCATGTTAACAATTGAGCAAACAGACCATATATTGCTTCCAGGTGATAAAATTACGTTTTCTGTAAATCAGTTGCTCAGCAAAAAAGAACACAATAATTTTAAAATTGAAAAAATAGATACAAACAACGTGTATTCTATAACAGAGTTTCTAGAGGAACCAGATATCAGAGGAGGTAGTGATTCGGAGTCTGAATCCATTGATGGGGATAATATGTTATTTATTAAACCTGACGAAGCAAATGCTATTATTCTCAAAAAAGGGGTAGCTGTTACTGGATATGGAATCGTAGAAGGGAAGTTGCATATTCAAGTTAGATTTAGCGATATTCTTAATACAGATAATCATGGTTATGTATATTTGAAAAACGAAGATGGAAAAGTAGTTAATTGTCAATCAAGTGTTGCATTTTGGGATCAGAGTCATGTGAATAGTTATGAGGAGTTTGTTTTTGAAGTATCTGCAGAAGAACTTGTTAACTATGAAATATGGGGAGAATTTTGGACATGTAACAATGCACCGATAGAAGGGGAATGGCAAGTTACATTTCCGGTGGAGAAAAATGAATAATAACTTTTAAATAGAATTTCTTGTATAGATAGTAGATGATTATTAGTTGATCTTGATATATAGCATATTGTTGACAATAAAATGACAATACAATCAGATGAAAACATAGCGAATTCATACAAAACAGTTCAAAAACGAACGGTTTCAAGAACGGAATACCAGAGAAACACTACAAAGCAGATAGAACTTTGCGAGTTTGAGTAGCTTGAAAAATCGCGGAAAAGCCCATAAATAAAGGCTTTGCGGGGTGTCGAAAAGACCAAATGGAGTGCAAATGGAGTTTAAAAATTATTTTTTTCTCTTGTTTATATTCCAGATTCACCTGCAAATTTCGTGAAATCGGTTATTCTCATAAAATAAAATTAGAGTAAATATGAAGAACAGTTTGTTTTGATTGAAGTGATTTTCGTCAAGGCAGACTGTTTTTTTGTTGCCTGCATTTAGAAAACAGATACCACAGAAAGGTTCTTTACTTTCGATGAGCTTAAACTCCATGACACAGTAATCACACTGATGGAGAATTAAAAAACAAGAAAATTTGATAAATTTCGGAAAATGATGTCCGATTTTGCATCTGCCAGTACAGAGTATATGAAGAGATAAATATTCAAAACACAGGAGGTACTGATTATGCAGAATAAATTATTTTTAAAGGCAGCCGATATATGTGAACTTCTGGAAGTAAAACAGACATCGGCTTATGAGATCATTGGCAATCTGAATAAGGAGCTGGAAGAACAGGGATATTTGACGCTTAGAGGAAAAGTTCCGACAAAGTATTTTGTGAAGCGTTTCTACGGAGTGGAAGATACTTGTGAGATTCCACAGGAAGAGGGAAAGGAATGGTTTCATGCGTAAGAGAAAAATGTATTTATCAGTGGAAGACATTGCAGAACTCTTTGGATTATCAGTTTCGTTTGCTTACCGGGTGGTGGAAAGAATGAATGCCGATCTGGAAAGCAAGAACTATTATGTTATTCTCGGACGGGTGCCAACCCGCTATGTAGAGGACAAGATCTATGGTCTGGAACATGTTGAGCAATATTTGAAGGAGGATAAAGCGATATGAGTATAGTGCAGGAAAAAATGTATATGGATAGGCCGGAAATATAAAACTGTCGCTGGGGTACTGATCTATCGTGCATAGCGTGTCCAGTTCCGAAAGCGGCAGCGTTTCAAAGGATGTTTCCCAGCCACGCTGACGCTTCCTTTCCCGGAAGTAGTCAACGGCTTCATGGTACAGTACCAGCTTGCAAAAATGGTCAAACTGGCAGCGCCTCCCGTAATCATCAGGGGTAACTTTCATCTTCTCACCCCCTTTCCGTGGAGAGTGAGCAGGATGATCCTGTCCGTTGTCAGGGGCCTATGCTGGCCCTGGTCTGCTGACCGCCTCCTTTTCCATCTGATTTTTTGCCGGAAATGACAATCCGCGAAAATCGACAAAAATCGCCCGGCAGGTCGTAAACCTACCGGGCGACGATTTGAAGCGTTTTGTTGTTTTCTTACATGGTATAGTTCATACTCATAGCCGGAATATTCCCGTGGCGGGGCAAGGCTTTTTTTAAGCGGTAGAAGTGGATTAGATTATAATGATAGTAAAACAGCATGGCGGCGTCCTCCCGTGGGCCGCCATGCCTTTAACTGCTGGGAATGACAGAAAGAAAGCAGCGGCCTTGATTTCTCAAAACCGCCACCAGTGAATATAAATTAAGCGTGAAAATGGGTCTGCCCAGCAGCGGTTTTTTTCTTTTCTGCCGCTGGGCAGATGTTTTTTCTTTAGATACATGATAAGAGGAATTTTTGAAGATTCCATAAAGATTTGAAAAATGGACGGACATAAAAGACGTCCATTACACTATCGGAAAATCAGCAAGGAAGTTTCATAGTAACCTTTGCGCCGCCGGTTTCTTTTGAATTTTCTAAAATAAGCTGACCATTATGTTGTTCCATAATCGAATTTGTAATATATAGACCCATACCAAAGTGTAACTTTGAATTGCGGCTTTGATCGCCCATATAGAACCGTTCCTGTGCGTGGCATAATGCCTCTTTAGAAAACCCCGTTCCCTCGTCTGTGACTGAAATTTCCACGAAACCGTTGTTACTCTGAACATCCACATAAAGCGTTCCGCCTTGCGGGGAGTAGTCCAGCCCATTACTGATAACATTCATAATAGCACGTTCTATCAGCACCCTATCAAATTTCAGCATTTGAGGGAGTGAAACAGTATTCATTTGCAGCCGGATTTCTTTTGTCCGGCATAGTGATTCCATATAACCGAACAAGTGCTGCATGAACGCTGGCAAGTCTATACTTTCAATATGGAGCTGATAACCAACCGCCGCCCGTGATATGTCAATCAGGGTTTGAATATATGACTGCATCTGGCCGGAGCTTTCCACGACGTAACCAGCGTATAATCGTTGCTCATCATCAAGATTTGTTTCTGTGAGTAAATCAGCATTTCCTTGAATAACCGTCAGAGGCGTTTTCAAATCATGGGCAAGCGCGGCGATTTGCTCTTTCTGTGTCTGTTCGGTTTTCCATTGCCGTTCTAACGAAATTTTCAGATTATCTTTCATATCTGAAAAAGATGCAAGGACATCTTCAAACTCTTTGATTTTGGCGTGTCCTACTTCAAAATCAAGGTTTTGCTTTGAAACCTCCGCAGTTGCTTCAAAAAGCGGGGTCAGTTGTGTACGCAGGTTCTTAGCAAATCTGGCGGTCAGTATGATAATGACCAGCAGCGAATTTACAGCCATCAGGATAAACGCAAGCGTGTCAGGAGATGGAAAATATTCCGGTAGCCATGACACTGTAAATTGAGAACCAATATAATACCTTAAAACGCAAAATTCGTTTTCCCGGACAACAAGTGCAAACTGCCTCCCCGTAGCATATTCAATATATTCTCCCTTTGCGTACAGCAGGGCAATTTCTTTTTCATCATCGTCCATATTGCTGTAAAGCTCATTAAAGTTCTTGTCCAGAATTAAGTAGCCGCATCCCTGTGGAATCACAACCTTTGTAATATCCGGGGCAATCGTCAGCGTTGGAATGATCTCTTTTACCTGCAATTCACTTAGATTTGCTCTTGTAGCTAATCCAGCATTTACAGCAAGTCCCTCCAAACCAGAAGGGACAATAATTGCCGCTACCAGCATGACAATGAGGGAGATAGCAAACTGGCGAAACAATATTTTCAATGTAGGTTTCTTTTTCACTCCCATTTATATCCTATCCCCCATACGGTGCTGATCGGACTTATTTTGAAATGCTCCAATTTCGCACGAATATTTTTTATATGCGTTGAGATCGTAGAGTTATCGCCTATTCCATCAAACCCGAAAACGGCTTCATAGATTTGTTCTTTTGTAAAAACCTGTCCCCGGTTTTTCGCAAGGTATTCACAGATTGAATACTCGCTTTTGGTAAGGGGAACCGGCTGTTCTGAAACATACAGTACCTTTGCGGAAAGGTCAAATCTTATATCAGGCTCAAATGAAAGTGTGCTGTGATGCTCCCTTTTTTCTCTGCGTAAATGTGCCGCGACACGGGCGCGAAGCTCCTGAATACGAAAAGGTTTCGTAATATAATCATCCGCACCGATGCCCAATCCAAACAATATATCTTCCTCTAATGTCTTTGCGGTCAGAAAGAGAATCGGGCAGTCTACCATATTCCTGATCTGTTTGCAAAACTCAAACCCGTCTGTGCCAGGCATCATCACATCCAAAAGAATGAGGTCATAGAAATGCAGCTTTTTGATGTCTACATCATCCGCATTTTGACAGACTGTTATCAAATATCCATCTTTCCCCAAACTGTTCTTAATCAATTCCAAGATAGAAACTTCATCGTCAACTACAAGTAAGTGGGTCAAAAAATCACCTCCCGCCCCATTATACCACATTGTCGAGGTTACTCATCATTATTTTTAATGTCAGCTTTCCGATATTCATTGTTGATATTTACAGCTACGGCATTGCTTATATCCACATCCACAATACTGTAAACGTAGCCGAAACTGAAATCTTCCCCCGCCACATTTTTGAAGCGTTTCGATACCTGCCCGATTTCTTCTTGCAGTTCTGACATTTCAAGACATTCATCCGTTATGGTATATGTCAGGCCGTTATATGAAATTTCATCATAGTTTGCGGCATTCAGCTCATAATACGGCAGAGATTCATTTAACGCCTTATTTTTATCGGCGGTATCGCGGAGCGCACCGCAGGCCGATAAGCATATAAGACTTACAAGCACAATTACCACGGCAAACAGGCACTTTTTATTCACTGTTTTTACCTCCCTCCCAACCATGAAACCAAACCAAACTGGCAATCAGCAGACAAACAGTGCAGCATACAGAAATAATCATACCGCTGAAAAAATCGGTTTTTACCTGTGCATACAGTTGGGGGCTATCCCATGCAAGCACAGTGTAATCCATAGCACGAACGCCCCAGGCCCAGGGAATATATTTCCATGTAGCGTCACCAAGCCCTGTTATCATAAGGGCAGCTATTAAACTCCCTGCAATTCCCAATCCCATAGATGCACCTTTTCCGAAGCTCATTCCCACAAACAAATGAATCAGGTAAATGGGAAGCATGGTAATCAACAATAGAATCCCTGCTTTCAGGTAAAGGCTTGCCGGAGCATCCCTATATAGTGCAGCGAATGTTCCTAACGCTAAAAATGTTGCGCCAAAAGCACAGATCATCAGAAAACCAAGTTTACCAATATACGTTGCCATGCGAGATGGGATTGTTCCCAACAAAAGCTGATAATGCCCGGCCTGATTTTCGATCTGAACAACCAGGCCCACAATAATGCCGATCAGAAACGGGAACGCAACGGCCAGCACTTCCAGATAGGCACTGATTTTGGTTGCCAGTTCCCATCTGGATATATGATAGTAACCCGCAAAAATCGCCGCACATATAATCGGAATCATGCTGTGCATATAGAGCAAAATGCTATGTTTACACTTCTGATATTCTGCTTTCCAGCAGCGAACCACAGATACCATAGTTACCCCACCTCCTTTTTCTCAAACCATCTTGCAGTTAAAAATGACAGCGCCGCAAACCAGGCCAGCGAAATGACCAATACAAGTATAATCATCCAAAATGCCATTGCCGTACTCTGATCTGCAACCGGCTCACCATTAGGCAAAATACCTAACACGGAAATCATAAGATGCGGCACCCAGCTATACGGGCAGATCATCCACAAAGAGGTTGTAGCCGTGAAAATCCCTAAAACGCTTCCAAGTCCGGCATTAAGAATAACCGTGACAAAGATACCAACTTTTTTTGATAACCATAAGCACAGCGGAACTTCCCATAGGCTTGCAATGACAATACAAGCTGTTCCGGCCGCAGCCTGCCAAATCCCGATTTGACGGTAATTTCTGTTTCTCTACATCCTACAAGCCCAGATAAAACTAATATACCCAGACTAAATAACAGTACTCTTTTCAAACTCATAATTTCTTTCCAAGTTCATATGCTTTTTTCATCACATCAACATGGCTTGCAGCTATATTTGCAGCATCAATTCCACCGCCACCGACCATGCCTTTCAAGGAAGCCTTTTCAAAACAGTCTACCCAGCCTTGCAGACCATTGTAGGCTTTTTCAAATGCACTTTCATCATTCTCAGCGGCAGTTGCAATCATATAAATATCTCTGAATGAATAATCTGTCGAATATAAAGGATTCAATCTATCAAGAAGTGTTTTCATCTGGCCACACATCTCATAGTAATAAATTGGTGTTGCATAGACAATGACCTCCGCATCCTTTACTTTTGCCATAATATCTGCAACATCATCCTTCAGTACACACATCCCATTCCTCTGACAGGATAGACAACCGATACAATATTTTATATCTTTTCCTTTCAAAGAAAGAAGTTCCACATCATGCCCGGCTTCTTTTGCTCCCTTTGCACACTCATTTGCAAGTATATCAGAATTGCTGCCTCCTCGAAGACTTGTCGATATGATCAATACTTTTTTTGCCATGATTAAATTTCTCCTTTTTCAGTGTCTTTTTTAACCTTCCGTATAACTTTCGCAGGCACTCCTGCCGCAATCATATTGGCCGGAACATCTTTTGTTACAACTGCTCCGGCTGCAATGACCGAACCTTCACCAATCGTAACCCCCGGAAGAACCGTTACATTTGCTCCAAGCCACACTTTTTTTTCGATGTGAATCGGCTGAAATATCATACCTGCTCTTTTCTCGGGATCTTCCATATGATTAATCGTTGCCAATACTGCATTATGTCCAATCAGGACTCCATCCTCTATATAAATACCACCCTGATCCTGAAACTTACATCCTGCATTAATAAAAACATTTTTACCTATATGGATATTTCGTCCGCAGTCTGTATAAAACGGAGGAAACATTCCAAAACTTTCATCTATTTTTTGTCCGGTAAGTTCCGACATAAGCTGTATAATTTCTTCTTTTGTATGATATTTGTTATTCAGCTCCATCGTTATCTTTAATGCCCTTTGAGACAGCTCATGCATAACCAGATGTTCTTCACTTCCACCATCTACGATATATCCGGGCTTCATATTACTCAAATATTCTTCACACGTCATAATTAACCAACTCCGTTTTCTTTAAAAAATTTCTGAATTTTGTCAAATGGGATCACATCCGGATTATCGTATAGATCTGTATGAACAGCTCCCGGAATTGTCAGCAGTTCTTTATTGGATGTGTACTTGCTGTTCTTGATCATATTTTCATAAGCATCTTTTCCAAAATAATAGCTGTGTGCTTTTTCTCCATGAACGATAAGGACTGCACTTCTGATTTCATTACTGTACTTTAATATTGGCTGATTCATAAATGACATACATCCAATACTGTTCCAGCCATCATTGGAATTCAGGCTTCTTTTATGATAACATCTGCCTTTATAATACTCACTGTAATCTTTTACGAAGAAAGGTGCATCTTCCGGAACCGGAAGGGGAACACAACCACCGCCTCTTGAATATTCGCCTTTACGGTATTCTTCTGTCCTGAGGGTATTCAGTGACTGTTTCTTTGCATAACGTGCTTCTTCACTGTCCTCAGAATCAAAGTACCCATTCGCATTTACCCTTGTCATATCATACATGGTAGAAGCAACGGTTACTTTTATTCTTGTATCCAACGCAGCTGCGTTAAGAGCCATTCCACCCCAGCCGCAGATTCCAATGATTCCTATTTTATCCGGATCCACATCTTCCCGAACAGAAAGGAAATCAACAGCAGCCATAAAATCTTCTGTATTAATATCTGGAGAAGCCATAAATCTTGGATAGCCTCCACTTTCCCCCGTAAAAGAAGGGTCAAATGCAATCGTTAAATATCCTCTTTCAGCCATTGTCTGTGCATATAATCCGGAACACTGTTCTTTGACTGCCCCAAATGGTCCGCTTACGGCAATCGCAGGATATTTCCCAGATGTATTTTTCGGTTTATACAAATCTGCAGCAAGTGTGATTCCATAACGATTTACAAATGTCACTTTCTTATGGTCTACTTTTTCACTCTGTGGAAAAGTTTTATCCCATTCAGATACCAGCTTTAATTTTTCTGTTTTTAACATATTTAACATCCTCCATATGCAAAATTTCTTGTAATTACACTAACAATAGTATATGATATAAATATCTTACAACCTAAAGTTAACTTTAGGTCAAGCATAAATTTGAAAGAAGGTTTTTTATGTATACAATCGGTCAGGTCTCTGCAATGTTTAATCTTCCTGTTTCTACATTAAGGTATTATGACAAGGAAGGCTTTTTCCCTAATCTGGAACGTAAGGGAAATATCCGTTATTTCAGCGATAATGAATTAGAAGCACTTCGTATCATTGAATGTCTGAAGAAATCCGGTCTTGAGATAAAAGATATAAAGCAATTTTTTATCTGGGTATCTGAAGGCAGCTCCAGTTATGAAAAAAGGAAAGAATTATTTGAAGCCAGAAAATCAGCTGTTGAAACTGAAATTCAGGAACTCCAA
>OLEC01000263.1_pt1 | contig 17039 bp, 12 predicted proteins | sample 1602381 | NCBI WGS metagenome assembly OLEC01 (sample SAMN02674964, study PRJEB24791) | human gut metagenome, SKBSTL008 | isolation source: stool | host: Homo sapiens | place: USA | reverse complement strand
ACATCATGGCAAAAGCCGGTATCTCCAAGCGACTGATCAAATTCGTTGATACCTGCGTAGGCCACAAAAAAGGCGGTATCGCCATCGTATGTGTTATCGTAGCCTGCTTCTTCGGCGCCATCTCCGGTTCCGGTCCTGCAACTGTTGCAGCCCTTGGCGCCGTACTGATCCCTGCAATGGTAGAACAGGGCGGTTTCTCCGCACCATTCTCCACAGCACTGATGGCAACCTCAAGCTCCATCGCCATTGTCATCCCGCCAAGTATCGCCTTCGTTGTATATGCCTCCATCACAGGCACATCCATCGCAGATATGTTCATGGCAGGTATCGTACCAGGTCTTCTTATGGGCGTAGCACTGGTAATCGTAGTAATGCTGGAAGCAAAGAAACACAACATCAAACCATCCAGAGAAAAAGCCTCAGGCAAAGAACGCTGGGACGCTTTTAAAGATGCTTTCTGGGGATTCCTGATGCCGGTCATCATTCTGGGCGGTATCTACGGCGGTATCTTCACACCAACAGAAGCAGCAGCCGTATCCGTTGTATACGGTCTCTTCGTAGGTATGGTCATCTACCGCGAAGTTTCCTTCCGCGATATGTTTGACATTCTGGTAGACTCAGCAAAGACAACCGGCGGTATTATGCTCATCGTAGCAAGTGCCTCTCTGTTCTCCTTTGTATGTACCAAATTCGGTATTGCAGATGCAGCCTCCAATTTACTTGGAAGCATCGCACATAACCAGTTTACCTTCCTGCTGATTGTAAATATCATCTTCCTGATCGCAGGATGCTTCATCGATGCAAACTCCGCTATGTACATCTTCATCCCGATCATGCTTCCTGTATGTAAGGCTCTTGGATACGATATAGTAGCATTCGGTGTTATGGCAACTGTAAACCTTGCAATCGGACAGGTAACTCCTCCTGTAGGTGTAAACCTTTTCGTAGCAATCAGCATCAAGATCAAAAAAGGTCTGGAAGTTACTCTGCAGGAGATCTCAAGGGCAGTTGTGCCAATGATCGCAGCCTGCGTTGCAGTTCTTCTGATCGTTACATACATCCCGATCACCTCCACTTTCCTTCCGAAAGCTCTTGCAAAAGAAGGCTCCTACACAGGTGATCAGTCCTCCGCTTCCTCTGACACAGCTTCCAAGGACGCAGGAGACGGCAATAACTCCTTTGACACAATTGCAGATTACAGCGACCTTGACTGGCCGGAAATGACCTGGAACTTCGCATGCTCCACTACTGAGACAAGTACCTGGGCTGATGGCGGACGTAAGTTCGGTGAACTGATGGAAAAAGCTACAGGCGGCAAAGTCAAAGTCAACATTTACGCTGCTGACCAGCTTACAAACGGTAACCAGTCCGAAGGTATCCAGGCTCTGATGAATGGGGACCCGGTTCAGATCTCCATGCACTCCAACCTGATCTACTCTGCATTTGATCCACGTTTCAACGTTGTTTCTCTTCCGTTCGTCTATGATTCTTACGACGATGCAGATGCGAAATTCGATGGCGAAGCAGGTGCAAAGCTGAAAGAAATCCTCAGTGAGTACGGACTCCACTGCATGGGTATTGCAGAGAACGGTTTCCGCGAAATCACAAACAGCAAACATGAGATTAAATCTGTAGACGATATGAAGAACCTGAAGGTTCGTGTAGCAGGCTCCAACCTTCTGATGGAATGCTACAAGAGATGGGGCGCTGATGCCACAAACATGAACTGGTCAGAAACTTACACAGCACTTCAGCAGAACACAGTAGAAGGTCAGGAGAATCCGCTTCCTGCTATCGACGCTGCAAGTGTTCAGGAGGTTCAGCCTTACTGCTCTATGTGGGATGCAATTTATGATTGCCTGTTCTTCTGTATCAACGAAGACATCTACAACAGTCTCACACCACAACAGCAGGAAGTTGTTGACGAGGCAGGACAGAAAGCAGTTGAATATGAGCGTTACATCAACCGTTCCGGAGATGACGAGATCAAAGAACGCTGGGCAAGCCAGAACGGTGTAACAATCACAGAGAAAGAAGACATGGACATCGACTCCTTCAAAAAAGCAGTTGACGGTATCGATGACTGGTTTGTAAACGAACTGAAGAGCCAGGGCTATGACGATGCCCAGGATCTGGTTGACCTTTTCACAAAGGATTCCTTCAATACAGTGGAAGATTACAGTGATCTGGACTGGCCGGAAACAACCTGGAACTTCGCTTGCTCCACTACTGAGACAAGTACCTGGGCTGACGGCGGACGTAAGTTCGGTGAACTGATGGAAAAAGCTACAGGCGGCAAAGTCAAAGTCAACATTTACGCTGCTGACCAGCTTACAAACGGTAACCAGTCCGAAGGTATCCAGGCTCTGATGAATGGGGACCCGGTTCAGATCTCCATGCACTCCAACCTGATCTACTCTGCATTTGATCCACGTTTCAACGTTGTTTCTCTTCCATTCGTCTATGATTCTTACGACGATGCAGATGCGAAATTCGATGGCGAAGCTGGTGAAAAACTGAAAGAAATCCTTGGCGAATACGGACTCCACTGCATGGGTATTGCAGAGAACGGTTTCCGCGAGATCACAAACAGCAAACATGAAATCAAATCTGTAGATGATATGAAGAACCTGAAGGTCCGTGTAGCAGGTTCCAACCTTCTGATGGAATGCTACAAGAGATGGGGTGCTGATGCCACCAACATGAACTGGTCAGAGACTTACACAGCACTTCAGCAGAACACGGTTGAAGGTGAGGAAAATCCACTTCCTGCTATCGACGCAGCAAGCGTTCAGGAGGTTCAGCCTTACTGCTCTATGTGGGATGCAATTTATGACTGTCTGTTCTTCTGCATCAACCAGGATATCTACGACGGCCTCACACCACAACAGCAGGCAGTTGTTGATGAATGCGGTCAGAAGGCAGTTGAATACGAACGTTACATCAACCGTTCCAGCGACAATGAGATTAAAGAACGCTGGGAATCCAAAAACGGCGTAACCTTCACTGAGAAAGCTGATATGGATATCGATTCCTTCAAGAAAGCTGTAGACGGCGTAGACGACTGGTTCGTAAATGAGCTGAAGAGCCAGGGCTACGAAGACGGCCAGGATCTGGTTGATCTGTTTACCAAATAATCCTTACGGTTACAAAACTCCATAAAAATAAATGAACAGGGTATGAAGTTTCATCAGATTACGATGAACTTCATACCCTGTTTTGTTTTTAATAATATAGAACGTAAAGTACTTGATATCTTCTATTTTTCACGTTATACTGAACAAGTATAATTGAACAGACCCGGATGCGAAGTTTCGACCCCTGCCCTCCAGTTTCACGAAAGGAGGGTGATGCCCGATGAACACAATGGAAGTCCTTACTTTATTGTTAGTAATTTTTACGGCATTGACTTACATAGATCAACATAAAAAGAAATAAGCATCCCACCGCCCAAAGTTGGATGCTTAATTTCTTTACTCATTAATTATACCGAGGGCAACCGGAACACGCTTCCGGTCATCTTCTAAGTAGATTATACAATGGGGCACCTGATTTTTCAAGTGCCCTTTTTGTAAATTTAAATCTCAGATTTTCAGATAGGATTTAATTTTCTCCTCATGCAGTTCTTCTCCAATCACGATCAGGACCTCCTGTCCTACATGAAGCGGTCGGATTGTAATTTCATTCTTCGTAGCATTTAATTCAATCCACTGCCGTCTATCGCACTCTGCCCATGCAGATAGTCCAGAACCGTCTTCGCTGTCACTGTCTACTCTCATAAATCCCTTCATCCGGAACACACGCCCACATTCAGGATCAGACAGAATCTTCTCAGCTGCTTCCCGCAGCTCCTTCTCAGTCATCTTCACATTCATAAAGTACAGAGAAGTAAAGGCACCCTCTGCCTCAAACTCCGGTTTCCTGTAGCTTGCCATCACATATCCACAGGAGGCAATCCGGTCAAAGTCCTCTTTCGACATCTCATCCCAATTCTTGTGGATAACATTAGCAGTATCCACACCATTCATTTCACAATGAAATCTCCTGCTGCAATGAACCTTCTCCAACGCCTGATTCACATGCTCAATCGTACCCTGGATTTCCTCGGGTGATGCGTCCTGGCTCTTGCTCATCACAATGCATCCGGCATCTGCCACCTCAGAAGCCAGAATGAAATCCGCCTCCTCTGACAGATCACGCTCCAGCTTAGAATCCACAATTGCAATCACATTCCCAATCTGATACCAACGATTTAACGGCTCCTCATGAAGAATATCAAAGAACTCATCCACATCAAAAATCCCAGACGGCTCCACGATCACACGGTCATAACCGCACATACCCATAGCAATCAGTTTCGTCTTAAATCTCCTCCTGTGGCAGTCCTTATCACACCCTCCTGAGATCATCTCCAGCTCACAGTTCTCTCCCATCAGATCCTGAAGCAACATCATATCCACATTCACAGCCCCGTAATCATTCTCCAGAATTCCAATATTATTACCAGCATCCATCAGATACTGCGCATACTTCCTGATAAACGTCGTCTTCCCTGAACCAAGAAAACCAGTGATCAGATCTATCTTTACCATCGTATATCTCTCCCTTGCTGCTGCATAATTTTTCTTTTTTATCCGTAAACCGGAACTTCATCATCTGTGATCCACATACCTGTACGATCATAGCATTATAACGCAGAAAACGCAACGCCCGCAAAGAAAGACCACAATTATTCATGTTCTGAAATAATTGCAGTCTTTCTGATAGTTCCTTATGACAATTCCAGCTTACCGGTATAAAGCTGATAATAAGTTCCTTTTAACTTAATAAGATCTTCATGGTCGCCTCTTTCAATGATCTTTCCATGATCCAGTACGATGATGGCATCGCTGTTTCTGATGGTTGAAAGTCGATGGGCGATCACAAATACAGTACGGCCTTTCATCAGGTTATCCATACCTTTCTGTACGATACTCTCTGTACGGGTATCAATACTTGAAGTTGCTTCATCCAGGATCAGTACAGGCGGATTGGCTACTGCTGCTCTTGCAATGGAGAGAAGCTGGCGCTGTCCCTGGGACAGTTCCTCACCGTCTCCGCTTAACATGGTATCATATCCTTTTGGAAGCATTTTGATAAACTGGTCTGCATGAGCCAGTCTTGCTGCCTCGTATACTTCCTCATCTGTGGCATCCAGTTTACCGTAGCGGATGTTTTCTTTAATAGTTCCTGTAAACAGGTGAGTATCCTGAAGTACGATTCCCAGAGAACGTCTCAGGTCATCCTTCTTAATCTTGGTAATATTGATTCCATCGTAACGGATCTTACCTTCCTGAATATCGTAGAAACGGTTGATCAGATTTGTGATCGTTGTCTTTCCTGCACCTGTAGAGCCTACGAAAGCAAGTTTCTGTCCCGGTTTGGCGAAGAGGCTGATGTCTTTCAGAATAACTTTATCCGGGTTATATCCGAATGTAACATCTTCGAAGCGGACATCTCCTGTCAGTTCTGTATAAGTAACGGAACCATCTGCAGAATGTGGATGTTTCCATGCCCACATACCTGTTCTCTCTTTGCATTCTGTGATATTGCCGCTGGCATCCTTTCTTGCATTAACAAGTTCTACGTAACCTTCATCCTCTTCCGGCTTCTCGTCAATGAGCCTGAAGATACGTTCTGCACCTGCAAGTGCCATAACGATGGCGTTGAACTGCTGTGCCACCTGCATAAATGGCTGGGTAAAGCTCTTGGTGAACTGTAAATAGGAAGCCATAACACCAAGGGTGATGCCGCCCACACCTGTTACAGAGAGAAGTCCCCCAAGTACTGCTGTCAGTACGAACTGCAGGTTACCGATGTTACCGATCACCGGTCCCATCATATTTCCGTATTTATTGGCATTTGCGGAGCTCTCGAAAAGTGCTTCATTGAGTTTATCGAATTCTTCTTTTGATTTATCTTCGTGGTTGAAAACTTTTACCACACGCTGACCATTCATTCGTTCTTCCACGAAACCGGTCACATCTGCCAGAGATACCTGCTGACGGATGAAATATTTGCCACTGTTGGAACCAATCTTATTGGTAACCTTCAGCATGATAAAGATGATCACAACTGCCAGAATCGTAAGCAGCGGACTTAACAGTAACATGGAAATAAAGGTAACCACGATCGTAAACAGCGCCATCAGTGCCTGCGGGATCGCCTGGCTGATCATCTGTCGCAGGGTATCTGTATCGTTGGTATAGAGGCTCATGACAGATCCGTTTGTATTCTGGTCGAAATAGCGGATCGGAAGAGTCTGCATATGCTCGAACATATCATCACGGACACTTTTAAGCACACCCTGACCGATATAAACCATCATTCGGGTATAAATAAATGTGGCAATCACACCAAGTGCAAAAATACAGCCAAGGACTGCAAGTGCCTTATAGAGTTCTGCAAAGTTCGGATCTGTCTGTCCGATCAGCGGGATGATAAAGTCATCCAGCAGAAATTTCAGGGACAGGGATACTGCAATACTTGCTGCGGAACTGATAAAGATGCAGATAAATACGATGATAAACTGTATCTTATGGGTTCCTGTCATATATTTCAGAAGTCTTTTGGCAGTTTGGATGGTGTTCTGATCTAATTTTTTCTTCTTATTCATCGTCTCCGCCTCCTTTGACCTGTGATTCATATACTTCTCTGTAAATATCATTTGTCTTCAGCAGTTCTTCTGAAGTACCCACACCTGCGATCTTACCGTCATCCAGTACGATGATCTGATCTGCATCTTCAATAGAAGAAACTCGCTGTGCGATAATAATCTTTGTTGTGTTCGGGATCTCCTCGCGGAAAGCCTTACGTATCAGGGCATCTGTTCTTGTATCTACTGCACTGGTAGAGTCATCCAGGATCAGGATCTTCGGTTTCTTGAGAAGAGCCCTTGCAATACACAGACGCTGCTTCTGACCGCCGGATACGTTGTTACCGCCCTGAACGATCATTGTATCGTAGCCATCCGGGAACTCACTGACGAATCCATCTGCCTGGGCCAGCTTACAGACCCTCCGAACTTCTTCCTCACTGGCATGTTCATCACCCCAGCGAATATTGTCATAGATGCTTCCTGAGAACAGCACATTTTTTTGAAGTACCATGGAAACCTGGTCACGAAGTACTTCCAGATTGTAGTTGCGTACATCCACGCCTCCCACCTGGACATTACCCTTTGTGACATCATAGAGTCTGGGGATCAGCTGCACCAGGGTAGACTTTGCACTTCCGGTTCCGCCGATGATACCTACTGTCTGACCGGATTTAATATGAAGATTTACATCCTTCAGGGAAAGATTTCCTCCCTCTCCTGCATAGCTGAAATCTACATGATTAAAGTCAATGGAACCATCTGCCACATTCTTTACTGCATCAGCTTTATCCTGCATCTCAGGAACTTCATCCAAAACCTCTACAATACGGTCTGTAGATGCTTCTGCTATCATGATCATAACAAACACGAAAGTTACCATGTTCAGGGACATGAGAATCTGAAGTGCGTAAACAATGATACTTGTCAGCTCACCGGTTTCCATGCCACCGAGAACAATTCCTCTTCCGCCAATTACAACAATGATAATGATTACAGTATACATGGCAAACATCATAACCGGTGAGTTCCATGCAACGATTTTCTCTGCTTTAGTAAACAGATCATAAACATATCTGGAAATTCCATGGAATTTCTCAATCTCATAGTCCTCTCTTACGAAAGCCTTAACTACACGTGAGGCATTTACATTCTCCTGAACGGAATTGTTCAGGTTGTCATATTCATCAAAGACCTTGATGAAATGCGGATGTGCCTTTTTCGCAATAAAGATCAGTGTACCGCCAAGGACAGGAACAACTATCAGGAAAAGCATTGCGATCGGTTTGTTGATCGTCAGTGTCATAATCCATGACAGGATGATCATAAACGGTGCCCTGGCAAGAAGGCGGATACTCATCATGTATGCCTGCTGTACATTTGTGATATCAGTGGTCAGTCGTGTGACCAGACCTGATGTTGAAAAGTGATCGATATTTTTAAAGGAAAAATCCTGCACCTTATAAAAAATATCGTGTCGTAAATTCTTCGCATATCCTGCTGCTGCAACTGCCGCCATATTTCCGGCCTGTACGCCGAAGAACAGGGAAAGCATTGCCATTGCAACAAGGATGACTCCACGCTGGATGATATAGCTCATATCTCCGTTTGCAATACCTACGTCGATAATCTTCGCCATCTCCAGAGGAATCAGAACTTCCATCAGTACTTCCAGGATTACAAGGACCGGAGCCAGTACAGACTGCTTCTTGTATTCCCGGACTGAACGTAAAAGTTTTTTATTCATCTTCGTCAATGTCCTCCTTATGTCTCGTTATTTCTGTTAAAAATCATTCCTGCTATCGCAGGATTTTTTCCGGTTTTCATACATCTGCCAGAGAACCTGTTTGCACAGTTCCACATCCTCCTTCGGAATTCCCCGGAGCATTTTGGCTTCGCCTTCTTCAATACTCTTTAAGATTGCAGGACGGATCTTCTCTGCTTTCTCTGTGGGAATGATCTGTTTCAGGCGTGCATCCTGTTTCGCACTCTCTCTGTAAATGTAACCGTTCTTCTCCATCAGCTTCAGGATCCCTGTCACTGTAGGTTTCCTGATCTGGAATTCCTCTTCAATATCTTTCTGATAGAGATCTCTGTGCATGGTTTCCAGAAGGATAAATTTCAGCACATGCTTCTGCATGGTCGTCAGATCGTCATTCTCCATCACCTCTGCCGGATTATGCCGTTTCATTGTATGGGATAAAATATGTATCAGCCTGCCTACATGCATCTCATTCAGCTTCTGTTTCATTTCCTCGTCTATCTCGCCGCACCTCCTAAAATCAGTACCCATACTATTGCAAAGCCATATAAATAGTTAGGTTGCTATCCATTAGTTGCCTAACTATTATATGGCTTTGGTTTTTTTATGTCAATACTTATTTTATGTTTCTATTTTTGTTCTATATATGATATAGTATTAACGTTGTCCAACCAATACCCGGCAACGGGAGGAGGTGATATTCTTGTCAGAAATTATTCTTTCTTTTCTTATCTCCTGTGCAGCAGGTATAATCTGCCACTATATCTGCAAATGGCTAGACGGAGATAAATAGGACAACACTAGCCTAGTGGTTGCTTGTCCACTTTGTTAAAACAAGAAGAAAGCCCTGGGAGCTGCCACTCCCAGGGCTTTCATTCTTGTTATTCTTGTCAGATTAATTATTCTTTCTTCTGCCTATTGGCATTATATCATATGCATTTTAGGAAATCAATATTCTCCTTTTAAGCAACTCAAAAATTAAATTTGCAAGGACTCTCAGAATATGTTAGAATGATTTCACTAAATAAAGCATTAAAGGATTTTCAAAAATAAAGAGGTTTCACACAAAGGAGGATTTCTATTATGTATATTACATGTCTTGACGTAGAGGGCGTACTGGTACCTGAGATCTGGATCGCATTTGCTGAAGCAAGCGGAATCCCGGAGCTGAAGAAAACCACACGTGATGAGCCGGACTATGATAAGCTGATGAACTGGAGGCTTGGTATTCTGAAGGAACATGGTCTCGGACTGAAAGAAATTCAGGATGTGATCGCAAAGATCGATCCGCTTCCGGGTGCAAAGGAATTCCTGGATGAACTTCGTTCTTTCTCTCAGGTAATTCTGATCAGCGATACTTTCACACAGTTTGCAGCACCGCTCATGGAGAAGCTTGGCAGACCTACCTTATTCTGCAACACTCTTGAAGTTGCAGACAACGGTGAGATCACAGGCTTTAAGATGAGAGTGGAACAATCCAAGTTAACTACTGTAAAGGCTTTACAGTCTATCGGATTCGATACCATTGCAAGCGGTGATTCCTACAATGACCTGGGTATGATCCAGGCAAGCAAGGCTGGATTCCTGTTCCGCAGTACAGATAAGATCAAAGCAGATTATCCGGAGATCCCGGCATATGAAGAATATGATGAACTGCTGGCTGCTATTAAGAATGCAATGAAATAAATCAGCTTTATATCAAAATATTATTGCTATTTATATTTCACATCTGGAATGGGAAATTTCATTAATATAAATATCCACAAATAATAAAATCTGCAGATAAGATATCCATTATATGATATCTCCTGCAGATTTTTTGTAATTTAACCTCATAAAGCAGTTCCTGTCCAATATTCCAATTACCAAAAAACATATAAAAGAACAGCTGCTTTATTTTTTATTCCGTCACATACGCCTTCACAAGCTCATACGTATTCTTCACTCCATCCATATGAGATCTCTCATAATTATGTGAAGCATAAACCCCAGGTCCGATCAGGCCATGTCTGATGTCATATCCTGCGCGGAGAGTTGCCTCCACATCAGATCCATAATGCGGATAAACATCGATCGCGAAATCCAGACCATGTGCTTTCGCTGTATTGACCAGTGCAGTGATCAGATTATAATTGTACGGACCGCCGGAATCTTTGGCGCAGATGGATACCATACGCTCTGTACATCCAAGATCAGCACCCACACATCCCATATCTACAGAAATCATTTCCGCTGTATCTGCCGGTACATAGCTTCCGCCATGTCCAACTTCTTCATATACTGTGAAAAGCAATGATACCTTACGATGCAGTGTAATCCCTTCGTCTTTCACTGCCTTCGCCAGTCCCAGCAGGATTGCTGCAGAAAGCTTATCATCTAGAAAACGGCTCTTGATATATCCACTCTCTGTGATCACAGTCCGCGGATCCATAGCAATGATATCTCCTACCTGGATTCCCAGTGCATCAATATCCTCTTTGTTTTCTACATTCTCATCCAGCAGGATCTCCATATTCTCTTCTGTCTGTTCCACTTTCTCATCTGCCACGTGCGCAGATGGTTCTGTATTCAGCACAACCCCTGTATAAACCCTGCCGTCTCTCGTATGAACAGTACAGTTCTCACCATCAGCAGTTCTCCACTGATGTCCGCCCAGAGTTGTAGGACGGAGGCGTCCGTTATCTTTTATGGAGCGTACCATTGCACCAAGAGTATCAATATGAGATGCCAGGACCAGCGGATTTCCCTCTCCTCCGATCGTCACGAGCACATTTCCCTTATTGGAAAGCTCCGGCTCATATCCCATTTCTTTCAGTGTTTCCATCAGATACTCTGCCGCCTTTTCCGTATAGCTGGACGGGCTTGGGATTGCAGTTAATTTCTTTAACTGTTCCCCGATAAACTCAAGATTTTTTTCCATATTTTTTTCCTCTCATCATTTCATACTTGATTAAGCGGATAAAATCATCCGCTCCGCTATTTGCTCATAACCGAATAACTGCTTCGCAGTTTGATTTGATTATATCACGGCAGAAAGAAAGCGCCCTCAGTGTTCTTCACTTCCGGCGGCATTCCATCTTACATAATATGCTCCAGCAGTTTATGTTCATATTCATTACATTCTGCGATGTCTCCAGATATCCACTCTCTGTCAGTTCCAGGATAATACTGTCTGTAGAGAGATTATGCTTCTCAAGGATTGTATGAAAATCCTCTACCAGAGCACTCTTCAGAAGCCTACTGTTCCGCCAATCTCATTAACAAGGAGATATTCATCTCCTAGAATACGGTAAACCTGCTCCCCTGTTCTGAGACTTGCACGAATACACTCCGCTACTCCACGGATGATCTGATCTCCGTAAGCAGTTCCCATTCTCTCATTTCTGATCACATTCACATCACTTACTGCTGCGAAATCCTCTATCCATATCTACAATATGTGCATGCCTGTCTTTCTGAGAATTGCTGTTTTTGATATAATCCAGGGCTTCATCCATCGTCATATTCTGGCGTTCTATGTAATTTGCCCAGTTCTCTGCATATCCCTTCTCCATCTTCAGATAGTTTCCGGAAACCTGCTTCATTCCTTCCATAGTGGAACAAAACGCATCTATCTGCATCTGCGTTTTTTCATTCCCGATATGGTCGGAATAAACCAGAGAAGACAGAACCGCCGCCAGGATCAGAAGAATATTAATAATCACCAGGATTATTCTCCCGAACCTTTTCTGACTGTTCTTTATTATATTTTTCATTATCTTTCCTCTCAGGAATCACCTTCCGGATGCTGCATTTCTCTTTATATCATAAGCAGCATCCGAAAGGTTTTCCCACGGATCTCTGCATATATTTACATCTCAAATGCCTTTTTTATACTGTCATAATGCAGAAATTTTCCATCTGCTGCAAATTCTCTGATCTGGTCAGGACTGGCAAACATATATCCGTCTGTCTCTTCAGTCTGTAAATGTAAGTCATTCTCATCAATGTCCATGATAAAACGGTACACATCTACAAAATAGTTGTCTCCTTCACCCGGGTTCTCTCTCTTATACGTAAAAAGATAACCACCTTCTGCGTTTCGGGCATCCAGTCCTGTTTCCTCTTTCACCTCACGCAGAACAGCTTCATAAGATTCCTCTCCTGCCTGTGCAGCGCCGCCGGATACTTCCCACCATCCAGGTGCCCACGCTTTCGTCATGACACGTTTAGTGATTAGAAAAGTACCATCCGGTCTGGCTACTACGCCAAGCACAGTCAGATGATACTCTCCGTCCTTCAGACACCAGTCATTTCTCTTCATGGTACGTCCTGTAGGTTTCTTATTCTCATCATAAATATCCCAAAATTCCATTTCCAGTTATCTCCCTGTAAGATTGCTATTGTAACGTTTATTTATAATCATATCATCTTATAGATTTTTATGCAAACATATACTGTAAAATTTAGTTTTTTATTTTACCTTTTTATCATAAAAAAGTGGCAGCCTGAAAACTTTACCATCTCCTGTTCTAAAACAAAAACAGCCCCTGCGGAGAGTCTTAAACTCTTCCGCACAGAGCTGTTTTTACTTTCAAAATTATGCATTTTTATGCAGGAATGCGAAACTACTTTCTCTGTCCGTTTCCAGACTCATTCCTGTCTCAGATCTTATTCCTGGGTTGTGTATCCGAAGAAGAAGTATCCAAGTGGTGTGTAATACATACCTTTGATATTATCTTTCAGCATGTATGGCTGTGTATAGAAGTACAGAGGAGCCAGTACATTGTCTTCACCGATAAGGATATCTTCTGCTGCATGGAATGCTTTCATACGCTCTGCCTGATCAGAAGTAGCTTTTGCTGCATCGATCTGTGCATCGTAATCCGGGTTAGAATACTGAGCATCGTTGTTTCCGCCGCCTGTATACCACATATCAAGGAATGTACAAGGATCATTGTAGTCACCGATCCATCCGTTACGTGCGATCTGGAAGTCACCATTCTTTCTGTTCTGAAGGAATACGTTCCAGTCCTGGTTGTCCAGGTTAACAGTTACGCCAAGTTCTTTCTGCCACATGTTCTGGAGTGCTTCAGCGATCTTTTTGTGTTTGTCATCTGTGTTGTACAGATATTCAACTGTCGGGAAACCTTCGCCGTCTGGATATCCTGCATCTGCAAGGATCTGACGTGCTTCTTCACAGTTCTTCTCATAATCATCTTCAGAAACGCTGTAATATTCACCGCCTACTGTACGGAAGTCATCTCCGCTTGCTCCGTCTGCATCATAGATACCGGATGGAACATATCCTGTTGCAGGAACTTCACCGGACTGAGTTACGTTATCTACGATGTAGTTACGATCGATTACAAGTGAGAATGCTTTACGGATTGCAGGATCAGAGAATACTTCATTTTCTGTATTGAAGCATACATAGTATGTTCCGATATAGTCAGCGATGTTAAGTTCTCCGGATGCAAGGTAAGTAGCAACTTCGTCTACAGGAAGGTTCTCGATGAAATCAAGTTCTCCGTTGTTGTATCCTTTAAGGATCGCGTTGTTGTCGTCCAGAAGTGCAAATTTAATTGTGTCCGGTCCAAGGTTCTCATAATCATAGTAGTTCTCATTCTTTTCCATAAGAATGTAGGAGTTATGAGACCATTCTTTCATCTTGTAAGGTCCGTTGCTGATATAAGTTGCAGGATCAAATGTCCAGTTCTCGCTTCCCTCTACCATATCTTTACGAACAGGGAAGGTTGCCGGGAATGCCATGATCTCTTCGAAATACGGGCAGTCATAAGTTAAATCGATCTGCAGTGTTGTATCATCTGTAGCTTTGATTCCAAGTGTGTCAGGATCCGCACTTCCGTCAGCTACCTCTGCATATCCTTTTACCATGTCGATCATGTAACAGTAGTCTGCTGCTGTTTCCGGGTTTGCCAGACGTTTCCAGGAATATTCGAAATCTCCTGCTGTTACGGCCTGTCCGTCAGACCATTTGATACCATCACGAAGATGTACAGTATAAGTTACTGTTCCGTCATCGTTTGTCTCTTTATCCCAGGATTCAGCCTGTCCTGGAACTGTAACAGCATTTCCTTCACCGTCGTCTGCCCATTTGACCAGACCTTCGAACATATGGTGGCACATGACAGAACCATCCATTGCTGTATTCAGTGCAGGGTCGATACTCTGTGGTTCAGATGCGATACAGAGATTCAGATTAAATCCGTCTGTTGATTCGCTCTCTGCTGCCATTACAGGTGCTGTAGCTGCCATGCTTGTAACCATAGCTACTGACAGAGCCAGAGACATAATTGTTTTTGCCTTTCTCATTACTTGTCCTCCTTTATTATGGTTTTCGCTGTATGAGAAGTCAGCGATTTGTATTATAAATTCCATTATACAGGAACCCAATACCTATGTTAAGCTTTTTCTTTCGGATTTTTTACTATAATTGCAACAATAATTTTGTTAATTATTTCCTATTTTTATTCTTTCTATTTATTTCAGTATTACCCACCAGTTTACATTATATTTTTTCGTATTCTGTAAGTACTCTGATAAATAGTCAGGCGAATATCCGCTTGACTGTATTATTTATCCAGCAGATGACATGCTGCCCAGTGTCCAGGTTCATGCTCTTTGAACTGTGGCATCTCCTCACGGCACTTCTGTGTCGCATATGGACATCTGGTATGGAAACGGCATCCACTCGGCGGGTTCATCGGGCTTGGCACATCTCCCTCAAGGATGATACGCTTTCTGGTACGGCTCAGCTTAGGATCCGGTACCGGAACTGCAGAAAGAAGCGTCTGTGTATATGGATGGATCGGATGACGGTTCAGCTCATAGCTCTCACCAAGTTCTACCAGAGATCCCAGATACATAACACCGATCCTGTTTGAAATATGACGCACAACAGACAAGTCATGAGCGATAAACAGGTAAGTCAGTCCCATTTCTGCCTGCATATCCTCCAGCATGTTTACAACCTGTGACTGGATAGAAACGTCCAATGCGGAAATCGGCTCATCACATACGATAAATTCCGGTTTAACGGCAAGTGCACGGGCAATGCCGACACGCTGCTGCTGTCCGCCGGAGAACTCATGAGGATAACGGTTTGCATGCTCGGTATTTAATCCTACTCTTGCAAGTAGACCTTTGATCATATCCGCACGGTCTTTTTTATTTGCAGCCAGTTTATGAATGTCGATAGCCTCTCCGATAATCTCTCCGACTGTCATACGAGGATCAAGAGATGCGGATGGATCCTGGAAAATAATCTGCATTTTGTTCTGAAATTCTTTCATCTCCGCCGGTTTTGCATTCGTGATATCTCTTCCTTTGTAACTCAATTTCCCACCTGTCACATCATACATGCGGATTAACGTTCTTCCTAACGTAGATTTCCCACATCCAGATTCTCCCACAAGACCAAAAGTTTCGCCTTTGTAAATGTTCAGTGTTACACCGTCTACCGCTTTTACATACTGCGTCTTTCCTCCCAGGAACTTTTTGACAGGAAAGTATTTTTTTAAATTCTCTGCTGCGATCAATATTTCTTGATTCATATTCTTTCCTCCTACTCCTGCGCATTCAAAAAGCACATAGAACGATGTGTTTCGCTAAACTGATGGTACTTTGGCATCTCATTTTTGCATTTCTCATTTGCATACTCGCACCGTTCAGCAAACGGGCAGCCCTTTGGCGGGTCAATGAGTGATGGCGGAAGTCCTTCGATGGACTGTAATCTCTCTCCCTCTTTCAGATCAAGAGACGGAATTGCTCTTAAAAGCGCTTTCGTATATGGATGTTTCGGATTGTAAAAAATCTCATCAGCCGTTCCTGTTTCCATGATCAATCCACCATACATAATTGCAATTTTGCTGCAAACCGTTGCCACAACACCCATATCATGCGTAATCAATACAATCGATGTCTGATATTCCTCCTTCAGTTCCTTCAGAAGATCAAGAATCTGAGCCTGAATTGTTACATCCAATGCCGTAGTCGGCTCATCTGCGATCAGAAGCTTCGGCTCACATGCAAGCGCCATTGCAATCAGAACTCTCTGACGCATTCCACCCGAAAATTCATGCGGATACTGTTTTACACGTTGTTCCGGCGTTGGGATCCCAACCTTCCCAAGCATCTCAACTGCCTTTTTCTTTGCCTCTTCTTTACTACATTTGCTATGTCTTAAAATGACTTCCTCAAGCTGTTTTCCCACTTTTAGAAGGGGATTAAGCGCTGTCATCGGATCCTGGAAAATCATCGTCATATCTTTTCCTCGCAGCTTCCGGTATTCTTCCTCGCTCAGACCAGAAAGCTCCGTTCCATTCAGCTTCATACTATCGCTTGAGATTTCCGCATTCTCCGGGAGAATACCTAATACCGCCTTCATTGTTACGGATTTCCCGCTCCCGGATTCTCCCACGAGTCCAACAATTTCACTTTCTCCTACAGAAAAACTAACTCCACGCACTGCCTGGACTTCCTGTCCGCGACTTTTGAAAACTGTTTTTAAATTATTGATTTCTAATATATTTTTACTCATTTTTCTCACCTGCCGTTATCTTAGGTTCTACAAACACTCTGAGCACATCACCAAGTTTATTAAAAGAATACACTGTAAGAATGATCAAAACACCCGGAAGC
>OLEC01000252.1_pt1 | contig 17936 bp, 10 predicted proteins | sample 1602381 | NCBI WGS metagenome assembly OLEC01 (sample SAMN02674964, study PRJEB24791) | human gut metagenome, SKBSTL008 | isolation source: stool | host: Homo sapiens | place: USA | reverse complement strand
CCGTGGTCTGCGAGGGCGCAAACATGCCCAGCACTCCGGACGCCATCGAGGTCTATCTGGCAAACGGTGTCCTGTACGGACCCGCAAAGGCTGCCAACGCCGGCGGCGTGGCCACCTCCGGCCTGGAGATGAGCCAGAACTCCGAGCGTCTGAGCTGGAGCTTTGAGGAAGTGGATGCCAAGCTGAAGGGCATCATGGAGGGCATCTTCCACGCTTCCTACGATGCTTCCGTTGCTGCCGGTTCCGAGGGCAACCTGATGGTCGGTGCAAACTGCGCCGGTTTCCTGAAGGTGGCTACCGCCATGATGGCACAGGGCATCACCTACTGATCCCACTGCATCGTTCCAGGGGCTGCATCCGAAGGGGTGCGGCCCCTTTTTTTTCCTGCATATTTCCTCTGTCCGTTGTCCATACTCCCTTTGCCAGAAAGCGAAGGGAGTATTTTTATGGATGAGCAGATGTTTTGTTTCCAATGTGAGCAGACGGCCAACGGGACTGCCTGTACCGGTCGGGCAGGCGTGTGCGGGAAATCGGCTCCGACCGCAGCGGCGCAGGACCGGCTGACCGGTGCCCTGATCCGGTATGCGGAGCAGCTCATTGGCGAAGGCCGTGCTCCGGCTCCGGAGCAGGCTTTGCTGCTGATGCAGGGGCTGTTCACCACCATCACCAATGTAAATTTTGACGAGCACACCGTCGGGCAGCTGATCGAGAAGATCCACGCCGCCTGTCCGGGCATTGCCGAGGACTATGATATGCAGCAGCTCTGGCAGGAGCCTGACCCGGACGTGCGAAGCCTGAAATGCTTTGTGCTGTTCAGCCTGCGGGGAATGGCCGCTTATAACTATCATGCTCGGGTTCTGGGCCGCATCGACCCGGAGCTGGACAAATTTTACTGTACCGCCCTGAAGGCAGTGGGCACCTCGGGGCTATCCATGGAGGAGCTTTGGCTCCTGGTGCAAAGGACCGGAGAAGCCAGCTTCCGCACCATGGAACTGCTGGATCATGCCAACACCGGTGCCTTTGGCGAACCGGAACCGACAGAAGTCCCTCTGACCATCGAGAAAGGGCCTTTCATCGTCATTTCCGGCCACGACCTTTACGACACCCAGCAGCTTTTGGCCCAGACCGAGGGCAAGGGCATCAACGTTTATACCCACTCGGAACTCCTGCCCGCCCACGGTTATCCGGAGCTGAAAAAGCGCTATTCGCACCTCAAGGGAAATTTCGGCACCGCCTGGCAGAACCAGCAGTCGGAGTTTGAGGACATCCCCGCCCCCATCCTCTTCACCACAAACTGTATCATGCCGCTGCGCCCCAGCTACGCCGACCGGGTCTTTACCACCTCGGTGGTCTCCTATCCCGGGGTGCCGCACATCGGGGAGGACCGGGACTTCACCCCCGTCATCCGGAAAGCGCTGGAACTGGGCGGCTACCCGGAGGATACCATCATCCCGGGCATGAACGGCGGCAAAACGGTCACCACCGGCTTTGCGCGGAGCGCTGTGCTCTCCCACGCCAATGAGATCGTTGCGGCCGTGAAAAGCGGGCAGATCCGTCACTTCTTTCTGGTGGGCGGCTGCGACGGCACCCGGCCCACCCGCCGCTACTACACCGAGTTTGCCCGGCTGACACCGCCGGATACGGTCATTCTGACCCTTGCCTGCGGAAAATTCCGGCTGAACGATCTGCCTCTGGGCACAGTGCCCGGCACTGGCCTGCCCCGCCTTCTGGATGTGGGCCAGTGCAACGATGCATACAGCGCCATCCGGATCGCACTGGCGCTGGCCGATGCCTTCGGCTGCACCGTCAACGACCTGCCGCTCTCGCTGGTGCTCTGCTGGTTCGAGCAGAAGGCAGTCTGCATCCTAATCGCCCTGCTGGCTTTGGGCATCCGGAACATCCGCCTCGGCCCCACCCTCCCGGCCTTTCTCTCTCCGGGGGTCGTGCAGGAGCTTCAGCGGCGCTATGACCTGAAAGCCATTACGACCCCGGAAGAGGACCTGCGGGCCATTCTGGGACGCTGACTGCCGCCGCAGGGAATTTCTTCCTTTGTTTTTGCTACGCTCCCGGGATTTCCCGGGAGTTTTTCTTGTGTCGAAACTTTTTCATAATTTCTGGGAATTTCCGGCGCAGGAACAAGTTTTCACTTCTGTGCAGGAATCATTTTCCGGAGAAACTCCGGCGCGGTTCCCCACCGTTTCAAAAATTTGGATCTTTCGGTTTCAAATTCGTTTGAACCTCTTGTATTTCCGAACATCCGATGCTACTATATTAGCAGTACACAAAATGTACTATATTTTAGAAAGAGGAGGAGAAAAAATTATGAAAAAGAGATGGTTCGTAGTGATACTTACCATCGGATTGCTGCTTCGTGTTCTGCCGCTGAGTGTACTTGCACTGAGCCCCGACCCCACCATCACGGATTCGGACGGCACCATTCTGGACTGGAGTGACCTTTCCACCGTCCCCTACTCCCTTGATGATTCGCAGGAACAGGAACCTCCTGTTCCCGACCTTTCGGAGACGGACTCGGAGAAAAGCCTTGCGGATGCGGACAACGATGAAGCACCAGCGGATGACCTGCCCGCAGGGAATCCCACCCCCCCCCCCCAGCCTCTTGACGAGGAACTGGAGGGCGATGCCCCTGCGGACGACGACGACAGCACCACAGCCCCGGCTGTGTGCAAGATCGACAAGATCGACGATACGTACTACTACTCCACACTGGACGATGCAATCACTGCCGCGACGGATGGTGATCAGATCGACCTGCTGAAGGACATTGAGTGGTATACGGGCCTTGAGTTCCATAGTAAGAACTTGACCATTTCCGGCGGCAATACCTACACGCTGACGCTGAACCAGAACGGTATGTATGCATCGCACAGTGATATCACGTTTAAAGATCTTACGCTGAATATCTATGCGCATACTCATACCCATGAAGGTGGCGCAGGAGGAACGGCCAACCTGATCAGCAACTCGAATCTGAGACTGAACAACGTCAACTTTACGTTGATCCCGGATGGAAGCTGCGGCAGCGGCATCTATCTGTATCAGAAGAGCAACCTGTATCTGGATGGATCATACGCCGTGATCCGTGGTGTCTCTAATTATCGTGCAAGTGGTATCTACGCCGATGACTCGGAATTTAAAGGACAACCTAACCGTGAGATCAAGATCAACAACTCTTATCTTGAGATCACAGGCTGTGCCCATGCGGCCATGACGATCGATCCGATCGACATCACACTGTCCAGTTCAAATGTCGTGGTGATGGACAACGGCAAATCCGATCCTGATGGCTACGGCTTCGGCATTGGCTGCTATGGCGGTAAGCTGACCATGGAATCCTCGACCCTGACCGCCACCGGAAACACCGGCGCATGGTATGGCTACGCTGTTTTCGTTGATGGCCTTGACGTGGATTCCGGTTCTACCCTTGATATCCGCGACAATGGCGGTTCCGGCCTTGGTGTCGGCGGCATTGGCGTGATCCAAGGCGGTTCGCAGGTCATCTGCGACGGCAACGGCACAAATGACCCGGGCTACGGCTCTGGCGGTTTGTATGTGTATGCAGGCGCCGACCTGACCATTGAAAGTGGTGCAAACGTCTCCGTATGTCAGAACAAGGGCCTGGCTGCCATCGTGAACAGCTGTAAGCTGCACATCCAGAATGGTGCCAATGTTTCAGTGGACAACAATGCTAAGCTCGGTATCTACAACAGTTACGATTCCTATCTGACGATTGAGTCCGGTGCAAATGTCACCGCCAACCACAACGGTGCCCATGGCATCTACAATCAAGTGATGGGTGATCTGAAGCAGGGTGCTTTTCTGATAGAAAGCGGTGCAAATGTCACTGCCAACTACAATACGGTGTCCGGTATCGTCAACTGCAATCTCTTCACCGTGGAAAAGGGTGCCAATCTGCAGGTGGAATACAACAGCAACTGCGGTATCCAAAACGATGAGCATGCGACGCTGAACCTGCTGGCCGGCAGTGTACGCTATAACCATGCCGGTTCTGTAGGCGGCGGACTTGTGAACTCTGGCACTGCGATTCTTTCAGACGATGTAGAGCTGTACAACAATCACGCAAGGCTTTCTGGTGACGACATCTACAACGCAGACGGTGCCACCATCACCTTTGGCGATACCGGCAAAGGCTGGGCGCTGGACGGCGAACCGGACTGCTATGATTTCATTACCGGCTGGTACGACGACTCTGAAACCACCCGCTGGAACGCCCATGGGGACGATGAAAGTGCCCGGCATACCGTGCTGTTCCAGCCCGGTACTGAACTCACCGACCCCCTGTCCCTCAAGGCCGCACACGGCAGCATCGGCAGCCTGACCGTCTGCAAAGAGACGCTCGGGGAACTGCTGCCGAGCGACTATGACACCGCGTTCACCTTTGAGCTCACGCTGGACGATGATACCATCACCACGATCGACGACAAATGGTGCGGTGTCCCGTTCAAAAACGGCAAGGCATCCTTCACCCTGAAAAGCGGCGAGAGCATCACGCTCTCGAACCTGCCCGCAGGCATCGGCTATACCATCACCGAAACCGCTCAGGACGGCTGGACCCTGCTGAATCTCAACCCTGCAGAGACCGGCGTTGTGCCCCAGAACGACACCGCCAAGGTCGTCTTTACCAACCTGAAGAACAGCCCGGACGACCCCTATGTTCCGGTCGTTCCCGTAGACCCGGAGACCCCCGAGACCCCCGAGGAGCCTGAGGAACCCGAGATCCCCGAGGAAACAGAGGAAACCGAGGAAACAGAGGAAACCGAGGCCCCCGGCGAGCTGCCTGCGGAGGAACCGGCTCAGACTGACACGTCCGCGTCGTTGGCCCAGCCGGAGGAAACGCCCACGCAGAACACCACGACCGTGACCCTGATCCAGACCGGTACCACCGATTGGCTGGCTGCCGTGCTTCTGATCTTTGGCATCGGTCTGTTGGTATGCGGGTGGTTCTTCGACCGCAAACAGCGCGCCGCAAAGCACTAAGGACAGAAACGCCCCGCAATCATACGCAAACCGCCGCATCCCCTGCCCCAGACCGGCAGCCGGATGCGGCGGTTTTTTCAAGGTTTTGATGAAATGCGTTCATCATTTCATCAAACCGCACAAGATGACCGGACTTCAGGGCATCAAGTTTGGCGCAGCTGTCACTTGAACATCTCTCACCATCCGCTATAATAGAATCATCGGAACAAAGGCGTTCCAGAGGGGTATTCTATACTCTTCTGGGGCGTTTTTTTGTTTTCTGTGCAAGATCGGCTGCGGAATGTGCCGCGGCCCGGAGGATATTTTGAGAGATAAGGATGGGAAAGGCAATGGATCAATTTACGGAAAACGCCACGCCTCTTGGCCTGTATGACCCTCAGTTCGAGCACGATGCCTGCGGCATCGGCGCTGTGGTGGACATCAAGGGCCGCAAGAGCCATCAGACGGTCAGCGATGCCCTGAGCATCGTGGAGCGTCTGGAGCACCGCGCCGGTAAGGATGCCGAGGGCAAGACCGGCGACGGCGTGGGCATCATGCTGCAGATCAGCCACAAGTTCTTCTCCAAGGTGGCCGATGAGCTGAACATCAGCCTGGGCAACGAGCGGGAATACGGTGTCGGCATGTTCTTCTTCCCCCAGAACGAGCACCTGCGGGCACAGGCCATGAAGCTGTTTGAGCTGGTCACCCGCAAGGAGGGGCTTGAGTTTCTGGCATGGCGCAGGGTGCCGGTAGACCCCGATGCCGTGGGCCAGAAGGCCCGGGACTGCATGCCCTCCATCTGGCAGTGCTTCATCAAAAAGCCTGCCCGTGTGAGCAAGGGCATTGATTTTGACCGCAGGCTCTACATCGTCCGCCGGGTGTTCGAGCAGGCCAGCAACGGCACCTATGTGCCCAGCCTGTCCAGCCGCACCATCGTCTACAAGGGCATGTTCCTGGTGCACGATCTGCGCCTGTTCTACCTTGACCTGCAGGACGAGGATTATGAGTCCGCCATCGGCATGGTGCACAGCCGCTTCTCCACCAACACCAACCCCAGCTGGATGCGTGCCCACCCCAACCGGTTCATCCTGCACAACGGCGAGATCAACACCATCAAGGGCAACACCGATGCCATGCTGGCCCGTGAGGAGAGCATCGAGAGCCCCATCCTGCAGGACGACATGAACAAGATCCTGCCCATCATCAACACCTCCGGCTCGGACTCCGCCATGCTGGACAACGCGCTGGAGTTCATGGTGATGAACGGCATGGACCTGCCTCTGGCTGTGATGATCACCATCCCCGAGCCCTGGGAGAACAACAAGAACATCAGCCAGAAAAAGCGCGATTTCTACCAGTATTACGCCACCATGCTGGAGCCCTGGGACGGCCCCGCCGCCATCCTCTTCTCCGACGGCGACGTGGTGGGCGCGGTGCTGGACCGCAACGGTCTGCGCCCCAGCCGCTACTATATCACCAAGGACGGCCGGATGATCCTGTCCTCCGAGGTGGGCGTGCTGCCCTGCGCCCCCGACAACATCCTGATGAAAGACCGCCTGCGCCCCGGCAAAATGCTGCTGGTGGATACCGTCAAGGGCGAGGTCGTGGATGACGAGAAGCTGAAGGAATACTACGCCAGCCGCGAGCCCTACGGCGAGTGGATCGACCGGAATCTGGTCCGGCTGAAGGACCTGAAGATCCCCAACATCAAAGTCCCCAGCTACACCGGCGAGGAGCTGACCCGCCTGCAGAAGGTCTTTGGCTACAAATACGAGGAGATCAAGGAGCTGATCCTGCCCATGGCCCGGGCCGGTGCCGAGCCTTCCGGAGCCATGGGCACCGACACCCCGCTGGCTGTCCTGAGTGACCAGCATCCCCCGCTGTTCAACTACTTCAAGCAGCGGTTCGCACAGGTCACCAACCCGCCCATCGATGCCATCCGTGAGAAGGTGGTCACCTCCACCAGCGTCTATGTGGGTGCCCATGGCAACCTGCTGGAGGACAAGCCCGAGAACTGCAAGGTGCTCAAGGTGCAGAACCCCATCCTGACCAGCACCGATCTGCTCAAGATCAAGCACATGAACGTGCCCGGTTTCAAGACCGCCACGGTGTCCATCAATTACTACAAGAACACCAGCCTGGAAAAGGCCATCGACCGCGTATTCCTGGAGGTGGACCGCGCCTACAAGGACGGTGCCAACATCATCATCCTCTCTGACCGCGACATCGACGAGTACCACGTCTCCATCCCCAGCCTGCTGGCCGTTTCTGCCGTGTCCCAGTACCTCATCCGCACCAAGAAGAGCACGGCCATGGCCCTCATCCTTGAGAGCGCCGAGCCCCACGAGGTGCACCACTTTGCCACCCTGCTGGGCTACGGTGCCTGCGCCGTCAACCCCTATCTGGCCCACGATACCATTGCCCAGCTCATCGACGAGGGTCTGCTGGACAAGGATTACTACGCCGCCGTGGATGACTACAACAAGGCTGTGCTGAACGGCATCGTGAAGATCGCCTCTAAGATGGGCATCTCCACCATCCAGAGCTACCAGAGCAGCCAGATCTTTGAGGCGGTCGGCATCTCCAAGGATGTCATCGACAAGTACTTCACCGGCACGGTCAGCCGTGTGGGCGGCATCGGTCTGGAGGACATTCAGGCGGATGTGGAAGCTGCCCACAACGCCGCCTTTGACCCGCTGGGTCTGGACATCAACATGGAGCTGGCCGACGGCGGCGCTCACAAGTTCCGCAGCGGCAAGGAAGAGCACCTCTTCACCCCGCAGACCATCCATCTGTTCCAGAAAGCCTGCTTCACGGGCGACTACAAGGCCTTCAAAGACTTCACCCGCACCGTGGACAACATGGGTGCCGAGGGCATGCACCTGCGCAGCCTGCTGGACTTCAGCTATGACCCCAACGGCGGCATTCCCCTTGAGGAGGTGGAGCCTGTCAGCTCCATCGTCAAGCGGTTCAAAGCCGCTGCCATGAGCTACGGTGCCCTGAGCAGCGAGGCCCACGAGACCATCGCCATCGCCCTGAATCGTCTGGGCGGCCGGAGCAACACCGGTGAGGGCGGCGAGCCCGAGGAGCGCTACCAGAGCGAGAGCAACTCCAAGATCAAGCAGGTAGCCTCGGCCCGCTTCGGCGTGACCAGCAAGTATCTGGTCTCCGCCGAAGAGATCCAGATCAAGCTGGCACAGGGCGCAAAGCCCGGCGAGGGCGGCAACCTGCCCGGTGCCAAGGTCTACCCCTGGATCGCCAAGACCCGCCACAGCACCACCGGCGTGGGCCTGATCTCTCCCCCGCCCCACCACGACATCTACTCCATCGAGGATCTGGCCGAGCTGATCTATGACCTAAAAAACGCCAACCGCCATGCCAACATCAACGTGAAGCTGGTCAGCGAGGCCGGTGTCGGCACCATTGCCGCCGGTGTTGCCAAGGGCGGCGCGCAGGTCATCCTTGTCTCCGGTTACGACGGCGGCACCGGTGCAGCCCCCCGCACCTCCATCAAGAATGCGGGCCTGCCCTGGGAGCTGGGCATCGCCGAGACTCACCAGACCCTGATCCTGAACGGCCTGCGCAGCCGCGTCCGCATTGAGAGCGACTCCAAGCTGCTCTCCGGCCGCGATGTTGCCATCAGCTGTATGCTGGGCGCTGAGGAGTTCGGCTTCGGCACCTCCCTGCTGATGTGCGAAGGCTGCGTGATGATGCGTGTCTGCAACCTGGACACCTGCCCCATGGGCATCTGCACCCAGAACCCCGAGCTGCGCAAGCGGTTCAAGGGCAAGCCCGAGTATATCATCAATTACCTGACCTTTGTGGCGCAGGAGCTGCGGGAGTACATGGCCAAGCTGGGCGTGCGCACCATCGACGAGCTGGTGGGCCGCACCGACCTGCTCCATGTCAAGCCCAGCGCTGCCGGCAGCCGTGCCGCCAAGATGAATCTGGACTGCATCCTGCACAACCCGGCCATTGCAAACAGCAACGTCCACTTTGTGCCTGCCGACACCTATGACTTCCACCTTGAGAACACCCTCGACATGAAGGTGCTGATGAAGAAGTTCAAGCTGGGCAGCAAGGCACCCCAGAGCGTCCGGCTGGAGGTCTCCAACACCGACCGCGCCCTGGGTGCCATCTTTGGCAGCGAGATCACCCGCAAGTACGGCAGCTCCCTGCCCGACGATGTCTACACCGCCGAGTGCATCGGCGCAGGCGGCCAGAGCTTTGGCGCGTTCATCCCCAAGGGCCTGACCCTCAGCCTGACCGGCGACTGCAACGACTACATGGGCAAGGGCCTGTCCGGCGGCAAGATCATCGTCCGCCCGCCCGAGGGCATCGGCTACAAGCCCGAGGAAAACATCATCACCGGCAATGTGGCCCTTTACGGTGCCACCAGCGGCAAGGCCTTCGTCTCCGGCGTGGCCGGTGAGCGCTTCTGCGTCCGCAACAGCGGCGCGACCGCCGTTGTCGAGGGCGTGGGTGACCACGGCTGCGAGTACATGACCGGCGGCACTGTCGTGGTTCTGGGCCAGACCGGCAAGAACTTCGCAGCCGGCATGACCGGCGGCGTGGCCTACGTTCTGGACGAGAACTGGGATTTCTACCAACGGGTCAATAAGGAGACCGTGAGCCTGGAGCCTGTGGAGCACAAGTACGATGTTGCTGCCCTGAAGGAGCTCATCCGTGAGCATGTGGAAGCCACCGGCTCCCCCCGCGGCAAGGAGATCCTGGACAACTTCAGCGAGTACCTGCCCAAGTTCAAGAAAGTCCTCCCCTACGATTACGACCGGATGCTCCGGATCATCGCTTCCATGGAGGAGCGCGGCCTGGACGGCGAACAGGCACAGATCGAAGCATTCTACGCTGTGCAGAAGAAGAAGTAAGGAGGGCTGGATCATGGGCAAGATCACTGGATTTATGGATTACACGCGCAAGACCAGCACGGATGTCCCGCCGCTGGAGCGCATTGAAAATTTCAACGAGTTTCACGTCTGGCTCTCCCGCGAGGAGCAGCAGACCCAGGCCGCCCGCTGCATGGACTGCGGCGTACCCTTCTGCCAGGCCGGCATGATGATCGGCGGCATGGCATCGGGCTGTCCGCTGAACAACCTGATCCCCGAGTGGAACGATCTGGTCTATCAGGGCAAGTGGGAGCTGGCGCTCCACCGCCTGCGCGCCACCAACCGCTTCCCGGAGTTCACCAGCCGGGTCTGTCCCGCCCTGTGCGAGGTCGCCTGCACCTGCGGTGATGTGACCGGCAGCAGCGTGACCGTGCGCGAGAACGAGCACGCCATCGTGGAAACGGGCTACGCCAAGGGCTGGCTCCACGCCGCCCCTCCCCCGGCCCGCACCGGCAAGAGCGTGGCCGTCATCGGCAGCGGCCCGGCCGGTCTTTCGGTGGCCGAGTACCTGAACATCCGGGGCCACGCCGTCACCGTGTTTGAGCGCGCCGACCGTGTGGGCGGCCTGCTGATGTACGGCATCCCCAACATGAAGCTGGACAAAGCCGTCATCGAGCGCCGCATCAAGATCATGCAGGCCGAGGGCGTGGAGTTCCGCACCAGCATGGATGTGGGCGGTGCCGTGGATGCCGAGAGCATCCTGAACAGCTACGATGCCGTGGTGCTCTGCTGCGGTGCCAAAAAGGCCCGTGACCTGAACGTTCCGGGCCGGGATGCCAACGGCGTGCATTTTGCCGTGGATTACCTCACCAGCGTGACAAAGAGCCTGCTGGACAGCAAATTTGCCGACGGCAGGGCCATTGATGCCAAGGGCAAGAACGTTCTGGTCATCGGCGGCGGCGACACCGGCAACGACTGCCAGGGCACGGCCCTGCGGCAGGGCTGCACTGATCTGGTGGCTCTGGAAATGATGCCGCAGCCCCCCAAGGAGCGTGCCGCCAGCAACCCCTGGCCCGAGTGGCCCCGGGTGCTCAAGGTGGACTACGGCCAGACCGAGTGCATGGCAAAGTTCGGCAAGGACCCCCGTGTCTACCAGACCACGGTCAAAGAATTCCTCAAGGACGATGCAGGCAACCTGACCGCTGCCGTCATCTCCTACCTCAAACCCGAGCGTGACCCCGAGACCGGCCGCACCAACATGGTGCCCACCGGCGAGGAGTTCACCTACAACTGTGAGCTGGCCTTCATTGCCGCCGGTTTCGTGGGCTGTGAGAGCTATGTGGCCGATGCCTTCGGTGTCAGCCTGACCGGCCGCGGCTGCGTGGACACCGACCACTTCCGCACCAACGTGGACAAGGTGTTCGCCTGCGGCGATATGCGCCGGGGCCAGAGCCTTGTCGTCTGGGGCCTGCGCGAGGGCCGCGACTGCGCCGCCGAGGTAGACCGCTACCTCATGGGCTACACCAACCTGTAAGCCCGCATCCCGGCCATTACTGAACCATTCTCTTTCCTATCCTAAACAAGCGGAAAGCCCCATCGGTATTTTTCGTACCGATGGGGCTTTCTGCGTTATTTTCTTGGGGTTTCTCTCTTCGTGAAGGGGAGCGGGCGAACCCTCTCCGGGCAGTTGCCTTGCCCTCTCAGTCAAAGCCTAACAGCTTTGCCAACTCCCCTAGTAGGGGAGCTGTCGCCGCAGGCGACTGAGAGGTTGTACGAAGGATCACTTCATCTCTTTCACCCTATTCCACCCCCGGATCACTTCCCACCGGCCCACAGAAGCGTCTGCGGGCTTATCGGCGGAGATGAGCTGGCTTTCAACAGCCCAAGTCAGAGCCTTCTGCTCGTCGGTGGCATCCTCAGCCATCACAGCGGCAGGGGCGGGTTTGCCAGCTTCGGTCCAGAGGAGTTTTGCCAGTTCGGTGGTGTTCTGGGGGATAGCTGCACCGGCAGGCAGGACAGTGTTCAGGTACAGTTCCGTGCCGATCATGTAACCGGTATAACCCAGCACAGCCGTACCGGCACCGGCAACACCGATCATGGCAGCGGTACCCAGCACGCCGGGACCTTCGCTTTCAATGGTGGCATCCTGCGTCATGGCCTCGATGGTCACAGCCTGTGCAGGCATCTTGAAGGTCAGGGGGTTCTCCTTGACGTTCACATCCAGCTTCGCATCACTGTTAATGCTCCACAGGTCAAACACAATCGCATCGGTGGGAGCGGTGTATTTCACCGTCACTTCGGCATTTTCGGGAACTTTAGCCGTCAGGGTACCATCCTCGGCCTTGGTAAATTCCACTGCCTTGCCGTCAGCATCCTTCACGGTCACTTCGGCGTTCTTGACGGTCAGGTCGTACCGCTTGACAACAGGAGCAACCGGTTCGGTATCTTCCTTCTTGTCATTGTCCTTGTTGGTGTCATCCGGCTTGTTGTCGCCCGGCTTCGGGGGCAGGGTGCCGCCGTTGTTGGTCAGCTTGCTTTCGTCAAACTTGCCGCCGGAGATCACACCGGCTTTCTCATTGGTCACAGCACCGGTAAAGTTGCCGTTGCCAATGGTTCCGTTGTTTGTCACCTTGCCGGAAAACGTACCATCGTTAATTGCGCCATTATTGGTCACTTCGCCGGAAAACGTACCATTCTCAATTTTACCATCGCTCTCGTTTGTCACGCCTCCAGAGAATTGGGTCGCCTTTTCTCCGGTCGTTGTGATTGTGCCCTTATTGGTCACTTCACCAGTTACGGTACCGCCGTTGGCGTTCAGGGTTCCGTAGTTTTCAATGGGAATGCTCAGGGTACTACCCGTACCACTGTCAATCAATGTCAGATTACCATGATTGATGATTTTCTTTTCGGTGTTTACTCCAGCAACCTGCTTGCCCGTCAGATCAACAGTAACTGTAACGCCCTCGGGGATGGTCAATGTATTTGTCATGGCGTTCGGTGCCACATAGCTCAGGAATTTGAGCTGAGCATTCCCATGCGCTTTGTCTTGAATCGCTCTTAAGGTTGATTCATCCGGCCAACTGTAGTCAATCAGTTTGACATACGCCTCATATTCTACCTCATTGCGTACACCAGCAGGGGAAGCATCTTCAATTCTTTTGAATTTTCCGCTTTCAATCTTTCCCGCAGACTCATTTACGACTGTTCCGGTAAACTCAGCATTCTCCGTTCCGGTAATCGTTCCACGGTTTTGGATTTTTCCGCTGACGGTAGCATTATTTACATGCAGCTGAACACCAGTATGAATGACCATATCATAGCGTTCACTGTTTGTAATGGTGCCGCCACTCAGTAAGATCTCTGTATTGCTACGAGCGGAAGTCCATAAACCATATCCTTTGTTGTTGTCGATGGTTCCTCCACTCATTATGAACTTGGACGTTCCACTCCAAGCAATCGAAACACCATCATTGCTGCAATTTTTGATTTCAGCCAAGTCGCTCATGGTAAAAGTACAGGTGTTCCCAGAGTCAGGATACATTTTTACGCCTGCACCTTCTGGTGCTGTACAATTTTCAATTGCGCCTCCGGTCATATTGAAGGTGCCATCTCTCATGTACACACCGCCACCGCTTGTGCTTGCGGTAAAGCCCTGAATGGTGCCGCCACTGATCGTCAGGGCACTGCCGGAGCCTTCCATATAGATTGCTCCGCCGGAACCTGTTACCGTACCATTGCCCTGAATGATACCGTTGCCCACACTATCCTTGATTTCCAGCGTTCCGCCATTGATGTTAAACGCTCTCTGGTTATTTGCCGCTGTAATGGTGTGGCCGTTCAGATCAATGCTCAGTTCTTTATTATTGATAGAGAGAGTGCCTGTTAACGTAATATCGCCGCTCAATTGGACATTTCCGCCGTTTGTAGCAGCAGCTGTCAGCCCCGTCAAATCTGAAACCGATGTAGCTGTACCGCTCGAAGTGCCGCCCGTTGCGTCCGACAGCGTTATCGCATCATCTCCCAGGGTTGTACCCCCCCCCTACTGTTGCCAGAGCGGGTGCAGGCATTATGCTGACTGCCATACTGACTGCCAGTGCCATACTAATCAATCGTTTTTTCATCTGCAAAAGCCTCCTTATAAAAATACGTTCTGCAGATCTGCCCCGGCAGGAAAGCCGGACGCATCCGTTGCTTTTTTGCCCACGGTGGGCAAATCATCAGCACCATTGTAACAAATTTTGGAGCATTTGGCAATGTTTTAAGGCAAATTGTCGAATATCCGGTAAAATGGCCTTTCAGCCTGCATTTCGTCCCGAGGAAGGCGGTGATTCTGTCAAGCCACTTGCAAATGACAAACCCACACAGAAACAGCAACAGCGCTCTGCCTTATCCGGCAGGGCGCTTTGCGTCAATCTTCTCTCTTCAATTCTTCTTGCAGCAGCCGTTTGAACAAAACCGGGTAATTACTTGCACCATGCACGATATGGTAGACGAACACAGTATCCACAATCAGCCGATAGACGCAGAGATACTGCCCGGCGATCACATAGCGATAGCCGCTTTTCAGCAGTTCGGCATCTCTTGGAAGCGAACCCGACAGCGGGAAACGTTCCAACCGCGAAAGAGAATCCAAGATTCGATCCGTGATTTTTCGGGCAGAATTCGGCCCTACCAGATTCATGTGAAGCTCTGCGATTGCTTCCAGTTCCCGCTGTGCCGACTCCAGAATTTCGATCTTAGCCACGACGATAGATCTCCTCCAGCCGTTTTCTGGAATCCTCCAGCGTGTAAGCCGGAGCACCAGCAAGCCTTCCCTGTTCCGCTGCTTCCAGCTTTGCCCGGAGTTTCAACGCCTCTTCCCGCTGTTCAAATGCTTCAATGCTCATCACAACAAGGTCACCCTCTCCATTTTTTGTAATGTAGATCGGCTCGCCCGCTCCGTGCGCCAAATTTGAAATGGAACCGTAGTCATTGCGAAGCGCCGTAGACGACTTAATGATCATAGTGCGCACCCCCTAAATGATTCTAATATAATTCTATCAGAATCATTCATTTTCTTCAAGCGTTCTCATCAAAAAAGCGGCCCGCCCTCTCCGGCAGGCCGCTTTGCGTCAATCCGTATCGTTTTCGGTACCGGCCCCACCGGTCGGCGGCTCCGTCTGCGCGGCAGACGGTGTAGTACCGGCGGAAGGAGTCGTGGTCTCGGGCGGGGTGGCGGGCACCTCGGCCTCGACCTCTGCCGCCATATAGACGATGATGGTCGAGCCGACCTCCACCATGGCACCGGGCTCCTCGCTGCAATAGGCCACACAGCCCGAAACATAGGAACCATCGTTATAAATGGGATAGAAACTCGCATTCAGCCCCACCTGCGCCAGCTGCTGCTCCGCGCCGTCCCGGGTAAAGCCTGCCACGTTGGGCATCTCCACCATCTGCGGACCGCGGCTGACCACCAGATCGATGGTGCCGCCCTTTTCGATGACCTCGCCGGCTTCGGGGGTCTGACGGATGATCTTGCCCTTTTCCACAGTATCACTGTATTCCATGGTCACATAGAACAGGTAATCCCCGGCATAGCTGTTGTTGTTGCGCACCTGCGAATCGTAGTCCATCCCCACAAAGTCCGGGGCCAGATTCACCGGCTCTGTCACCAGCGAACTGGCCGGTTCGGAGGCCGGGGTGGATTCCGCAGGCTTTGCGGTGTGCAGCCCCTGATTCACCAGCCCCCACACGATGAGCAATGTCAGGATGGCCAGCAGGATCAGGATGGCCGCCAGCAGGTTGCGCAGGCTGAGTATATGCTTTTTCCGTTCCTCCTCCTCGGTGGACTGAGGGCGCGGCGCGGCCTGCTGCAGGGTCTGGGTAAGCTCCGTGGTATACTCCTGGCTGCTCAGTGCCTGGAACAGCTGGGGCACGGTCTGGATGCGCTCGGCAGGCCCGAGCTGCAGGCCCATCCAGAGCACATCCGAAACATACTCCGGCACCGCCCGTTCCAGCGTGCGGGCGCGGGGGTTGGAGTCCGACACCAGACGCTGTGCCGCAGGAACAGGGCTCTGCCCGCAGACCATCCGGTAGACCACGGCGGCAAGGCTGTATTCGTCGGTGTAGCGGCCCTCGAATTCGGTGGTGGAATACTGCTCCGGTGCCGAGTAGCCCTCGTACAGCTGCTCGTGCAGGCCGCTGCCCGCCGTGCGCAGCCCCACGGTAGCGTAGCCCGTCAGGCGTGCCCGGCCGTTTTCCAGCACCCGGATATTTTCCGGGCAGATGCCCCGGTGCACCAGCCCCACCTGATGCATGGCCGCCACGCCATCAAACACAGGCTGCAGCATATTGCGGGCCGTCTCAGCTGAAACCGGGCTGGGGCGCTCATCCAGCCACTGCTGCAGCGGGATGCCGCCGGGGTTTTCCATCACAGCGTAGACGGTGTTGTTCTCCTCGAACACGTCCAGCACAGCCTCCAGACCGTTTGCGGGGGTGATGCGCTGGATGGAGCGGTAGAGATCGGCAAAGTCCATCCGGGTGGTCTTGAACAGCACCTCGCTGCCCAGCTTGGGCCGGAGCAGCGCGTCCGTGCCCCGCTCCGCCGACAGCGTCAGGGGCATATACTCCTTGATGGTCACCCGGAACCGCCCGATGTTCTCCACGCCCCGGTACAGGATGCCCTCGCCGTCGATGCTCTGCATCTCGCCCACGGTATACCGCCCGGCCAGCAGCGTGCCCACCGGCAGGCTGCCCGCCGGGTTGCGCCCGGCCAGTACCCCGCCGCAGTGCGGGCACACCGACACCCGGCTCTCCAGCTCGCCCATGCAGTACGGGCAGATGCGTTTTGCTTCCATGTGCGCCACCTCGTTTCATCGTGGTCTGTTTCAAATTATTGTACCATATTTGCCCCCGCCGCGCAATCCGTAAAGCAAAAAAGCGCCGCCCTCTGAGTTTTTTCACAGGGGGCAGCGCTCAATTCGCACCAATATCAGCAGTAGAACTTCGATTCACCAAACACATCGTTCCACTGTGCCACAATGTAGCTTGAACGGCTTTCCAGAACATCTACAATTGCGCTCAACGTTCTGGCAGGAATCTTCGAGTTATTGTTGGCCACGATACAGCCTCCCGCTTCCGTAATCCAGATCTTTGTTGCACTGGCATTCGGAACACCCTTTGCAACATGGACATGAACCGGTTCCAGCGGTGCACCTTCATTGCTCCAGAAGAAAATCACATAACCGAACAGCCGGAACAGACTAGGCACTTTCGATTCCCCCCTCATGCGAGAAGCGGATCAGAAGATGTGCCGTTGATTTGACCAACTCTTTCAGGCTCGTCATCTCCATTTCAGAATAGCCATTATTGGTCCACAAATACCCCGGCAGAATACAGGTCGCCGACTTAAAGCCGTTTTCTACAGGTGTTTCAATCTGTACCTTTACCTGCTCCTGACTGCCATTCTGAATTGGCGAGGAATAAACGATTTCCGTCCCATCATTCAAGGTCATAAAAGGATAAAGCATCCGAACACCCTCTTTCTTAAAAGAAGTATACCATGAAATCCAGAAAGTTTCAATTATCGATAAATATCATCGCCGAGGCTGGTTCTAAACACTTAAGGACAAAGTAGATGATCGTGGTTGCCTGCTGATGCTTCTTCCGCCATGTAAAAAGCCGCTCTTTGTGCATCACAACACAAAAAGCGGCCTCATTACGTCCTTATTCAGGTCTGCGGAGCATTATTCCGGCAGATCCTCTTCGTTCTCCAGGCTGTGCCAGACGTTCTGGACATCGTCGTTGTCCTCCAGGGCATCCAGCAGCTTGCCCATTGCCTTGAGCTGATCGGGGTCGGTCAGGCGGGTGGTGGTCATGGGGACCATGGCCAGGTCGTCGCTCAGGATCTCGTAGCCCTTCTCTTCCATGGCCTTGACCACAGCGGAGTAGTTCTCGGGATCGGTGGTGATCTCAGCAGCCTCTTCGCCTGCATCAAAGTCCTCAGCACCGGCATCCAGAGCGTCCATCATGGCCTCGTCGGCATCCTTATCCTCCAGAGAGATGTCAATGACACCCTTCTGGCTGAACAGGAAGGCCACACAGCCCATAGCGCCCAGG
>OLEC01000230.1_pt1 | contig 18758 bp, 14 predicted proteins | sample 1602381 | NCBI WGS metagenome assembly OLEC01 (sample SAMN02674964, study PRJEB24791) | human gut metagenome, SKBSTL008 | isolation source: stool | host: Homo sapiens | place: USA | reverse complement strand
GCTTTGTCCGGCGGCAGTGGGAATAATAGGCGTTGCGGGCCACCGTGAACAGCCATGCCCGTACATCCTGCCGGTCATCGTAGTCCTTCAGACCGTCCAGTGCCTTGAAGAAAGTTTCCTGCGTCAGCTCCTCGGCCAGCGCTTCGTTGTGGGTCAGGCCCTGCAGGAACAGAAACACATCCCGGAAATAGAGCCGGTAAACGCTGTCGATGTCCATAGGCTCAGCCCTTCTTATAGTCGATGCCGTATTCCTGGTCGGTGCCGTAGGCGTAGTCAAAGGTACCGTCCGGGTTTTCCTGCACGATGTAGCGGTCTACCAGCTGTCCATCGCGGTAGTACAGGGTCTGGTCTGCGCAGTCCACGGTCAGCAGCTGGGTGCGAGACACCATGACCCATACAGTGGATCGATCAGAATCCACCAGGGCTGTCAGTACCCGATGCACGCCCGGAAAGCGGTAGCGCATGGCCCGCACAGTGATCTGCGGCTTGCCCCAGCTGAAGGTGCCCTCCATATCCAGCCAGACACCCTCGCCCTGCACTTCCAGAATGCAGATGTCAGCGCCATTCTCTTTGCGGTTGTATGTCCAGAAATGAGCCTGCTCTGTGGTGGCCGGGACGCGGGCAGTGCCCATCCAGAATATCATTGCCAGAGCGCACAGGGCTGCCAGCACAGAGCCGATCGCTGCACGGATGCTCCTTCTTTGCAGGGCGGCCCTGATCCTGCGCAGGGGCGCATCCGGCTGCGCTTCCGGCCGTACCGGCACCGGCTGCTCCATCTGTTCCAGCTCGGCGCGGCAGGCTTCACATTCGGCCAGATGTTCTTCCACCAGTGCGTTGGTGGCCTCACTGGTGATGTGCTCCGCATACAGCGGCAGCAGGTCACGGATGATATCACAATTCGTTTTCATCGTATTTTGCCCTCCTTTTTCATGGCCTTTCACCCCAATAACGCAGAAAAGGAGAAAGCGTTACAGGTTTCTGCAAATTTTTTGCAGGATCAGCCCTTCTCCTGCCAGAATAACCCGCCGCTGGTCTGGAACAGGGGCCAGGGGTTCACGCTCTTGCTGCCGAGTTTGAAGTCCATGGTCAGCTCCTCGCCCAACACGCCGACAGCCTGCCCCCGCTCCACAGTCTGCCCGCGGGTCACGGAGAGCTCCTGCAGGCCGTACAGATAACTGCGCACGCCGCAGCCATGATCGATGACCACGGTGCTGCCGGTGAGGGCCAGATCGCCTGCAAACACCACCACGCCATTCGCCGGGGCACGGCAGGGCTCACCGGGGATGGTGTAGAGCCGGGTGGAGTTGGAGCGGCTGCCCTGCTGGCCGCCGGTCACCTTGACCTGACCGAAATCCACCAGCGTCATGTAGTTTTCAGCCGGGCAGAGGAAGGCACCAGCCCAGAGTTTTTCCCGCACGGGCTGCTCGTACAGGGGCCAGATGTTGTTCCGGAACTCGGCGCTGGCGGCCTCAGTGGATGCAGGTTCCGGCTCCACCTCCACGGTGCCGAAATCCTTGGGCAGAACGGTCAGCGTCCGGGCAAAGGTCTCGCCGTTGACGGTAACGTTGACCGTGTGCCCACCCGCCGAAGCGTTGTAGGCGGCGGGGATGTAGGCGCGCCAGCCGCTGCCCAGCCGGACGCACTGAACGCTGCCCAGGTCGGTCTCCACAGCGGGAGCGGTCTCGCCGGTCAGACCGGTGATGGAAAGCGCCGCCACGCCGCCCTGCTCCAGCCGCTCGGTGGAAAGGGCGACCTCCGCGCTGGCCTGCAGGGTGAACCGGAAGGAGTAGCTGTACCAGCCCGTGGGTTTGGCCGGGTGCTCCACGCCCAGGTTCTTGCGGATGGCACCGGTGGAGCCGCCCTCAAACTGGGTGGCAAGATAGTCCTGCGGCAGCCGCCAGACCGTCAGCTTTGCCTTGTAATCCCCGTTGGCAGGGAAGAGAAAGTCCTCGTACTGAGAGGCCGACCCCGCAAATACGATGCTGCCGATGTCGGTCTCGATGGTCAGGGTGGTGTAGCTGGCCCAATCGGGCAGGGCGAGGGCCGGGTGTGCGTCATACAGCACGCCCAGTTTTTGCACGGTGAGCGTTTCGGGGCTGGTGAACACCTTATCGAACACGCCGCCCAGCAGCGGCACCTGCCAGCAGGAGCCGTTCACTTCCAGCGCCTGCCCGCCGAACTGCGTGTCTGCCGCCGGGCGGGACCCCTCGCCGGTAAAGGAATAGCTCACGGTCATCACTGCGCCCAGCAGCACAGCAACGCCCAGAATGACACCAACGACCCATAACAAAAATCGTTTCATGGATATGTACTCCTGTTACAAAGCCGCATCCCTGCACTTGGCTCCCCTGCCAGGGGAGCTGGCCGCGCCGGAGCGGGGAATGAGAGGTTGATTTCAAATCAATGCGGCGTATAAAAAAGCGCACCACAGCTTGCAGGGACAAGCCGGGTGCGTTTTTCGGTGTTTGGTTTATTCTGCGGCATCCTCGGCAGAAGGATCTTCTGCGGGCTGCTCTGCGGCAGGCTCAACGGTCTCAGCCTTATCCTCGCCAAACAGCAGACGCTCGTACTCGTCCAGCTCCTTCTCACGGCGGTGCAGATAGACAGCCACGGCGGCCAGCGCACCGGCCACAGCGGCCAGCGTGGCGATAACAGCGATCAGACAGGATTTCTTCATAGGACACACTCCTTTTCTGGTGGGGAACGGTGGTTCATGGAACCGGAGTTCATTTTGATAAGGCTATTATACCCGGAAAAGCAAAAAATTACAATCCGAAATGCAGAAATTTCATCAATCCGGGCAATCACAGCAATTTGGTCAGCAGCAGCTTTTTGTAGACTTTGAAGGCACCGGGCAGGGTGTACGCGGCCTCCAGCTGTTCCTTTCCGGCCCAGACGCAGCCTGCGGGGGCGGGCTGCTCCGGCACAGTGAGGAAATAGCCGCTCTGGTGCCACTCGATGTGGGTGAAAATGTGCTTGGCCGCAGGCAGGGGCGTGAAATGTGCCCCTGTGCAGTCCAGCCCCAGGGCAGCAAGGCGGGCGGCGGTCTCTGCGGCGGTGAGGGTGGTATCCTCCCACAGCACCGGCTGCCACAGCCCGGCCAGCAGGCCCTTGGCCGGCCGCTGCTGGAGCAGCACCCGGCCCTCGTTCAGCACCAGCGCCACCGTGACCGGTGTGATGCGCCGGGCCTTGGGGGGCGTTTTCTGGGGCAGGGAGAGGGCGGTGCCTGCGGCCCGGGCCCGGCAGAGCGTGCCCAGCGGGCACTGCTCACACAGAGGTGCGCCGTTGGGCAGGCAGACCAGCGCGCCCAGCTCCATCAGGGCCTGATTGTAGTCTCCGGCTTTTGCGGGCGGCTGGTGCTCCATGACCCGTGCCGTGAACTCCCGCTTCACCTGCGGGTCAGTGACCAGCCGGGGGTCGTTGTAGAGCCGGGCAAACACCCGCAGAACGTTGCCGTCCACGGCGGGAACCGGGAGACCGAAGCTGATGGATGCAATGGCCCCCGCCGTGTACTCCCCGATGCCGGGCAGGGCCAGCAGGGCGTTGTAATCGGCAGGCAGCTGCCCGCCGTACTGAGCGCAGACGATCTTCGCTGCCTTCTGCAAATTGCGCACCCGGCTGTAATAACCCAGCCCCTCCCACAGTTTGTGCAGCTTTTCCTCCTCACATCCGGCCAGCGCGGGGATATCCGGCAGGGCGGCAAGGAAGCGCTCGTAGTAGGGCAGCGCCGCCGAGACCCGGGTCTGCTGCAGCATGATCTCGCTCAGCCAGACATGGTAGGGCGTGGGGTCCTCCCGGAAGGGGAGGATGCGGCGGTTGGTGTAGAACCAGTCCAACAGGGCAGGAGCGATATTTTCCACTTGTATTTATCTCCTTGTTGAAAACAACCCTCTCCGTCATTGTTCCGCAATGCCACCTCTCCCGAGGGGAGAGGCTATGCTGCCTTTATCCAAGAGCCGCAATAGGCTCCCCCTTCGGGGGAGCTGGCAAAGCCGACAGGCTTTGGCTGAGAGGGCAAGGATGCCAAAATTACACACAACTTATATTTTACCAGCAATTCCACCTAGATGCAAGAGTTTTTGTTATTTTTTCAGGAGGAAGCAGGGCAAGGGGGCGGTATCGGCCCAATTGGCGAAACTGCAGACAAGGGCGGTGCACTGTTTCAGGGGCCGGGAGCGCATCCACTGGAGGATCTCGGTCTTTTCGTCGGAGCCGATGACCTTGCCGCTGTACAGGATGGCGCTGAGCACCCCGCCGGGCCGCAGGGCCTCGAGGGCGGCCTCCAGCGCCGGGATACTGCTTTGGGCGTGGGAGAACACCCCGTGGTCGGCACCGGGCAGCCAGCCGAAGTTGAACATCACGGCATCGACGGTGCCGGGCTGTACATATTGTAAGAGGTTGGCGTGGCTGTCGCAGTGAAGCTCTGCCGCAAAGCCCTTCCGTGCAAGGTTCTGTCGGGTGGAGGCAATGGCTTCGGGCTGGATGTCAAAGCCCAGCACCCGGCCCCCTTCGCCCACAAGGCGGCAGAGAAAAGCCGTGTCGCCCCCGTTGCCGCAGGTGGCATCGATGCAGAGCCTGGGGTCAGCCAGCCGCGCGGCGAGGAAGTCCTGCACAAGCTTCACGGCCGTCAGGTCGGGGGTGCGGCGGCGGCACAGCCCGCTGCCCTCTGCCGCAAAGCCGAACTTTGCCCAGAAGGCCAGCTCCCCCGCATCGGCAGGCAGAGGAGCCGTGAACACCGTGGCGCTCTCTTTGTCATAGCCGCCCAGGCTGCGCAATACCTCTTTTAACAGGTAGGAACCGTAGCCCTTGCGCCGCCATTCCGGCACAATGGTCAGGGCAGTGATGTCCGCGCCCTGCTCCGTGGGCCTGGCCTGGCAGGTGCCAATGATGGTTTTCTCTTTATACAGGGCATAACCGCCCGGAATCTTTTCCAGTTTCATAATTTGCTCCTTTCGCGGACTTGCCCTCTCAGTCTGCTTTCGCAGACAGCTCTCCCAAAGGGAGAGCCTATTGTGGCTCCGAATAAGGCCCCTGCAAATCAGCGATTGCTCGCCTGTCAGATGTGTTGGCTCCCCCTTCGGGGGAGCTGGCATCGCGCAGCGATGACTGAGAGGGTCGTTCTTAAAATACCAAGCCCCCGCGCCGCTGTCAAGGCTTCCCGCTGCGACCTTATTTCACATATTCTTCACCCGGTCAGCGATTCCTTTTCACAATTACCGGATACAATAGAAACAGTTCCAAGGAGGTGCGGCAGAAGCGCCCCCTCCGAACCATTCCCTTTGAGAAAGGAAGTAACCAGTATGGATAACGAGAACAAGTGGGAATACGATTATTCCTCTGAACATAGCCAGACCGGCGAGACCGGCTACCCCAACGTCGGCTCCTCCGGCATGAACACCGCCAACACGGCAGGCACCTACGGCGAGGCCGCACAGGCCGACCCCCAGGCCGAGCCGAACAGCGGCAGCGATGGCGGCGCAGTGCCGCCTCCGGAAGGCCCCCGGTATCAGGCCGCACAGGGAAGCCCCAAGCAGCCTCCCAAAAAGCGCCGCCGGAAAAATGGCAATATCGCCCGCAGTGCAGTTGCGCTGGTGCTGGCCGCAGCCATGGGCTTTGTCGGCGGCTTTGTGGGAGCCCAGGTGGGCAACACAGGCGGCAAGGTTGTCATCCAGCAGGTGGCACCTTCCTCCACGTCCAGCAGTGATTCCGGCTCTGCCTCTGCGGTGAACACCGCTTCCGGCATGACCACCGCTCAGGTCTCTGAGATGGTCAGCCCCAGTGTTGTGGTCATCACCACCGAGCAGGTGGTCTACTCCCAGTGGTCCTGGTACGGCCAGAACCAGGTGGAGAGCGGCGCAGGCAGCGGTGTCGTGATCAGCTCCGACGGCTATATCCTGACCTGTGCACACGTTGTGTCCGGCGCATCCAACATCACCGTGACCATCGGCGATACCGATTACCCCGCCACCGTGGTGGGCGAGGATGACACCAGCGACGTGGCTGTCCTCAAGATCGATGCCACCGACCTGACCCCCGCCACCGTTGGCAACAGCGACAGCCTTGCCGTGGGCGAGAGCGTGCTGGCCGTGGGCAACCCGCTGGGTGAGCTGGGCGGCACCGTGACCAGCGGCATCGTCAGCGCCCTGAACCGCAGTGTGACCATCCAGGGCACCAGCTCCACCAACACCATGTCCCTGATCCAGATGGATGCCTCTGTCAGCCCCGGCAACTCCGGCGGCGGTCTGTTCAACATGAACGGTGAGCTCATCGGTCTGGTCAACGCAAAGTCCTCCTCCAGCGATGCGGAGGGTCTGGGCTTCGCCATCCCCATCAACGATGCCATCAAGGTGGCACAGGATCTGCTGGAGAATGGCTATGTCTCCGGCCGCCCCTACATGGGCATCACCTATCTGGCTGTGACCGATGCCCAGACCGCAACACAGCTCAACGTCAATGCCTACGGCGTTTATGTTGTGGATGTTGTGCAGGGCGGCCCCGCCGACAAGGCCGGTCTGAAAACCGGTGACCGCATCGTAAGCATCGACGGCACCGAGATCGCCCAAAAGGACGACCTTGGCACCCTGATCCAGCAGCACGCTGCCGGTGATACCCTTTCCATCACCGTGGCCCGGGAAGGCCAGATGCAGACCGTCAGTCTGACCTTGGGCGAAAAGAACGCCCAGACCCAGCAGGCACAGAAAAACTCCTGATTTTCCCCAATCTTTTTCCTGATCAATAAATCAAAAATCCCCTGACCGGCGTTGAACTGGTCAGGGGATTTTCAATTACAGGTTGTCAAGCAACGGCAGACCGTATTTTTATACCTGCCCGAACACGGTAGCGCTCAGGGGCAGGAGGACGGTCTGGCCGGTGCAGATGCGGCTGCTGCCCCGCCACAGACTGGAGGAGATGCCATCACTCAGCAGCTTCCAGCTGCCGCCGGGCAGGGTGACGACCTGCGCCGTCTCGGTGGGGTTATAGTAGACGCACAGGGCGCTCCATGCCGCGCCGTCGCCCCACTGGGCGGGGAGCCGCCAGCCCACAAGAGGCTGTTCCAGCGGGAAGAACTCGATGGCGGCAGGGCTGGCCTTGTCCAGCGCGCCCAGCCGGGGGAACGCCGCCCGCAGACCAATGAGCCCGCGGTAGTAATCCACAAGGCTGTGGAACTGTTCGGCCCGGTGCCAGTCCAGCCGGTTGAGGGCCGGGCTGGAGTGGTAGCTGTTGCCCTGCCCCTTTTTGGTGCGGGCAAACTCCTCGCCCGCCTGCCAGAAAGGCAGCCCCATGCTGGTCAGGTAGATGCCCGCCGCCAGCCGGTTCTGGGCCAGCGCGGTCTTATCCACAGCGGCAAACTCCGGGCGGGCGTAGCGCACCATCAGGAGCTTATCCCACAGGGTGAAATTGTCGTGGGCCGAAACGTAGCTGATGATCTGCCCCGGGGCGTGGGGCGGCAGCTTCTCACTGCGGCACCACGCCGCCACCGAAGCACCGATATCCCAGAAACTCCCGGGCTTGCCCTCCACATAGCCCGGCTCCCGGGCATCGAAGCAGCCGCCCTTGATGGCATCCCGGGTGTTGTCGCAAAAGATGCCGATGCGCTCGTTCAGCATATTCAGGTTGTTCTTGTTGGCCTCGTACCGGTGCAGGGCGCTGCAGCCGCCCTGCCACGACTCACCGTACATCAGAATATCCCGCCCGCCGGGCAGCTTGTCCAGTTCAGCCCGGAGGAGGTTCATGGTCTCCACGTCATACAGGCCCATCAGGTCAAACCGGAAGCCGTCGATGTGATATTCCCGTGCCCAGTAGAGTATCGAATCAATGAGATAGCGCCGGGCCATGGGCCGCTCGGAGGCAAACTCGTTGCCGCAGCCGCTGCCGTTGGAGAGGGAACCGTCGTCGTTCTGGCGGAAGTAGTAGAGGGGCACCACCCGGTTCAGCACATTGTCGGAACGATACATGTGGTTATACACCACGTCCATTACAACGCCGATGCCCGCCGCATGGAGGGCCGCGATCATCTGCTTGCACTCCCGCACTCGCACCTCACCCCGGGTGGGGTCGGTGGAGTAGCTGCCCTCGGGCACATTGAAGTTGGTGGGGTCGTAGCCCCAGTTATACTGCCGGGTCAGGGGGCGGCTCTCATCCACGCTGCCAAAATCGAAGATTGGCATGAGCTGGACATAGCTCACCCCCAGCCGCTTGAGGTAATTCAGGCAGGTGGGGTGGATGCCGTCGCTGCTCAGGGTCGTGCCCTGCTGGGTAAAGGCCAGAAATTTGCCCCGCCAGGCTGTGTGCACACCGCTGGCCGGGTCCTGCGAGAAATCCCGGACGCTGACCTCCCAAACGCTGCGCCGGGCCGGTGGGATCACCGGCCGCACATCCCGCTCCCAGCCCTGCGGGTCCACCCGGGCCGGGTCAAAGATCATGCTGCGCACCCCGTTCACCCCTGCCGAGCGGGCGTAAGGGTCCGCTGCATTGCAGGTGCCAAACGGGGTGGTAAGGGTGAAATCGTAGTATTTTCCGTGCTGGTCGCCGGGCAGGTAGATGCTCCACACACCCTTGTCCTGCTGCTGCAGGGGCAGGGTGCCCACACAGGCCCCGCCGGTGCCCCGGCGGTACAGGTTCACTGCTGCCTGTTTTGCCGTGGGAGCCCACAGGCGCAGGTGTGTCCCGGCGGGGGTATACTCCACCCCCAGCGGGCCGTAGTATTCCGTCTGGCGGGCAAAGGCTTCGCTCTCAAACAGCGTCTTCCATTCAGCAGGTGTTCTTGGCTCCATAGCAATTCATCCTTTCATTTGACAATAGTGTAACGAACTTTGTCCTTTATTTCAACCCTTTCCTTGCAAAACGTACCAGACTCCACTATACTGAAAGAAAAAACACTGCACGGAGGGAAGTTTTATGGCATACACCGATGATTGGGAAAGTCTGATGAACGGCGTGTTCGGCCCGGGGGGCAGATTCAAGGCCGCCCCCGGCACTTCTGCACCCAAAACAGGCGGCAGCGCCGCCCTGCCCGACCTGAACGCGGCGCTTCTGGAACAGCAGAAACGGCTGGACGAGCTGTTGAAGCAGCAGAACGCCCAGCTCAAAACCCAGAGCGATGCCACCGCCGCCGCGCTGGAAAGCAGCCGCCAGATGCTGCGGGACATGGAGGACGAAGGCCTGCTGGCCAGGGGCACCACCGACGTGAAGCCGGAGCACCTGGGCAGCTTTGAAGGCCTTGCCGCCGAGGTCAAACAGACGGTGCTGGGGCAGGATGCTTTTGTGGACAGCGTGGTGCGGGCCATGCGCCGCCCCTTTGTGCTTGGCACCGAAGCCCCCGCCGCCCGCAACGTCATCCTGCTCACAGGCGGGGCAGGCACAGGCAGACATTTTGCACTGGAAGAAACTGCCCGCTGCATGGCGGCCCGGGGCCTTTTGCAGAGTGACAGGATCGCCACGCTGGATCTGGCCCTTTACCCCAATTCCGGAGCCGAGAAGCTCTTCCTGCAGGACCTCTACGCCGCCCTGCACGCGCCCGGGGAGATCCTTGCCTTTGAGCATTACGAGAGCTGTTATCCCGGCTTTCTGAAGACCCTGTCTGATCTGGCCGTCAAGGGCAGTGCCCCCCTGTCCAGCCGGTATCTCGTGAACAAAGAGGGCATCCTTGTGGATGCAGGCACGGCGCTGGCCCCGGGAGCCGTCAGCCGCATCGACCCCTGCGGCAAATACCTCATCTTCTACTCCCACAAGGGCCGGGAGGCACTGGCTGACAAATTCGGTGCGGCGCTGGTGTCGGCACTGGGGGATGTCTGCGAGACGGCCTCCTACACCCGGGAGGATCTGGCCGCCCTTGCCGCACAACAGCTCAACGCGCTGGCCCAGAAGATCCGCACCCGGCTGGGGCTGACCCTTTCCGCCGGGGCCGACGTGCGGGACTATGTCGCAGCCCAGTGCACCACACAGAAGGGTGCGGCAGGCCTTTCCGCGTGCACCGACCGCATCTTCCGCGCCCTGAGCGAATACTGCCTGCGAACCGATGAAACCCTTACCGGCACCGTGACCCTGACCGCCGGGCCGGAAGGGGTGCTGTTCCGCCTGAACGACGGCGCAGACCAGCCCCTGTTCGACCTGCTGCCTGCCGCCTACACCGGCGCGCTGGATGCCATCCGCGCCGAGATCAACGAGCTGGTGGGCCTTGCCCCGGTCAAGGAATATGTGTTCGGTCTGGCCGACAACCTGCAGGTGCAGCAGCGCCGCGCCGCCGCCGGGCTCAAGACTGCCAGCCTTTCGATGCACATGATCTTCACGGGCAACCCCGGCACCGGCAAGACCACCATTGCCCGGCTGGTGGCGAAATACCTGAAAGCCATCGGTGCCCTCAAGGGCGGCCAGCTGGTGGAGGTGACCCGCGCCGATCTGGTGGGCCGCTACACCGGCCACACCGCCCCCCTGACCAACAGCGTCATCGAGAGCGCCCTGGGTGGTGTGCTCTTCATTGACGAGGCATACAGCCTCTACCGCGGTGAGCAGGACAGCTTCGGGCTGGAAGCCATCGACACGCTGGTGAAGGGAATGGAGGATCACCGGGATGAGCTGGTGGTCATTCTGGCAGGTTACACCAGGGAGATGGAGACCTTCCTCACCGCCAACAGCGGCCTTGCCAGCCGTTTTCCCAACCGGATCGAGTTCCCGGACTACACCGCCGTGGAGCTGCTGCAGATCACCCAGGTCCTTGCCAAAAACAAGGGCTACACCCTGGCCGAAGCCTGCACCGAACCCCTGCTGGGCTATTATGCCCGCTGGCAGGCAGCCGATGCCCGCACCGCCGGCAATGGCCGCCTTGCCCGCAACACACTGGAAAAGGCCATCTTCCACCAGAGCCGCCGCCTTGTCGCCGAGCCCGCCGCTGCCCTGGATCTGATCCTGCCCAGTGATCTGGAATTGAAGGAACCGTAAACACGCAAAAAGGACTGCTTTCGCAGTCCTTTTTTGTTATTGATGCTGTTCTGCCAACCGGGCGGTCATCTCCCGCATTCCCTGCCGCACTTCGGGCGGGGCAACCACTTCTATCTTGCCGCCAAAGCCGCAGACCCAGCCATAGAACTGGTCACTGACGCAGATGGGGACATCAAAATGGAAGCAGCCATTCTCCTCGGGCAGGAACATGGGCGTTGCGCCAAAGCGCTCCCGCATGGCACCTTCCAGATCAGCGGTGCACCGCAGGGTAACGCGATGCTCCGGCCCGCCGTACATTCCAAAGTGCTTGCGCAGATAGGCAGGCAGGTCAAGATCCGCAAACTGCTCCTGACCCCGCCGGGGCGCATCCAGCACCCGGACCCCGCTCATCTTGTCCACCCGATAATGGCGGATGCCCTTTTCGTCGGCAAAGGCAATGAGGTAGTAGCACCCGTTCTCCCAGGCCAGCTGCCACGGACTGACGGTCCTTTTCTCTTTCTCGCGGCTGTCGGCTTTTCTGTAGAGGAACTCCACCATTTTACCGTTGTTGATGGCCTCGTGCAGGGCATCGATGCTGTACAGCAGGCTCTTGCTGTCGGTCTTGGGGCGGCCCTCCACATAGACCTGACGCTGCAGCTGGCTACCCTCGTAGTTGGAGCAGAGCTTTTCCAGCTTGTGGATCAGCCGCCTGCTCGTGGTGCCGGATACCACCCGGCTTGCCTGCACGGCATCCACCAGCAGCTTGAGCTCCGCCAGATCAAAGGTGCGGCTGGCAAGGAAATACCCGCCGCCCCGGCCCCGGCGCAGCTTGATGTCATAGCCCAGCGCACCCAGTGCCTCAATATCGCTGTACACGCTCTTGCGCTCACAGCGGATGCCCTGCGTCTCCAGCAGCTCCACCAGCTGCGGCACGTTCAGCAGGTGGTTTTCATCGGTCTGCTGCTCAAAAATGCGCAATAGCGCCAGCAGCTTGGATTTCTGGCCTTCCTGTTTGGGCATTCGGTACACCTCATTTTTTCGTGTTGTGCCAAACCTCTCAGTCTCGCTTCCAGCTCCCCAGCAGGGGAGCTGGAAAAAAACAGCAGTGCTGTGTGCTGAAAAGGTTACGGCGCTTTCTTATCAAACGCCGCGCGGCGCTGGGTGGACAGGCGGAACATCTCCTCCAGCTTTTCCCGGTCATCGGCCACAAGGGCGTTGCGCATCTCGTTCAGCGCCCCGCTGAACTGGTCGATCTCAGAGATAAGGTTTTCTTTGTTCCAGAGGAACAGCTCCGCCCACATCTTATCATTGATGCGTGCAATGCGGGTCAGGTCCCGGAAGGAATCGCCGGTGTACTCGCACAGCGAGGTATTGTCGTTGGCGCACATCAGGCTGACGGCGATGGCATGGCAGAGCTGGCTGACATAGCCGATCATCCTGTCATGCTCCTGCACGGTCAGGGTGCAGATATGCTTGAAGCCCAGCACCTCGGCCAGCTCCCTGGCCCACTGAATGGCCTCCGGGGTGTTCTTTTCCGTGGGGGTCACAATGAAGTTGGCCGGGGCAAAATTCACCTCGGCGGCGTGCTCCACGCTGGAGGTCTCACGGCCCGCCATGGGGTGGCTGGCAATGAACTCCACGCCCGGCCTGCACATGGCCTGGATCGGCTCCACCAGACCAGTCTTTACGCCCGACACATCGGTAAAGATGCAGCCCTCCTTCAGCAGGTGGCCGTAGGTCCGGAACCACTCGAGCAGGGCCGTGGGGTACAAACCGAAGATGATATGATCGGCCTGACGCACCAGATCCTCAAAATCGTGGGTCTTGCCGCTGGCGATATAGCCGTGGTCGAGGGCATACTGCAGATGGCCCTCGCTGCGGTTGATGCCGTCCACATGGAACCCGGCCCTGCTCAGCTCCAGGGCGTACTTGCCGCCCAGCAGGCCCAGGCCCACAATGAGATAACGCTTTGATTTATCCAACATGTTCCACCTCCGCGCCCAAAGGCTTGATGGCTTCCAGAAAATCCGGCCAGCTCTTGGCAACGGCCTCGGCCCCGCTGATGGGCAGGGTCAGCCCGGCGGCCAGCGCCAGCACCGCAAGGCTCATCACCACGCGGTGGTCGTTGTGGCCGGAAAGCGGCTGCTCCGGGGCATGGAGCGCGCCGGCACAGCCATGGATGGTAATGGTGCCGCCCTCGCTCTCCAGCTGCCCGCCGCAGGCCCGCAGCTCGGTCTCCATGGCCTCGATGCGGTCACTCTCCTTGATGCGGAGACGCTCGGCGTTGCGGATGACCGTGGTGCCCTCACACAGCAGGCCCAGCACCATCAGCACGGGGCCCAGGTCGGGGCAGTCGGCAAGGTCGATGTCCGTTCCGTGGAGCGGGGCCTTTTCAAACACCACGCCCTGCCCGGTGCGGGTGAATCTTGCACCGCACCGCCGGAGGATCTCCAGAATGGCCGCATCGCCCTGCAAGGTCTCCTCAGACAGGCCGGTGATGGCCACCCCGCCGGTCACAGCGCCCAGCACAGCAGGAAAAGCCGCCTGGCTGTAATCGCCCTCCACGATGTAATCACCGGGAAGATAGTGCTGCCCGCCGGGAATTTCCAGCGTGTTTTCATCCAGCCAGCGGCTCTCCACGCCAAAGGCGTGCTGCACCGCGCGGGTCATATCGATGTAGCTCCGGCTCTCCACGGGCGGGATGAGGTGCAGGGCGCTGGTGCCGCCCAGCAGGGGCAGGGCAAACAGCAGCCCGCTGATGAACTGGCTGGACACGTTGCCCGCCAGCTCGTATTCGCCCGGGGTCAGGGCACCTTCCACAGTCAGGCGGTCCACGCCCTGCTCAAAACGCAGGCCCTGCTGCTGATACAGCGTTTTGTAGACCGACTGGGGCCGCTCCATCAGCCGCCCACGGCCTGTAAAAGTCACTTCCTGCCCGGTCAGGCTGGCCAGTGGGATGAGGAAGCGCAGGGTACTGCCGCTCTCACAGCAGTCCACGGGGGCATCAACCGGCAGAAAGCGGCCCAGCCCCTCCACCACCGCGTCATTTTCACCGGTGGTGACACGGGCGCACAGTCGGCCAGCCGCGCCCAGCGTGGCGGAGATATCCTTGCTGAAGGCAAGATGATGGAGATGGGAGGTCCCCTTTGCCAGCGCCGCGCAGAGCACCGCCCGGTGAGCCATGCTTTTGCTGGGCGGCGCGGCAATCCTGCCCGCCACTGCGCGGGCGCGTTTTACCACCACATCCATCTTACATATCCCGGCCAATGGCCCATGCGACCTGACGGCACTTTGCCATGGCCTGTGCAAAGGCATCCGGGGTCAGGCACTGTGCGCCATCGCTCCATGCGTGGCGGGGATCATAGTGGACTTCCACCTCCAGACCGTCGGCACCGGCGGCCACAGCGGCGATCATCATCGGCTCAACCAGATTGGCCTTGCCGGTGGCGTGGCTGGGGTCCACGATGATGGGCAGATGGGTCTTTTCGTGGATGATAGGCACAGCGGAGAGGTCGAGGGTGTTGCGGGTGTACTTCTCAAAGGTGCGGATGCCCCGCTCGCAGAGAATGACCTGCTCGTTGCCGCCGGCCATGATATACTCTGCGGACATGATCCACTCCTCGATGGTGTTGCACAGGCCGCGCTTGAGCAGAACAGGCTTGTGCATCTTGCCCACGGCCTTGAGCAGCTGGAAATTCTGCATGTTGCGGGCACCGATCTGCACCACGTCCACATATTCCTCAAACTCCGGGATCCGGTCCTCGCTCATCAGCTCGGACACGATGGGCATTCCGGTGGCCTCCCGTGCCTTGACCATATCGAGGATGCCCTCGGTCTCCAGACCCTGGAAGGAGTAGGGAGAGGTGCGGGGCTTATAAGCGCCGCCGCGGAACAGGCTTGCACCGCCCGCCTTTACGCCGTTGGCAATGCGCAGTGCCTGCTCCTCGCCCTCGATGCTGCAGGGGCCTGCCATCACGGCGATCTTCTCGCCCCTGCCGATCTTCACGCCGCCGCAGTCGATGATGGAATCGGCGGGGTGGAACAGGCGGTTGGCCCGCTTATAGGGGGCGGACACGCGGGTGACGTTGTCGATCCAGGGGTTGGCCAGCACGTCGCGCTCATCGATCTTGGTGGTATCGCCCACCAGACCGAACACATTGTAATCCTTGCCGGTGATCAGGGTCACATCCAGGCCCTGCTTCTCGAATTTGTCTACGATCTTTTCCAGCTCTTCCTTGGGGGTGCCTTTTTTGGTCGAAATGATCATCTCTTTTGATTCCTTTCCCTTTTTCTGAACCTCTCAGTCTCGCTTCGCTCGACAGCTCCCCTAATAGGGGAGCCCTTGGCAAAACCGGGAACTTCTCCTGAATGCCAAAGCCTCTCCTACTAGGAGAGGTGGCAATGCGTCAGCATTGACGGAGAGGTTGTTCATTTACTGCACCAGGTGCGTCTGCGCGCCGCCATCCAGCCGGAGCAGCTGCACAAGGTAGGCGCAGGCATGGAGATATCCGCTGACCCCCTCGCCTGCAAAGCGGCCCTGACAGCCAAAGGAGACCACATCCACGCTGCGGAAGGGCTCCTTGCCGCTGGGGTCGGCCAGCATCACTTCCACGGCGGGCACGCCGCACACCTGCAGCGCTTCCAGAATGGCCACGCTGTAATAGGCGTAGCCGCCTGGGTTGAGGACGATGCCATCGGCCCTGCCTGCCGCCGACTGGATCTCATCGATGAGGTCACCCTCGTGGTTGGACTGAAAAAAGTCCACCTGAACATCCATCTGGGCACAACCCGCCTCGATATAATCCAGCAGTGTATTAAAATCGATCTGCCCCTCCATGCCCGGCTCCGTGAACTGGGTCAGGTTGAGGTTGGGACCGTTAATGACTAAAAATTTCATCCAGCGCCTCCATTGCCGCCGTCACGGCATCCGCAGGGGTGGTCTTGTTGGGGATCACAGCATCCGCTGCCGCCAGATAGAGCGGGCGGCGCTGGGCTTCCATGGTTTTCAGGGCCTCAGGGCTGGTGGAAAGGGGCCTTCCGCCGCCCACCAGCAGATCTTCCAGCGGCCGGTCGATAAAGAGCACGATGCCGTTGGCGTGGAGCGCCCGGAGGTTTGCCGGGTCTTTGACCACGCCGCCGCCGCAGGAGATGACCTGCCGGTTCTCCCTGGCAAAGCGGGCGGTCTGCGCGGCCTCCAGCTTCCGGAAGCCTGCCTCCCCCTCAGCGGCAAAGATGTCCGGGATGCTCCGGCCGTCGGCTTTGACGATCTCCTCGTCCAGATCCACGAACCGCTTGCCCAGCCGTTCCGCCAGAGCGCGGCCCAGGGTGGATTTGCCCGAGGAGGGCATCCCGATGAGGGCAATGTTCAGCTGTTCCCGCCGCAGCTCGCTGGTCACACGGGCGATCTCGGCACCGGCATCCTCAAACTTACGGTCGAGGAAAAATTCTGCCGCGTACACTGCCTGCGCCACCAGCATTTCCAGGCCGCCGACGGCAACGGGCACCCCCAGCTCCTCGGCCCGGAGGATGAGCTCGGTCTTATCGGGATTATAGATGACATCGATCACGGCTTCCAGCCCGGGCATGGAGGTGATATCCAGGGCGCTCACGCCCACATTGGGGTACATGCCCACCGGCGTGGTGTTGATGATGATCTGCGCCCCGGTGGTCAGGGCCTGAGCATAAGTCAGCTCTCCCTTTTCGGGGTCGGGATGGCGGCTGACGGTATAGATCTGTTTCGCGCCCCGGTCATGGGCCACGGCCCAGGTGGTGTTGTGGGTGCCGCCGGTGCCCAGAATGAGCACGGTCCTGTCCTTGAACTCCACCCCGTGTGCATCGCACAGATAGGAGAAGCCGGGGTAATCGGTGTTGTAGCCGTAGAGCAGGCCGTTCCTGTTGACGATGGTGTTTACGGCGTTGATGGCCCTGGCGTGGGGGTCGATGTAGGAGCAGTACTCCATGACCACCAGCTTATAGGGGATAGTAACATTGATGGCCCTGAACTGCCGCCGGGTCATAAAAGCCCGGACTTCCTCTTCCGTGGGCAGGGGGCACAGGTCGTACCGGTAGCCGCAGAGCATCTCGTGGATGACCTTGGAGTAGGAGTGGCCCAGCCGCCCGCCGATGAGTCCGTATTCCATTTACAGCACCTCCTTGCGGTAGCCGGTGGGGTCTTCCATCCAGGCCATGCCGTATTTTGCGGTGAGCAGGTCGCCCACGGCCAGCGCGGCGGCGCAGGTCTGCACAATGGCGGCCCGGGGCACGATGCAGGGGTCGTGGCGGCCCTGAATGGACAGCTCCGCGTCCTTCTTTGCCATATAATCCACCGTGTCCTGCGTTTTGTAGATGCTGGGGGTGGGCTTGACCGCCGTGCGGAACACCACGGGCATCCCGTTGGAGATGCCGCCGTTCAGGCCCGCATTGTGGTTGGTGGCGGTAACGATGCGCTCTCCCTGCATCCGGAAGGCATCGTTGGCCTCCGAGCCCTTCTGGTCCGCAAAGCCGAAGCCGGAACCGAACTCGATGCCCTTGACCGCCGGGATGGAGAAGGCCAGGTGAGCGAGTTTGCTCTCCACGCTGTCGAAATAGGGTTCGCCCACGCCTGCGGGCAGGCCCAGAATGGCGGTCTCCAGCACGCCGCCCACACTGTCGCCCTCGGCACCGGCGGCACGGATGGCAGCTTTCATGGGTTCCTCCACACTGCCGTCCAGCAGGGCAAAGCCCTCGGACTTGTTCAGCAGTGCCTCGGCCTGCGCCGCCAGCGCGGCAGGATCGTCCAGCGCAAAGGGGATATCGCCGATCCCGGCACACCGCCCGATGTGCGTCACGATCTCGATCCCGGCCCGGTTCAGGGCTCCCAGCACCAGAGCGCCGCCCGCCACCAGCGCGGCGGTGACGCGGCCCGAAAAGTGGCCGCCGCCCCGGGCATCCTGATAGCCGTGGTACTTGGCGTAAGCAGTGTAATCCGCATGGCCGGGCCGCAGCAGGTCAGCCGTTTTGGCATAGTCGCCGCTGCGGGTGTTCTGGTTTTCGATCATCAGGGCGATGGCAGTGCCGGTGGTGCGGCCGTTGACCACGCCGGACAAGAACTGCACCGCATCCCCCTCCACACGGGGGGTGGAAAGGCCGTCGCCCCGGGCACGGCGCTTGTCCATGCAGGCCGTAAGAAAGGCTTCCTCCACGGGCACGCCCGCCGCCATGCCGTCCAGCACCGCGCCGATGGCCCTGCCGTGGCTCTCGCCAAAAATGGTCAGCGAAAGGTCGCTGCCAAAGGTGTTTTTCATGGCTTACTCCTCCACACCCAGCAGGGGGCGCAGGCCCTCCACGGGGATGGTCTCGGCCCGCCAGCAGCCCAGACCCGGCACCTTGATCACCGTGATCTGGCCGCCCTGGGCCTTTTTATCGTGCAGCATCTCGGCCAGCACCTTTTCCTTGTTATAGGTGGTGCGGGTTGGCAGGCCGATGCGGCGGTAGACCGCCCGCACCCGCTTCTGCAGCGCCTTGGATTCGATCATGGGCAGCATGCCCAGCGCCACGCACTCGCCGTGGAACAGGCCCACGGTGCGGCGGCCCTTGATGCCCTTGACAGCCTCGATGCCGTGGCCGATGGTGTGGCCGAAGTTCAGGGCCTTGCGCATCCCGCGCTCGGTCTCATCCTGCTCCACGACATTCTTCTTGAACCGCAGGCTGCGGTAGATGATCTCGCTGATCTGGGTATCGATATCGCCTTTTTCAAAGATGGCAAACAGCTCGGGGTCCGCCAGCAGGCCCGCCTTGACCGCCTCCGCCAGGCCGTTGATGTAGTGGCGGCGGGGCAGGGTGGAAAGGGTGGCCGGGTCCAC
>OLEC01000211.1_pt1 | contig 20196 bp, 20 predicted proteins | sample 1602381 | NCBI WGS metagenome assembly OLEC01 (sample SAMN02674964, study PRJEB24791) | human gut metagenome, SKBSTL008 | isolation source: stool | host: Homo sapiens | place: USA | reverse complement strand
CGCGAGCTGGGTTCAGAACGTCGTGAGACAGTTCGGTCCCTATCTGTCGTGGGCGCAGGATATTTGATGGGAGCTGTTCCTAGTACGAGAGGACCGGAGCGGACGTACCTCTGGCGCACCAGTTGTTCTGCCAAGAGCATAGCTGGGCAACTATGTACGGATCGGATAAACGCTGAAAGCATCTAAGCGTGAAGCCGACCCAAAGATAAGATATCCCATTGTTTCAAACAAGTAAGACCCCTTGAAGACTACAAGGTTGATAGGCACGATGTGTAAGTGGAGCGATCCATTCAGCAAGCGTGTACTAATAGGTCGAGGGCTTGACCACAATTCGCTTGAGACTCTGAGAGTCAACGAAAAAATGTGAGCAGTGATTATTCAGTTTTGAAGGCACGTCCTTCTAAGAAATACTGGACAAAGTACAACAAACATGTTATACTGGTTCAGTCAGATCGGTCGGTGTCGATGACGGTGAGGTTCCACCTGTTCCCATTCCGAACACAGAAGTTAAGCTCACTTGTGCCGAAGATAGTTCGCTGGAAACGGCGCGTGAAAATAGGTAGTCGCCGACTTGAACAGAAAGCTCTGAGATGAAAGTCTTAGGGCTTTTTTGTTTGCGTTTTGGGGCAAAAAATAGTATCATAAAGGCAGAAACTTATACTTTCTACAGATTTTCCTGTTACACTGAATGCACAAGGAAAGGAGAGCCTGTATGGAAAAATTGACGAAAAAAGGGCTGGACGGTACCCAGCTCAAGACCATTGCACTGGTGCTGATGGTACTGGATCACATTCATTATTTCTTCGAGTTCACCGGCTGCATCCCGACGGTGTTCAGTATGCTGGGGCGGCTCAGTGCGCCGCTGTTTCTGTTCTGCACGGTAGAGGGCTTTGCCCATACCCATGACCGCAGGCGGTATTTTATCCGCATCTGGGCTATCGGCGCAGCCATGGCGGCGCTGGAATTTTTTATGATTTACGCCAAGGCCTTCCGGCGCGGGGATGGCTTCTACCCGCAGAATGCTATTTTTCAGGATCTTGTGCTGCTGTGCATCGTCTGGCAGGGCATTGACTGGCTGCGGGAGAAAAAATTCGCAAAGGGCATTGGCGCCATTGCCGCCGTTTTGTGCTGGCCGTATGTGGTGGTAGTATTTCTGCTGCTCTTCCCCGGGGTACAGGAGATGCCCATTGCTTCAACGATCGTGGCCTTTGTCATTACAAGCCCGCTGCCCATGTGGACAACCATCACGGACGGCGGCTGGAGCTTTTTGCTGGGCGGTGTGCTGCTGTATGCCCTGCGGGGGCATCGCCGCGTACAGCTGACGGCATGGGCCGTGCTCATTTTCCTATGTGATTTTGTGCCGACCTTTGGGATGCTTTGCAGACAGGCGGATTTTGTGTGGACGCAGATGTTCACCGACTACTACGAGTGGTTCGGCGTAGCGGCGGTGCTGCTGATGCTGCTGTACAATGGGCAGCGTGGCAGCGGACATAAGCGGCTGTTTTACTGGTTCTACCCCGCCCATGTGTACCTGCTGTATGGAGCATCCTGCCTTGTTTATAACGTGTTGAGGTGATCTTGTGGCAAACATTCTGGCAGTGGATGACAATCTGGAGATCTGCAAGCTGATCTGCACCGCTCTGGAGCGGGACGGTCACCGGGTAGAAACGCGGCAGGCGGGCGGGGCGTTGACCGAACCGCTATGCCGCTGGGCAGACTGCATCCTGCTGGACGTGATGATGCCCAGAGAGGACGGCTTTGCGGTCTGTCGGCGCATCCGCAGCCTGACCGAAGCACCCATTCTGTTTCTGAGCGCCCGCACCGACGAGGCTGCTGTGCTGGAGGGGCTGGGTATCGGGGCAGATGACTTTTTATTGAAGCCCTTCCGGGTGGCAGAGCTGCGGGCGCGGGTGGCGGCACATCTGCGGCGGCAGAGCCGCACCCCGGCGCACCGGATGGTGCGCAGCGGCGTAGCCTTTGACCTGACCGCCCGGAGCGCGGCGGTGGAGGGGAAGGCGCTGCCCTTGACCCGCTCGGAGTATGCCATCTGCGAGTATCTGGCGCTGCACGCCGGGCAGACCTTTACCAAGGAACAAATTTACGAAGCAGTTTTTGGCATTGACGGCACTGCGAACGACACCGCCGTGACCCAGCACATCAAGAATATCCGGGCAAAGCTGCGGGCGGCGGGCGTGCCGGAGCCGGAAAAGCTGCTTAATACCGTATGGGGCGTGGGGTACCGATGGAAAAGCGAAGACTGATTTCTCTGCGCAGCGTGCTGCTGCAATATCTGGTGCGCACGGCGCTGGCCTGCCTGCTGGTCGCGGTGGGGTGGCTGCTGGTGCTGCTGTTGTGGATCCAGAACAGCGGGCTGTTCCTGCCCGCGAATCAGGCCGCGCAGGCCTGCCAGAAGGCCGCACAGGACGTTTTGCCAGGCATGACCGCCGAAACCTTTGACGAAACGCAGCTGGACTCCTTGTGCCGGTACGCCCTGTTTGCCGCGCCGGACAGCAGCGAGGTGCTGGCCACCAACATGGATGCCGGGCACTTGCAGCGGGCAATGGAGAACCAGCAGGGGAAAACCCGCTGGCATTTTGGCTACACACAGTATTATATGACGTCGAAATTGCAGGACGGAACGGTTTGCCTGCTGCAATTTGACTATGCCGTGCCCTACGCCGACCCTGCGCTGCGGGGCGTGCTGCCGGATATGCAGACCGTGCACTGCATTCTGGGCATTCTGCTGCTGATAGGGGCAGTGGTGTGGAGCACCCACAGGACAGGGCGCTTCCTGACCCGGGAGACCGAAAAGCTGACCGCCGCCGCGCAGGCGGTGGCGCGGAAGGATCTGGACAGCGCCGTGTTTTCCGGTGCGAAGGTGCGGGAGTACGAGAGCGCTTTGCAGGCATTGCAGACCATGGGCGATGAATTGACCGGCAGCCTGCAGAAGCAGTGGGACATGGAGCAGCGGCAGCGGGAGCAGATCATTCAGCTGTCCCACAAGCTGAAAACGCCGCTGACCATCATCGAGGGCAACGCGGAGCTGCTGGCGGAGGATGACCTGACTGAGGAACAGCGGGCGCAGGTGGAAGCGATTCTGCAGGGTGCAGAGCAGACCCGCACCTATCTGGGAAAGATCCGTGCCGAGGTGCAGACCCCTTTGAAGTATCGACAGAGAAAATGAAAACAGCCCGGTGCGAAACCCTTTCGCACCGGGCTGTCTGCTGTGATAAGCGAAAATTACGGCTGCTCAGCCACCATCATCTTGCTGGCCTTGTAGATGTCGCCGCAGCCGAGGGTGATGACCAGATCGCCCTCCCGGGCGTTCTGCTTGACCCACTCGGCGGCCTCCTCCAGACTGTTCACCAGAACAGAGCCGGGGATCTGAGCGGCCAGTTTTGCACTGGTAATGGTGGGATCGTTGGGCTCACGGCTGCCCATGATGGGAGTGAGCACCGTGATGTCGGGGATCTTGAGCACATCCACAAAGTCGTTGAACAGCAGCTTGGTGCGGCTGTATGTAAACGGCTGGTGGACGGCGATCAGACGCTTGTAGCCCATCTCCTTGGCCGTGGTCAGGGTAGCGCGCAGCTCGGTGGGGTGATGGGCATAATCGTCCACGACCAAAGCACCGTTACACTCGCCGTAGACCTCAAAGCGGCGGCCGGCACCCTTGAAGTTCAGGGCTGCATCGGCGCACTGCTCCACGGTCAGACCGACGAAGCGGCAGACGGCGCACATGGCAAGCGCATTGTAAATGTTGTGGTAGCCGGGCACAGCCAGACGGATATGGCCGGTGACCTTGTTCCACTCCTTCAGGTCGAACTCAAAGAAGCCGGGTTTGTATTCGTTCACGTTCAATGCCTGATAATCGCCGTCGTTCTGGATGCCAAAGGTGCGCACGCGGCGGTCCAGCGTGTACATGACATCCATGGTGTTCTTGTCGTCCGCATTGGCAAAGATCATGAACTTGGTCATCAGGGCAAAGCGCTTGAAGGCGAACTTCAGCTCGCCCATGCTGCCGTAGTAATCCAGATGGTCGTTGTCGATGTTCAGCACAACGGACAGGTACGGGGTCAGTTTCAGGAAGGTCTCGGCAAATTCACAGGACTCAATTACGATATCGTCGCCCTTGCCAGCCTTGCCGTAGCCATTGATCAGCGGAAGCTTGCCGCCGATGACGGCAGACGGGTCGCGGCCTGCCAACTCCAGCGCAGTGGTAATCATGGAAGTGGTGGTGGTTTTGCCATGGGTGCCGGAGACGCAGATGCTCTGCTTGTACAGGCGGCTCACATAACCCAGCAGAACGCTGCGCTCGATGGTGGGGATGCCGTAGGAGGCAGCGGCATTCAGTTCCACGTTATCTTTGGAAATGGCGGCAGAGTAGACCACCATGTCGGTGCCGATCACATTATCGGCGCTGTGACCCAGGCTGACCTTGACACCCATCTCACGCTCGTAGCGGATGATGCTGCCATCCAGCACATCGCTGCCGGAGATCTCGTAGCCTTTTGCAGCAAGGATCTGGATGAGCGGATACATGCCGCTGCCGCCGCAGCCGATGAAGTGGATCTTTTTTACATTGTCCAGCAGGTGCTGGTTGTAATCGGTGTACATGAACATATAAGGCAACCTCCAAATAAATAACGGCCGCAGAGCAGACCGATTCAATCCATTCTATTAGGATACATCTTATTATATAATTTTTGGCGGACAAAATAAACAGGTAAACCCGAATTTTCGGAAAGAACCATAAATCCAATTCGGAATTTGTGATAAGTGTACAAGAAAACCGAAACCGGGAACTTCTTCATAAAAGATTTACATTTGCCTTTACAAAATACTTAACAACTTTGAATCATCTGTGGTAAAATAGAAAAGGACAATTTTTTAAGGGATCGTCGGTGCAGCCGACAGAGGATGCAGAACGGCTTTATAAAAGGAGAAATAATGTGAGAATCAAGATCACAGCGGACAGCACCTGCGACCTGTCCGAAGAGCTTTTGGCACAGTGGGACATTGCCCTGATGCCCATGCACATTCTGATGGGCGAGGATAGCTATCTGGACGGCGTAACGATCCACCCGGCAGATGTGTTTGCCTATGTGAATGCGGGCGGCAAAATGCCCAAATCCGCCGCCGCAAATCTGGTGGAATATACCGAATTTTTTGAGCCGTTTGCCAAAGAGTGCGATGCGGTGATCCATATTTCGGTCAGCAGCAAGCTTTCGTCCTGCTTCCAGAATGCGAAGCTGGCGGCAGGCGAATTCGAGAATGTCTATGTGGTGGACAGCCAGAATATCTGTACCGGGCAGGGCTATCTGGTGCTGAAAGCGGCCAAGTGGGCTGCAGATGGCCTGCCCCCCCGCAACATTACGATGCGGCTGCAGAGCCTTGCCAAACGGGTAGAGCTGAGCTTTGTACTGGATCGGCTGGACTTTATGGCCAAGAGCGGCCGCTGCTCCGGTGTGCTGGCCTTCGGGGCAAACCTGCTGGGCATCAAGCCCGCACTGGAAGTGATCGACGGCGAACTGAAGGTAGTCAAAAAATACCGCGGCAGCCTGCCCATCTGCGTGGGCAAGTACATCACCGACCGTCTGGTGGAACGCGACGACGTCGAGGACAGCCTTGTGTTCATCTCCTCCTGCCAGCCGAAGCCCGGCTGCATGGACGCAGTGAAGGCGGGGCTGAAGAAATACGGCAGCTTCAAGGAATGCCACGAGACAGACATCGGCACCACCATCGGCGGCTATTCCGGCCCGGGTACCATTGGCATCGTGTTTGCGCGGAAGGAAAAATAAAAAAGTGGCTGTTGCACATGCGACAGCCACTTTTTCTCACTGGGAGCGGCGTTTTAAAATTTCATCCAGAATGGCATCGGCCACATCGGCCTTGCTCATCAGCGGCAGCTCACGGGTGCCGTCCGGGGTAATGAGGGTGACTACATTGGTGTCCACACCAAAACCGGCACCGGCCACTTTCAGGTTGTTGGCAACCACCATGTCCAGATTCTTTTTGGTCAGCTTTGCAGAGGAGTTTTCCATAAGATCGCGGGTCTCCATGGAAAAACCGCACAGGAACTGGTGGGTCTTTTTGGGGCCGATGGTGCCCAGAATATCCGGCGTGCGTTCCAGAGGGATGGACATGTCGCCGTCCTTTTTTTTGATCTTGTCGTTTGCCACGGCAGCGGGGCGGTAGTCGGCCACGGCAGCGGCCATAATGAGCACATCCGTAGCATCAAAGCGGCTGGTGACGGCTTCGTACATCTGCTGAGCAGTGGTCACGGGCACATCGGTGGTAAACTTGACCGGCTGCAGGGCAGTCTCGCCGTGGATAAGGGTGACATCCGCGCCGCGCATGGCGGCAGCCCGGGCAAGGGCATAGCCCATCTTGCCGGTGGAATGGTTGGTGAGGTAGCGCACCGGGTCCAGCGGCTCCTGCGTGGGGCCGGCGGTGACGGCAATGCGCAGACCGGCAAGATCTTTGGGCCGGGCAATGGCATGCAGGATATACTCGATCAGCACATCTTCCTTAGGCAGACGGCCGCTGCCAACATCCTTGCAGGCCAGCACGCCGCTCTCGGAGGGGATCACCGTGAAGCCGTAGCGTTCCAGCGTGGCGATATTATCCTGCGTGATGGGGTTTTCCAGCATTCCGGTATTCATGGCCGGAGAAACGAGCTTGGGGCACTTTGCAGCCAACACTGTGGTGGTGAGCATATCATCGGCGATGCCGTGGGCCATCTTGGCGATGACGTTGGCAGTGGCCGGGGCGACAAGGATCACATCGGCTTTTTTTGCCAGCGAGATGTGGGTGACTTCAAACTTGAAATCCCGGTCAAAGGTATCCACCATGCACTTGTGGCCGGTAAGCGTTTCAAATGTAACAGGGGTGATGAACTGGGTCGCATTTTTGGTCATGATGACCTCCACATCGGCTCCCAGCTTGCGCAGTGCGCTGGCCACGTTGGCCATTTTATAGGCGGCAATGCCGCCGCTTACGCCCAGAAGGACGCATTTTCCGTTCAGATCCATTGGTAAAACCTCCTGCAAAAACGTACTGTTTCCACATTTCTTACCTTAGTATAATGCAAAAGTTCCGCCAGCACAACAAAATCTTTGTACAGGCTTGCAACTGGGAACAAAATGCGGTAAAATACAGCTTGACAAAGAATAGACAGACTGCGGTGAGGGACAGGCCATCGGGGAGCTTTCTCCGCCGTCCTGCCGGATACTGCCGCGTTATAAAGGGAAAACAGAATTATGATCTTAGCCATTGATATAGGCAACACCACCGTCGCCCTTGGGGGCATTCGGGACGGACGTGTATGCTTTGTGGCGCGCATGGACACGGTGCGCACCCGCACGGCTGCAGAATATCGTGTCGAAATGGATAAAATTTTTGCGCACCGCCGCCATCCTGAGCGCCCCATGCGCTTTGAGGGCGCTGTGCTCACCAGCGTGGTGCCCCAGATCACCGGGGCACTGGCCGAGTGCGCCCGCCATTATACGGGCAGGAAGCCGGTCATCGTCTCGCCGGAGATCCGAACCGGACTGACCATGGGCGTGGATGAACCCCACGCCGTGGGTAAGGATCGCCTTGTGGATGCGGCTTATGCGGCGGCAAATTTTCCGCTGCCGGTGGTCACGGTGGACCTTGGCACTGCCACGACCTTTAATGTGGTGGACGAGAACCGCGTGTTCCGGGGCGGTGTCATCTGCCCGGGGCTTTCCACCGGGCTGCGGGCACTGGGCGACCGCTGTGCCCAGCTGCCGCAGGTGCATCTTGGCTCGCCCAAAAGCGCCATTGGCACCAACACCGAAAAATGCATGCTGTCCGGCTCCGTGATGGGCACGGCTGTGCTCATTGACGGCATGGTGCAGCGCATTGAGGAAGAACTTGGCCGTCCGGTCACTCTGGTGGTAACAGGAGGGCTGGCAAAGTATGTGACACCGCTGTGCCGCCACCCGCTGACCTACGACCCGGAGCTGCTGATGAAGGGACTTGCCCTTTTGTACCAGCTCAATGCGTCCCAGCCGCAGCACCACAGTGCGGGCGGCGGCAGGCACTATGGCCGACAGAACCAGCACGGCCATGCAAAACAGCGCACCTACCCCAAAAAGCGCACCCGCCGCGAGCCGGAAGCGCTGGTAGGCTGACCAACGACAGGATGGGGAGAAAAATCAGATGAAATTAGGCATTCTTGGCACGGGCAAGATCGTGCGGGAATTTTTGCCATGGCTTGCAGAGCACACGCCTTTTACGGTGCAGGCCATCTGCAGCACCGAGCGCAGCGCCGAGCTGGCTCAGAGCCTTTGCGGCCAGTACGGCGTGCCGCAGCACACCACCAATTTTCTGGAACTGCTGCAGTGGGTGGATGTGGTGTACATTGCAGTGCCGAACCTGCAGCATGTGCGCTATGCCCGCGTGGCGCTGGAAGCAGGCAAACATGTTATTGTGGAAAAGCCGCTGGCACCCACGGCGGCCCAGACGGAAGAACTGGTAAATCTGGCACGGCACAAAAAGGTGTTCCTGTTTGAAGCCATCACCACCCAGTACCTTGAAAACTACGCAAAGATCCGGGAGCTGCTGCCCCGCATTGGCACCGTGAAGCTGGTACAGTGCAATTTCAGCCAGTATTCCAGCCGGTACGATGCCTTCTGTGCAGGCGATGTACAGCCTGCCTTTGACCCGGCCTGTGCCGGCGGTGCCCTGATGGATCTTGGCGTATATAATGTAAGCTACATCGTGGGCCTGTTCGGGGAGCCGAATCAGGCCAAATATACCGCCAACATGGAGCGCGGCATCGACACCAGCGGCATCCTGACCATGGATTACAGCGGCTTCAAGGCCGTGAGCATCGCTGCCAAGGACTGCGCGGCCCCGGCCCGGTACATCATTCAGGGCACGAAGGGCTATATCCTGCAGAAGTCCACCGCCAACTGCTGCGGCGGCATCACCTTCCACCCCAACGAGGGCAAGGAAGAGCACTATAACCTGAATGGCGGCAGGCCCCGGCAGGCGGCAGAGTTTGAAGCCTTTGCCCGTGCGCTGGAGAGCGGAGATCAGGAGCTGTGCGGCCGGATGCAGGATACCACCATCGCGGTGAGCCGTGTGCTCACGGTGGCCCGCCGCAATGCGGGCATCCGCTTCCCGTGCGACCACTGAAAAAGCCTTTCCCATTGGAACACGCCCTGACAAAAACGCGCTCCAAATTGTTTGAATATTTACTTTAAAACCCGCATAGAGCGGGCAGGTTTGCGCCGTATCCGACGTATAGGGCGGAACGGCAGCAGGAGGAAAACTGAATATGAAAAATACGAAAACTCTTACCCGTGTGGCGCTGCTGGTTGCCATTGAGCTGGTCATGAAGATGGTGGGTCTGGGCAGTGTGCCTGTGGGCCCGCTGTACATGAGCTTCCTGACCCTTCCCATTGCAGTGGGTGCCATCACCATGGGCCCCGCTGTGGGCGCGCTGCTGGGCGGTGTGTTCGGCGCAGTGAGCTTCTACGATGCCATCACCGGTGCTTCCGCTATGACGGGTGCGCTGTTTCAGGTAAGCCCTGTGAACACCTTTATCTTGTGCGTGGGTATGCGCGTGCTGATGGGCCTGTGCTGCGGCCTGATCTTCAGCGGCCTGAAGCGCTTTGATAAGCCCGGCACATGGAGCTACATCGTCAGCGCCATGAGCGCCCCGTTCCTGAACACGGTGTTCTTCATGGGCTGGATCGTGCTGGCCTTCTACGGCTGTGACTACGTGCAGAACCTCGTGTCCGTCAAGGGTGCTGCGAACCCCTTCATGTTCGTGGTGCTGCTGGTCGGCGTGCAGGGCGTGGCCGAGTTCCTTGTCTCCGGCATTCTGGGCGGCATCGTAGCCCGTGCTGTGGCAAAGTTCGTAAAATAAAAGATGTGCCGGATGTCAGGGCGGCGCATTCTATAATCGTGATAAAAAACTCCTCCGGCGAAAGCTGGAGGAGTTTTTTCACAACAAATATTTCTCCTGCATAGGATGGCCCACGAGCAGGCAAAGGGGGATGCGGCATGGAAGCGAAAAAGCTGTTTGCGGTGGTGGGCACCGATGCCCGGCAGGCGGCGGCAGGCCGGGTGCTGGAACGGGCAGGTTATGCGGTGGGCGGAGCCGAACAGGTTGCACTGGCAGATTATATCCTGCTGCCTCTGCCGCTGGATGCGGCCCGCACCCCGCTGGCAGAGCTGCTGCGGGCCGCAAAGCCCGGTGCGGTGGCACTGGGCGGCAGGCTCTCAGTTCAGGCAAAGACCATCGCACAGAAAGCTGGCGTGGAGCTGGTGGATTACTTTGCCCGACCGGAGCTGACGGTGTACAATGCCATCCCTACGGCGGAGGGCTGCATTGGCATCCTGCTGGCCGAGCGCACCCGTACCCTGTGGGGCACAAACCTTCTGCTGCTGGGCTTTGGCCCGGTGGGGCAGGCGCTGGGAGCGCGGCTGGCGGCACTGGGGGCAAATGTGACTGTCTGTGCCCGGCGCGCCGAACAGCGTGCACTGGCCGAGAGCCTTGGTCTGCGGGGTGCAGAGCTTGCCCGGCTGGCCGCGCTGGCTCCGGCCTTTGATACGGTGGTGAACACCATCCCGGCCCCGGTGCTGACCGAGCCGGTGCTGGCGGCTCTGCGGCCCGGCAGCCTGATCGTAGATCTGGCATCAAAGCCCGGCGGCACCGACTTTGCTGCGGCGCAGCGGCTGGGCTGCAAGGCCATCCATGCGCTCAGCCTGCCCGCCGCCTGTGCGCCGGACACGGCTGGGGAAGCGGTGGCACGCACCGTGCTGACCATTTTGCGGGAGCGGGAGGAACACACATGAGCACGCAGAAAAAAGGACGCATTGCATTTGCGGTGTGCGGCAGCTTCTGCACACTGGAAGCGGCGCTTGCGGCAGCGCAGCAGCTGACAGAACAGGGCTGGGAGCTGCTGCCCATCATGAGCTTTGCCGCAAAGCAGGATACCCGCTTTGGCACCGGGCAGTTCTGGCAGGAACGGCTGGAAGCCCTTACCAGCCATGCAGTGTTGGACACGTTGCAGGCCGTGGAGCCGCTTGGCCCTAAAAAGCTGGCCAGTGCACTGGTGATCGCGCCCTGCACCGGGGCCACGCTGGCAAGGCTGGCGGCGGGGCTTTCCGATACGCCGGTGACGCTGGCGGCAAAAAGCCTTTTGCGGGTGGGGTGCCCGGTTCTGGTGGGCATTTCCACAAACGACGGGCTGGGCGCATCGGGGGAGAACATGGCCCGGCTCTACCAGCGCAAGCACTACTATTTTGTGCCCTACGGGCAGGATGACCACACCCACAAGCCCAACAGCCTGAAAGCGGACTTTGCCCGTCTGCCCGCTGCACTGGACGCTGCGCTGGCCGGGCGGCAGCTGCAGCCGGTGCTTCTGGGAAATCACGACGCGTGAATGTCTTTTCAGCCGGGGCAAAGTGTGGTATACTATTATCTGATGCTTTGCCGGTGCGGTACGGCCGGGCAGAATAAGCTTCGATGGAGAAAACCAGATGAAAAAACTGACCGCAGCGCTGTGTGCTGTGCTGCTTGTGTTCTGTATGTTTGTGCCGGGGGCAGCGGCGGCTGGCCCTGCCCTTGGTGCCACCCGCGCTTACTGCATCATCGATGCAGACACCGGCCTTGTGCTGGCACAGCAGAATATGAACGAAGAGCTGCACCCGGCATCCATCACCAAGGTGATGACGCTGGGCCTTGCCTGCGAAAAGGCGCAGGGAAACTGGGATGATATAAAGCTCACCGTGACTCACGAGGATGTTTACTCGCTGGCGGGCACCGATTCCAGTCACATTGCCCTGCGCGAGGGCGAAGAAGTGCCCCTGACCGATGCGCTGTACGCCACCCAGATGGCCAGCGCCAACGACGGCGCGAACCTGCTGGCCGAATATGTGGGAGAGGGCACCATCGCGGACGGCGTGGCAAAGATGAATGCGCGGGTAGAAGAGCTGGGCCTTGCGCACACCCACTTTGCAAACCCTCACGGCATCAGCGACGAGGACCACTACACCAGCTGCTACGATATGGCGCAGATCCTGCGCTGGGCACTGGAGCAGCCGGGCTTTGAGCAGGTGTTCACCCGCAATGAGATGTACACCATGGACCCCACCAACATCCAGCCCGTGACCCGCTACTTTTCCCAGCAGGACAAAATGCGCATCGGCTCCAGCCGGTACTACATCTCGTCCATTCTGGGTTCCAAGCTCGGCTATACCAACACGGCCCGCTACAGCTACGCCTGTCTGGCGGAGCAGAACGGCGTCCGGCTCATCTGCGTGACCATGCAGAGCGAGATGAGCACCGATAAATACAACGATATGCGCACCCTGCTGGACTACGCCTTCAGCACCTTTACCGGCTACACCGACCTGCCCGCGCAGGGCATCACAGCACCGCTGAGCGTGGTGGGCGGCGGCGGGAGCCTTGGCACCGTGACCGTCTCCGACCCCGGCGTGCGGCTGCTGCTGGCCAACGGCCTGACTGCCGACGATGTGGAGGTGACGCTGGAACTGCCGGAAAGCTATGTCCTTGGCTCCGACCCGGAGGTGTACGCTGTGTACACCGTCCACGGCGGCGAAAAGCAGGAGAGCACCAGCGTGCGTGTGGATGCGGAAATTTCCGGCCTGCCTGAACTGCTGGAGAACAGCACCGGTCAGGAGTTGGAAGCGGCCAAGGCGGTAAAGCCCCAAAGCCATGCATTCTGGCTGCTGGGCATCTCGCTGGGGTCCACCGCAGCGGCAGCGCTGGTGACTTTTCTGGTGGTGCGGTTCATCACTTGGCGGAAGAAACGCCGCAGAACGCGCACGGAACAGGGACAGACCCGCCGCAGCAAATAAGCGCAAAAGCCTGTGTCGAACAGACTTTTCCAGATAAAACAAACATGCTTCACAAAAGAGAGGTACAAAATATGGGCAAGTTTACGTTTACTCAGACCGAGATCCCCGGTGTTGTGGTCATTGAGCCGCAGGTGTTCGGCGACGACCGCGGCTATTTTATGGAGACCTATCAGAAGGATCAGTTTGCCGAAGCCGGCATCGATAAGGAATTCGTGCAGGACAACCAGAGCCGCTCCACCCGCGGCGTGCTGCGCGGCCTGCACTTCCAGAAGAACCACACGCAGGGCAAGCTGGTGCGCGTGACCAAGGGCGAGGTGTTCGATGTGGCCGTGGACTGCCGCCCCCACAGCGCCACCTTCGGTAAGTGGGTGGGCGTGACCCTTTCCGAGGAGAACAAGAAGATGTTCTACATCCCGGAGGGCTTTGCACACGGTTTTCTGGTGCTGAGCGATGTGGCAGAGTTCTGCTACAAGTGCACCGATGTGTATGACCCCACCAGCGAGGGCGGCATCCCCTACGATGACCCCACCGTGAACGTGCAGTGGCCGGACTGCGGCTGCGAGCACAAGACCAGCGCAAAGGACAAGCTGCACGAGCCCTTTGCTGCACAGAAGTTTGAATATTTTGAAAAGTGGTGATCGCCTGTGGCAAAATTCAAAGCAATGTGGAACGGCTTCTGGTGCTACCGCTATCTGCTGTGGAACCTCGTCAGCCGTGACTTCAAGCTCAAATACCGCCGCAGCGTGCTGGGCGTGGTGTGGAGCGTTCTGAACCCGCTGCTCATGTGCCTTGTGTACTGGGCCGTGTTCAGCAGTCTGATGGACATGCGCGGCAGCGGCATCGACAACTTTGCCGTGTTCCTGATGTGCGGCCAGCTGCTGTTCAACTTCTTCAACGAGGCCACCTCCACCGGCATGAGCAGTGTGCTGGGCGCTGCGCCCCTGCTCAAAAAGGTGTATATCCCCAAGTATATCTTCCCGCTGGAAAAGTGCTGCTTTGCCATGGTGAACTGCGTGTTCAGCTTTGTGGCACTGCTGCTGGTGATGATCTTCACCGGTGCACCCTTCCACCTGACCCTCATCGAGGCGGTCTACCCGCTGGTGACGCTGTTCTTCTTCAGTCTGGGCGTGGGCCTGCTTCTGGCAGCGGCTACCGTGTTCTTCCGGGATATCATGCACATCTGGAGCGTGTTCATCACCGCATTGCTGTATTTTTCCGCCATCTTCTACGACCCCACCCAGATGACCTTTTCCATTGGCGGGTTCAACATGCAGCAGATCATCAAGCTGAATCCCATGTACTGGTACATCACAGGCTTCCGCCGTACCGTAATGTGGGGCATCCCGCTGGATTTCAACATGTTCGCGGTGTGCGGCTGCTGCGCCGTGCTTTCCATGCTGGTGGGCGTGTGGGTATTCCGCAAAACGCAGGACCGCTTTGTGCTGCATATTTAAGGAGGAAGAACAATGGAACCGATCATCAAAGTGGACAATGTTTCCATGTGCTTCAACCTCTCCAAGGAAAAGCATGAGAGTCTGAAAGAGTATTTTCTGGCCATGGTGCAGGGCCGCCTGCAGTACGATGAATTTTACGCCCTCAAGGACGTGAGTCTGGACATCATGCCCGGTGATTTCTACGGCCTTGTGGGTCTGAACGGCTCGGGCAAGTCCACCCTGCTCAAGACCATTGCGGGCGTGTACAAGCCCAGCAAGGGCAAGGTGACGGTCCGCGGCTCCATCGCCCCGCTCATCGAGCTGGGCGCGGGCTTTGATATGGACCTGACTGCCCGCGAGAACATCTATCTGAACGGCACGGTGCTGGGCTTCTCGCCCAAGTATCTGGACGAAAAGTTTGACGAGATCGTGGAGTTCAGCGAGCTGCAGAACTTTCTGGATGTGCCGCTCAAGAACTACTCCTCCGGCATGGTGGCCCGCATCGGCTTTGCCATTGCCACCATCACCAAGCCCGATATCCTCATTGCGGACGAGGTGCTTTCGGTGGGCGATTTCCTGTTCCAGCAGAAGTGCGAAAAGCGGATGCAGGAGCTGATGGCGGGCGGCACCACGGTCATTCTGGTGTCTCACTCCATTGAGCAGATCGAGCGCATGTGCAGCAAGGTGGCATGGCTGAGCCACGGCCACCTGAAAATGAATGGCGATACGGCAACGGTCTGCGCGGCCTACAAGGCAACGCAGCGCGGCGAGGCCTGATATGAATGTACGACTGAAACGTGCCAGAGAACTGGCAGGCTATGCGGTGCAGCTGACGAGGGACGAGGGCCTGCCCACCATGCTCAAACGGGGCGCGGGCTTTGTCAAGCGCCGCTGCTTTGGCAAGCGTGCCCGCTATCTGCCCGCCAAAAAGGTGCTGGAAGCCCAGCGGGCTGAAATGGCCGACAAAACGGCGGCAGACTGCGGCCTGCCCACCATCAGCATCCTGACCCCGCTGTATAATACGCCGGAAAAATATCTGCGGGAATTTCTGGATTCCTTTGTGAACCAGACGGCCCCCAACGGTCAGCTCTGCCTTGCGGATGCTTCCGATGCAGAACATGCCGATGTGAAGCGCATCGTGGAGGAATATCAGACAAAGAATCAACGTATCGTATACAAAAAGATCGAAAACAAGGGCATTGCGGCCAACACCAATGCTGCGGCAGAGCTTGCCACAGGGGAATATCTGGCCCTTGCCGACCACGATGATATCCTTGCGCCCCACGCCATGTACACCATGGGCAAAGCCATTCTGCAGCTGCGGGCGCAGGGCGAGCCGGACGGCTTCCTCTACAGCGATGAAGCACTCTTTTCCAAGAGCATCCAGCGGCCCATGGTGGCCCACTTCAAGTCGGATTACGCCCCGGACTATCTGCTGTGCTGCAACTACATCTGCCACTTGGCGGTGTTCCAAAAGGCGCTGTGGGATGAGATTGGCGGGGAGCGGCCGGAGTGCGACGGCAGTCAGGACCACGACCTGTTCCTGCGCCTTGTGGAAAAGACCGGCGGTGCGGCCCATGTGCCGCAGGTGCTGTACTACTGGCGGGTGCACGCAGGCTCCACCTCCGGCGGCACCGATGCCAAGCCCTATGTGGCGGCAGCAGCCAAAAAGGCGCTGGCCGACCATCTGGCCCGCACCGGACGCACCGGCACCGTGGAGGATGGCCTGTTCCCCAGTACCTACCGGGTGAAGTGGGATATCGTGGGCGACCCGAAGGTGAGCATCCTCATCCCGAACAAGGACCACACCGACGATCTGGAAAAGTGCCTGCACAGCATCTGGACCAAAACCAGCTGGGAGAACTTTGAGGTTATCGTCATCGAGAACAACTCCACCGACCCGGCCACCTTTACCTATTATAAGGAAGCCCGGCAGCGCTACGACGGCCTGCAGGTGGTCAACTACCCGCAGAAGGGCTTCAACTTTTCTGGCATCAACAACTTTGGCCGGCAGTACGCCAGCGGGGATTACCTGCTGCTGCTGAACAACGACGTGGAGGTGCGCAATGCGGATTGGCTCACGGAGCTTTTGCGGCAGTGTGCTCACCCCGGCGGCGCGGCCATCTGCGGCGCAGAGCTGCTTTACCCGGACGAGACGTTGCAGCATGCAGGCGTTGTGACCGGCCTTGGCGGCTACGCGGGCCACAGCCACAAATACCGCAAGGCGGGCGGCAGCGGCTACATGTTCCGCGCTGCAACGGTGCAGGACTTTTCCGCCGTCACCGGTGCCTGCCTGCTGGTAAAGACCAGCGTGTGGGACGAAGTGGGCGGTCTGGACGAAGCCTTTGCGGTGGCCTTCAACGATGTGGATTTCTGTCTGCGGGTGCGGGATGCAGGGTACCGCATTGCGTGGACACCCTATGCTCAGCTGACCCATTACGAGAGCAAGAGCCGCGGCGGCGACGAAAAAGACCCGGTGAAGGCCCGGCGCTTTGCCGCCGAGCAGCAGCGGCTGTATGCTGTGCACGGCAAGGCGAACATCCTGCACGACCCCTACTACAACCCCAACCTGACCATGGACCGGGAGGATTTTTCCGAAAGCAATGATCTGCGCGGGCTGAAAGAGGGACGTATCACGGTGCAGTGGAGGAAATAACAGCATGAACATCAAGGGCCATTTTGAGACCATCACCCGGCACAAGCTGCTGGTGATGAAATACTGCTTTGCCTGCGGGCTCTATGAGCAGGGCCTTGCCCACGACCTGAGCAAGTACAGCCCTACCGAGTTTATTCCGGGCTGCATCTATTATCAGGGTGACCACAGCCCCAACGAAGCGGAACGTCTGGCGCGGGGCTATTCCTCCGCGTGGCTGCACCACAAGGGCCGCAACAAGCACCATCTGGAATACTGGATCGACTACAGCACCCGGAAGGTGGGCCTTGCCGGCATGAAGATGCCCCTGCGCTATGTGTGCGAAATGGTGTGCGACCGCGTGGCCGCCAGCCAGATCTATCTGGGCGACAAGTACACGGACGCTTCCCCGTGGGAATACTACGAGCGCAGCAAGACCCACTACCTGCTCCACCCGGAGACCCGTGCCCTGCTGGAAGAGCTGCTGAAAATGGTGCGCGACCTTGGACATGACCGCACCTTTGAGCACATGAAATACCTGCTGGGCTGCGAGAACGATTACTAAGCCCGAAAGGCTGCTGCACAGACTGTGCGGCAGCCTTTTTTTGCGCACATTGCCAAAAAAGCCTACCGCATTTTGGTGCACCCGTGCATTGACAAAATGGCGAAAGTGACGGTAAAATGAAGGAAAGCAGGCTTGGGAAACGTCTGGGCCGCATAGGATAGTGTCTGACGAAGAAGGAGGCATGAAGCATGAAATTGTTCAAGAAACTGGCAGCTGCCGTACTGGTGGCGGCTCTGGCACTGATGATGGTGGGCTGCGGCGGCTTCAAGACAGACCTTGCCCAGCAGGTCAAGAACGCGGTCTCGGATAATGCTGTTATGCTTGGCAAGCAGGCCACGAACAGCAAGGACCTGGATGCCTTGGCGGCAAAGCTGCTGACAGAGTATAATAACGAGATCGCTGCTTTGGACGAAGGCGCAGATTGGCCGGATCTGCAGGATCTGCTGAAGGATGAGACGTTCCTGAAAAAGTTCGGCATTGACCCGGAAAAGGATGCTTATGTGGTCTCCTTGGTGTACGTTCCGAGTTACATTAGCGATACCATGAATCAGTTTAAGCCTTTTAGTCTTGCAGAGCAGCTTCGGGAGAATGCTGATCTTGCAATCGGCGATCCTGACATCGGAAGCAAATATGAGTTTGGTCTTGCCATCGGCACGCTTGACGGTGAGAACTACGTGCTTATGCTCATGAAATAAGAGCGTCCGGGCTGTGACAGCCCTTACGGATGCCCCAGGACCGGAACGGTATATTTACAAGATGCGGCCTGCAGCAGCTGCCCCGGTAGACTTATTGCAGGCTGCGGCGGCGGCAATAGCTACACCATGCAGAACGAGCTGCTGAAAGTAACGATCGATAAGTTAACAGACATTGGCAAAACTGTGACCCAGAGCAAAAAGGCAGATGAAATGGCAGCAGCGCTGCTGGCAGCCGCCGATACAGCCGCCGCGCAGGAGGCAAACAACGGCAAGGATGCCGAAGATCTGCTGCTGGATCCTGCTGTTATAAAGGCAGCCGGTATTGACCCCGAAAAAACGCCCTGCGTGGTCAACCTGATCGACGACGTTCAGTTCAAGAGCAGCGGCATGATGGGCGAGTTCCTGAAGATAGAGTGGATGGGGCAGGTCACGAGCCTCGAAAACTTTGATGGCGATGGCATCGGCACGTTCAACCCCAGTGATGATGATAAGGTCGAGATCGGTGCAGCTACGCACAAGATCGGCGATGAGAGCTATATCCTGATCCTGCTCACCTATACTACGAGCACAACTTGATACACCCCGGGCTGCCGCACACAGGCTGTGCGGCAGCCTTTTTTGCCCCGCAAAACACAAATCCCCCAGCCCGTGCGGCGCTGCCGTTCAGGCTGGGGGATGCTTTTTGTGCAAGACGGGTGTTACTGCTCGTTTTCGTAGATCTGGATATAGCGGGGCGCGTTTTTATCCTGAATAAGCAGCAGGGCGGCGGTCAGGGCAACGGCCAGCGTGGTGAGCAATGCGAGCAGCACTTTGAGAACTTTCATGGTTTCAAGCCTCCTTGGTAAGTCTGGCGCGGAGCGGGGGACGTTCCGCAGTTTTTGGTTGCCCTTAGTATAGCATAATCCGCATACAAAGGCAAACACCGGATACAGGAAGAAAAATACGGTGGTTAGTTGTATATAACCACGAAAAAATGAAAAGAAAGTTCAGGAAAACACATCATTTTTGTGCCATTGTCGTTGACTTCCCACGCCAAAATGATACAATAAACATGTTAAGCAGCTGCTGTCCCTGTACCAGTGCGCCTGCATGGGCGTGGGGGCGGCAATTCAAGCAGAATGGGGGATTTGAATTCCATGTTGAACAAGCTGAAACGTGCGGCGCTTGGCGCGCATACGCCGCATGACAAGGCAACTGCTGCAAGCAAACCGATCCCGATGCCTCTGCCCGCGCAGGTACGCATCCTCATGAGCCAGCATATCGGCGCTCCCGCCAAAGCTCTGGTCAAAAAGGGCGACGAGGTGTTCGTTGGTACAAAGATCGGCGAGGCTGGCGGCTTCGTCTCTGCAAACATCCACTCCAGCGTTTCCGGCACGGTTGCCGCGGTGGAGCCCTTCCGTCTGTCCAATGGCCGCATGTGCGACTCTGTCGTCATCAAGACCGATGGCAAACAGACCGTGGACCCGGCTGTCAAGGCACCGGAAGTGACCGATAAGGCCAGCTTCCTCAAGGCTGTGCGTGAGTGCGGTTTGGTCGGTCTGGGCGGCGCAGGCTTCCCGACCGACGTAAAGCTGCAGCCCAAGCAGCAGGTGGATACCCTGCTGATCAACGCTTCCGAGTGTGAAGTGTGGCTGACCAGCGATACGCAGGAGATGCTGAACTGCAGCGATGATATCATCCGCGGCATCAAGGCCGTGTTGCAGTACACCGGCATCCCGAAGTGCGTCATCGGCATTGAGAACAACAAGCCCGAGTGCATCGACCTGCTGTGCAAAAAGACCAATGGCGACAGCACCATCGAGGTCAAGCCCCTGCCCAGTGTCTACGGCACCGGCGCAGAGCTGATCCTCATTGAAAAGTGTCTGGGCCGCGAAGTGCCCCACGGCGGTCTGCCCGCAGATGCCGGCGCCATCGTCATGAACGTGACCAGCGTCTCCACCCTTGGCAAGTATCTGGCTACCGGTATGCCGGTGGTCGAGCGCACCATCACCGTGGACGGCGATGCCT
>OLEC01000190.1_pt1 | contig 21682 bp, 13 predicted proteins | sample 1602381 | NCBI WGS metagenome assembly OLEC01 (sample SAMN02674964, study PRJEB24791) | human gut metagenome, SKBSTL008 | isolation source: stool | host: Homo sapiens | place: USA | reverse complement strand
TAGAAATCGGACTATAATGAAGTTCGTCAAATACATAACTTCACCGAAATTCGTTGAAGAGAACAACGCTGTTTTTGAATCAAGTGTTTCAGAGAGTCTGCGGTTGGTGTGAGCAGATACATTTTCATGAACAGATATCATCTCTAAGATGCGGACTGAACATTACTTGACATTAATATTTTGAACCAGTAAGTCTCGCCGGAATCCTCCGTTATAAGGAAAGCGTATGATAGTACGTTAAGAGCTGTAATTTTATTGCAGAAATTGGGTGGTAACGCGGATTAGTTCGTCCCTTTTCAGGATTTTTCTGAGAAGGGGCTTTTTTATTGCATAGAAAATTTCGATGAAATAAAAAGTCCTCTGAGCAGGATTCTTTCTTGATTTATAGCGAAGGGCGGTGAGGAATATCAGGAGGTAACATAATATGAAACAACTACAAAAACTAAGCAAATTTTTATCAGACTACACATCTATCGTTGTCATCGCGATCGCAGTCATTACATTTTTCCTGCCATCGTTGATGGGGTGGGTGAATTTTCAATTATTCACGGATCCAGTAGCAAATAAATTCACGAGTCAGTCTATCATTATTGGTGTCATCATGTTCAGTATGGGATTGACACTGACAACAGAAGATTTCAAAATTCTTGCACAAAGACCATTTGATATCTGTATTGGTGCGATCGCTCAGTACCTGATCATGCCATTCCTGGCATTTGCAATTACAAAATTACTGAATCTGCCAGATGGAATCGCTCTTGGACTGATTCTTGTAGGATGCTGTCCTGGAGGAGTATCATCAAACATTATGTCCTATCTTTGCGGTGGAGATGTTGCATTTTCTGTTGGAATGACAACTGTATCTACAATCCTCTCTCCAGTGATGACACCACTGATGGTATCCTTTCTGGCAAGCGGAGCCAAGATCACAATTCATGGATTACCAATGTTTGTATCTATCATAGAAACGGTTATCGTACCAGTAGCGATCGGGTTTGCATTAAACTACGCATTAGGAAAAAATGAAGCATTCAAAGAAGTTCAGAAAGTCATGCCGGGTGTGGCAGTTCTTGGACTTGCATGTGTTGTTGGTGGAGTTATCTCATCACAGGGATCAAAATTCTTCCAGTCTGGAATCGTAATCTTTGTTGCAGTACTTTTACACAATGGTTTCGGATATTTCCTTGGATATTGTGCGGGAAAACTTACTGGAATGAACACAGCAAAGAAACGAACAATTTCTATCGAAGTTGGAATGCAGAATGCTGGATTAGCAACAAACCTTGCAACAACAACAGCCCAGTTCGCATCAACACCAGAATCAGCAATTATCTGTGCAGTATCTTGTGTATGGCATTCAATCTCTGGAACATTACTTGCAGGTATGTTTGCACAGTATGATAAGATAAAGAGTGGGCATAAAGAAACTGCTACAGCAAAATAAATATTTTTATTAAATGAAAAAGAGACATCCTTTTACCTTTGGTTAATAAATACAAAAATTATCAACCAATACCGTCTAACATACACAATGTATAGTGGTTTGAATGACGTAAATTATTTGAATATTATAAAAAGAGATCATGTGTCAGCAACCGTACGGACACATGATCTCTTTTTATAATATTCCACCAATAATTTCCGTCTTCAAACTAAAACTTCCCTTCTTTAAACGCCCGCATCATCTCATTCGTCAAACTAAAATCATTCGGCTGTAGTTCAATCTCATCGCGGCTCTTCCATTCAGCAAGTTTCAATTCTGAAGCATCCATATGAATCTCTGTATCTCCATCTACCTCGCAATAAAAACCAGCCAGCAGATCATCGACAACACCCCAAGGCTGAGATTTATAATATTGAATATTCTTCACACGAATACCAGCTTCTTCCATGACCTCTCGTGCAACAGTCTCTTCCAAAGTCTCACCAATCTCTGTAAATCCAGCAATCAATGCAAATGGAGTGAATCCTTTACGGTATTTTGTAAGCAGGATCTTATCACCATTTTTAACACCAACGATCACAGCAGGCACGATTCTTGGATAGATCAAGTGACCGCACGATGGGCATTTTAAAGCACGTTCTGTGGAAGAATGAACGGTCTTGTGTCCACAGCATCCACAGAAACGGTTTGTGCGGTACCAGTTATAAAGATGTAAACCAGTGATCGCCGCAAACGTGCGGTATTTTGGACCAATCTGTAAATTGCGAAGCTCACGTACGGTATTGAATTCATAATCTTCAGGAATTTCTTCCGGAGCTTCATTTAATAAGAAGTAGTTGTCATCATCCACAGAGAAAAGATATGTAAGAGTTTCTTCTGTAACATGAGTATCATTCACAAAATCACTCAATCTAGGGAATGATAAAAATAGATGTTCCTCATTTAAAAGAGTTGGTCTTGCAAGTTTCTTACCATCACCGGTATAGATCATTTCATCCAGAGAAAATAGATTTTCCTGCCCCATTTCTTCTAAGTCTTCTTTCTTTAATAAACGATGAAGAAGACCGTCCTGTGTAAAATATAAAATAATGCTGTCAGCATCTGGTTTTTGATCTGGATGATATTGATTGTTTAGTTTATGTGGATAAATATCTTGTATCATATGTAATAAAATTCCTCGTTTCCATTAAAATTCAAATAAAAAAAGCACTTTTATCATAACAGAATGAGGATGAAATGAACAGAAGAAAAATAAATAAAGACAAAAGATAAAAATAATGATATACTGATAAACGATTAAGCTATAAAATTAAAAAATAAATGGGGGGTATATAAGTGGAGATGAACAAACTATGTAGTTGTATTGTTCCATGTTTTAATGAAGAAAAAGTTATACCAATCTATTACGATGAAATGCAGAAAGTTATGAAGCAAGAAGAAAACATTGAATTTGAAATTATTTTTGTGGATGATGGAAGTAAAGATGGTACATTAGAGATTATGAGAAAATTAAGTGAGCAGGATCCTAAAGTACATTATATTTCATTTTCCAGAAATTTTGGAAAAGAAGCTGCTTTATATGCAGGGTTAGAACGTGCAAAAGGTGATTATGTTATTACCATGGATGTAGATCTTCAAGATCCACCATATTTAATTCCAAAGATGATTCGATGTATTGAAGAAGAAAACTATGATAGTGTGGCAACAAGAAGAGTGACAAGAGAAGGAGAACCTGTTATTCGTTCTTTTTTTGCAAGGCAATTTTATAAACTAATCAATAAGATTTCAGATTCAAATATAGTAGATGGAGCAAGGGATTTTCGTATGATGAAACGAAAGATGGTAGATGCTATTTTGACAATGCCAGAATATAACCGTTTTACAAAAGGAATCTTTGGATGGGTAGGATTTGAGACAAAATGGCTGGAATATAAGAATGTAGAACGTGCCGCGGGGGAGACGAAGTGGTCTTTTTGGAAGCTATTTCGTTATGCCTGTGAAGGAATTATGGCATTTTCAACAGCACCATTGATGGCAGTATCATTGATGGGTGTGTTTGTATGCATTTTTGCATTTTTATTTCTGATATTTGTAATCGTGAGAGCTGCAGTATTTGGAGATCCCGTTGCCGGATGGCCGTCATTAGTATGTATTATCAGTTTTTTAAGTGGTATTCAATTGTTAGGAATGGGAGTTGTTGGTATGTATCTATCTAAGACATATCTGGAAACAAAACATCGACCGATTTATATTGAAAAGGAAAGTCATTAATAATAATGAAAGAGGAATCGTTTAAATGAAATTAACTACAAAGAAACAGCTTATGGCAAGATATACGATCTTATTTGCAATTATAAGTCTGATTGTATTTTATCTATTCTACAAAAATGGAGTGACATTCATATGGGGAGCAAAGGGACAGGATGGATTATCACAACACATCAACGCGCTGATGTACTGGGGAGAATATATCCGCAATTTCTTCTTTAATATCATCCACGGACATTTCAGATTTCCAATGTGGGATATGAGCATTGGATTTGGAGCAGACATTCTAGGAACATTAAATTATTATGCGATCGGTGATCCACTCAATCTGATTTATGTATTTTCCAATAAGTCAAATATAGAATTATTGTATAACTTTATGCTTGTATTTCGTCTATATCTGGCGGGAGTAGCATTTATCGCATTTGGACATTATCTGAAAAAAGATGGAAATGGAATCTTAGCAGGAAGTATTGTGTATATTTTTAGCGGAACATTTTTTTCATTTGCGATACGTCATCCGTTTTTCCTAAATCCAATGATCTATCTTCCATTATTATTGATGGGAGTCGAGAAGATTTACAGAAAAGAAAAACCATATTTATTTATACTTATGGTAACGGTCGCAGCGATTAGTAATTTCTATTTTTTCTATATGCTGACAGTTGCGGCAGTGGTTTACGCACTGATCAGATTTCCAGAATATAAAGAAGCAGGATTTTTCAGAACTCTTGGAAGATTTAGCGGGTGGTATCTGCTTGGAATTGGTCTTTCTGCAGTAATCTTGTTGCCTGTATTAATCGCATTTTCAGGAAATGCGCGAACTACTTCGGATGTAAATTATTTTAGTATTTTCTTATATAAGAAATCATATTACAAACAAATATTCTTACAGTTTGCGGGTTTCCAGAAGATTTATAAAGGAACAAATCTAAACTATGCAGCTTTAGGATATTGTGCAATTATTGCACTGTTCCTGAAAAGGGATAAAAAGCGGTTTTCATACAAAGTAGCAGTGGTACTTGGTATTGTCAGTCTGTTATCACCAGTGTTCGCCTATATTTTGCATGGATTTTCTTATCCGATGAATCGATGGACATTTATACTGGCATTGATTGTTGGAATGACAGTCACAGAAATCTATCCAGATCTATTTGTACTGACGAGGATCCAGAAAACAGGAATTCTTGTAGGAGCCGTTTTTTACATAGTATTCGCACTTTCCTTAGGCGATAATATGGTAAAAGGGAAATATGAATTAGCAATACTTGCAGCTACAGTACTTGCATTGTTTGTACTTAATGAGTGTAAAATGTTTGGACAGGAGAAATATAAACATTTCATTTTGTATGCAGTATTGATCTTAACAGCAGGAACTTCTTCATATGTACAGTATTCTCCAAAATATGGAGAAACAATCTCAAATTATGTAAAATCCGGGCAGGCATATGAGATGTTGTGTGGAAAAGAAATGCGGTTGATACAGCCAGATAAATATAAGATACAAAATGGTGTGTATCGTGCAGAATCTCTGGATAACAAGGTAACAAACTGGAGTTTAAATGCGCATATTCCGGGAATTACGAATTATTATAGTGTGACAGATAAGAATGTCTCAGAGACTATGCAGGAATTCGGATTAAAATCTTATCAGTATAAGTTCAAATTCCGCAAACTTGATATGAGACAAGGTCTGATGGATTTATATGGAGTTCGTTATGTAATCTGCACCAAAGAAACAGGAGCTAAATTATTATCAGATTATCAGTTGTTAAGATCAAAAGATGGGATGCAGTTGTATGAAAATAAAAATGTATTTCCATTTGGATATACTTATGATGGATATTTGTCATCACAAACATATAAAACTCTGAACCCAGCACAGAAAGAACAAGCATTACTTCAAAGTGCGATTCTGGAAGACGACAGCAAGAGTGCGGATAAACTAAAGAAGATGACAATCCCAGAGAACGTAACATGTCATGTTGTTGGAGAAAATTATCGCATTCATAGTGAAAAAGAAAAGGAAAAAATCATTCAGATTAAGATTCCAAAACAATATATCAAGGCGAATTCTTATATTTATCTGCAAGGAGTCAGTACAGAAGCATTGGATGGAAAAAGCAGCAGACATGTATTAGGAGTTGGGATGAACAAAAGTAACTTCCAGCTTCTTTATGGAGGTAAACAGGTTCATTTATTTAATGCAGAGAAGAATTCCAGTTACGATATTGGGAAAAGAAATTATTTGGTCAAGATGAGCAGAGATGCAGTGAAAGATCGGGAAGATACATTGACATTAAAATTTAAGTTGAAAAGTGATTATTATATTGATCGGATTTCGATTCTTACAGTGGATCAACAGACAGAGATAAAACAGATTCAAAAGAGAAAAAAAGCAGATCATCTGACCAATATTTCATATGATGGAGGAAATCATTTTTCAGGAGATATCAAGGCATCTCAAAATGAGATACTTTGTATACCAATAACATATCACAAAGGTTGGAAAGCATATGACAATGGAAAGCAAGTGAAGAGTGAGCAGGTCAATGGAATGTTTGAAGGAATCTATTTAAACAAAGGAGATCATCATATTACATTAAAATATGAAACCCCAGGCCTTAAGATTGGCGCAGTTGTGTCGTTATTTAGTTTGATCATATTATTTATCATAAGTAAAAAGAAGAAATTTCAGTAATTAAGAAAAGCTTTTATTTACCAAAAAGAAAGGTAAATGAAAGCTTTTTTCTATAAAAGAGGAAACGGAATGTACAAAAATAAAAAATGACCAATGTTCAATAAATTATTGACTTTTATCAAGGAAGTGCATATAATAACCAATGATTCAAAGAGGTATGACCTCTATATAAGTAATAAAAATGCAAGGAAGGAGCAGCTGTGATCATGTTAAAACGAGAATGGCAGAAAATTTCAAAGAACCCCTGGATGATTATCATTTTGATCGCGATCATTACGATTCCTGCAATTTATACATCTGTATTCCTTGGTTCTATGTGGGATCCATACGGAGATGCAGATCAATTACCAGTAGCGGTAGTCAATCACGATAAGAAGGTAAATTACGAGGGAAAAACATTACAAGTAGGAGATGATCTGGTAAAGAATCTGAAAGATTCAGGATCACTGGATTTTCATTTTGTAAGTGACAAGAAAGCAGAGGAAGGATTGAAGAGTGGAGAATACTATATGATCATTTCCATTCCAGAAAATTTCTCAAAGAATGCAACAACATTAATGGATAAGAATCCAAAACAGATGAAACTGACATACAAGACAAACCCAGGTACGAACTATGTAGCATCCAAGATGGATGATAGTGCCATGGCGAAGATTGAGAAGTCAGTCAGAGAAAAAGTAACAGAAACTTATGTAAAGACCGTATTTGACCAGATCAAGACAGCCGGAAGCGGTTTCCAGAAAGCAGCAGATGGATCCAAAAAGATCGAAAGCGGAGCGAAGAAGCTGAAAGCTGGAAATGATACGATCGAACAGAATTTAAAGAAATTAGCATCCAGCACATTAACATTTCAGAATGGAGCAAAATCACTTTCTGTAGGACTAAAAACATATACAGCAGGTGTAGCCAAAGTTGACAGTGGAGCAAAATCTTTAAAATCAGGAACAAAGACATTGAAAAATGGAGTTGCAGCTCTGCAGACAGGAGCAACTCAGTTATCCAATGGCTCTAAATCCTTAAAATTAGGAATCTCCCAGTACACAAACGGAGTCAGCACAGCACAGGCTGGAAGCAAACAGCTTGCAGCGAATAATAAAGCATTAAATGCAGGTGTTGAGAAATTATCCAGTGGAAGTAAGGATTTAAAAGATGGAACTGGAACATTATCAGCAGGTCTTAAAAATCTGTTGGGTCAGACAAAAGAAACATCCAATGGACTTGGAACTCAGTTAAAAGAAAATGAAGCGAAGAAAGATGGAATTATAAGCAAACGAAGCAATTTCGATACACAATTAGAAGCATTTAATACAAAATTAAATGAATTAAATCAAATGCTTTCTGCTGGATCAACCGCATCAGAGACATCAACACAGACAGCAAACAATGAAACAGCTAAGAAGGCAGCAAGCAGTGCAGCAAATGCAAAGTCAAGTGTATCTGATTTAAACAGCAAAGTAAGCAAGTTAAAGAATTCATCTGTACTTGATAAATTAAGCGAAGAAGATAAAAAAGCATTATTAGCTGAAATCGACGAGGTAGATAGCGCAGCATCTGATGTTGAAAATAATGTTGATGAAACATATACAAATGCACAGAAAGCAGCAGATAAAAAAACAACAGCAAAAACACAGTCCGCAAGTAGTGAACAGCAACTTGCAACAGTGAAAGCATATGTTAGTTCTTTAGCAAAATCATCTAAGCAACTTGCAGAATCATCCCAGACACTTTCTGGATACGAAAAAGCGATGATGAATGGTCTGTATGAAGGCTTAAATGAAGTAAAAACAACATTAGACCGTCAGGGAACAACTCAGGATACAATGGGTATGATCCAGGCGTTAACTCAGTTATCAGAAGGTGCCACAAAAGTACAGACAGGAATGACAACCTTAGAATCCGGAATCAATGACAGCACAAGCGGATTAAAGATTGGAATTGCAAATTATACAGCAGGAGTTGAAAGTCTGAACACAGGACTTACAACATTAACAAACAACTCCAAAGCATTAAATAGCGGAGCAACTCAGCTGAATAGTGGAATTGGTCAGGTAAGCTCAAAACTTCCAACATTTAAGTCAGGAACAGCAAAGCTTTACAAAGGAACAAAAACACTGAAATCAGGAACAGCAGCCTTAGTTGCTAACAACAATACATTAAACAGTGGAGCCGGACAGTTAGCATCTGGAGCTGGACAGATCGCAAGTGGATCAAGTCAGTTAGCAGCAGGATCTACAACTCTTGGAAATGGAATCGGAACACTTCAGAGTGGAAGCAAGACATTAAAAGATTCCTTACAAAAAGGAGCAGATCAGGTTAACAGCATTAAGGCAACCAAGAAGACAAACAAAATGTTTGCAGCACCAGTAAAAGCTAAGAATGTAGAATATTCACACGTTGATAACAACGGTCACGCAATGGCACCATATATGATGTCCGTTGGATTATTCGTAGCATGTATGGCATTTACATTAATGTATCCTTTAATGGAGAAAAACGAAGAAGTCAAGAGTGGACTTCAGTGGTGGTTAAGCAAAGTCACAGTCATGGCAGCAGTATCCATTGCACAGGCAGTGATCATGGTTGCAGTTTTAATGGGAATCAATGGACTCGAACCACATTATGTAGGAAAAACATTTGGAATGGCCGTCTTAGCATCCATGGCATTTATGTCATTGATCTGCTTTGGTGAGATGTTATTAAACCGTGTCGGAAGTTACGTCATGTTAGTATTCATGGTCGTACAGTTAGGTGCAGCCGGAGGAACATATCCATTGGATATGGCACCACACTTCTACACAGTATTACACAAATATATGCCATTCAGCTATACAGTACACGCATTCCGTCACACACTATCCATGGATGGACAGATCGGACAGGATATTGCAGTATTTGTTGGAATCTTAGTTGTGTCAACATTAGCAACGATCATCTTCTACCGCTTCAGAATGAAGAAACAGGTTGGAGGAACATTGGAACCTAATGGAGCGCCACAGCATTAAAGATATAAATAATTAAATAAAAACTCTAATGAACAAAAGACTAGGACAGTCAGTTTTGGATTGTATAGATATACATCTTCCAAAACTGATTGTCCTAGTCTTTTTATTGTTGTTGTATGCATGAAAAATGTGTATAAAATGTGAACAAATACATTGAATAAAGATTAATGCATGAGTATAATTAAAAAAGTATAGTAATTGTAAATAGGGATAATAAGTTAATAGGGAGCTTTCACTTATGAAGAAGACTAAGATTCCACGGAAAAAAGTACGTGGAAAGAAAGCAACTGTAACGATTAAAATTAAATAATCTCAAAATGCGCTAAAAGAGTGATAAAATTGATCACTCTTTTATGCATTCTACACAAAAAAGTGTTATAATAAACAAAGCAATATGCAGATTCAAACATGAAGAAAAGGAGGACGAATTTCATGCAAAAAGGATGGAAAGTATTCAGCCACTTAAATGGAAAGAGCAGAAAGAAACTGTTAGCATGTCTGCTCAGTATATCCATGATACCGGTCAACGGATTTACGGTAATGGCGGCAACAGCAGATCAGGGGAATCAGGCAGCGGTGACACAGGAAGGTACAACCACACCAACAGTTACAAGTGGAATTTCATTTGCGGCAGAATCCCAGAATGTAACAGTAGGAAATTTCAAGTATTATGAATTCCAGGGAACTCAGGCAAAAGACTTTGATAAAGTCAACTTCAATATTTCTGATCAAACAGCATTAAAGATTGAACAAAAGACTTTCAAACAAGCAGATGGAACAGAAGTTGTGAAGTATATGCCGATTGCATTAAAAGACAGCGGAAAAGTTACTGTAATAGCAACATTTGAAAAGAATAAAAAGCCATTAGATGGAGTAAGTGCTCAGCTTGAATTTAATTTAAGCAAAGATGATAATATCATTCCATTTACTTCACAAACGATGTATCAGGTATTTAGTGGAAAGGAAGAAGGTGCACTTACCAAAGCAGACTTAGCAGCGAAGACAGAGATCAATCTTTCTGATAAAGGTCTGACAGATGCAGAAGTAGCATATCTTCAGTATGCAACTGGTTGTGAAAAATTAGATTTAAGCAAGAATACAAATGTAAGTAAGATTGATGCATTAAAATCTATGACGAATCTAAAGGAAATCAATCTGGAAGGTACAAAGGTTTCCACAGCAGACAGAATTGCGTTGATCAAGAAAGATCCGATCACAGTAGAAAAAGGAGCCAAAACAAATGATCCTATCCTTCCAAAAGGAATCTTAAAAGGATGCAAAGATGTTAAGTATTCTGAGGAAGTAGCAGCAGGAACAACAGCAAAATTAAAATCAATCCAGGTTCAGTCAGATGGATCCATAAGTCTGGAAGCAGTGGATACAGCAGAAGTAGGAACGACGAATTTAAAAGTTGAAAGTACAACAACACCAACAGTATCTGCAACAATTCCAGTAAATGTGACAGCCAAAAGTGCAACAACACCAGAGTTTGATAAAAATGATCCAAATGTAAGTGTAGGAGCATTTAAGAAACAGATCAAGTTAAATAATCTGGAAAAAGATGATGTAGTAATGATCACATCAAAAGATGCAAAGATCTTAAATATTCGCACAGAAACAGCGCAGGATGGAACAAAGACATACTATCTGGAACCAAAAGCAGCAGGAAAAGCAACGGTAGAAGCGGTAGTAGCAAGAGCAGGAAAGACATATACAGCAACGATTGAGATTCAGGTAGCAGCCGTAGGAAAAGATATCATTCCACTGACAAGTTACAAAGTATACGATGCATTAGAGGCAGATGCAAATAACGATGGAATGATCTCAACAGAAGAGATCAAAAATGTAAAATCTATTAATTTAGAAAATAAAGATCTGACGAATGCAGATTTAGCAGGTTTATCCGAAGCAGTTAATTGCACAAAGATCGACCTCGAAAACAACAAAAACATCACAGACATCAGTTTCATAAAGAATTTAAAACAGTTAAAAACACTCTATCTAAGAGGAACATCTGTGACAGATTTTACAGCATTAAATGATCTGAAAGCACAGTTAGAATCATTATATCTGCCAACAACAGCAAGCACAGCGACAAGAATGTCATTCTTAAGCGACAGCCTGTATCTAAAAGAAGGACAGGAATTAACAATACAGCAGTTTACAAAAGGTGTATTCGTAGATAGCAAAGAAGCATGCACGATCACATCATCTAATCTGGCAGCAGTATCCATTACAGGAGATAAGATCAAAGCCGGAACAAAAGGTCAGATGGCAACACTGACATTAAAAGCTGGAACAACAACAAAAACGATCAAAGTTTACACAACAGATGAAACAGGTAAGATTCCTACACAGGCGGTTGTATTAAACAAAACATTTGTAACATTAAATCCAGGCAAGACAGAACAGCTGAAGATCACATATTTACCAGATTATGCAACAGCTTCAATCGGAACAGTAAAATGGACATCTTCTAACGAAGCAGTTGTAACAGTTGATGCAGCAGGTAAATTAACAGCTAAGACTGCAGGAAAAGCAATTATTACGGCAATAACATCTGACGGAAATGTAATGTACTGCATCGTAACAGTAGAAAATATCAAAGTCAGCAAGATTACGATCACAACAACAACATCTAACAAGATCGCAACTGGTAAGAAAGTAACATTAAAGGCGACCGTAACACCATCCAACGCATACAATAAAGGTGTTACATGGAAATCAAGCAATACCAAAGTTGCAACAGTCAGCAGTAGCGGTGTCGTTACAACGAAGAAGAAAATGGGTGGAAAAACAGTAACGATCACAGCGACAGCCAAAGACGGAAGTGGTAAGAAAGCGTCATATAAGATCTATGTCAAGAAAGGTATCGTAAAGAAAGTCTACATTTCTGGAGTTAAATCAGTAAAAGCTGGTAAGAAGTTATATCTGAAAGGAAAAACAAGCGCATCTTCAGGGGCAAATAGAACTTTAAAATGGTCAAGCAGCAATACAAAATATGCGAAAGTTTCTTCCAAAGGAACTGTAACAACATACAAAGCTGGAAAGAAAAAATCCGTGAAGATCACAGCAAGAGCAGTGGATGGAAGCGGAAAGAGCAAGACGGTTACAATTAAAATTAAATAGTAAAGTAATCTCTGATATTTATTGAAAGAAAAAGCAGTTAGAAATCAAAATTTAAGATTTCTAGCTGCTTTTCTTCTAAATTGCAAAAGTAGTAACAAAAACTTGCAATACCCCTCTTATATTAAATCAAATGATAATGTTTAAATGCATGATAAATCCCATCATCATTTACGGAATCTGTAACATATTCCGCAATTGCTTTTAATTCATCACAGGCATTTCCCATAGCAATTCCATGGCCAGCAGCTTTAAACATGGAGATATCGTTATTACTATCTCCAAATGCGTAGCAGTCATCTGTAGAGATGTTGAGATGATCAGCAACATATGTAAGACCAGTCCCTTTATCAGGATTTTCAACATGATCCCATGTAAATTCATGCGCCATATAAGGAGCAAGGTCAAAAGCAGTGATCATAAATCCATAATGTGGATGAAAGTCAACATTATGATCGCGGAAATAAGAACATTTTTCCCCTTCAAAGGTTCCATAGATATTATTTTCTTCGCAAATCCGTTTGATCTGTTCGACCACTGTTTCAGGAACTGTTTTGTGATAGATCGTTTCGCCATCAAGAAGGATGTGAACTCCGTTAGAACAAAGATAACCGTCGCAGCCAATATCGAGAATTTCTTTTTCAAAATAAACAAGAGGTCGTCCAGTGTTGATCAGGACTTTATGACCATTTTCCTGTGCTTCATGGATCGCTTTGATCGTAGATTCTGGAACCAGACGCTGTTCTTTACTGTACAAAGTTGCATCGACATCCAGAAAGATTAGTTTGTTGTTTTCACTCATATTATCATTCCCCATCTAAATATTTATAAAAATTAAGAGCCGGATACAAATAAAGATTGATGGTCCGGCTCTGTGCTGTAAGGATATAGTTGATTATTCTTCCACAGTTACAGTTTTCATAACTTGTGGTTCTAATGGTTTATCGGAATAATCTGTTGCAACTTCAGCGATCTTATTTACAACATCCATTCCTTCGATAATCTTACCGAATGCAGCATACTGTCCATCTAAATGTGGGGCAGCTTTGTGCATGATAAAGAACTGTGATCCAGCAGAATCAGGCATCATGGAACGAGCCATGGATAAAACACCAGGAGTGTGTTTTAAGTTATTGATCACACCATTCTGACTGAACTCTCCTTTGATCGTATGTCCAGGCCCACCTGTTCCTGTACCTAATGGGCATCCACCTTGGATCATAAATCCGTTGATGATACGATGGAAAGTTAAACCATCATAGAAACCGTCTTTTACAAGATTTACAAAGTTCTCAACAGTGATCGGAGCGATCTCCGGATATAATTCTGCTTTCATTACATCACCATTTTCCATAGTGATCGTTACAATTGGATTTGCCATAATATGAAATTCCTTTCTATATTTTATAATCTTTTGCCGTTTACGGCTATGCTTTGATTATAATGGAAATACTAAAAAAAGTACAGCAGTTTGACCAGAAGAGTTACAATCCAAAATATGCATATTTTTACACAAAAATTACAAAAAAGTTAAGAATATGAACAAAATTTAATGAAAAAGCTTTTATTTCTACAAAATGCGAGTATAATAGCATAGGAACACAGTATGATTTTAAAATCATACGATAATAAAAATTTGGGAGGACATCATGGATTTATATTTAGATTTTGATCATAATTCCGGAAGGCGCAGAAGGGGGCGCAGACGTGGAAGAAGAAATCGTTCCAGAGTTCCATTTGTCATTGGAGTCATCATTTTACTAGTGGTCATTGTGGCAGGAGGTATATTTGCTGGAAGAAAATATATGGCTTACAGGCAGCAGAAAGCAGAAGAGGCTAGAAAACTTGCAGAGGCAAGAAGAGTCGTCACAGTCATGATCCCGGAAGGATATTCCATTGATATGATAGCAAAACGACTAGAGAAACAGGGAGTCTTTAAAGCAGATGAATTTATAAAGGCTGCGAAGAATACAAATCAGTATAAAAACGATTTTATTAAAGACATTGACCCAAAGAAGGGAACAAAGTACAAATTAGAAGGTTATCTGTATCCGGATACTTATAAGATTTACAAAAGTTCCAAACCAGAAGATCTGATCCAGAAGATGCTTGATAATTTCGATAAGAAATATTCAGCACTTGCGAAGTCTTATAAAGGAAAGCATTCTATGGCAGAGATCATGACGATCGCATCAATGATCGAACGTGAAGCAAGCAATATGTCAGAACGTCCGATGATCGCAGGAGTCATTGAGAATCGCCTTGCAGCGAAAATGAGACTTCAGATCGATCCGACCGTTTTGTATACCACAACAAATGGATTATATAATGCGAAGAAAGTTTATTATAAAGATCTGAAAGTGAAAACGGTGTATAATACTTACATTATAAAAGGGTTGCCAGCAGGACCAATCTGTAATCCGTCAGACACGGCGATCAAGGCTGCGATGCATCCGAAGAAACATGATTACCTATATTATAGAACTGACGGAAGCAAAAAAGGAACCCATGTTTTCACAAAAACATTCGATGAACATAAGAATGCGAAAAGCACAAGCACAAAAGATAAAAATAGTACAAATAGCACAAATACAACGAATTCAAAATCTTGAGTATTTTACTAAGGATTCAAAAAGATTGTTATTTTTTTGGCGTACAAAAAAAAATACCTAAAAATACATAAAAATCTCTTTAAAAACTTGTGCAAATAATGTAGAATAAAGCTGTATACAAAAGTTATATGTATACAGCTTTGTTTATGTTTTAAGCAACTTGTGAAAGTTGTAGTGATATTTTCTACGCCCATATGCTAGGTGGACGTAGAGATTAACAATGTGTGAATATATTCACACGAGATTTTTTAGGAGGAAGAGAACATGGCAAGAAAAATGAAAACCATGGATGGTAACACAGCCGCTGCACACGTATCATATGCTTTTACAGAAGCTGCAGCAATTTATCCTATTACACCATCCTCACCAATGGCAGAGTCAACTGACCAGTGGGCAACACAGGGAAAGAAAAATATTTTCGGACATCCTGTAAAATTAGTTGAAATGCAGTCTGAAGGAGGAGCAGCAGGAACTGTACATGGTTCTTTAGCAGCTGGTGCATTAACAACTACTTATACAGCATCTCAGGGTCTGTTATTAATGATCCCTAACATGTATAAGATCGCTGGTGAACAGATGCCTTGCGTATTTGATGTATCTGCTCGTGCACTTGCATCTCACGCACTGAACATCTTTGGTGACCACTCTGACGTTTATGCATGTCGTCAGACAGGTTTCGCAATGCTTTGCAGCTCTAGTGTTCAGGAAGTTATGGACTTAGGAGCAGTAGCTCATTTAGCAACAATTAAAGGACGTGTTCCTGTATTACATTTCTTCGATGGATTTAGAACATCTCATGAAATTCAGAAAATTGAAATGTGGGATTATGATGATCTTGCAGATATGGTTGATTATGAAGCAATCGACAAATTCAGAGCTGAGTGCTTAAACCCAGAACATCCAGTTCTTCGTGGATCAGCTCAGAACCCAGACATCTTCTTCCAGGCAAGAGAAGCAGCTAACTCAACATATAATGCTTTCCCTGCAATCGTTGAAGATTACATGAATCAGGTTAACGCTAAGATCGGAACAGATTATAAATTATTCAACTACTATGGAGCTGAAGACGCTGAGAGCGTAATCATCGCTATGGGATCTGTTTGTGAAACAATCGACGAAACAATCGATTACTTAATGAAACAGGGTAAAAAAGTCGGTGTTGTTAAAGTTCGTCTTTACAGACCATTCGTTGCTGAGAAATTAGTAGAAGCAATCCCTGATACAGCAAAAGTTATCAACGTATTAGACAGATCTAAAGAGCCTGGAGCAAGAGAACCATTATACCTTGATGTTGTTAACGCATTAAGAGGAACAAAATTCGAAAGCTGCACAATCAATGGTGGACGTTATGGATTAGGTTCTAAAGATACTACACCAGCTGATATCATCGCTACATTCGAAAACGTTGATAAAAACGAATTTACATTATCTATCGTGGATGATGTTACTAACTTATCTCTTGAAAGAGGAGAAACTCCAGTTACAGCTCCAGACAGCATCGTAGCTTGTAAATTCTGGGGACTTGGAGCCGACGGTACTGTTGGTGCTAACAAGAACTCTATCAAGATCATTGGTGACCATACAGACAAATATGCTCAGGCATACTTTGATTATGATTCTAAGAAATCCGGTGGTGTTACAATGTCCCACTTACGTTTCGGAGATGACCCAATCAAATCAACATACCTGATCAACAAAGCTGACTTTGTTGCTTGCCATTGTGCACCATATTTAACAAAATATAACATGGTTCAGGACTTAAAAGACGGTGGAACATTCCTGTTAAACTGCAGCTGGACTCCAGAAGAAGTTGGAGAACATCTTCCAGGACAGGTAAAAGCTTACTTAGCTAAACACAACATTAAGTTCTATATCATTGATGGTATCAAGATCGGTAAAGAAATCGGACTTGGTGGACGTATCAATACTGTATTACAGTCTGCATTCTTCAAATTATCAGGAATCATCCCTGAAGAAGATGCTATCAAATATATGAAAGACGCTGCAACAGCTTCTTACAGCAAGAAGGGTGAAGCTATCGTTAAGATGAACCACGATGCTATCGATGCTGGTGCAAAAGCTATCGTTGAAGTACCAGTTCCAGCTGAATGGGCTGACGCTGAAACAGAAAGCTTATTCGTTGAAGCTAAGGGAGATAACAAACCTCTTGTTGATTACATCAACAACGTACAGAACTACGTTAACGGACAGGAAGGTAACGCTCTTAAAGTTAGCGATTTAGTACCTTACGTAGATGGACATATGCCTTTAGGTGCATCTGCATTTGAAAAACGTGGAGTAGCAGTAGACGTTCCTTCTTGGAATCCAGATAACTGTATCCAGTGTAACTTCTGTGCTTATGTATGTCCTCATGCAACAATCCGTCCAGTAGCTATGACAGAAGAAGAAGCTAAAGCAGCTCCAGCAGCTACTAAGACAGCTGATATGACTGGAATGCCAGGATACAAATTCGCTATGACAGTTACAGTTCTTGACTGTTTAGGATGCGGATCTTGTGTAAACATCTGTCCAGGTAAGAAGGGTGAAAAAGCTCTTACAATGCAGGGATTAGATTCTCAGAGAGATCAGCAGGAAGTTTATGACTATGGTCAGAAATTACCAGCAAAAGAAGAAGTACTTGCTAAATTCAAAGCTGATTCCGTTAAAGGAAGCCAGTTCAGACAGCCAATGCTTGAGTTCTCAGGAGCATGTGCTGGTTGTGGTGAAACACCTTACGCTAAACTGATCACTCAGTTATTCGGTGAAAGAATGTACATCGCAAACGCAACAGGATGTTCTTCTATCTGGGGTGGATCTGCACCTGCTACACCATACACAACAAACGCTAAAGGACAGGGACCAGCTTGGGCTAACTCACTGTTCGAAGATAACGCAGAGTTTGGTTTAGGTATGTTCACAGGACAGAATACATTAAGAGAACAGACAAAAGAAAAAGTTGTTGCATTAGCTGAATCTACAGATAACGCAGATGTTAAAGCAGCAGCAGCTGAATACTTAGACACATATGCAGACGGAAGCAAGAACGGAGCAGCTACAGATAAATTAGTAGCAGCATTAGAAGCTTGTGGATGTGACGCTGCCAAAGAAATCCTTGCTAAGAAAGAATTCTTATCTAAGAAATCTCAGTGGATCTTCGGTGGTGACGGATGGGCATACGACATCGGATTCGGTGGTGTTGACCATGTATTAGCATCTGGAGAAGACGTAAACGTATTCGTATTCGATACAGAAGTTTACTCTAACACAGGTGGACAGGCATCTAAATCTACTAACTTAGGTGCAATCGCTCAGTTCCAGGCAGCTGGTAAAGGAACTAAGAAGAAAGACCTTGCAGCAATCGCAATGAGCTACGGATATGTATATGTAGCACAGATCGCTATGGGTGCTGATTACAACCAGACAGTTAAAGCAATCGCTGAAGCTGAAGCTTATCCAGGACCATCATTAGTAATCGGATACGCTCCATGTATCAACCATGGTATCAAGGGTGGAATGAAGATTGCTCAGACAGAAGAAAAGAAAGCTGTTACTTCTGGATACTGGAATCTGTTCAGATTCAACCCAACATTAGCTGCTGAAGGAAAGAATCCATTCCACTTAGATTCTAAAGCTCCTACAACAGAATACGAAGACTTCATCATGGGAGAAGTTCGTTACAATGCATTATCTCGTCAGAACCCTGAAAGAGCTAAAGCACTGTTCGCAGAAGCTAAAGCAAACGCAGAAGCTAAATACAACAGATTAAAAGAAATGTCTGATAAATAGGCATTACCTATTGTTTAGATGATCTTAATCTAATAAATCAAAATCCCCTTTGTGAGCAATCACAGAGGGGATTTTTTATGCATAAAAATAAGGGGTTGTCGCTTTAACGATTAATAAATCGTGAAGCTCTAAGGATTATGTGACGATGTGCAGTGTCTTTGACAATGAGGAAGTTGGAAGCGGTACAAAACAGGGGGCAGGATCAACCTTTGGAGCAGATGTATTAAAATACAATGTTGCTCAGAAATATACGACAGACGCAAGATCGGCAGCGCCGGAAAAGGCAGCCTACATCTATGCGGGGCAGATCAGAGATGAACTGGGAAGCCGTTTGGATTTACTGGAGAAAAATGCATACCGCTTCTGCTATATCAATGATTTCCCAATGAGCGGAACTGCACAGGATTTAATGTACGGAGCCCCAAGCGAGATTACAGAACAGCAATTAAGAGAAGTACACATAAAAGTACGTGATTAAGAGGTTCTTTGAAAATTTTTTATATGAGACAAAGATCGTCTAGTGTTAACTGTTTTTTGTTGACATAGGATTGTATTCTGTACTCAGGTAGTCAGAATATGTTGGAAGTTCCCAATTGGATGCAGTAGGCTATTTAGAAAAATTGACTGAAATTATCAAAAGCAATGATAATTGTGATGTTACCGTAGCAAGGATGAAGGCATCATGTTGCTACGGTATCGGAAATGCTGTGAATACAGTTTCGTAACATAGCAGTAATATTAGAAAGATTACGATGATTTTTCAATTGCAGCTAATTCCAAAATGATTTTCATGACGCTGGAATGACTGATTCCGAATTGGTCTACTCCAGCGTTTATCATTTCTCGTACCATTTCTGCATTGCGGATTCCAGATGCGGCCTTTCTATTCGTTATATATTTTTCGGTTATATGTACTTTTAATTCCTATCTCTTCTCTATATTTTGCGACAGTACGTCTGGAAATTTTGATTCCTTTTTGTTTTAATAAATTTGATAATGTCGAATCACTGTAGGGTTTGTTAGGGTTTTCAGAAGCGATTATAGCCTTCAATTGTTTTTTTACGGTAATTGGGCTGTTGTTATCCTTTTTTCCAGCAGAAGATGTGAATAAATCTTTCAAATAAACCACTCCAAAAGGGTATTGGAGATATTTATTTTTGATTCCACGGCTGATGGTGGATGTGTGCATCGAAATATCAGAAGCGATATCGGCAAGTGTCATAGGTTTTAATGTGCTATTTCCAGTAAAATAGTCTTTTTGGCGCTCTAAAACAGCAGATGTAATTTTTAAGATTGTTTCTCGGCGTTGTTCAATACTATGCATAATCAATTGCACACGATTGTATTTTTTACGGAAATATTCTTTTAACTCCGGACTCTGCGAAGTATGCATCATATTTAAATAATAGTCACAGAGGGAATAATTTCCAATCCACTGATCGTTTAATCTAATAATCCAACTGCTGTCTTGATAATCTATAAGAATATCTGGCACAATATAATCTGTGGAATTAGTAAGAAATCCAGAGATTGGGCGTGGATTTAATTCTCTGATTTTTGCAATACATTTTCGGACATCCTGTGTAGACATAGAAAGTTTTTGTGTGATAGTATTAATTTTTCCAGCAGCAATGTCATCCAGATGATAACGGATGATTTGATTGAGTTCCGGTGTCAGTTCCTGCCTTGCTTCTAACTGACGTAAAAGACAGTGTGGAAGATCTTTTGAAAAAATCCCTAATGGTTCCAAAGAGGATAGTATGTCCAAGCAGTATTTTACAGTAGATATATCAATACCAAACCATTGACTGAAATCCTTTAACGACAATTTAAAATAACCACAGTCATCTAGACAGTCAATCATGGTCTGCATTGCTGTCCACTGTAAATCTGAAAAATTTCTTTGGTTTAACTGATCCAGAAGGAATTCTTTGATTCCATTCTCCGAAAAGTCAGGGATTTCTTTGTAAATATCCTCGTCTTCTTTAGCGGAGGAATAGGAAACATATTGATTCCATGAAGGAAGATTTGAATTTTCATTATAATCTAGCAAAGGATTTTCAATATATTCATTTTGAAGGAAGTTATTTAACTCAAAATTATCCAAAGACAGTATTTTTAAAGACTGTAGTTGTGTTTGAGATAATGTTTGGGTTTGCACTAAAGTAGTTTTAGGGCTGAAATTCATTTCATCACACTCCAAATCTTACTAAAAGTTTTCTTCTGTAATAGAACATTGTATTAAAGGATTACAGTATTGCAATTGTTCTTTGGCATTTTGTATTGCATTTTCAATCATTTGAACTGTGTTTTCCGATTCAAGATTCATAATTAGTTCAAAAAGTAAGGGAAGATTTACTCCAGCAATCAGGTGAATATTTGATTTTGAAAGATATTTCATAAATTCATTATTGACGCTTCCGCCGAAAATATCTGTTGTTACAATTAATTCTTCGTCATCACATAACGCATCAATAATTTCTTTGATAGGAGTTTCTACCTCTGTCATGTCATTGGTATATGCACATAAAGTAGAAACAGAATTTTGTTCTCCAGTTACAAGTTCCATAGCATTTTTGATTCCATCAGCAAATACACTGTGTGTTGCAATTAAAAGTTTTTTCTTCATTTTTTATACACCTCGTTATTAAAAATAGTTCAATTTAAATGATATTTTTTTATAAAGCAAGAATGATGCCAAGTGTTAGTGTGAAAATTTAGAGGGTTGCAGATGAAAAGTATT
>OLEC01000180.1_pt1 | contig 22615 bp, 19 predicted proteins | sample 1602381 | NCBI WGS metagenome assembly OLEC01 (sample SAMN02674964, study PRJEB24791) | human gut metagenome, SKBSTL008 | isolation source: stool | host: Homo sapiens | place: USA | reverse complement strand
TCCGGCTCCCGAGAGTGCCATCTGGCCGACCTGCTTGCGCAGTACCTCGACGGCAATGCCGTACTTTCCCGCCACAGCCTCAAGATAGCTGTTCCGCTCGATCTCATCCTCGATTGCAACGAGACGGCGCACCGCCTCATGCAGGAAATCGGATTTGCCCTGCGGGTCGGCAAGGTCGAAATCGCGTTCCTTCATGCGGATCTCATACAAAACGCTGTTCTCCGCCTCTTCCAGACGTTTTTCGAACGCTTCGCAGCCCTCGTGCTGAATAAACTCATCCGGGTCCTTATACGGTCTCAAATTGACGACACGCGTTGTAAGACCAACCCCTTTGAGCATCGGAATCGCACGAAGCGCCGCTTTGACGCCTGCCTCATCGCTGTCATAGATCACAAGAACCTCGTCGGTATACCGCTTCATCAGCCCCGCCTGCAGCGATGTGAGCGCTGTTCCAAGAGAAGCTACCGCGTTATTGAATCCTGCCTGGTGCATGGAAATTACGTCCATATAGCCCTCGCAGATAATCAGATTTTTTCTCCGTGAAGAGCGCGCCAGATGCAGCCCGTAGAGATTGCGGCTCTTATCGAAAATCTTTGTCTCCGGCGAGTTCAGGTATTTCGGCTTTCCATCCCCCATCACACGGCCTCCGAAGCCGATGACACGGCTGTTGGCATCCATGATCGGGTAAATGACACGGTTCCAGAACTTGTCCTGCATGCCATGCACCTCGTCCGCCAGAAAAAGGCCCGACTGACGCAGGATTTCATCGTCATACCCTTTTTCTTTTAAGAAACGGTACAGCAGGCTTCCATACTTATCTGAATAGCCAAGGCCGAATTTTCGAATCGTATCATCCGAAAGGCCGCGCCCCTTCAGGTAATCGTAGCCTTGCTTTCCGCGCTCGGTGTGGAGCTGATAATAATAGAATTTCGCCGCCTGCTTGTTGATCTCCAGCAGCGTATTCTTTAAATCGGCCTGCTCCTTTGCTTCTTTCGAATACTCCATCTGCGGAAGCTCCACCCCGGCCCGGTCCGCCAGAAATTTCAAAGCTTCCACAAACGTAAAGTTTTCATATTCCATCAAAAACGTAAAGACATTTCCTCCGGCTCCGCATCCGAAGCAGTAATACATCTGCTTTCCGGGGCTGACAGAAAAAGAAGGAGACTTCTCATTGTGGAACGGGCAGAGCCCAAAGTAAGAGCTTCCTCTTCTTGTCAGCTTTACGTAGCCGGATATCACATCTACGATGTCATTTTTCATACGAATCTCTTCCACTAAATCATCGGAATATCGCATTTTCTATCCTCCCGGTATCTAATAAACTGCCCAGGCTTTCGGCACGAACAGTTCCTCGTACTGATGCATGGAATACTGATCGGTCATACCGGCAATATAATCGCACACCACCTGCGTTTTGTCCTGGCCGCACCCGATGAGTCCCCGGTACTCGCGGGACATCTGCTCCGGATGCTCCTGGTAATAGGTGTAGAGGGAAACCAGCATCTTCTTTGCCTTCTCTTCCTCTTTTTTCGCGTCCGGATTGCGGTAGACGTTTGCAAACATCAGTTTCCGCAGCAGGCGCATGCCCTCGGCAATTTCCGCCGACTGACGCACATACTCCGTTCCGCGGCTCTGCTCCACAATGTCGTGAATCAGCGTATTGAGCCGCTCGCGGCATGTATCGCCAAGGACAACACGGATCGTAATCGGGATGTCATCCTCGCTTAAAATGCCGGCCCGGATGGCATCGTCCATATCGTGGTGGATGTAGGCGATCTTGTCACAGAGACGTACGACCTGCCCCTCCAGGGTGGAAGGCTTTCCCGCCGTACGGTGATTCAGGATCCCATCCCGCACCTCCCAGGTCAGGTTCAGGCCTTTTCCTTCTTTTTCCAGGACTTCCACAACACGGACACTCTGTTCTGCGTGACGGAACCCACCGGAATGCACCATATTGAGCGCGTCTTCCCCGGAATGACCAAACGGTGTGTGCCCGAGATCGTGGCCGAGCGCAATGGCTTCGGTCAGATCTTCATTCAGATTCAGTGCCCGCGCAATCGTACGGGCGATCTGGGACACCTCGAGCGTGTGCGTCAGGCGGGTACGGTAATGGTCGCCCTGCGCAGCGAGAAACACCTGCGTTTTGTCTTTCATTCTGCGAAAAGCTTTTGAGTGGAGAATCCGGTCCCGGTCTCTCTGGTAAACGGTACGGATGTCACACTCCGGTTCATATCGGTCCCTTCCTCTGGAATTCCGGCTGTGCGCCGCATAGGGGCCAAGCTCCTGAAATTCCCGTTCTTCAAATGATTCCCTCAAGTTCAAGCGAAGACCACCTCTTTCCCGGTAATATGCCTGCAACAGTTTCCTCACAGTGAAACCCGTCCGTTTCACTGTTGACTGGACAATAGGATCTGTTTCCACTGTCCCCCTATTTCCTATATTCGGTGCCCGTTTCCGATTTCCTTTTTTATTTTTCAAATTTTTCAAATTTTTTCAAAAAAAGTGTTGACGTCTCACAATTCTGGTGCTATAATACATCTTGTCGTCAGCGAGATGACAAAAACTTAAAGAGCATGCGGAAGTGCTGGAATTGGCAGACAGGCCAGACTAAGGATCTGGTGGTCATTGCGATCGTGTGGGTTCAAGTCCCATCTTCCGCAGAATGAAAACCCTTGTGCATGCAAGGGTTTTTTCCTGCTCAAAAAAAATCAGAGGAAATTCCTTTCCGGATCCCTCTGATTTCTTATTTTTCTTTTTTTCAGAATTTTCTCTGCAATTTCTGTTTTTACAGGTTCGGTCTTACAATCTTCGGTGTATAGCCAGCCTCTTCCAGTGCTTTGACAATACGGTTCTTGTGATCGGTGCCGAATGCCTCCATTGTGATGCGGAGCTCTACTGCAGCACTTCTGTTCGTTGTGAAGAACTGGTTGTGGTCCAGTTTGATGACGTTTCCGTTCTCGTTTGCAATCACCTGGGAAACGCGTACCAGCTCGCCTGGTTTATCCGGCAGAAGAACGGATACAGTAAAGATACGGTCTCTCTGGATCAGTCCGTTCTGGATCACGGAAGACATGGTGATGACGTCCATATTTCCGCCGCTTAAGATCGAAACAATCTTTTTGCCCTTGACATCCAGATGCTTTAATGCAGCCACAGTCAGAAGACCGGAGTTCTCGACGATCATCTTGTGGTTTTCTACCATATCAAGGAATGCTACGATCAGCTCATCATCATCCACGGTAATGATCTCGTCCAGGTTCTGTCTTACATACGGGAAAATCTTGGATCCCGGTGTCTGTACTGCAGTACCGTCTGCAATTGTGCTGACAGGAGATACGGTCGTTACCTCGCCTTTTTCAAAAGAAGCCTTCATACAGGCTGCTCCGGACGGCTCAACACCGATGACTTTGATGTTTGGTTTCAGCAGTTTTGCCAGTGTGGAAACACCGGTAGCCAGTCCGCCTCCTCCGATCGGAACAAGGATATAATCTACGAGTGGAAGCTCCTGAATCACTTCCATAGCGATGGTTCCCTGGCCGGTTGCAACGGTCAGATCATCGAACGGGTGAATAAAGGTATAGCCATGCTCTGCTGCAAGCTCGTATGCTTTTGCACATGCCTCATCGTACACATCTCCGTACAGAACAACCTCAGCGCCGTAGCTCTGGGTACGCTCTACTTTGATGAGCGGTGTGGTAGTCGGCATTACGATGACAGCCTTTGCACCGTAGCATTTTGCCGCATACGCAACGCCCTGTGCATGGTTTCCTGCAGATGCGGTGATCAGTCCTTTTGCGCGCTCCTCTTCACTTAAGGTGCTGATTTTGTAATAGGCACCGCGCAGCTTATAGGCGCCGGTCAGCTGCATATTTTCCGGTTTTAAGTAGACTTTATTTCCCGTCTGCTCGCTGAAATATTTGCTGTAAACCAGTTTGGTCTCCTGTGTTACTTTTTTTACGATTTCAGACGCTTCCTCAAATTTCGGGAGTGTCAGCATTTCTTCTGCCATAGTCTTTTCTCCTTGTTGTCTTTTTTAAGCATTCTCTTCGGATGTATGGAACAGTGCATTTACAAACTGGTCTGCATCAAATTTCTGTAGATCGTGGATGCTCTCGCCCACGCCGATGTATTTGACCGGAATATCAAGCTCGGACTGGATGGCAACGGCGATACCGCCCTTTGCAGTTCCGTCCAGCTTCGTCAGAATGATACCGGTGACATTTGCCACTTCTGCAAACTGTCTTGCCTGCTGCAGCGCATTCTGGCCCGTGGTACCGTCCAGCACCACCAGCGTTTCCAGGTATGCCTCTGGGTACTCTTTTTCCAGAATCCGGTAAATCTTGTGGAGCTCTTCCATCAGGTTCTTCTTGTTGTGAAGTCTTCCTGCCGTATCACAGATCAGCACATCCGCATTTCTGGCTTTTGCCGCTGCGACTGCATCGTATACGATCGACGCCGGATCTGCTCCATTCTGTCCGCCGATGATGTCCACGCCGGCACGGTGCGCCCACTCGGTGAGCTGTTCGCCTGCCGCTGCACGGAACGTATCTGCTGCCGCAAGAACAACCTTTTTGCCCTGATCTTTCAGAAGGCCGGCCAGCTTTCCGACGGAGGTCGTTTTTCCGACTCCATTGACACCGATCACCAGCACCACCGATTTTCGGTTTTCAAATTCATAGGCCGTGTCGCCTACATCCATCTGTTTTTTGATGCTCTCGATCAGAAGCTGTTTGCACTCTGCCGGATCGGTAATGTGTTCTTCTGCCACCCGTTCTTTTAAGTGGTCAATAATTTTGGTCGTTGTATTGATGCCGATATCTCCCATGACGAGAATCTCCTCGATCTCCTCATAGAAATCGTCATCAATGTTGGAATAGCCGCTGAAAATAGAATCAATTCCAGCCACAATGCTGTCTCGGGTCTTTGTCAGACCATTGACAAGACGTTTGAAAAAGCCTACTTTCTCCTCCGCCATACCGTTCGCCTCCCTTTGTCTTTTCTATTTTACTTCTTTCGTATTGTATCTTATTCGTTTCTATTTGTCCAGTTCTCCCTCAATCAAATCGACAGAAACAAGCGTCGATACACCCTTTTCCTGCATCGTGATGCCGTACAGGCGGTCTGCTGCCGTCATCGTACCGCGTCGGTGGGTGATAACGATGAACTGGGTATTTTTTGTCAGCTTATGCAGATACTGCGCAAAACGCGTTACGTTGGAATCGTCGAGCGCCGCCTCGATCTCGTCAAGTAAACAGAACGGGGACGGCTTTAAGTTCTGGATTGCAAAAAGCAGCGCAATCGCGGTCAGTGCCTTCTCGCCTCCGGAGAGCTGCATCATATTCTGCAGTTTCTTTCCCGGCGGCTGGGAAATGATGCGGATACCTGCCTCGAGTACATCCGTGTCCTCCTCGAGCTCCAGCGTTCCCTTTCCGCCGCCGAACAACTGGCGGAACACGCGGTCAAACTCTTTCCGGATCTCCTCGAATTTTTCCGTGAACTGCTTGCGCATACCGGCATCCAGCTCATCGATGATGCCCTGCAGTGTCTCCGCCGCTTTGACAAGATCGGTGTGCTGTGCATCAAGAAATGCGTGGCGCTCCGAAATCTCTTTGTACTCCTCAATCGCATTCACATTGACAGAGCCAAGTTTCCGGATCGCATCTTTTACTTCCAGCACACGCCGCTTTAATTCACTGCGCTCCGGAATCTCCTCCATCTGGAACTCTCTTGCGTGGCCCGGTGTCACTTCGTACTCTTCCCAGAGATACGAGGTCTGTGCCTCTTTTGTCTCCTCCAGCTTTTCTTTCTGGCTGTTCAGACGGAAGCACTCTTTGTCCATCAGGGAAATCTGGTCGGAGAGCTGATCCCGCTTCTCGAAAAATTCTTTGTGATCTGCGCTTAATGCTTCTTTTTTCTCCTGCAGTTCCACAATCCGGCGGTCTTCCTCTTCCTTTGCCTGCACTGCTGCTGCAATCGTCTTCTGGATCTCCACGATGTCCTGCTGTTTCTTTTTGACATCGTCTTTTTCCTCCGCCGCTTTTTCCAGCATGGTGCGGCTTTCCGCTTCCAGTTTTCCCGTCTCTTCCTCAAGACGGCGGATGTTCTGGGCAAGGAATCCATCCTTCTGGGACAGATTTGCGTAATTTAACCGGATTTCTTCAAGATCCTTCGTATATTCTGCTTCCCGGCGGCGAAGCCCTGTAAGCGCCTCCTGCGCCTTCTGGATATTCTCCTGCAGCGTGCTTTCCCGCTCCACCGATTCCTGCATTTCCTGACCGATGACTTTCCGGTTCCGCTCAATCTCGGCGATCTGATTTTCAATCTCGAGACTCTCCTTCTGAAGCGCTTCAAAATCCAGACGGATTTCCGTCTTTTTCTCGCGCGCTTTTTCCAGATTCAGGCGCACCGTATTCTGCTCGATGTACTGCCGCTGCAGTTTTTCATTCAGCTCGGTGCGGAGATCACGGATTTCATTCCGCTTATTTTTCTTCTCTTCAAGTTCCTGCTGGATTTCCCGCAGTTCCTTCGCAAGACCCTGTACGCTCTTTTCGAGTTCCTCAATCTCACGCCGTCTTCCGAGCAGGTTGCTGTTGTTCCGGAACGAACCTCCTGTCATGGAACCGCCCGGGCTCAAGAGCTCGCCCTCGAGGGTTACCATGCGGAGCGTCTGACGGTATTTCCGCTGAATCACAATGGCATGGTCGATCGTGTCGACCACCAGCGTTCTTCCAAGCAGCTGTGCCACAAGACCCTCATACACCGGATCGTACGAAACAAGTGCATTTGCCACACCGAGCACACCGGTTTCTCTTGCCGCATCCTCATTCACCTGCGTTTTTTTCCCGCGCATACTGGTGAGCGGAAGGAACGTCGCACGGCCGAAATGACCCCGTTTCAGGTATTCAATCAGGTATTTCGCCGTGGCCTCATTGTCGGTGACAATATTCTGAATGCTGCCGCCAAGTGCGGTCTCGATCGCCGTCTCGTACTTTTTCTCCGCCTGCAGAAGATCCGCCACAACGCCGTGGATGCCGGGATTCCGGTCTTTCTGCTCCATGACCTTCCGAATACTGTTTCCATAGCCGTCGTACCGCTCGGTGATGTTCTTTAAGGATTCGAGCCTTGACGCTTCTCTGTGGTAATTGGTCTGGCCGGCTTCCATCTCTTTCGTCTGGTTCGAGAGATCCGCCGTCAGCGCGGTAATCTTCTGATCTGCCTCCTGGTACTGCTGTTTCAGGCTGCTTACCGTCTCTTCGAGCGCTTCAAACGCGTTCTGCAGTTCTTCTATCTGCCCGTTCTGTTCGGACTCACTCGTCTTTAAATGCAGCACCCTCTGGCTTAATTCTGCCTTTCGGATGCCGATCTGCTCGAGCATCGCATCGTAGCGCTGCATTTTTCCCTTCGTGGAACCCCGCTGGTTCAGAAGGCCGATGACTTCGCTCTTATCCTGTTCACTCTGCAGCTCGACTGCCTGGATCTGCTCCTGGCATTCCGAGAGAGCGGCCTCTTTCTCACTCTTTTCCGTCTCTGACGCAAGAAGTGCTTCATGAAGCCCGTCCTTTTCTGCCTGATATGTATTTTTTTCTGCCGTCTTTGTGCGGCTCTCCGCGCGGATCGCCTCCAGACGTTCTCTTAATGTGTCGCTGTTCCTCTCCGATGCATGAATCTGCTCGTTCAACACCTCGATCTGGTTTTCGAGCTGCTGACGTTTCAGTGCATTCTCCCCCGCCTGATCGCGCGCAGAAAGAATCGTCTGGTCCAGTTTTTCCTGCTCCCGTTCCAGCTTTTCATACTCCTGCTTCGTATGCTCAAAAGCCTCTTTCGTGCTCTTTAACTGCTCTTCTGTAATCCGGTACCGGTCTTCTACTTTCGCGAGATCGTTCCGGATGCGCTCCATCTCGAGCAGAAACATATTGATATCGAGGAGCTTTAATTCCTCTTTCTTCTTTAAATAAATCTTTGCCGTCTCAGACTGGCGTTCCAGCGGCTCTAACTGCCTTGTCAGTTCCGAGAGAATGTCGTTGACGCGCACCAGATTCTGCTGCTCTTCCGCCAGCTTCTTTTCGGTCACGGCCTTCCTTCTCTTGAATTTGACAATTCCTGCCGCCTCGTCAAACAGCTCCCGGCGCTCTTCCGGCTTACCACTTAAAATCTTATCAATCTGACCCTGTCCGATGATGGAATAGCCTTCTTTTCCGATACCGGTATCGTAGAACAGCTCGTTGATGTCCTTTAACCGGCACGATGCGCCGTTCATCAGATACTCGCTCTCACCGGAGCGGTAGAGCCGTCTCGTCACCGTGACTTCCTCGAAATCGACATTCAGCTTGTGGTCGGAATTGTCAAGTGTAATTGCAACCGACGCGTAGCCGAGCGGCTTTCTCGTCTCGGTTCCGGAGAAAATAACATCCTGCATATTTCCGCCGCGGAGCTGCTTGGCGCTCTGTTCGCCGAGCACCCAGCGCACCGCATCGCCAACATTGCTCTTTCCACTGCCGTTCGGCCCTACAACGCCGGTAATACCGTCGTGGAACTGCAGAATGGTTTTGTTGGCAAACGACTTAAATCCCTGCATTTCAATGGATTTGAGATACATAATTCACCTACGCTTTTTTTCTGGCAAGAATTGCATCGTATGCCGCTGCCTGTTCTGCCGCTTTTTTCGTTCTGCCCTTTCCGGTACCGAGCGCTTTCTTTCCGACGCTGACCTGTGCCCAGAAGCTCTTGTCGTGATCCGGTCCCTCTTCTTTTAAGATGGTGTAAACAATCTCTTCATCCGTCTCACCCTGGATCAGCTCCTGCAGAATCGTTTTGCTGTCGTAGAAAAGCTGTTTGTGTTCGATATCGTTTAAGATATAGTTCAGAACGAACGTTTTTGCCGGTTCAAAGCCGCCGTCCAGGAAAATCGCACCGATCGTTGCCTCCATAGCATCCGAAACGATGGAATCGCGGTGACGGCCGCCGGTTGCCTCCTCGCCCTTTCCAAGGAGCAGAAAGCTGCCAAGGTCAATCTCACGGGCACAGAATGCCAGTGCCGGTTCACAGACGAGGCTGGCGCGTTTTTTCGTCATCTCGCCCTCCGGGAGACGCGGGAATGTCTTGTATAAAAATTCGCTGGATACAACTTCCAGCACGGCATCTCCTAAGAACTCCAGACGCTCGTTGCACTCCAGGCGCTCCATATGGTGCTCATTTGCGTAGGAAGAATGGCGCATCGCCATCTCCAGCAGTCCGAAATTCTGAAATTTATACTGGATCTTCTTTTCCAAATCCACGAGTTTATCAATATTATTCATAACCTGTTTTAAGCCTGTCCTTCCTCATAGTTACCGTTTGCAGGTGTTCTGCGGACGGTAACAAAGGGGCTGTCCTGTAGCAAACAGCCCCTTCGCCATTTTCTATTATTCTGCCAGTTTCTTTTTGATCGCTTCCACCGCATCCTCAACCGATACGATGTGCTCTGCTTCTTCTGCTTCGATCTGGATATCAAATTCTTCTTCAATTCCCATCACAATCTGAAATACATCCAGGGAATCCGCTCCCAGATCATCTGCAAAGGTTGTCTCCATGGTTACTTCATTCGGATCTACGTTTAATACATCCGCAATGATCTCCTGTAATTTTTCAAACTCCATCTTTCGCTGCCTCCCTGCTGCTCTTATAGTCTGCCAGATGCTCCTGCACTTTCTGCGGAATCTTCTCCTCGCTGAATGAAATGCACTGGAGAATGGAATTTTTAAATTCGTTGGCTTTTGAGCTTCCGTGCGTTTTTACAACGAGTCCTTTTAAGCCAAGCAGCGGTGCTCCGCCGTACTCACTGGCATCAAAAGACTTCAGTGTCTCTTTCAGCGCCGGTTTCACAAGAAGGGCTCCGATTTTACTGCGCAGAGATGTCATCATGCCCTGTTTTACCTTGGAAATCAGGGTCGCGCCGACGCCCTCATACAGCTTTAAGATAACGTTTCCGACAAACGCCTCACAGACAACAACGTCTGCGGCTCCGTTTGGAATTTCTCTTGCTTCGATACTGCCGACAAAGTTGATATACGGGTTTTCTTTCAGAAGCGGATACGTCTCTTTGACGAGCGCGTTTCCTTTTTCTTCTTCCACACCGATATTCACGATTCCCACACGCGGATTTTTAATGCCGACAACGTGTTCCATATAGATGGAACCCATCATGGCAAACTGCACCAGATGGGACGGTCTTGCATCAACATTCGCACCGCAGTCGATCAGAAGGGATACACCGTCTTTCGTCGGGATCAGCGGAGCCAGCGGCGGGCGCTCTACGCCCTTGATGCGTCCTACGATCGTCTGTCCGCCGACCAGGACTGCTCCGGTGCTTCCGGAGGAGACAAACGCGTCTGCCTCTCCGCAGCGCACTTTTTTCATGCCGACAACGATCGAAGAATCTTTTTTGTGGCGGATCGCATTGACCGGCGGCTCTCCCGTCTCAATGATCTCGGTTGCCGGAACGATCTCAACCCGCTCCTTCGGGTACGTATATTTCTGCAGTTCTTTTTCGATGACATCCACCTGGCCGACCAGCTGGACTTTGACACGTTCATCTGCGTTTACGGCCTCAACGGCGCCTTTTACCGGCTCCACAGGCGCATAATCGCCGCCCATCGCGTCCACTGCAACTCTGACTAAGTCACTCATGTTTTTTCCTCTTTTCTCTTTTCTAAAGCGCGTTTGAAAACTCTTTTTCTTTCAAAAAACCGTTTTCAACCACGCTCTAAAAGCACTCATGCAAGTGCTGTATTAACTATACTAAACTCCTTTGCAAAAATCAAGCACAAATGCCCATCCGCGCTTTCTCCTGTATTCCAAAAAAGCGGGTGGATTTATCTTTCCAAAATCCACCCGCTCTGTTTTATCTTATTTTTCTTAAGAAACCTTGACTCCGCTCGAATTCATCTCATGACCGTCTATGGTTGTATTCCGTGCCATGACACCGGTATCCGGATCCAAATAATATTCCTCACCATCCTGCGTGAACCAGCCGGTCTGCATCTGACCGTTGTCCGCCAGATAATACCATTCTTCTCCGCTCCAGTACCATCCTGTCACCATGTATGAATTTTCATCAAACACGTACCAGTAGCCGTCGATATTCTGCCAGGTATTGGTTGCATAGCTTCCATCATTATTCTGATACTGCCATCCGTTTTCATTCTGAACCCATTTCCCTGCCGGAATTACCGTAACTTCTGTTACCGTACTCGTCGCCATGGAAACGGTATTTCCAACCGTGTTTGTTGCCACAACGTAATAGTAATCTTTGCCCTCCGCCGAAGTATCGACCTGGTATGTCACTTCTGTTGCGCCTTCAATCGGCGTTCCTCCGCCGTTGGAATTTACGTTGTTCTTATACCACTGATATGTTACTGTGCCTTCTCCCGTTATTCCTGCCTCACAAGTCAGCTTTCCAGATGTATTTCCAACGGGAATCTGCAGGCTCTCCACCGGATTTACCGAAAAAACCGGCTTTTCCAGATTGGCATCTACATGAACAGCATCGCTGTCCTCTTTTGAAATATCTACACTGGCCGAAGACGAAACCGTCGTCTCAGTTCCCATCATTTTATCCATCAGACTGTCTGTGGAACATCCTGAGAGGAATACTACACTGCACATGCATGCTGCCAGAAATATGATTCGTCTATTCTTCATATGCTTTGCACTCCTTTTTTATAATTGTTACGAAAATATTGCAATATTGTTTCAATTCTCACCGAGACCATTATAGCACATCACGACACACCACGTCAAATCTTTTATATGACGCTTCCAGACAACCCGCAGAGACAACAAAAAAGCCCCCGGTGACGGGAGCCTTTTGCTGCATTGCACATCGGAACTGATTCCGATTTATGAATATTAGTCCATTGCAACGACTTCTTTTTTGTTGTAAGAACCACAAGCTTTGCAAACTCTGTGCGGCATCATAAGAGCACCACATTTGCTGCATTTTACAAGGTTCGGAGCAGACATTTTCCAGTTTGCTCTTCTCTTATCGCGTCTTGCTTTGGAAGATTTATTCTTAGGACAAATGGACATAGTTACACCTCCTTAAATTTGCTGAATATATCTTTGATTGCAGCCATTCGGGGGTCTAGCCCTGTGGTATCACAATCACAGGTCTGAATATTCAGATTCGCACCACAACGGCTGCAGATTCCTTTACAGTCATCTTTACACAGCACTCGAATCGGCCATTGGACTATGAGCTCATTACGAACCAGTTCTTCCACATCGAGCTCGTCTCCCTCCACAAACGAAGAGTCCTCTTCTTTTTCCTCGCGTTCTTCCTCTGACAGATTCAGATCAATCTGCAGATCGAACTCGAGCTGGAATGGAATCGCTACCGGTGTCAGGCATCTTGCACATGGAATCTCCATTGTAAGGTCTGCACTGCCGGTGATCGTGATCACACGATTGCCTTCATGCGTAAGGCCAAGGATAACAGGATGTTTTTCGATTACCCGATAGTCCTGCCCGCCGATCGAAAAAGTTTCGGATGTAAGCGGAATTTCATACTTTTCGGACTTTCCGTCCTGCGTAAATAACTTGGTCAGACTGATTTTCATATTGTTCTCCTAATCACACTTTACCAATTATACCCGGGAAGGTAAGAATTGTCAACTGCTTTTTGAATTATTTTTTATTTTCCTTTTACTAACTCTACGGTCTCCTCGCAGATTGCGATTTCCTCGTTGGTCGGGATCACGCATGCTGTAATCTTGGAGCCTTCTTTGGTGATGATCTTCTCAACGCCGCGGCAGTTATTTGCCTCAGAATCGAATTCCAGACCCATGAACTCAAATGCTTTGCAGATGGTCTCACGAAGTGGAATAGCGTTCTCTCCAAGGCCTGCGGTGAAGGTGATCACATCTACGCCGCCCATAGCTGCGATGTAGGAACCGATGTATTTGATAATGCGGTAAGCGTATGCTTCCAGACAGTTGATGGCATCCTGATTACCTGCCTCTGCTGCTGCAGATACATCACGGTAATCGCTGGAGATGCCGGTCATGCCGAGCATACCGGATTTCTTGTTCAGAATGTTCAGAACCTCGGATACGGTCAGGTTCTCTTTGTTGCACAGATACTCAACAAAAGCTGGATCGATATCTCCGGAACGGGTTCCCATGATCACACCTTCGAGCGGGGTAAGGCCCATGGAGGTATCTACACATTTGCCGTTCTTTACAGCGGAAAGGGAAGCACCATTTCCCATATGGCATACGATGATCTTCAGATCGTTGTAGTCTTTGCCAAGGAACTCTGCGGTTCTCTTGGATACGAATTTATGAGAAGTTCCGTGGAAGCCGTATTTACGGATTGCGTATTTCTCATAGTACTCTTTCGGAATACCGTACATATATGCTTTCGGAGGCATGGTCTGATGGAATGCGGTATCAAATACTGCTACGTTCGGAACGCCCGGCATCAGTTTCATGCAGGCATTGATTCCCATCAGGTTTGCCGGATTGTGCAGAGGACCAAGGTCAGCGCACTCCTCGATAACTTTGATTACTTCGTCATCGATGATAACAGAGTTTGTGATCTTCATTCCGCCGTGCAGAACGCGGTGTCCGATGGCATCTACTTCTTCCAGGCTCTTGATGACGCCGCTCTTCTCGTTTACCAGAGCGTCCAGAACCATCTGGATTGCCTCTACGTGTGTCGGCATTGCTGCTTCTGTTACCTCTTTTTCGCCGTTCTTTGGCTCATAAACGAGGCGTCCGTCGATACCGATTCTCTCACAGAGTCCTTTTGCCAGGACGTCACGGTTATCGTAATTGATCAGCTGGAATTTCAGAGAGGAACTTCCGCAGTTTACTACTAATACGTTCATTTCTAAATTCTCCTATTTTAAAAGTCTTATTAAAACTTCTGGCCGGCCTGTTCTCCGCAGCCGGCCAGAAAACCGCTTGTAATTGGTTTTATTTCGTGCTTACTGTGCCTGGCACTGTACAGCAGTGATTGCTACAACACCAACGATATCCTCTGCGGAGCATCCACGGGACAGATCGTTGACTGGAGCTGCGATACCCTGCGTCATTGGGCCGTATGCTTCTGCTTTTGCCAGTCTCTGTACCAGTTTGTATCCGATGTTTCCGGCATCCAGATCCGGGAAGATCAGAACGTTTGCTTTTCCTGCTACTTTGCTGTCCGGAGCTTTGGATGCACCTACGCTCGGAACGATTGCTGCATCAAGCTGCAGCTCGCCGTCGAGAGCGAGATCCGGGTTTGCTTCTTTTGCAATTCTGGTAGCCTCAACAACTTTGTCTACATCAGCATGTTTTGCACTTCCTTTGGAGGAGTGGGAAAGCATAGCAACTCTTGGCTCGTTTCCGGTCAGCATGCGGTAGGACTCTGCGGAAGACTCTGCGATTGCAGCCAGCTCTTCCGGATTCGGGTTCTGGTTCAGACCACAGTCACCGAATACGAATACACCGTCATCGCCGTACTCGCAGTCCGGAACTACCATCAGGAAGAATGCGGATACGAGTTTTGTGCCTGGTTTGGTCTTTAAGATCTGCAGGCATGGACGTAAGGTGTTTGCGGTAGAATGGCAGGCACCGGAAACAAGTCCGTCTGCATCTCCCATTTTAACCATCATAACGCCATAATATGTATAGTCATTCAGGATGGTCTCTCTTGCTTTCTCCGGAGTCATGCCTTTCTTTGCACGAAGCTCTACCAGCTTATCTACATAAGCCTGTGTTTTCTCGTTTTTCTCTGGATCTACAATAGTAGCTTTGGAGACATCCAGTCCCTCGCTGCCTTTCTTTACTGCCTCTTCGCTTCCGATGATGATCAGATTTGCAAGGTCCTCTTTCAGGATCTGTGCAGCAGCCTCATATGTTCTTCTGTCTTCTGACTCTGGCAGTACAATTGTTTTTTTGTCTGCTTTTGCTCTTGCTTTAATTGTGTCAATAAATCCCATGATCTTTTGACTCCTTTCGATAAATTTACTCGATATTCTCATTGTAGTACGCTTTTTGCCCTTTCGCAAGTATAAAATTCAAAACAACTGGACAAAAAATCCAAAACGGAGGAATTCTTGCATTCCTTTTCTGTTTTTGTTACGATAGGGCTATGTGATCCGCGGTTCCTCTCTGTTTGGAATCGTGCTATTTTTTTCGAAAGAAGGTACGTTTTATGACCATTACCGCAGTCATTGCAGAATATAATCCTTTTCATAACGGCCATGCTTATCAGCTGGCAAAAGCCAGGGAACTGACCGGGGCGGACTATCTTGTCGTGATTATGAGCGGCGATTTCGTCCAGCGCGGCGCACCTGCGATTCTTGACCAACATGACCGTGCGGAGCTGGCGCTTCTTGGCGGCGCGGACCTTATCTTACAGCTTCCGTGTCACTTTGCACTCGGCAGTGCACAGCATTTCGCACGCGGGGCGGTATCGCTTCTTACTGCGCTTGGCTGCGTCGATTTTCTCTGCTTTGGCAGTGAATATGGAGACACGGCGCCGTTTCTGGAACTCGCTGATGTTCTGCTCCACGAGCCGGAGGAATACCGCGAGCTGCTCTCCGGTCTGCTTCGGAACGGACTTTCCTTCCCGACGGCGCGCGCACAGGCACTTTCCGCTTATTTTTCTGACAGCGCTTCCTTCTCTTCGCTTTCAAAAGAAGAACTTGATACCTTTTTAAAAGAACCAAACAATATTTTAGGCATTGAATATGTCCAGGCACTTCTGCTGTCACAAAGCCGCATTCGGCCGGTAACGATCCGCCGGGAGGGCAGCGGATACCACGAAGGAGCGCTTTTCACACATGCACTCCCTTCTGCTACAGCAATGCGGAATCTTCTTTTTTCCAATCCGCATAAGGATCTGGAACTGTCCGCGCTCGCCTCCTGCATGCCAGAAGCGGTCTTTCACGCTTTTCAGAATGCCGTCGCATCTCATGGACTGTTGACCGCCGATGATTTCAGCCTGCTCCTCGCCGCACGGCTCCTCACGGAGACGAAGGGATCTCTCTCCTCCTGTCTCGACCTCTCGCCGGATCTTGCCAACCGCATCCTCCGCCAGCGCCACGCATGCTCCTCATTTTCAGAATTCGCCATGCAGCTTAAAACAAAGGAAATGACGTATACCCGCATCAGCCGCGCCCTGATGCATCTGCTTCTGAACCAGAAAACATTGTACCCGGCCGGCTATAACCGTGTTCTCGGTTTCCGAAAAAGTGCCGGTGCATTGTTAAAAGAGATTAGAAGACGTTCTTCTCTGCCGCTCATTGCCAAGGCAGCCGACGCCCCGCGGCTTCTTACCGGCGATGCACTTGCCGCCTTTGAGAGCGATATACAGGCCTCTCTTTTTTACGAGACTGTCCGTTCTCACAAAACAGGGACACCGTTCGTCCATGAATACACAAAAAAGCTGGTTCTGTTATAGAACCAGCTTTTTTTCCAGCAGCAGCATCATCTGCTGCTGTGGAACTGTATAGTCCTCCACAAACAGGAAAACATTTTTTGTATCTGCACTTTCTCTTGTAAAGTCAAACTGCATGAAACGCATCTCACCATTCAGTATAAAATTGATCATAACATGATGCATGATGTGTTCTGCTGTTCCCTGTGTGATTGCTTCCATCGTCATCTGCTGTTTTATCCGATTAAGATCATCTATATTGCCAGATGCATAACGCATGAGTATCTTCAAAATCAATGTACAGGATTTCTATATAATGATTTTTAAGAGCTTTTTCATATATTGCAGCCTGAACCGCTTTCTCCAACAACTGAATTCCTCCTTGTTTTCTCATGTACTATTAATGCTTCATAGCACTCCCGCTATAAATTACTTTCATCAGTAATTCCACATCAACAGGCTTAGCAACATGTTCATTCATCCCTGCTTCTTTTGCCCTTATTCTGTCCTCCGTGAACGCATTTGCTGTCATTGCAATGATCGGTATTTTCTTTGCATCCTCTCTGTCCAGAGACCTAATCATCTTTGTAGCTTCATAACCATTCATGACCGGCATCATAATGTCCATAAGAATGACATCAAATTCACCAGGTTCACTATTTCTGAACAGTTCAACAGCTTCCTGACCATCCCATGTTTTTGTCACGTCGGCACCTTTTTTCTTTCAGGAAATCCTCTCTTAGCTGCCCGCCGTTTTCTGTTTCCATTTTAATATTTGTACTCATTTGTCTGGCACTTTCAATGGCACGGAGGAGACTTTTGGATTCCGAAGATTCATTATAATGGGTGTAGTGGAACACTGCACTTTCACATAGTTTACAATCTCCACCATTCTTTTCTCTGCTTCTGCTTTTTCTGCGTGGAAGAAATAAAACAGAGAGACTACAGCTACACAGATTCCTATCAGACCGCCGAGCAGCTGGATCCGTTTTTCTCCACCTCCAGATACTTCTGGGGATCATCCAGGTATTTTTCAATGATTTTCAGGGATGTGCCATCCAGACGCATCTCTTCCTGTGTCTGGCCCATCTGCTCACAGATTCCCCTGTCATCCTCTTTTGCAAAAGCAACGCCTATTCCGGTGATCATCAGAGGCTCTTCCAGGATACGGAAGCGTCCTAATAAAATTACTATAGTTTTTCTTAATTTCAATGAATGATTATGTTTTTGCGTTTACTACCCCTTTTTTGTCAGCAGTTTTGTGATCGCTCTTTTTAATCGCGGAATATCAATCGGCTTTCCAATATGTTCATTCATCCCGGCCTCCAGACATGCTTTCCGATCTTCCTCAAAAGCATTTGCCGTCATGGCAATGATTGGAATCTTTTTGGCATCTTCACGTTCCAGCATACGAATTGCTTTTGTTGCTTCCAGCCCATCCATGACCGGCATCATCACATCCATGATGATGACATCATACTCATCCAACCTGGAATTCTGAAATATTTCAAGTGCCTCTTTTCCGTTTTTCGCTTCTGTAATGTTCAGATGCTCCTCCCCCAGGATTTCATGGGCTATCTCCATATTAATGACATTATCTTCAACAAGAAGCACCCGTTTTCCTGACAGATCCATATCCTGTGAGTAGCTGTCCTTCTGTGAATCATTATTTTCAACCAAATAATCTATTTCAAATGGAACCGTAACCGTAAACGTGCTTCCTACATTTTCTTCGCTTTCCAGTTCTATCGTTCCACCCATCCGTTCAACAATATCTTTGACAATCGAAAGTCCCAGACCGGAGCCACTGAATGTTGTAGTTGACTGTTTGCCTTCCTGCGCAAAAGCATCAAACGCATGTTTTTGAAATTCTTCACTCATACCAAGACCGGTATCTGAACATACAAACTGAAAAACAGCTATATTCCCATCATCCGATAATTCTTCGCAATGAACATTCACTGTTCCATGAAAATGATTGTATTTAATCGCGTTGGAAGAAAGATTCATTAAAACCCTGCTCAGATGTACCGGACTTCCAATCAAATATCTGTGGCGGATTGTGCTTGCTTCCACGCCGCCTTCAAATCTTACACCATTCTCATAAGCACTCATTGCAACAACCGTCAGATTATTCCTTAACAGTTCTGCCAGATCAAAGGATTTATGTTCCAACACAAGGGAACCGGATTCCAGTTTGCTGATATCCAGGACATTGTTGATCAGATTTTGCAGATAATCGGCGGACTGAAGTACCTTCTTCCTGCATTCCCTTAACTTGACCACATCATTGTTATATTTTTCAGCGATATGGATCATCCCCACGATTCCGTTTAGCGGTGTACGGATATCGTGGCTCATACGCCGGAGAAAGGCTGTTTTTGAAAGATTCGCGCGATGAGCATCTTCCATGCTTTCCTTAAGCTGTTTCTGATACATGAGTTCCCGTGATTTTTCTTCCGTAATATCTCGTACGACATAAAGCACATCCACAGCGTTTCCATGTGCATCTCTGCTCTTTACAATAAATCTGGCCAGCCGCCATTCTCCGTTTACTCCCATAAATTCAATCGAAACAAAATTCGTATTACGAAGTCTCTCTGTCAATGTATCAAAGTCAAGAAACTCCCGGTATTTTTTTCTCTCTTCCTGGGCGGCAAATGCTGTTGGAAGTCTTTCCATAACATCATCAATTTTCCCCTTTTGTCCAAGGATTTTTTGCACAAGGTCATGGCCTTTCAAAAGCTCATATGTCCGCTCTTTAACATTGGCTTGTACGATTGTTACATACAACGTAGCAATTGCGGCAATAATCTCTGACCTCTTTGTCGCCTCATCAAGAGCCTTTTTCAACAGTACCGTACTTTTCAGATTTTCCCTCACACATCCAAGATGTCCGCCAACATCAGACAGCAGTGTAATGGAAATCTCATTCTGCCTCAAATCAGGATTATCTACCCCGATGAATCCATTCATCTGATGATTGGCATAAATCGGCACCGCAATCAAGGAACATATTTCCTGTGTTTTTAACAATTCATATTCTTCCGGTTCAGAATTTTTTGTCGCTTCCAGATCATGAATCACGATTACTTCCTTGTTTTCAAATCGTTTCACCCAGTTCGGCATCGAACTGACCGGGATTGCCTGAAGGTTATCTATCTCTGGTGCCACTCCATCGGCACACCATTCAAATGCATTGCTCAGACTGTCCTTCTGATCAGTTTCCCAGTCAAAAACATATACCCGGTCTGCCCCTGTATAGTTTCCAATCGCCTGCAACAAAGAGTGAATAATTTCTGACAGCTCCTGCTCATTTTCCACCTGATCCATAAGCGATATCTGATGCAGGATCGTGTCCATACTATGTAATTTTATTTGATAGAGTTCCTGAATCTCTTTTGTTTTCATTTTCTATCCCCCCCTGCAGTAAAACTATTATGGTTACGTCTGTGAAATAACACCGTAAGAAAGGATCCTGCTACGGCAGGATTCTCCGCCTAAACTTATGCAAAAAAACTGGTTTTATTATACTCTAACACTTTACTGCACACAAGAAAAACATTACCTTTTAGCGTTAAAAGGCAAAAAAAGAACAGCAACTGTGCCCGAAGTTCCAGTGATGTGTATCAAAAACGGAAATGGACTTTCGGCAGATATATTTTCTTCAGTTTCTCCCCAGTTGCTCCGTTGTCTGGTAGAGGCATTTAGTCATGTTGAATGATGCCGCTGTTTCACACTTCAAAAAAGTTTATCTGGCCCCCGGTTATACGGATCTCCGCCGGGGGATCGATGGATTTGCTTCTATTGTACGCTTTCAGTTTGAACTTGACCCTTATGATAAAAATACGCTTTTTCTGTTCTGCGGAAGAAAAAAAGCAGCAGGATCAAGGCACCAAATAAATTGTAAGAGGGTCAGACCCCAATGTCTCTCACACGCTTTCTTTTATACTCTGCGGGATGCTTTTAATCCTCGATTGCTGCCTTACGGGCATTGATTGCCTTTATCACATCCATATCAAACTTGGGTTTACGTTCATAGGTATACAGACCGTTTAACTCCTGCTCCACATCATACAGCTGGGTATAGCAGAAGGCAAACATATGGGGATTGTCCAAAAGGGCATCGGTCAGTCCCTTATATCGGTTCAGGAATTCCTCCTTGGTAGCAGGACCTGCACCATAGCCCCAGCCATCCTTTTCAACACCTTCCTCGTCCCACTTGATACCGCCATACTCACTGATGAAGGTAGGGATACCCTTTACAGGTGTCTGCCTGTAGCCATGATTATCTTCCAAATCACCTCCCTGTTTAAAGGACTCGTAGGTTGCTGCAAACTTTGCCGGATCCTGCTCATAATTGTGTAAGTCATAGATGTCCGTCACCACATGATAATTTCCGCTGGTATCAATGCAGGGTCTGGTGGTGTCATACAGCTTTGTCATCTTATACACATTGGCCAGTAAGCTGTCATCCTGTCTTCTTCCCTCATAATCCCATGTCTCATTAAACGGACACCAGCCGATGATGGCGGGATGGTTGAAGTCTCTCTCCAAGGCTTCCATCCACTCAGGCAGGAAATATTTTAATGCTGCGGGATTGCTGTAATCCAGTCCCCAACAGCCCTGCTCGCCCCATACCAGATAGCCTGCTTTATCGCAGTGATACAAGAACAGAGGCTCAAATACCTTCTGATGGAGTCTTGCGCCGTTGAAGCCTGCAGCCATGGACAGTTCCACATCCTTGACAAGTGCTTCCTCTGTAGGCGCTGTGTAAATGCCATCCGGATAGAAGCCCTGATCCAGCACCAGTCTTTGGAACACGCTCTTATCGTTGATGAGGAATTTCTCTCCATCCAGTCTTACCTCACGCATACCAAAGTAGCTTTCTACCTTATCTTCTCCATAGGTTAATGTAAGGTCATACAGTCTGCCATGACCCGGCTCCCACTTTTCCAGACGGGACAAAGGAAGTGTCATGGTAACGGTGCCGCCCTCTGACTTTGCACTTACGCTGCCACAGGGCTCTCCCCCATAAAAGGCCTTTGCTTCCAGTGTGCCCTGCCCCTTTACTACCGCCTTAATTCCCAGAGTTGCCTCTGCCAGGTTTGGATAATATTGCACTTTTTCAATGTAGCTTTCCGGTACCCACTCAAGCCATACCGTCTGCCAGATACCTGTCGTTCTGGTATAATCACAGCCTATGGAGTAGAAGAAATGACTCTGCTTTCCCTTGGGCTGCTTTCCGCTTCTCACATCATCTGCTGCAAAAAGCGTAATGTCATTTTCTCCTTCCTTTACAAGCTTTGTAATATCAAACGTAAAGGAAACATAACCGCCCTGGTGTCTGCCTGCCTCTACTCCATTGATCCATACTCTTGCATCATAGTCCACTGCGCCGAAGTGTAAGAGAAGATCTCCCTTCAGCTCCTCCCCTGTCAATGTGATGGTGCGGTGATACCATACGCCGGGGATAAAGTCCTTATAGCCGATTCCACTCAGATCACTTTCCGGGCAGAAGGGCACCAGGATCTTCTTCTCCCAATCTGTCTTTCCTTCCTGCCATTTCTGATCTATGCCGCTGCATCCAAAGTCAAAGGAAAAATCCCATTCTCCATTCAGGTTTTTCCAATGCTCCCTCTTCATCTGGGGCTGGGGATGCTCCGGTCTGGGTATTTGTGTCATAATTTTGTCCTCCTGTGATCATTTATTTGGGTTGATTTCATTTTTATTTTATATAGTGAAAGCCATAGTTGACAGGCTTGCTCCTTTTTACTACAATGCTGTTATTACATTATTGCAATTTGCTTTCAAAAAATGGAGGAACCACCATGCCTCAGGAAATTACACGCACACAGATTGAAAAATACACTGTCTACACCGGCCCTACCGCGGAAAGCTTTTCTCCCATCATGGCCGGTATCACTTACCCGGATCCTGCCTATGAGATCCTGGTTTATCGCAGACCCCTGTGTGTGTTTGAATACGTTTTAAGCGGCCGTGGACATATCGAGCGAAACGGCAGTATCCTCACTGTAAATGCCGGAGATGCCTATATCCTTACTGCCGGCACCTACCACCACTACTATTCAGACAAAGTTGATCCCTGGACCAAGATCTGGTTCAATGTCAGCGGCAGTCTGGTACAGCATCTTCTCTCCGATTACGGCTTAGACGGTGTCACCCTGATCCCCCGCTTCCATAACTAAAC
>OLEC01000142.1_pt1 | contig 26433 bp, 20 predicted proteins | sample 1602381 | NCBI WGS metagenome assembly OLEC01 (sample SAMN02674964, study PRJEB24791) | human gut metagenome, SKBSTL008 | isolation source: stool | host: Homo sapiens | place: USA | reverse complement strand
ACAGTTTCTAGGTACTATGACATGTATACGCAGGGCGGTGTTACATATACGCCCTTTATGAACGCCTAAAGGCGTTCCCTTTCTTCCTGTGTCTGATCCGTTCTTAACGCTCACGAGCCTTGTAAGGCTCGTGGCTAAACGGAACAGCCCCAGTCAGAAACCTTATTTTCGGTCTGATAGTCTATGCTTATTCATACTATCAAAATGAAAATACATCTTTTCTATGCTTACTCAAGCGTGTGATTGACCCTAGCGTGCTTAATCACTCTATCTGATACGATAATAACGCCATTAGAATTACTTGTCAAGAAGTTTTTGTTGACTTTTAGATATATATTAAGTATGATATGCTTATAAATACCAAGAAAAGCAATGAAAGGAGTGTTTATACTAAGTCATGGAGCATTACGAAAAGAAAATCAGTTTCTTAGGAGAGAACATACAGACCATAAGAAAACACAGAGGAATGAAACAACAGGAACTTGCGGACAAAATCGGTATCAATATGCAGAGCCTTTCCAAGATTGAACGTGGCGTGAATTATCCTACCTTTGATACGCTGGAAAAGATAATGGACGTGCTGGGAGTAACACCCAATGAATTATTGTCGGGAGAATGGAAGTATATTGACCACACCGAGCCCTATATCATGGATATTATCAAACGGGAACAAGACTTCAATGTTTCCTTAGATTACCTGTCTGAAAATGAATTTTTCGATGATGAAAAAGAATGCACATTTTACAAGGCATATAAACTCATACAGTATATCCATAACTACATTACCAATGAGGTTACGGAGTTGGAAGAACTTATGGAAATCAAGCAGTTGATACAACGTCAAAAAATAGAACGCATGATGAAAGTACATAAGGAAATGCGAGGGTTAGACCGATACAGAGAACAGCCCAAAGAGTATAAATACCATGACCCTTATGATGACTGGATATTCCGTCAACTTGCGGACATAGACAGCAGAAATAACATTCCCGACACTTCGCCACAGTTAGATTTTGATGAAACGGACTATGAAGATTATCTGAAAGAGAAATGGAACAGAGGTCTTTAATTTTCCTCTTGAATGAAAGATACAGCAAACAAAAAGCCCAGTAAAGAGTGCAAAGCACCACCAATGGTGGCAAGGCTCTTGACAGGGCTTTTTCTTTTCTGTTGTGGGGTAATCAAGAGGAAGAAAGAAAAAGTGTGCATTTTTGTTCCATAAATGCTAAGGGTATGCTGATTTTTATTGTGGCGGATATATGGAACTGTTATAATATGGATATGAAGAAAGCGACAAATTTGAAAGTGTTAATAATTTTCAAACAGCCTCATTGCATGGAAATAAGAAACAGACTATCCTTAAAGTAGGAGGTGGCACAAATGGCAAATGAAGATAAAAAAGATTTTAATGCTATGTTGCATGATAGTAAGGATATGCCAAAATTTCAAATTATCATAGACCAGAAAAGTATTGAGAAATATGGTGGAAACAAAATGTATTTTGCTCCCCCGATTGACTATGACAAAGTAATGAAAAAAGTTCCGTATGGTAAAGTGATTACGGTTGGAAAAATACGAGAACACTTTGCAAAATTGAGTGGTGCAGATTTTACAGAGCCGATTACAGCGGGTATATTTGTTTCTATTGTAGCGTGGGCGAGTTATCAGCGTTCCGAAGATGAAACACCCTATTGGAGAACATTAAAAGCAAATGGGGAATTAAATGCAAAGTATCCTGGAGGAGTTGAGGCACAAAAGGAGATGCTTGAGAAGGAGGGACATACTGTAATACAAAAAGGTAGAACCAATATTAAGTATTATGTTAAGGACTACGAAAAAGCATTATTTACATTGTAATAGATAATGTGAAACTTTCAGTTTGCCAACTTGCCCTTTGAGAGAGGAGAAATCCCTTTCTCAAAGGGCTTTTTCTATTTATACGGATATTCGCAAACTACAAGATAAAGCCAAAACTTCATATACTCTAAGCACAAGGAGGTTGAGGTTTGGCTATGAATAACAGTTTAGCAGAAGTACACCCGGAGCTTGTTTCGGAGTGGTCGGAAAAGAATTTAACGCTTACGCCTGATGACATTACTTTCGGTTCAAATAAAAAAGTATGGTGGAGAGGTGCTTGCGGTCATGAATGGCAGGCAAGCGTTAAGGCTCGTTCTAATGGAGAGAAATGTCCGATATGTTCCGGTGCGAGAGTGATTGCAGGTATTAACGATTTGGCGACATTAGAGCCACTATTGGTAAAGCAGTGGTCGAAAAAGAATAAGATAAAACCGATAGAGGTTTCTATTGGTTCTCATAAGAAAGTGATATGGAGATGTAAAAAAGGTCACGAGTGGGAAGCTGCCGTTAAGAGCAGGACAATAAATAAAACAGGTTGTCCGTACTGCTCTCATAATAAAGTGTTGGCAGGATTTAATGACCTTGCAACACTTCTGCCGGATATAGCTGCCGAGTGGTCGGATAGAAATTATCCGTTACTTCCAACTCAGGTTACGGTCTTTGCCAATCGTAAGGCTTGGTGGAAGTGTAAGGATTGCGGCAGAGAGTGGAACACCCTTATTTCTACTCGTTCCGGTGGGAGCAAATGCCCGTATTGCAGTGGGTACATATTCCTGAAAGGGTTTAATGATTTGCAGACAACACACCCTGAAATTGCTTCGGAGTGGTCGGAGAAGAACTTACCATTGAAGCCTGATGAGGTAAATGCAAAATCGAGGAAAAATGTCTGGTGGAAGTGCAGAAAATGCGGTAACGAGTGGAAATCAGTTATCAATGCCCGTGTGAAAGGTACGGTATGCCCCGTTTGTGCGGAGAGAGAAGTCCTTGCCGGATATAATGATTTGGCGACAACAGACAGTCAGCTTCTTAGCGAATGGGATTATGAACAGAATAAACTGAAACCTACAGAGGTATCACGAACTTCGGCAAAGAGAGCGTGGTGGAAATGCAGGCACGGTCATTCGTGGAGTATGAAGATAAATGAAAGAACGATATTGAATAAAGGCTGCCGAATTTGTGAGCAGGAGTATTTATCTCTATTTCCTGCTTTGGCTGTCAGCTATTATTCTAATAAGAAAGGCTTGAAAGCAGAACTTGGTTCTGACCGATTGCTTGGAGTTCCGCTTGAAACATACATACCTTCAGAAAAGTTGGCTATTGAGTCAGGAAGTGCCGATGAGAATTTAGAAATAATGAAAGCATATATGTGCAAGCAAAGAGGAATAAGGCTGATTAAGCTGCCGATGAAAGGCACAGAACTGGATTATGCCAATAATTTAAAGAAAGCTTTTCAGAGCGTACATATATTTATTTCTTCCGATACCGAGGAAGATGTGGAGATAATCAAAAATACATTTGAAAGATGGAGGGACAGCCAATGAGAGAGAAAACCTATCATCTATACTTAAATGAAGAAGAACGAAGCCGAGTGATACAATCGCTCATTGAACTGAAGAACAATTTAGCAGCTCAGGGACGATACACCGATGCAGTAGATGATGTCCTCTGCAAAGTGCTTGAAGCAAAGAAAAAGAAATTGAAAATTGAATACATTTAGAACGTGTTTTGCCGTCTGTTTCCTAACCGGAGCAGACGGCTTTTTTAATTTCCAAAAATTTTTTTGAAATATTTTTGGAAAAGCGGAGATTTTGGGTGTGCATTTCATACCCCTTTGTCCAAATGAGTGAAGGGGTTCATTCCGGATAGCAAAAACGGAAGCCTTTTCGCTTGAAAATTGAATAAGTCATTCACTAAGACTTTATTTCTGATGATAGCCACTTTAGCAGGTACGCCGTGATTTCTGTATTTCAGAATAGCGAGAACTCCGGTTATGAGTATCAGGTTGCTCCTGATATGGCGATGACAGTCAGAATGATAATGATACTTCTCTACGGAGCTGGCGGAGTACCCGGCAGAGGTTAGAATCCTATGATACAGATAAGCAGTCTGTTCCTTAGTGACTTCCCATAAGCATTTTGCTTGGCAAGGGGTGTTGAGAACAAATATTGCTATGACCGATTAGGAAATGAGTCGGTCAGGTACATAGCCATAATGCGGTGGCTATGAATTTTCAGAAAGGAGGGCAAAAAGAAGTGTCAAACTGCAAAACGATTTCCGTATGTAACCAGAAAGGCGGAGTCGGAAAAACCACCACAACAGTTAATCTTGGAGTCGGGCTTGCAATGCAGGGCAAGAAAGTATTGCTCATAGACGCAGACCCGCAGGGCGATTTAACGACTTGTCTTGGTTGGCAGGATACAGACGGCTTGGGTATCACGCTTGCAACGAAACTCACAGATGTAATCAATGAAACGATGACAGACCCTATGGTTGGTATCCTGCACCACGAAGAAGGTGTTGACCTTGTTCCGGCAAACCTTGAGCTTTCAGCAATGGAATTTAACCTTGTAAACGCAATGAGCAGAGAAACTACACTCAAGAATTATCTGAGTCAAGTGAAGAACAGATATGATTATGTAATTATAGACTGTATGCCTTCACTTGGTATGGTTACGCTCAATGCTTTATCGGCGGCAGACAGTGTTATCATTCCGGTTCAGGCTCAGTATTTGCCTGCAAAGGGGATGACACAGCTTGTGCAGACCATTTCAAAAGTAAAGAAGTATATCAATCCGGATATTAAGATAGACGGTATGCTGCTTACTTTGGTGGATAGCCGAACAAACCTTGCAAAGAGTACGGTGGAAGCACTCAGGGCAAACTTCGGTAATCAGATAAGAATGTATCGAACACAAATCCCGATTGCCGTAAAAGCCGCTGAAACTTCTTCCAAAGGCAAGAGCATTTATGCTTATGAGCCAAACAGCACAGTGTCTAAGGCATACGCTGAATTTACAAAGGAGGTGTTAGCCGATGGCAGGAAGAAAGAGCGACTTCACTCTCACGAAGCTCGATGATTTATTTACCACGCAGGCACAGAGAGATGAAGAACAGCTTTCAAAAATCCGAGATATTCCATTGGAGCTGATTGATGATTTTCCCGACCACCCGTTTAAGGTCAGGGACGATGAAGATATGATGCAGCTTGTGGAGAGTGTCAAGGAAAGAGGAGTGATTACTCCGGCAACGGTAAGGCAGAAAGAGGACGGCAGATACGAACTTGTTTCAGGACACAGACGAAAGCGAGCTTGTGAACTGGCAGGATTTGAAACACTGAGAAGTGAGATTGTAGACCTGAACAGAGATGAAGCGACCATTTTAATGGTTGAGAGTAATTTCCAGAGGTCAGAGATATTGCCAAGTGAAAAAGCCTTTGCCTATAAAATGCGTTTGGAAGCAATGAAAAGACAAGCAGGCAGACCAGCAAAAAATAATTCCCCAGTGGGGAACAATTTAGAGTTTGCAAAGTCAAGCGATGAACTTGCTGATAAGACGGGCGAAAGCAAAAATCAAATTTACCGATATGTTCGTCTGACAAACCTTGTTCCTGAATTGCTTGAATTTGTTGATGAGGGGCGTATTAAAATGCGTCCTGCCGTGGAACTTTCTTATCTTGATGAAGATTGCCAGCGTGATGTGGTTGACGAAATCGACCTGAATGACGCAACCCCGTCACACGACCAGACAATCCGTATGCGAAAGTTATTCAACGAGGGCAACCTTACAACAGAAGCAATCCACGCTGTTATGTCTGAGGAAAAGCCGAACCAAAAGGAAAAAATCGTGTTGAGGGGCGACAGAGTAAGACAGCTTATCCCGAAAAACATTCCCGTCAGTCAGACGGAGGATTTTGTCTGCAAAGCATTGGAGCATTACAACAAGTTTTTGCGTAATCGTGCAGAACGTGACAGCAGATAGCCTGAGTTACAGTTCCCCTTTCTCACACTCTAACCCCTTAGTTATACTTCTACCTACCGAAAATGATATATATTATCTCACTTGAATATAACTATCTCAAAGTATATGTCTATCTCTAAGGGGCAATCGCACAGTATGAACGGACTGGAGGTGTATGGTAAAATGAAAAATTAACGAAAAATCCGCATTTGTTTTTCGGCAGGTAAATCTTGTCGTAAGAGAAAATCCACAAAGGCACATCGTAGAGATACGGTGTGTTTTTCAATTTTTACAGGAGGAAACGCAATGATAAAGTCAAAATTCAAAAGAGTCACGTCGCTTTTCTTGGCGACCCTTATGTGTGTGACCACTTTTGCAGGCATTGGCTCGACAACAGCATATGCTGCTTCGGGAGAAAAAGCCGATGTTTATATGGTCGATTTCCCTCGTGATGGCGATGCTAATTACGATGGGGTATGGGGACACAGCAATTTGACCTTGAAAAATGGTTGGCATACCGGACGTTCCAATTTTACCAATCTTAAGGCTATTGGCTCATACTCAGGCAATGTTGCTTATTGTATTGAGCCGGGAATTTCGCTCAAGGTCGGTCAGACAATGAATAAGTATGACGAAAATTATTTTAATAACCTTGCATCCAATGGGGTTATTTCCGGAGATGAAATCCGTCTTTTCGTTGGTCGTATTTTACAGTATGGCTATCGTGGGACAATCTCGACATCTTGGAGGTCACAGAATGAAGCAGCAGCAAACAGCATTGCACAGGCTTATGCCACACAGCTTCTTATCTGGGAAACTGTTATCGGAGAGCGTGATGTGAACTTCAATCATGTATCAGCCAGTGGTTGCAGCAATGTGAAAGATGTCATCAATGCAAGGCATCCGCTCCGCAATAAGATTTTCAGTTATTACAACAGTATGGTGCAGAGTGTACAGAACCATGCGACCATACCAAGCTTTTGTAATAAATCATCCGGTTCGGCAAAGACAATAGAACTTGAGTGGAATGGAAGTAAGTACACAACTACCCTGACAGACTCAAACAATGTGCTGTCCAAATATAATTTCAAGGCAAGTATCAGTGGAGTGAACTTTTCAGTGAATGGTAACAAACTTACTGTTTCTATGGATACTGCACCGAGTAAGGAATTTACCATTACCGCAACGAAGAAAAATGCAGTCCGCAGAGGTGTGGTTGTATGGTCAGAGGGTAAACATGGTCAGAACTCCAGTGTGCAGGATGTTGTCAGCTATGCTCAGGAAGTAAGCGACAGTATCAACGGTTATGTGAAAATGAAAGTCAGCTATGGCTCTTGTCAGATTGTAAAGACCAGTGAGGACGGCAAGGTTGACGGTATTAACTTCACAATTACCGGAAACGGTATCAATCAGACGGTTACAACAGCCAATGGCGGTAAGTTCCAGATTGATAATCTTATGCCGGGTATCTATACTGTAACCGAGCAGGCATACGATAAGTACGAGCCGCAGGAAACACATAGAGTTACTGTTGTAGCAGGACAGATTGCAAAGGTCACTTTCAATAACAAATTGAAGCGTGGCGACCTTCAGGTAGTGAAGTCCTCAGAAGATAACCTTGTTGAAGGTGTGAAGTTCCATCTTTTCGGTACTTCTCTTTCCGGTGATGCTGTTGACCAGTATGCAGTTACAGACAAAAACGGTGTGGCAACTTTCAAAGATGTGCTTATCAGTGGTTCTGAACCATATACACTTGAAGAAGTAGACACAGCTATCCGTTATGTCGTACCGAAAAATCAGACTGTACCAGTGAAGTGGAAAGAAGTAACCACAAGAAACTTCAATAACATTTTGAAGAAATTTACTGTAACAGTCACAAAGAGCGACGCTGAGAAAGGCGAAGCACAGGGCAATGCCAAACTTTCGGGAGCAGTTTACGGTATCTATAAGGGCGAAACGCTTGTAGATAAGTATGTTACTGATGAAAACGGTCAGTTCACTACTAAAGAATATGTTTGTGATACCGACTGGACAATCCGAGAAATCACACCGTCAGAGGGATATTTGCTTGATAAGACTATCCATGAAGTAGGTGCAGACCCGAAACTTTATGAGGTGGAACACAACCTTACTTCCAATGATGTAACCGAGCAGGTAATCAAAGGCAATGTGGCTATCATCAAACATACCGATGACGGAGAAACAAAGATTGAAACACCTGAAAAGGGTGCTTCCTTTGAGATTTATTTGAAATCTGCCGGAAGCTATGACGCAGCCAATAAAGACGAGAGAGATACCATTGTTTGCGATGAAAATGGCTTCGGTCAGACAAAAGATATGCCGTATGGTATTTATACCGTACACCAGACTTCTGGTTGGGAAGGCAGAGAGATGATGGATGATTTTGATGTGTTCATTTCACAGAACGCACAGACTTATCGTTATCTCATCAATAACCGTAACTTCGAGAGCTTTGTCAATGTAGTTAAGGTGGACGCAGAAAGCGGAAAGAGTATTCCGTATGCAGGAGCAGGATTTAAGATTTACGACCCGCAGGGTAATCAGGTCAAAATGACCTTTACTTATCCGACACCGACCACGATTGATGTGTTCTATACCGATGCAAATGGTTCTCTTGTCACACCTGAGAAACTGGATTACGGCAAGGGGTATTCTATCGTAGAGGTACAAGCTCCATACGGATATGTACTTGATGATACTCCGGTATATTTTGATATTACCGAAGAAAATTCCACAGAGGAAGGTGGCGTAACTGTTGTGAAAGTCAATAAGCCGAATATGGCACAGAAAGGTACTATCACGGTTGAAAAAACCGGAGAAGTATTTAGTGGTGTCAATGTAAGTGGTTCTGAGGACAGTGATGTTATTTATCAGCCTGTTTATGAAGTGACAGGACTTGAGGGAGCAGTTTATGAAGTCCGTGCTGCGGAAGATATTAGCACACCGGACGGTACGCTCCGCTGTTCAAAGGGCGAAGTGGTAGATACTATCACAACAAGCTCCGATGGATTTGTGAAGAGCAAAGAACTTTATCTCGGAAAATACGAGGTCAAGGAAATTACAGCACCTTACGGAATGGTAATCAGTGGAGAAACACATACGGTTGAGCTTACTTATGCAGGGCAGAATATCTCTGTTACCGAAACTTCCACATCATTCTATAACGAAAGACAGAAAGTGCAGGTAAGCCTTGCAAAAGCCATTGAAAAGGATAAGACATTTGGTATTGGCGACAACGGAGAAATCAAAAACATCAGCTTTGGTCTTTATGCCGCAGAAGATATTGTATCTGCAAGCGGTACAGTTATTCCGGCTGATGGACTGATTGAAATTGTCAGCGTAAATGAAAATGGAACTGCTGTTATGAAGTCAGACCTTCCGTTTGGCAAATACTATGTCAAGGAGATTGCAACCGATGAGCATTATGTTCTCTCTGATACGAAATATCCGGTTGTGTTTGAATATGCAGGTCAGGATACCGCAACAGTTGAAATCAAAGTGAATGATGGAAAAGAAATCAAGAATGAACTTATCTATGGTTCTGTATCAGGTAAGAAGATTGACGAGAACGGAGAAGCACTTGAGGGTGCTGTTATCGGTATCTTCAAAGCCGAAGAAACAGAATTTACAAAGGATACTGCACTTATGACGACTACCTCTGCAAAAGACGGTAGTTTTTCTTTTGCAAAAGTTCCTTATGGCAAATGGATTGTAAGAGAAATCGAGCAGCCAAAGGGATTTGTTCTTGATGAAAAGGCGTATGAGGTCAATATCAGCAAAGCCGAGCAGGTAGTTGAAATTGAGATTGTCAATGAGTATGTTCACGGCAATATCAGACTCACGAAGGTGGACGCTGAATATCCAGATAACAAACTTACGGGTGCAACCTTTGAGGTATATAAGGACACCAATGAGAACGGAAAGATTGATGATGGCGATGAACTTATCGGAAATCTTGAAGAAACCGAAACCGGAATTTATGAGATGAAAGAGCTGCTTTACGGAAAATATATTGTCCGTGAAACAAAAGCACCAGAGGGCTTCCTGCTTGATAAGGGAGAATACTCTGTTTTCATTGAGAAAGACGAAACAACTTATTCCGTTGAGAATAAGGCTGGTGTTGGATTTATCAATGAAGCTATGCGTGGAACACTGAAAATCGTCAAGACATCTTCAGATGGTAAGGTTAAAGGTTTTGCGTTCAGAGTAACCGGAGCAAACGGTTATGATATGACATTTGAAACAGATAAGAACGGCGAAATTGTGATTGAGGGACTTCGTATTGGCGAATATACCGTATCCGAAGTGGCAAACAATGCCTCTGCCGCATATATCACACCTGCCGACCAGAATGTTACTATCAAACTTGATGAAACAGCCGTTGTAAAAATGCACAATGAGTTGAGGGATACTCCGAAAACAGGAGATGATACCAATATGAAACTTTGGTATGTCCTTGCCGGACTTTCTGCTGTCGGTATCGCCGTAACTTCTGTTGTTGCATACAAAAAGAAGAAAAAGGAGGGTAACGAGTAATGGAAGCAAAGACAATTATCGCTATCGCATTAGTCGCCGTTATTGTCGGCGGCTTTATCTTTCTTCAGGTTAAAAACCGTAAGAAGTAAGTAACAAGCGAACATTAATCAGTCGGGGCAGAGCGTAAAAAACTCTGTCCCTTTAATTTTTGGAGGAACATTATGAAACAACAGAAAACGGTGGAGAGCCGAGTGCTTGAAATCTTAAAGGAATGCCCGATGTCGAGGTATGATGATATGCTTCTTATTCTGCATTATTACAATCGGTACGGATATATACCTGCCGGAAATCTTCCGCTTGAGGATATTGTATTTAATTACCGAGCATACGGACTTCCTTGTTTTGAAACCATACGCAGGGCAAGGCAGAGAGTACAGTCCCTTTTTCCTGAGTATTCACGTAATCCGCAGAAAGAAGAACAGAGCGGCAGTATTTCTATTGTAATCAACATTAGCTAAGGAGGTATTTTCGTGAAAGACAAAGCAACTTTTCAGAATAAGGTCAAGGTGCTGAATAAACTCTTTGACTCCGGTTGTGATACGGAGAAAAAGTTGCAGCAGCTTGATATGGAAGCAATCCTGAAAATCCCGAATATCACGATTCCTGATATGGGTGTGATTATGGAGCTTCAGAAGAATACAAAGTCCGGTAAACTCTTTTCGTATTTGGGCGGCGGTTCTGATGAAGCAACAAAAATGAGAGGTAAGGAAAATGAAGCAACAGGAGAATAGAGCAGAGCCGCAGGAAAAGCAAATTCGATTTATAGACAGTCATTACAATTTGAAATTCTATATTCCCGATGGTGGAAAAATCAAGATTACTTTTCGTGATGGACACACAGCAGACAGAGTGTGCAAGTATATTGATGACTACCATTTGTATGTCGGAAATTGCTGCTATCATATATGCGAGTTTGCTGAAAAAATGGAGCTTAATGGAAGTAAAGTTGAACCTATCAATCAATCCGAACCGTCAAAAAACAAGACCAGAAACAGAGAAAAACAGCGATAAGGAGGTGCAAGAGTAATGGCACGAAAATATGACCTTATTTCTGAGCTTTACAACCGCACCTGCAAAACGGTTGTGTCAAATCCTCAGAACTGGCAGGCATTCTTAGCTTCGGCTTGCCGAAATTATAAGTTACGTTATGACGAGCAGCTTCTTGTATATGCACAGCGACCAGATGCAACAGCGGTTCTTGAGATAGAGCAGTGGAACAAAATTTTTGGCAGATGGGTCAACCGAGGTGCTAGAGGTATTGCTGTTTTTGCTGATGAAAACCGTTCACGGCAAAGACTGACACATTACTTTGACATTTCAGATACTCACGAAAGCAGATATTCAAGAACAGTCCCGATTTGGGATATGCGTCAGGAATACGAAGCTGATGTGATTGAAACATTGGAAAGCACTTTCGGAGAGATTGAGAATAAGAGCAGTCTTGCCGAAGCGATTATGGGAGCAGCAAGAAATGCGGCAGAGGATAATATCCCTGATTATCTGCAAGACCTTTACTATGCAACCGAGGGCAGTTCCTTTGAGGAAGTGGAAGAGGATATTGTGGCTTTCATTTATAAAAATGTCGTGACAAATAGTGTGGCATATATGATGATGTCAAGGCTCGGCGTTGATACGGACGGTTATTTTGAACTTGATGATTTCAGAGATGTTACTAACTTCAATACGCAGGAAACACTCAATGCACTTGGATTTGCTACCAGTGATATTGCAGAAATGGGATTAACGGAAATATCTAAAACAATTACTGCACTCAACCGTCAAAATCGCATAATTGTCGGTCAGGACAGAAATGAATACAATAAGGTTGAAAATAATGACGAAAGGAGTTTGGACGATGAACGAACTGACCTACACGATGGTGGGCGATTACAGCCTTCCGAACCTGAAACTTCCACAGCAGCCGGAAGTGACGCTGGGCAGGTACGCTCAGATGAGGAGAGAGTTTCTGAAGGAACATCACAGAGTCCTTTACTACAATCTCCTGACGAGGGGCGAACTGACACAGCACTTGGCGGAAGTGGAACAGAGAGCCAGCAAGATGGAGAAAACAATTCTGAGCCAGATGGCACAGAAAGAGGGAGTGACCGAACAGATGAAAGCGGAGGATATGATGAAATGGGTTCGTCTGATGAACTCCCTTCGCAATTCGGCACAGGAAATCGTGAAAGCGGAAGTGATATTCGCTTAGAGTATTACGACAGAACGCACGAGGATAAAAGCCTTCCGTTCTTTGGACGTGATGAAGTAATCAATGAAATTCTCAGAACGACACCACATTTGTCAGCAAGTCTGGAAGAAATCAAAGATTATTATGAACGTAATCCTGATAACAAAGACCGCACAGAGTATATAAAGAGTATTTTCAATAATGATTATACCGAACTTACTTTAGAGGACGGCAGGACAGTAGGGTACAAGACCTTTGAAAACGTTCTGCATTTGTGGGAGGGCAAATACGACAGCAGAACCGCACAGAGCTATTATGATTGGGCTGTTATTGCCCGTCATTTTGAAGCTATGCGATTACTGGGAGAATTAAGTGACAGCATAAAACCATTACCGTCAATGGACGGTCAGATGACATTCATATTAGACGGTCGGGCAGAGGAAAAGAAAACCTCTGCCTTTACTTTTTCTCAGGAGATTATCGACGCTATTCTTGCGAATGGAAGCGGATTTTCTGAGGGAAAAATGCGTATTTATGAGCAGTTTGAAAAAAGTCTTTCTGCAAAAGAAAATGCCGACTTCTTGAAAAATGAATATGGTTGGGGCGGTTCTTATCCCGTCATAATCGGGGCAGGCATTGATGAGAGCCACGATGGAAAAGGTATTACGATTACGAAAGGCATCGGTAAAGAAAATCCACATATCACACTTTCGTGGTCGCAGGTGGAGAAGCGTATCGGGGAACTTATCCGAATGGACAGATACTTAAATCCAAAGGAAAAAGAACGCTATCCTCAGTGGCTTGAAAGTCAAGAGGAACGCAGAGCCAAAATCGAGGAAACGAAAAGAAATCGTGAGATACTTTCTAATGCACCACCGGAGCAAGAGGTCGAACCAACCGAAAAAGAACCTGAAGAAGCAGAACAGCTACAAGATGTGCAGTATGAATATCATCTTGGCGATAAGGTGTATATCGGTGCTTCTGAGTACGAAATCTTATCTGTTGATGATGAGAGAGTAATGCTCTATGACTATGATGTGCCACTGTTCAATAAGGAATTTTCACGCACAGAGTTTGACAGAAAAGTGCGAGAGAATCCGATGAATGAGCATTTGATTGTAAAGGAAGAACCTGCCGAAGAAAGAAATGAAAAAGAGTCTGAGCCGTTAGTTCCCGCTTGGGAGCAGAAGAAAAAAGTCAAAGGCTTTGACTTGCACCCTGATGTGCCTATGGCAGACCGTCACACCTTTAATCTTAGAGAAAATGAGGTTGAAACGGTTGGTAAAAAGGAACGCTTCCGCAGAAATATTATGGCGATACAGCTTCTTAAAAAATGTCAGGAAGAAAACAGATTTGCCACTCCTGAAGAACAGATTATCTTATCAAAGTATGTCGGTTGGGGTGGGCTTTCAGAAGCCTTTGATGAAAATAATTCAGCGTGGGCAACGGAATATCTGGAACTTTCTTCGGTATTAACACCGGAGGAATATGCTTCGGCAAGAGAAAGCACATTGACTGCGTTCTACACGCCGCCTGAAGTTATCACAGCCATTTATAAGGCAATGGAGCAGATGGGCTTTAAGGAAGGCAACTTGTTAGAGCCGTCCTGCGGTATCGGTAATTTCATCGGTATGCTGCCGGACGCAATGCAGGACAGTAAGATTTACGGTGTGGAACTTGATACGATTTCCGCAGGGATTGCACAGCAGCTTTACCAGAAAACAACCATTGCGGCACAAGGATTTGAAGAAACCAATCTGCCGGACAGCTTCTTTGATGGAGTGGTTGGCAATGTGCCTTTTGGAGATTTTAAGGTGTTAGATAAAAGGTACGACAAGCATAAGTTCCTGATACACGATTACTTTTTTGCCAAGTCCCTTGATAAGTTAAGACCCGGCGGTGTGATGGCTCTTGTAACGAGCAAAGGCACAATGGATAAGGAAAACTCGGCGGTACGAAAATATATTGCACAGAGAGCAGAGCTTCTTGGAGCAATTCGATTGCCAAATAACACCTTTAAGGGTAATGCAGGAACGGAAGTCGTTTCGGATATTCTTATCCTACAAAAGCGTGACAGACTGATAGATATTGAGCCGGATTGGGTTCATCTTGATACCGATGAGAACGGAATTAAGATGAACTCTTATTTTGTGCAGCACCCCGAAATGATACTTGGAGAAATGAAAATGGTATCGGGGCGTTTCGGTATGGAAGCAACTTGTGTGCCGTATGAAAATGCAGACCTTGCAGCACAGCTTGATGAAGCAGTAGCAAACATTCACGGAGAAATCACGGAATATGAAACTGAGGAAGAACTGGAGGAGGAAGATAATTCTATTCCGGCAGACCCGACAGTGAGAAACTTTTCCTATACGTTGGTAGACGATAAAATCTACTATCGTGAAAATTCCCGTATGACTCCGGTGGAGGTGTCGGCAACCGCAGAGAACCGAATTAAGGGTATGATTGCTATAGAAATTCCGTCAGAACGCTGATTGAATTGCAGACAGAAGATTACCCTGACAGCGAAATAAAAGCGGAGCAGGAGAGATTAAACAGACTTTATGATACCTTTTCAGGTAAGTACGGACTCATTAACAGCCGTGCAAATACCTCTGCTTTTTCGCAGGACAGTTCATTCTCTTTGCTTTCTGCATTGGAGATAATCGGAGAGGACGGAGAACTGGAACGTAAGGCTGATATGTTTTCTAAGAGGACAATTAAGCCGCATACTCCGGTTACTTCTGTTGATACGGCAAGCGAAGCGTTGGCGGTATCTCTTGGAGAAAAAGCCACGATTGATATGGACTATATGATGGAGCTTTCCGGTAAATCGGAGAATGAAATCTTTGAGGACTTAAAGGGTGTTATCTTCCTAAACCCGCTTTATGAGTATGGAAATTCTTACGAACCGAAGTATCTGATGGCTGATGAATACCTTTCGGGTAATGTCAGGGAAAAGCTGAGGATTGCAAAGAAGTCGGCAGAACTCTATCCGGAAGATTATAAGGTCAATGTAGAAGCACTTCAAAAGGTGCAACCGAAAGACCTGACTGCAAGTGAAATTTCCGTGCGACTTGGTGCAACTTGGCTGCCACCGGACGATGTGCAGGAGTTTATCTTTCATTTGCTTGAAACACCACGCTATGCACAGTGGAATATCAAAGTTCACTTCTCCCCATTTACGAGTGAGTGGAATATTGAGGGCAAATCCTATGACAAAGGAAATGTAAGGGCATATAACACTTACGGAACTTCCCGCATCAATGCCTATAAGATTATCGAGGAAACGCTGAACTTAAAAGATGTGCGTATCTTTGATTATATCGAAGATGATGAGGGAAAGAAGAAGGCTGTCCTGAACAAAAAGGAAACAGCGATTGCTCAGTCGAAGCAGGAAATGATTAAGCAGGAATTTCAGGACTGGATATGGTCTGACCCTGAACGAAGGGAAAGACTTTGCAAATCCTATAATGAGAAATTCAATAGCGTCAGACCTCGTGAGTATGATGGAAGTCATATCATCTTCAATGGTATGAACCCTGAAATTGAACTCAGGGAACATCAGAAAAATGCGGTTGCCCATATTCTTTACGGAGGAAATACGCTTCTTGCACACGCAGTCGGAGCAGGAAAAACTTTTGAAATGGTAGCGGCAGCACAGGAGTCGAAAAGGCTTGGACTTTGTAACAAGTCACTGTTTGTTGTACCAAATCACTTGACCGAACAATGGGCGGCTGAGTATTTGCAACTCTATCCGGCGGCGAATATCCTTGTCGCAACAAAGAAAGATTTTGAAACCAAGAACCGTAAAAAGTTCTGTGGCAGGATTGCAACCGGAGATTATGACGCAGTTATCATCGGACATTCACAGTTTGAGAAAATCCCAATGTCCATTGAAAGACAGAGGGCAATCTTAGAACAGCAGCTTGAGGAGATAACGGGAGGAATTGCAGAACTCAAGCGAAACCGAGGGGAAAACTTCTCCATAAAGCAGCTTGAAAAGTCAAAGAAATCTATCAAGCAGAAACTTGATAAACTCAATGACCAGACGAAAAAAGATGATGTTGTAACCTTTGAGGAACTTGGTGTAGACAGGCTTTTTGTTGATGAAAGCCATTATTACAAGAACCTTTATCTTTATACAAAAATGCGTAATGTAGGTGGTATCGCACAGACGGAAGCACAGAAATCTTCCGACCTCTTTATGAAGTGTCGTTACCTTGACGAGATTACCGGAGGACGAGGAACCGTATTCGCAACGGGTACACCTATCTCAAACAGTATGGTGGAACTCTATACGATACAGCGATATTTGCAGTACAACACGCTTGTGAAAAATGGGTTGCAGCACTTTGATGCCTGGGCTTCCACTTTCGGAGAAACCATTACAGCAGTGGAACTTACACCGGAAGGAACGGGATACAGAGCAAAGACAAGGTTCGCAAAATTCTATAACTTGCCTGAACTAATGGCGATGTTCAAGGAGATAGCGGACATTAAAACAGCAGATATGTTGAACCTGCCAGTACCGGAAGCAAAGTACCATAACATTGCAGTAAAGCCGTCGGAAATGCAGAAGGAAATGGTTGCTTCCCTTGCAGAGAGAGCCGAGCAGGTGCGTGGCGGCGGTGTGGATTCAAGCGTAGATAATATGCTGAAAATCACGAATGACGGAAGAAAACTGGCTCTTGACCAGCGTATGCTAAACGACATGCTGCCTGATTTTGAGGGCAGTAAAATCAATGCCTGCGTTGATAACATCTATCGGATATGGAAAGAAAATGCCGACAAGAAATCTGCACAGCTTGTGTTTTGTGACCTTTCCACGCCGAAGAATGACGGAACATTTTCCGTCTATAACGACATCAGAAAGAAGCTGATTGAGAGAGGTATTCCTGAAAGTGAAGTGAAGTTCATACACGAAGCCGACACGGATATGAAGAAAAAAGAACTGTTCCAAAAGACCCGCAAGGGAGAAGTCAGGGTGCTTCTTGGCTCTACTCAGAAGATGGGTGCCGGGACGAACGTGCAAGACAAACTTATTGCACTTCACGACGTGGATTGTCCGTGGCGACCTTCAGATTTGGAGCAGCGTTCCGGTAGAATTGTCCGTCAGGGCAATGAAAATCCGCAGGTAGATATTTACCGCTATGTAACAGAGCAGACCTTTGATGCATACCTCTATCAGCTTGTGGAAGGTAAGCAGAAGTTCGCAAGTCAGATTATGACGAGCAAATCTCCGGTCAGGTCGGCAGAGGATATTGATGAAACTGCACTGTCCTATGCGGAGATAAAAATGCTTGCAACAGGTAATCCATATATCAAAGAAAAGATGGACTTAGACATTCAGGTGCAGAAGCTGAAGATGTTAAAATCCAATTTCTTATCGGAGAAATACGGACTGGAGGATAAGGTCATCAAGTTCTACCCACAGCAGATTGCTTACTTGAAATCCCGTGTAGAGGGACTTACCAAAGATGTTGAAACAGCAAAATTACACCCGAAACCGACAGACGAGCAGCCGCTTGGAATGATGGTATCGGGTGTTTCTTATTCCGAAAAAGCCGAAGCAGGTCAGGCAATCATCAATGCCTGCAAGTCAATGAATAGTCCCGATGCGATACCACTTGGCGAGTACCGTGGCTTTCAAATGGAACTGTATTTTGATACGGTGCAGCGTAATTATGTTGTGAAATTAAAAGGCGAAACAAGCAGAGATGTACCGCTTGGCGACGACGCTCACGGTAATATCGTGAGAATAGATAACGGTATTGAACGCTTTGAGGAAGCACTTGCTGATACGAAAAACAGTCTTGAAAATACGGAAAAGCAGTTTGAAACAGCGAAGCAGGAAATCGAAAAGCCGTTTGCAAAGGAGGAAGAATTGAGGGCAAAAACTGCCCGACTTGATGAGCTGAATATCCTGCTCAATATGGATAAAAAGGAAAATGAGATTGTCGGCGGAGAGCCTGATGAGGGCGAAGCAGTCGGCGGCAGAAAGGAGAAATCGTATGAGAGATAAACTGAAAGGCGGTGGTCGATATGCCTTTTATCGCACCTGAGTTAATCATTCAGGCGAAGCAGATGGACTTATTAACCTACCTGAAAAATTATGAACCGTATGAGCTGGTTAAGTTTTCAGGTAATACCTATTGCACCAGAACCCACGACAGTTTGAAAATTTCAAACGGGAAATGGATATGGTGGTCGAGAGGAATTGGCGGCAGGAGTGCCTTGGATTATCTGATTAAGGTCAAAGGTTACAGCTTCCTTGAAGCAGTGGAAACCATTATCGGACACACAGCGATTCAGGCTCCGGTCTATGAAAAGCCACAGCCAAAAGAGGAAAATAAACCGCTTCTTCTCCCTGAAAAATGTGCTTCCAACAGAGTGATTACAGAGTATCTTTTCGGGAGAGGAATAGATTTTGAAATCATCAATTACTGTATCTCTAATGACCTTATCTTTGAGAGCCTGCCGTATCACAATGTTGTATTTGTAGGCTATGACGAGAAGAAAGAACCGAAATATGCAGCCTACCGTTCCACGAATAAGCGTAGGATTATGGGCGATTGCAGTGGCAGTAAAAAAGATTATTCTTTTCGGCTTGGTAAGGAAAATTTGGAGGAAGTACACCTCTTTGAGTGTGCCATTGACTTGTTATCCTATGCCACGCTTGCAAAACTGAACGGGCAGGACTGGAAAGAAATAAGCTTTGTTTCGCTGTCCGGGGTGTATTCTCCGGCAAAGAAAATTGAGGACAGTAAAGTGCCGATTGCACTGGAAAAGTATCTTGGCAGTAACCCATCTGTCAGGAAAATCCGTATCCATTTTGACAATGATATAGCGGGCAGAAAGGCAGCACAGACCTTAAAAACTATTCTGCCGGATAAGTATGAAATCGTTGATGAGCCACCAAAAGCAGGTAAGGACTTCAACGATTTTCTTTGTATGCGAATGGGAATTTACAATAAAAAAACACACGAAAGGAATGAAGAACGATGAATGATACAAAGATTAAAGTTCTCTTGGTAGAACCGGAAAAGTACCCGAAGGAAATTGTAATCGACGACAGTCTGGAAGCAATGCAGGAGGTTGTCGGTGGGGATATTGAGGAATATATGCCCTATGACGATGACGTTGCAATCATCTGTAATGAGGAAGGAAAGATGAGAGGACTTCCGCTTAACCGTGCAGTTTATGTGCAGGACAATGATAAGAAAGAGATGGTAGATATTATCTGCGGCAAGTTCTTTATCTGTTATGCACCACCTGAGAGCGAGAGCTTTCAGAGCTTGCCGGACGATATGATGAAGAAATACAAGGAACAGTTCAAGTATCCCGAACGCTTTTCTAAGGAAGTGGACGGCAATATCGTAGCTGAACCTTTTAAGCCGAAATCAAAGGATTATGAGAGATAGCAGCCTGAGAACGGGGCAACCCGGAGGAGATGTTTATTCTTAGCGAGCAGACCATTTGGATAAACATAGTTTCCCAAACGGTAAAAGGCTCGTTAGGGGTTGCCCCTAATACCCCGTGAGAAAGGAGAACTTGATTTGAGAGAGTTATTACTTATCGCCGCTGGGACACTGCTCGGCAGTTGTCTTGGCGTTACGATGATGTGCTTATTCCAGATTAACAAAGATTGCAGAGTAAAGAGAAAGGAAGATACCGATTATGAGAAAGAGAAACATTCAGAAGATTGTACGCTTTAACCGCAAGGAAGCACAGGACTTGGCAGCAAAGGCAAAGAAGGCTTGTCTTTCCGAAGCAGGACTTATCCGTTTACTTATCAGAGGTTACGAGCCGAAAGAGAAACCCGATGACCGCTTCTATGATGTGATGAGAGAACTGTCCTCTATCGGTAATAACATCAATCAGCTTGCGGCTAAAGCGAATACACTTGGTTTCATTGACGCACCTATGCTGAAGAATGAAGCTGCAAAGTGGAATAAGTTCCAGTCAGAGATTGAGAGGACATATCTTCGTCCAAATCAGAGCGAAATGAAATGGCAGTAACAAAGTTGTGGTCGGTAACAGAAAGGCTCGGTCAGGTCATTGACTATGCAACCAATCCCGAAAAGACTTCTGCAAATATCAAAAGGGAGTTTTCACCGGAACAGTATCAGGCTCTTGCTGATGTTATTGCTTATGCAAAGGATGAAGAAAAAACAGAGCGAGAATTTTATGTTGAGGGTATCAACTGTAATGTGGCGATTGCCCGTGACCAGTTCATAACGGTTAAGGAACAGTACCAAAAGACAGACGGTATCCAAGCCTATCACGGATATTTGAGTTTCAAGGAAACAGATATATCTCCTGAGATGGCACAGAAAATCGGAATGGAATTTGCAAATGAAGTGTGGGGGAAAAGATTTCAGGTTGTTGTGACAACCCATCTGAACACAAAGCACCTGCACTGTCATTTTGTCATCAACTCTATTTCTTTTGTCGATGGCAAACATTTGTGGGGAGAGGAAAAAGCGTGGTTCAAATTCCGAAAAGTTGCAGACAGAATTTGTGAGAAGTACGGACTTTACTATGACCCGAATCCGAACCGCAGTAAGCAGTCGGATTATCTGACGATGAAAGAAAAGGCAGGTATGCCGACACGCTATTCGGTTGCAAAAGAAGCCATTGATTATGCTATCGACCATAGCAAGACCCTGAAAGAATTTCAGTTTGCTCTCAAGGAAATGGGATATGCCTATAACCTAAGTCCAAGCCGAAAATACTGGACGGTCATTCCAAAGGGATACGATAAGCCGATACGACTGAAAAATCTCGGAGCAGATTATACCAATGACCGGATTGTAGAGCGTATCAAAGAAAATCGTGACAGATGGGCAGAGATTGAGCCGTTCCAGAGGGCGACTTATAAACCAAGACAGTACCGTATGCAGACCAGAGGGCAGAAGCTGAAAAAGAAAGGCGGACTTTATAGGCTGTATCTGTATTACTGTTACAGACTCGGTTATCTGCCCAAGTATAAGAAACAGAATAACGCAAGGCTTCATTATCTTTTGAAAGATGATTTGATGAAGCTCGATAAGATTACTGATGAAGTAAGGCTGCTCGGACGAGAAAATATTTCCACGGACGAACAGCTTTTTTCATATAAGACTTCCTTAGAGGAGCAGATGAAAAATCTGATTGCCGGAAGAACACATCTCCGAAAAAAGATAAGAACAAATATTGATGATGGTCAGCTTCAGGCGGCAAAAGATGAAATCGCTTCTATCAATGGAGAATTGAAAAAACTCCGACGGGAAGTAAAACTCTGCGAGGATATTGCGGAGAGGTCAAAGGTTATGGAAGAAAACCTTGAGCATATTGAAACAGAGGAACAAAAACAGCAGAGAAAGGAGAAATCACGCTATGAACAACGGTGGTGACGCAGCAGAGCAGGTCGTCAGGCTTTCGCTTGAAGGATTTGAAGTTGCTGCAAGATTAAGCGGTTCGGCGGCGAAGAATATCGCATTGCTTTTGGTATCGGTTCTGAAGCAGGAACAAAAGACGAAGGGCAAAGCAAGGCTTACCAATATGATTAAGTCAGGCAAGGAGCTGAAAGTCTTTTCCATTCCGCAAAAGGATTTGAAGAAGTTTACCGAACAGGCAAAACGCTATGGCGTTCTTTATTGTGTCCTCAGAGATAAGAACACAAAGGGAGAGAACGCTCCGGTAGATATTATCGCAAGAGCAGAGGACGCTTCTAAAATTCAGCGTATCGTTGAAAGATTTGAACTTGGCAAAGTGGATAAGGCTTCGATTGTCAGTGAAGCAGAGAAAGCTATCGCAGACCGTGAAGCGGTTGAAAAAGAAAAGCCGACTAAATCCAAGAGTGAAATCATTATGGAAGAAGCGGTCAGAAATCCAATGCAGAAAGAGGAGCGAGCAAACGCAAACCCCTCAGTCGCCAAAACAGACAAAAGCCCTCTGTCAAGGCAAAACTCAGAGCCGGTAGAAACGCAATCTGATAAGGGTGTTGCAAAGCCAGTGGAAAAGCCATCGGTCAAAGAGAAACTTGACCGTTATAAGGCACAGGCAAAACAGCAAAAAGAAGCAGAGCGTAAAGAGCCGGAGGTTAAGAAAGACGGCAAGAAGCCGCAGCAGAAAAACGGTCAGACGGTACACCGTCAGCCGAAGAAAAAACCCAAAACAAAAGAGAGGTAATTCACTATGACAAATGATTTCAAACCCGCAAAGGCTGGCGGTAATCAGCCGAGATTATCCAAAGAGGAGTATGCAGAAAAGAAGCGAGCAGAAAAAGAAAAGGTCTATCAGATGATTGATGACGCTTCCCGTGAGATTGTGAGTGACCCTGAGAAATTCAAGAGTTTTCTTGATACGCAGAGTCGAATGGACAGATATTCCGCAGCAAATGCTCTCCTTATTTACAGTCAGTATCCGCAGGCGACACAGCTTAAAGATTTTGATGATTGGGGTAAGGACAATGTGAAGATTACCAAAGGGGCAAAGAGTATTTCTATCCTTGAACCAGTGGAATACACAAGAGCAGATGGTTCTCCGGGTATTTCCTACAATGTCAAAAAGGTATTTGATGTTACGCAGACAAATGGAAGGAAAGCTCCGGCAGTATCAGCAAACCGTGACCCGAAAGCACTTATCACGACAATGCTTGATGTATCTCCGGTAGAGGTTGCGGCAACCGATGAACTTCCGTATCCGAACATGGCAGCTTTCTATAATAATGAAAAGCAGACCTTGTATGTGAAGCGTAATGTGGGCGACAGCGTAGCAGTTGCCCAGTGTGTCGCTCAGGAACTCGGACACGCACAGCTTTCTATCAACAGTGAAAGTTACAGCCGCAGGGATATGGGCTTTCAGGCAGTGTGTATCGGATATATGCTTTGCAAGAAGTATGGCGTAGATACACAGAATTTTGCGATTAACCGCATTCCGGAGGGACTGGCTTCCAAAGAGCCGAAAGAAATTCGTGCGGAGCTTTCCAAGACACGAAATGCAATGGCAGAAATTCACAGTCATATCTCTGATGAAATGTTCCGCAAAAAGCAGGAACGTTCAAAGGACTATGAGAGATAACGGAGGGCAGATATGGAAAAAGAAAAACTCTACCACGTTGCTTTGGACGATTACGAACACGGTGTTGTCATTCGCTCCTTAAACGATGAGAAAACAAAGTTGATGGAGGAAGGCAAGTCCGCAGACGCAGTAGACGACCTGCTTGTAAAAGTCGGAAATGCCCCATTGAAAAAGTTCAAAGTGATTGAAAGGAAACGCTCAGATGAAGCGAGATAATGACAGGCAGACTGCCATTATTTTATCCATTGTCGGTATCGTTCCGGTCATATGGCTGGCACTTCTGATTGCACCTTCCATAAGCGGAGGATTGCCGGAGATAGCAGCCAATCTTGCGACACTCTTTGATAATCCATTTTCCATAAAATTATGTGGGGACAGCCTGAAAACTGTCCTCATTTTACTTTTATGCTATGGAATGGGTATCGGGATTTATTTCTCAACAAGAAAGAATTACCGCAGACGAGAAGAACACGGTTCTGCCAAATGGGGCAATGTCAGAGCCATTGATAAAAAGTACCGACAAAAGCCATTGTCAGAAAATAAACTGATGACTCAGAATGTGTGCATTGGGCTTAATGCCAAGAAACACAGACGAAATCTGAATACACTTGTGTGCGGCGGCTCCGGTGCAGGTAAGACAAGATTTTATGCAAAGCCTAATATTATGAACGCCGCCAGAAACAGCTATGTGATATTAGACCCGAAAGGGGAAATCCTGCGAGATACGGGACATCTTCTTGAGAAGAAAGGTTACGAAGTGCGTGTGCTTGATTTGATTTCAATGGAGAAAAGCCATTGTTACAATCCTTTTGTTTATTTGCAGAATGACAATGATGTGCAGAAGCTCGTAACCAATCTTTTTAAGAGTACCACTCCGAAAGGTTCACAGAGCAATGACCCATTTTGGGATACGGCAGCGTCAATGCTTCTGCTTGCACTTGTATTTTATCTGCATTATGAAGCACCGCCGGAAGAACAGAATTTTGCAATGGTAATGGAAATGCTCAGAGCCGGGGCGATTGAGGACGAGGACGACCCAAGTCCTTCTCCGCTTGATAATCTGTTTTCAGATTTGATGATAGATAATCCTGACCACATTGCTTTGAAGTATTACCACTCTTATCATTCCGGTTCTTCCAAAACATTAAAATCCATACAGATAACCCTTGCAGCAAGGCTTGAAAAGTTCAACTTGGAGAGTCTTGCTGCTCTTACTTCTGCCGATGAACTGGATTTGCAGTCACTCGGAGAGAAAAAGGTGGCTCTGTTTGCACTGATACCGGATAACGACTCCAGTTTCAACTTCTTGGTATCCATTCTTTACACACAGCTCTTTCAGCAGTTGTTTTATGCAGCCGACCATATCCACGGCGGCTGTTTGCCGATGCCTGTTCATTTTATGATGGACGAATTTGCCAATGTTTCACTGCCGGACGACTTCGACAAGATACTGTCGGTTATGCGTTCCCGTGGGGTATCTGTAAGCATCATCTTACAGAACTTGGCACAGCTTAAAGCCTTGTTTGAAAAACAGTGGGAGAGCATTGTGGGTAACTGCGATGAATTTCTTTACCTTGGTGGAAATGAGCAGTCAACCCATAAATATGTGTCGGAGCTGTTGGGCAAGGAAACCATTGATACCAACACGTTCGGAAAGAGTACCGGAAGAAGCGGTAATTATTCCACCAACTATCAGATTAGCGGCAGAGAGTTACTTACCCCTGATGAGGTGCGTATGCTCGATAATCAGTACGCTATTTTATTCATCCGTGGGGAAAGACCCATTATGGATTTCAAATATGACATTATGAAACACCCGAATGTGGCACTTACCACAGACGGAAAGGCAAGTCCTTATAAGCACGGAGAAGTCACAAAAGATATTGCTTCGATTGCCATTTGGGACATTGACCCTGCAACACTTCCTGAAAAGGAAATGGAAGAAACGAACTGGGAACTTCTTTCCGATGAGGAGATGGAAGCTCTGTTCATAAACAATCAAACAAATTAAATTTTGGAGGTATTCAACTATGACTATTTTTAAGAAAAAAGCAACTGATATTCAGGAAACAAAGAAACTGCCTATGACCGGGAAGGTCAAGAAAGGCTTCCGTGCTTACTGCACAATGGTCATTGTCGGTGCGTTGGCACTTGGAATGACAACGACTGCATTTGCAGCGAATGACCCGCTTACCGTAGTCAACAATCTGTCCGATTTTATCTTCGGACTTATCCGTGCCATCGGTATGATTTTGCTTGGCTTTGGTATCGTGCAGGTCGGTCTTTCACTCAAATCTCACGACCCTTCTCAGAGAGCCAATGGCTTCCTGACTCTTGCGGGTGGTGTCATTATCACTTTTGCGAAAGAAATCCTTACTCTTATCACAGGCTAAGATAAGAGTTACACAGTTATCGAGGGGTGTGCCAAGTTAAGGTACACCTCTTAATTGTAAGGAGGTGCTTTGAATGAGTGATAACTGGGTAGTTCAAAATCTTGAAAATGCCCTTGAAACTTGGAATGAAAAACTGTCGGAAATATGGACACTCATCACAACTACACCGCAGAACTTTAAGGGCGGGAATATCTGGAAGGTTATCGTTGACATCAATGGTGCGGTTCAGGCTATCGGGCTTGCCTTACTTGTATTGTTTTTTGTGATAGGTATGGTAAAGACCTGCGGAAGTTTTACAGATGTGAAGAAACCGGAACACGCACTGAAACTCTTTGTTCGTTTTGCATTGGCGAAAGGTGTTATCACATACGGAATGGAGCTTATGCTTGCACTATTTAATATCGTGCAAGGGAG